>Ga0070749_10000687_pt1 | contig 22762 bp, 26 predicted proteins | sample VirMetDEL_Nov_18_FD_75180 | JGI IMG/M metagenome (GOLD analysis project Ga0070749, IMG submission 75180) | Aqueous microbial communities from the Delaware River and Bay under freshwater to marine salinity gradient to study organic matter... | ecosystem: Environmental > Aquatic > Marine >...
ATGAAGCGAATGAAACCAAAGTGCAAGATCTGCGGGGAGATGTTCTCCGTCCGTCGTGCCCGAGTGGGCTACAAAGTTTGCCTTGAGTGCGGTGAGGAGCAAGCCCAGCAAGTCAGGCATTGCATCGCACCATTGCACAAGAGCAATTACGTCGTGATCACAAACCGGCAAGATCTCGCTGGTTTGAACAACAAGGGAGGGTTAGTTAAATGAAAGTGCGAACAATCGCTAGGTTCTGCGGCTATCACTACCGAGAGCGGCTTTGTAAGTATGCGTCGAGTGTGTTTCGGAAAATACTTCGGAGACAAAGAAAGGAGGGTGGAGAATGAACCATCGCAAGTACGTGCGTGGCGTAGCACTACGCAAGAAGATCTTTGACGTTCTCATCGGTGCGTTCCTCGGATCTGTCCTTGCGCTGTTCATGACGGTCATTCTTATTGAGTGGCTGTCAGGCTGTGGCGAGGGTGGCGAGTGCGTATTTATTCCGGTCAACGTACCCGTTACCAACCCTGAAACAAAACCACAGAAGCTTGACATAACAAGCCGTTTCGTGGTATAATATAATCTACAGTGGTAAAACGTAGTAAATATTTATGTAGTCCAACCCATGTTACCCCACGGGGTAACAAAACCTAGGAGAGTGAAGATGATGAACTTAAGCCAACCCAACCTCGCACCGGAGATCTCGGTGCCAACGGTCTCATCTAGCGCAATGCTGGTTGAATTGTCCATCGGTGCATGGTCCGGTCGCAAGAAAGACAAGCGTGCCACGGCCAAGGTCGAGCAAGACAACAAGGCCGCAACCGGTGTAGCCAACGTGACCAAGAAGTTGCTCGGTGACTGTGCCGAGTTGGATGCCATCAACAAGTTTGTGGCTAACGTGCGGTCAATAAACTACGCATCGACCACGCCATGGTCCGACATCGGCTTGCGGCTATTGCCAACGGTGCGTTACTTCAAGTACCACGAGCAGATGACCGCACTGCGTGATGAGTTCTTTGCCAAACGTGATGCGTTTGCTGATGTGTATGACTGGGAGCGCACGCAAGCCCAAGTCAAGCTGGGTGACTTGTTCAACCCTGACGAGTACCCGACGGTGGAGCGCATCAAGCAAGCATTCCGCTTCAATATTAACTACATGCCCCTGCCCGAGGTCGGTGACTGGCGGGTGGAGATGGAGACATCAACCATCAACACGTTGAAGACTCATTACGAGGGGTTTTACTCCAATCAGGTGCAGACTGCGATGAACGACGTGTGGAAGCGCACCTTTGAGGCGTTATCTAAAATGAGTGAGGGGCTTGCACGCTACGGCACCAAGACCGACAAGGGCAACAAGCAGACATTCCGAGACTCACTGATTGAGAACGTGGTCGAGGTGACTGACTTGCTCAACGACTTCAACGTGACAAACAGCGTGCAGATGACCGAGATGAAAACACGGCTTGAAGATATGTTGCGAGGCGTAACACCGGACGCACTGCGTGAAGACGACTACTTACGTGGTCAGACCAAACGGCAAGTGGACGAGATCATTAAGAACTTGCCATCTCTTGACATCTAACTACAACGATTTATCAACCATGTTACCCCACGGGGTAACACTACAAGGAGAAGTAAAATGAGCAAAGCATCTAACCTTTACGCACTCGGCCTTGAGCAAATCAAGGATGCCATTCTTGCGGCTGGCGACGAGCAGACAACCCTAGTACAGGGTCACATGGGCACAGGCAAGTCATCTATTCTTAAGATGTTAGCCGCTGAGTTGCCCGACCACGTGCCGTGCTACTTTGACTGCACGACCAAAGATCTTGGTGACATCTCGGTGCCTAAGCTGATGGCAATCGACACCAACGACGACGGGACCGAATGCGTTCGGTTTGTACCCAACGAGGAGTTGGGCTTGCACTTTCAAAAGCCTGTCATCTTAATGATTGACGAGTACGGCAAGGCCAATCGTGCTGTGCAGAATGCCATGCTTCGCATCATGCAGGAGCGCAAGCTGAGCCATAACGACATAAAGGGTTACATCTTCGCCACAACAAACCTTGGGGCCGAGGGTGTTGGTGACATCTTGTTACCACATGCGAGGAATCGCATATCAATAGTGACTTCTCGCAAGCCATCGTGGGAGGAGTGGATCGAGTGGGGCTTGAACAACGGCATTGACTTCGTGCTACTTGGCTGGGTCAAGGAGATGCGAGACGTGCTGTTCCAATCCTTTGAAGACATCAAGGAGCCGTTCGACAAGGAGGGCAACCCGACCAACCCGTACGTCTACCATCCACAAGTACCAATGACTTCGTTCGTTACACCGAGATCGCTGGAGGGTGCGAGTCGTTGGTTGAAGAAGCGTGACCGGATAGACGACCAAACATTAACAGCTTTCCTGATGGGCACCATCGGTGAGCGTGGCGGCATGGACCTGATGACACATACCAAGTTGGTCAGTCAGTTGCCAACCATCGAGAGCATCAAGAAAGATCCTAAGACAGCAATGGTCCCATCGTCTGCGGCGGCTACGGCTATGGTCGTGTTGCGTGCGCTGGGTGCGGTGGACCGTGACTGGATCGACGCATGGGTCGAGTACATGAACCGTCTCGACAAGGAGGCCCACGGCTTATTTGTTAATCACGTGCGTCAGAAGAACTACGCCAAGCAGTCCATCGTGATGAGCAATAAGAAGTTTCGTGATTGGGCCATGGCTAATAACTATTTGTTTGCCGCTGACAAGTAAACCATGTTACCCCTCGGGGTAACAACAACCACAAGGAGATTCTAATGTTAGCAATCAACCTAACCTTAACTGCCAATCAGCGCATCGAGAAAGCAGTCAACAAGATCATTGACAAGGCCACGGCTCTTGCCAGTGTGATGATGGTCGGTGAGCGCACAATCGTCGAGGGTTTGCCCACGGCTTGCACCAACGGTCGGGACGAGAAGTATGGCTCGGAGTTTATCGAGGGCATCAACGACTCGGAACTCAGGTTTACGATCCTCCACGAGACGTTCCACAAGTTGTACAAACATCTCATCACGTGGCGTAACCTGTATGAGGAGGACCCTGACCTTGCCAACCAAGCGTGTGACTACGTCATCAACCTCAAGATCAAAGACGAGTTTGGTAGCGTGATGATGGACGACGGCAAGCCGTTCATCACTCTGTTCGACTGGGTCTTAATCGACGAGCGGTTTCGTGGCATGAGCGCACAGGAAGTGTTCAACATCTTGAAGAAAGAAAGCACCGAACCTCAGGGTGATGGTGGCAATGGTGATGACAAACAAGGAGAAGACGATGGGCAAGGTGGTAGAAACGGGAAACCCCAACGGGGCGGTAAGCAGGGTCGTCCAATGGATACGCACGACTGGGACGGTGCCAACGAAATATCGCAGGAGGAGGCCAAAGAACTTGAGCGTGAAATCGATGAGGCGATCAGGCAGGGTGCGCTGGTCGCTGGCAAGCTAGGCTCGGGCGGTCTTCGTGACATCAACGAGATCCTCCAACCCAAGGTTGACTGGCGTGAGGTGTTGCGTGACTTCATCTGTGCAACATGTTCGGGTAAAGATTACTCAACATGGCGACGCCCCAACCGTCGGTTCATCTCGGCTGGTATCTACATGCCATCAAGTATCAGCGAACAAGTTGAAGAGTTGGTGGTCGCTATCGATACGTCCGGTTCCATCGGTGGGCGTGAGTTGGCTAACTTCTTGGGTGAGGTCAAGGGTATATCTGACATCGCCAAGCCGAACCGAGTGCGCTTGCTGTACTGGGATACCGAGGTCGTTGCCGACGAGGTGTACGAGGGCGATGCAGTCTGTCGCATCATCGAGTCCACTAAACCGGCTGGCGGAGGTGGCACTGACGTGAACTGTGTCTGTGAATATCTTGTTGATCGATCCATCAAGCCTCAGGCTGTGGTCATCCTGACTGACGGTTACCTCGGTAGTACGTGGGGTAAGTGGTCGGTGCCTACCCTGTGGTGCATCCTCAACAACCGATCTGCCAAGCCAACCGTCGGACAAGTTGTCCACATCAACGACTAAACCAAGGACGTGTTACCCCTCGGGGTAACACAACCAACCACATGTTTATTCAAGTCAAACTACAAGGAGATTCGCAAATGTATAGGCACACTCTTGTTAAGTCCGTACTAAGTTATATGAGCAAATACTCTAAAGACACCGAGCCGGAACTGACGTGGGGAGAGCGTGAGATATTGTTACCATTTCACGACGGCATGTTGATACCCCGACAGCTACATAACTTCATGGCTGTGCTACGCAATCAGATGCGTGGGATTGAGTTCGGTATCAACGCACACTGCGGTCAGGAGTTCATCGGTGGGCGGCACTGCTACGTTGAGGTGTGGGCGTACTTTCCCAACGAGCCATATCTTATGGGTCGCATCGGCTACGGTGACCCGACGGTGAACAAGGACGCAACCAGTAAACAGTACTGGGTTTACTCTCGCACTATATCGAATCAGAAGTTTGCGGAGCATCGTGACCAGTACTACATGAAGACTGGTAAAGATCTTGGCAAGATGGTCAAGGAAGCTAAGCGCCACTTGCGTCCGTACTCGCCCGTCGAGTGTGCCCAAGAAACTGCGTCACGGTTTCTCTCTTCTGTATCGGACGGGGCCAACAATGTGCGTAACAGACAGCAAAATGCCGAGTACAAGATCAAGACTCACGACAATTTATTCCGTGAATTAAAACATCTTTACACGTTGAGTGAGGACGAGCAGTATCAGTTTTTGTCAAGTGACTTGCGGTCTGCCATCGGTACCCTGATCAAGGCAGATGAGGAGTGGCGTACCGAATCCGTTCGCCCAGTGCCAGCCGCATTTGTATCCGTCAATGTGATTCGTGGCGAACAGCGATTCGATGTGGTCGAAGTCGATAATGCCAAGGGCACGTGGTCTAAGATGAACAAGACAACCAAGTATTACTACAACCATGACATACCCGAAGATCTTATGGGTAAGCTGTCGGTGCTGTCGATTCTCGATGTCGGTGGCTACACCGAGCGGGTTGGTCAGCGGGTGAGTGAGACAATGTTTTGGGTTGAACTTGATCAATGACAGTCCACACTATCAACCTACAGGTGCGTGACTTTGTTGGTGACTTGTTGATTAATAACCTCAGCGAGTTCGGCAAGAAGCACGCACTTGATACGATCATACGGCACGACCTTGGTGCGATGCGGTATGAGATTAAACTTTACGATAAGGAGATATTATTTCGTGTTGAGATTGAACGTTCTCGGATAACTGTTGTCTGTTTAAGTACAGAATGTGTTGACCCTCCTGAGGTGGGGGAGTATACTTCTGTTAACGATCTACCTAACTGGGTCCAAGAACGTATCGCTGTGTTACTGTTAATGAGTAGTAAGCCTCCAACGCAATTCGTTGAAGGCATTGGTCGAAGAATATCGGAGAATGTTTTTTGGGTTTTCAAGCCCGATCAATAGTCCCGATCTGTCGGTGTGTTACCCCTCGGGGTAACACATCTTTTAACTACAAGGAGAGAAGTATGCCTCGCAAAAAACTAAGCAAGTCACAAAAGATTCGCAACATGTTAGACGCTAACATCCCCGTGCGTCAGATCGCTGAGAAGATGTCGGTCCCTCCACAAACCGTCTACAACATCCGTTACCAATACAACAAGCGTAAAGGTCTCGGTGCTTTGCCTCCCCGCAAGAAAGCGATAGTAGTTCCCAAAGAAGCGAACAGAGTTTCCATGAAGCCCGAAGTCCAGCAGTTCCCTACGCAAAAAGAGCAAGAGACAAGCTTGGTGCCGTGGTTACTCGCCATCTGCGCTTTTTTAATCATCATTATTTTTCTATCTAAGTAATGGCCTCCACGCCTGAGTCGAAGGTGAAGAAGCGGGTGACCGAGCAGTTAAAGAAGCTTGGTGCCTATTACTTCTACGCTTTTACTGGGGGTTACGGCAAGAGCGGTGTGCCCGACATCATTGGTTGCTATCGTGGTTACTTCTTTGGTATTGAGTGCAAGGCTGGAAACAATAAGCCAACGCCACTTCAAGAAAAGAACATCCGTGAGATCAATGAAGCGGGGGGCACTGCGATTGTTGTGAACGAAGCCAACATGCACGAGGTGGAGAAATTTCTAAATGAATTGCCCAAGTTGCGGTGAGAAGGACATTCGGGTGAAAGAGACAAGAAGTTATCGAGACCCGAACCATGATTTTTACTACGTCGAACGTCGCCGGGTTTGCCAAGGGTGTGGCTTGACATTCAAAACAGTTGAAGTGGGCTGTGAGGTGTGGAGTGCCGCACTCAATGGTGACTACCAAGAAGGTGTCGTTACTTTTGGAGATGAGTCATGACAATGGAAGAACTGATGAAGTTGCCCGAAGCTGAGCGACGTGAGTGGTTTCAGATTTTTTTCAACGTACGTAAACCCGCTGACAACAAGTCAACATACCCCGAGGAGGCACTCTTATGAATCAGTTAATGATCAACGCAGTTGAGCTTGACCTTATGGTGAAGGAAATAAAAGATCTTAAGGGACAGATAGCGAAGCTTGAGAAAGAGCTAGTGAGTTCGCGAGAACTTATCAAGCTACTGAAAGCGGAGGTTGCTTGGGCCGAGCGGGGCTACACAGCAAGCCGAGGGGAGGCATCATGAAAGAAGAGGTGACTATCGACCAAGTTGCGGCTTTCCTACAGGTCAATCGTAAGAGTGCCATCCAGCGCATGTCACGAATGGTTAAAAACAACCGAGCGATTAAGTTGAACTACCCCAAGCCGGGTGTCCCGTCAAGATTCTTAATTGACGTGCCATTGGAGAAACTTCTTGAGACACAGAAGTATGTGAAGCCCAAGATGAGTCCCCACGTGGATTGGAAGAAGTTTTGTAGTGACCCCTTTCGACTAACAGGAGGTGCGAGATGAAGCCAGAAAAACCTTTTGGTTGGGTTCACATGACTGATGGTAAATGGGAAGATTTTTTCTTGTACAAAGATGGTGTTGGAGAGTGTGAAGATTGTGAATACTGCATCCCACTTTACACCGCACCTGTACGCTCCAGCGACATAAGCCAAGAATGTGTCGATGAAACGGCAAAGTCTGCACCGCCAAGGCAACGGTCTTTTTATGATGACGTTGGGCGCTTAATAAAGGCTGGCAAAGGTTTTTATGACGATGGCACACCCATTGACTACAAAGAAATACAACTAGAAATAAAAGGCGTAGGTGAAGGTATTTTTGAATGTACAAAAGTCTTTATTCCACGACCACCAAAGCGTGAATGGGTTGGGCTGACGGATCATGAAATCAGCGAGTGGTGGTGGGCTGTCACAGGAGAGTTGCCTGAAGACAGTTGCATTGTTGACTTTGCTCGTGCCATCGAAGCCAAACTGAAGGAGCGAAATGCATGAACGAAAAACAAATTGTTAATTGGCTACTAGGTTTTACGATGGGTATGTTGACGGTGCTATCTTACGAGAAGCTAATGAGTGAGCCGTTGATCATCCCTGATGGCGAAACGGTACGTGCTGATGAACTCATCAGTATTTACAAGCGTGGGATTAAAGACGCATTACGGACCAACCCCGTGTCGATGGACCTTGAGCAAGCGTGTCTTGAGGTATGGGCTAACAAACAACCTGTGGAGACAAAATGAGTAAATTCACGTACCCCGAAACGCTAAACGATTTAATCAAAGAAACGCAAGAAACCATGCGTGTAAGCGGTGTGCCATACCCTGTACCCGCACGTGATAAACAGTTTGGTGGTGATCACTACAAACGTATGGGTGTTGAACCTTGGGATGTTGTTGACACGTGGCCTATTGAGCAACGTGTTGGCTATTACCGAGGCGGTGCCCTGAAATACATAATGAGGTTGGGTAATAAAGACGAACGACTCCAAGAGGCACAAAAAGGCTTGCATTATCAGGAGAAGTTGGTGGAAATTCTTAAAGCGGAGCAAAAAGATTCCGCAGTAGTTGGAGTGTCAGGTCGGTCCTACCGGACCGTCGATCCGAAGTAACTTTATCTTGAAGGAGATTTAGATGAACGTTGGAAAGCTACAAGTAGTAAAGGAGTTGCGCAGTGAGTGGTCCAATACGATTACGCACGACGGAGGGCACTGCGTTGTCTGCTCTCGGTGGGGCAAGGTCTACGGGCGAAACATCAATCGAACGATGGCGAAATCATTAGCATGGTTGAAAGCCGCCTGTGACGAAGTTGGTGGAGATCGCTGGGTCGAGGTTGCAAGAAAGGCTCCTCGCTGGATGGTGCGGTCCAATCAGTTGTCTACGTTAAAATCGTGGGGGCTGGTCGAACGGCTGACGAGCGATGAGGGTAAGGTAAAGCACTCAGGCATTTGGCGGGTGACGGGTTTGGGTGTTGCGTTTGTCGAAGGCCGTATCGCTGTGCCTTACAAAGTCTATACATACAACGATATGGTTCACGACGTGAGCGACGACACGGTGACGTTTGCCGAATGCTTTGAAGACACATTCGATTATCAGGCAACGATGAACGAGATCTACGCAAACGCATCAATGCGATCTGTCGAAGAAGTTGAATAACCAAAAAGGGTACACGTGAATTTAATTACAGTAGACTTTGAGACGTACTACGCCAAGGATTTTGGCTTCAAGACTCACACCACGGAGGAATATGTTCGTGATTCAAAGTTTGAAGTCATTGGCGTAGGTGTGAAGTTAAACAACCAACCTGCGGAGTGGGCAAGTGGCACGCACGAACAACTTAAAGAATGGTTACAGAAGTCCTTTCCTTGGTCGGACTCGATGGTGCTGGCTCACAACACCATGTTCGACGGGGCTATTCTTGGTTGGCTTTTTAATATCACTCCCCGTGTTTGGCTTGACACTCTTTGTATGGGGCGTGCTTTGCACGGTGTCGAGGTTAGCGGATCTCTCAAAGCGTTGGCTGAGCGGTACGGCATTGGTCAAAAAGGCAACGAAGTTTTAGCCGCACTTGGCAAACGTCGTACCGATTTTCATCCCGAAGAACTTAGCCGTTACGGAGACTACTGCTTAAACGACGTGGAGTTAACCTACAAACTCTTTAACATCATGGGGCGAGGCTTCCCCAAAAAAGAACTCAAGCTGATAGACCTCACACTGCGAATGTTCATCGAGCCTTTACTCGAACTTGATCTGCCACTCTTGGAGCAACATCTTATGGCAGTGAGGGATCGCAAAGAGGAACTGCTTCAAAAGGCTGGGGTTGATAAAGAAATCCTGATGAGCAATCTGAAGTTTGCTGAACTGCTGAGATCTGTTGGCGTTGAACCTCCGATGAAGATTAGCCTGACCACAGGCAAAGAGACATTGGCACTTGCCAAGAACGACGAGGAGTTTAAAGCCTTAGAGGAACATCCTGACGATAGAGTACAGGCACTGGTTGCGGCGAGACTCGGAACGAAAAGTACGCTAGAAGAAACTAGGACGCAACGCTTTATCGACATTGCAGGTAGGGGCACGTTACCCGTACCCGTGCGTTACTATGCCGCACACACCGGACGGTGGGGTGGTGACGACAAGATTAATATGCAGAACCTACCGAGCCGAGGGCAGAACGCCAACCGGATCAAGCAAGCGATCATCGCACCAAAGGGACACATCATTATTGATGCTGACTCCGCACAGATCGAAGCACGGGTGCTGGCATGGCTGGCCCATCAAGATGACTTGGTCGAAGCCTTTGAGAAAGGTGAAGATGTTTACAAGATAATGGCCTCGGCTATCTACGGTAAGCCGCTTGAAGACGTTACAAAAGAAGAGCGGTTCGTTGGTAAGACCACGATTCTCGGAGCCGGGTATGGCATGGGTGCGGCAAAGTTTCAGGCCCAGCTTAAAACGTTTGGCACGGAGATCGACCTAGAAGAAGCTAGGCGGGTGATTGATATTTACAGACGGACCAACGGACGCATTGCCCATCTGTGGCGTGAGGCACAACAAGTTTTGGTTTGTATATCGAGAGGTGATCCGGCTGCTTTGGGTCGCCCCGGTGTCTTAGAAGTTGTTCCTGATAGGCAAGGTATCCGACTGCCGTCTGGACTGATGATGTGTTACGACGATCTACGGTTCTCAGAAGGTGAGAAAGGTTTGGAGTTTCATTACCGAACCCGTCGAGGGCGTACCAAGATCTACGGTGGTAAGGTCATTGAGAATGTTTGTCAGGCGATAGCCCGATGCATCATTGGTGAGCAGATGTTGAAGATCGCTAAGAAGTACCGAGTCGTGCTGACCGTTCACGATGCGATCACTTGCGTCGTGAGGGAAGTCGATCAAGAAGAAGCGCAAGCCTACATTGAGGAGTGCATGAGGTGGGTTCCCGATTGGGCCGTGGGTCTTCCCGTTAATTGTGAATCAGGAATAGGGGCCAGCTATGGAGATTGCTAAAGACGTTGATTACGCACCGCATTATTTGCAGTCGCAGAGACTACTTCGTAAGATATACGAACATCTTAACGAACGTGAGTTTAAAGAAGCAGAAGAGCTAGGCGTTCAGTTGATTGTTGAAACCAAACTTTTACTCAACGCTATAAAGGCTCAGAAATGAAACTACCCCCATGGTCATTTAGTGGCATCAAAGCATTCGACCAATGCCCCAAGAAGTATTACCACTTAAAGGTGGTCAAGGATTACAAAGAGCAAGTCACTGATGCACTGACCTACGGATCGGAGTTTCACAAAGCCGCTGAACTTTACATCAAGGAGGGCACCCCACTACCGCCCCAGTTTAGTTATTCCAAAGGTGCGCTCGACAACCTGAATCAGTTACCGGGCGAGAAGCTGTGTGAATACGAGATGGGCTTGACAGAAGATCTTGAGCCTTGTGGGTTCAAGGCCGAGAATGTCTGGTGGCGTGGGATTGCTGACCTGATCATCCTAGACCGGGAAAAGGGGGAGGCACGGGTACTAGACTACAAGACCGGAAAGTCGGCAAAATACGCAGATACCGGGCAATTGGAATTAATGGCACTGGCGATATTCAAGCACTTTCCTGAGGTACGGAAGGTCAAGGCCGGACTTCTGTTTGTGATCGCTAAGCAATTTATTAAGGATAGTTACACGGTGGACTCAGCGCCAACGCTTTGGCAAAAGTGGCTACGAGACTACGACCGTTTACGGTTTGCGTATCAGACAAATGTTTGGAACCCGAGACCCTCAGGATTGTGCAAGAAGCATTGCGTCGTGACTGAGTGTCCCCACAACGGAGGATATATGTGATGCCGTACAAGAACCCAAAAGATCGAAACTTTAAACGAGAGTATGAACTGCAAGTCAAGCGTGGCGACATTGACGAGAAGATAGAACGTCAACGGGCACGCAGGGCTATTGACAAGACTGGAAAAGATGCCAACAAAAATGGTAAGGCTGACAAGCGTGAAGGCAAAGACGTGAGCCACAAGAAGCCATTGAGTAAAGGCGGGTCCAATAAGGACGGATACTTTATTGAAAGCCGTGCAAAAAATAGATCACGCAATTACAAAAAGTAGTGTATAATTGAAATTCAAGCAAGGGCGAACCCGCCCTTCGCTTTTGTCACTGAGGTTTTATGGAGATTATCGAGAACAAAGCACTCTTATTGCGTGTTCGTGAACCGGATCGCATTACAACTGTTATTCCAAAAAGCAAGCAACTGCCTAACAATCAGGTCGTTGTCAAATGGGGATTGGATGAAGCGCAGGTACTTCGCAACTTGCGCATTAAAAACGTGCCGTCCCCCATTCTCGGGCAGTACGACTGGCCCGGGCAGTACAAACCATTTAACCATCAACAAACAACTGCGGCATTTCTAACGCTCAACCGCAAGGCGTTTTGCCTCAACGAGCAGGGCACAGGCAAGACCGGATCTGTTATTTGGGCGGCAGACTATCTGATGAAGAAGGGCCGCATTCGACGAGTTCTTGTCATTTGTCCATTGTCGATTATGGATTCGGCATGGCGTGCTGACTTGTTTAAGTTTGCAATGCATCGAACCGTAGACATCGCTTACGGTGCATCAGACAAGCGTCGAGCCATCATCAAGGGCAATGCCGAGTTCGTCATTATTAATTACGACGGGGTGGAGATCGTTGCTGACGAGATCGCCCGAGCAGGGTTTGACCTGATCGTGATTGACGAGGCCAACGCCTATAAGAATGCACAGACCAAGCGGTGGAAAACGCTTAAGTCTTTGATCACACCTGAAACATGGTTGTGGATGTTGACCGGAACCCCAGCCGCACAGTCGCCACTTGATGCCTACGGACTTGCCAAGCTGGTGAATCCTGAGGGTGTGCCTAAGTTCTTTACCACGTTTAAAGACATGGTGATGACCAAGCTGAGCATGTATCGGTGGATCCCAAAAGAATCGGCAACACAGACCGTATTCAAAGCACTCCAACCCGCTATCCGATTTACCAAAGACGAGTGCCTTGATCTGCCTGAGATGACCTACGTCAAACGCAAGGTCGAGATGACCCCTCAACAGAAAAAGTACTACCTGATTCTGCGAGACAAGATGATGATGGAGGCCGATGGGGAAGCAATCACATCGGTCAACGCCGCAGTAAAAATGAACAAGCTTCTCCAAATATCTTGTGGAGCGGTCTACTCCGATACAGGAGAGACGATTGGGTTTGATATTAAGAACCGGTACAACGTTCTGAAAGAAGTTATAGAAGAGGCATCTCAAAAGGTTCTGGTGTTTGTTCCGTTCAGGCACGCCATCACAATCCTTGCCGACAAACTACGAACCGATGGGGTTACCACAGAAATTATCCGGGGCGATGTGTCTGCATCCGAGCGCACTGCCATATTTAAACGGTTCCAAGAAACGCCTGAGCCACGGGTGCTGGTCATCCAGCCACAAGCCGCCGCCCACGGTGTAACCCTGACTGCCGCCAATACGGTGGTGTGGTGGGGGCCGACCAGTAGCTTGGAAACCTACGCACAGGCCAATGCCCGGGTCCATCGATCAGGTCAACGTCACCCGACCACGGTCGTTCAGTTGTATGGATCTACTGCTGAACAACATGTTTACAGATTGTTAGATAATAAAATTGACGTTCACACACAAATTGTTGAACTTTACAAGGAACTACTTGAATAACTCGCTGTCTGATACAATATAACAAGCTGTACAAAATATTCTATTCTTAAGGAGATTAGTTATGACTGAAGCACTAAAAGCCAAGCCGGAGGTTTTACCGGAGAAGTTGGTCAAGGTCTACATAAAGATGCGTGCCAAGCGTGCCGAACTTTCAGCGGCATTTGACGAGCAAGACAACAAGATCAAGGCTCAGATGGAAAAGGTCAAAGCCGCCCTGCTGGAGTACTGCAAGGAAAACAGCGTCGAGAGCGTGCGTACGACTGAGGGCTTGTTCTACCGCACCGTTAAGACCAATTACTGGACAAGTGATTGGGAGTCCATGGGCAAATTTATTCTTGAGCATCAAGCCCCTGAGTTATTAGAGAAGCGCATTCATCAGGGCAACATGCGCCAGTTCTTAGAGGAACACCCCGATGTGCTACCCCCGGGGCTAAATGTGGATAGCGAATACGGCATCACTGTAAGGAGAAAGTAATGACAGACCTAGCCAAGTTTGTACCGATTGAATCGGTTGCAAAGCATTTCATGGTTTCAATCTCAACGGCCCGAGCGTGGGTGCGGCAGGGGCATATCCCGCCTGACACCTACCTCAAGATTGGTAACACGTACCGTTTTGATTTGCAGAAAGTGGTTGATGCTTTAACCAACCGCCAGCATCTGAAACAGAAACCGATAGTAGTTTCCGAGAAAGAGGGCAAGGAGCCACAACAACTTGAACTCGACTTTGGCAATCCCGACGAAGACATTTAAAGGAGAAACTTATGTCTGACATGACCTTGTTTAAACCCAACAAAGCCGCCCTCGCTCTTTTAGGAGACGTGGAAGACAACCTGACGGATCGCCTTGCCGGGTCCACTGGTGGATCTATTAACCGACGCATCAGCATCAAGGGTGGCGTCTTTCGTGAAATCATCAACGGTAAAGAAGTTCGTGTAAACGAAGAGCGTGCGATGAACGTTGTGCTGGTGAATGCCGCACCCCTTAGCCGCATGTACTACGCTGGGGTGTACAACGAGGGAGAAGTTACCAAGCCAATGTGCTGGTCAAGCGACACGCAAACGCCTGACCCCAAGGTGCCTCAGGATCAGAGGCAATCTGCCCGATGCATGGACTGCAAGCAGAACATTCGTGGCTCTGCCGCATCCGGTGAGGGTAGGGCTTGTAAGTTCCAGCAACGTGTTGCTGTGATGCTCGACGGTCAACTCGACAACGAAGAGATCTATCAGATTACGTTGCCATCAACGTCTATCTTTGGTGACGGTGAGAAGGGTAAGTTACCTCTCCAAGCGTACGGTCGCTTCTTAAAAGCGCACAACACGCACGCTATCTCGGTTATTACTGAGATGAGGTTCGACACTTCCAGCCCCACACCGAAGCTGGTGTTCAAGGGTGTTCGCCCCTTGGAAGAAGATGAGTTAAAAGCAGTTATTGCGATGAAGGATCATCCCGATACCATCAAGGCGATTACACTGAACGTCGCTCAGATGGATGGGGTTATCCCTAGTGGGGAAACAAAAGCCCTGACAGTTAAGAAGCAAGAGACTGCACCAGTAGCCACGGAAGAAAACGAAGTGGAAGAGGAACCCAAGAAAGTTACAAAGAAAGCCACTCCTGTAGTCGAAGAGAAGGCCGAACTTTCTGATATTGTGGGCGACTGGGACGATTAGTCTCGGAGGGGAAAGCGTTAAGAGATTCAGTTGTTTCAACGCTACTGATCGGGTGAGTACCCTCCACCCACTTCACTGGTTAACCACGACTAGGCTGACGAGCCGAAAAGGGCGCAAGCCGCACGGTGCCCCTGTCGTGGGTTCTTTTACGTGCGAAGAAGGCGGCAAATGAAAACAGAAGATTTTTTAAGGTCGGCACTGGGAGATGAGGGCTACTACTGTGTAGTCGGATTGAAGCCGAAAGAAGATCGGCGACTGCAAAAGTTTTACGATTCGATTGATGATGTCTTATCTGTAGCGCACAACCTTGATAACGAGGGATTCGATGCCTACTTTGCCTTGGCGACTTTTGAGAATGGTGAGTCACGCAAGCGAGACAACGTCAAACAACTGCGGTCGTTCTTCTTGGATCTCGACTGCGGTCTGTCGAAAGAGTACCCAAACCAGTCCGAGGCGTTGGTAGCCCTACGAGGTTTCTGCAAAGATCTCTCCCTACCAAAACCCACGATCATTAACTCAGGTAATGGCATACATGTTTACTGGTTCTTAGAAGAAGCGATGAGCCGTGACGAGTGGTTACCTGTTGCCGAGCGACTAAAGCAACTATGCAATCAGCATGATCTAAAGGCTGACCCTGCGGTTACATCAGATTCGGCACGGATACTGCGGATACCGGGTACGCATAATCACAAGGCCGACGAGCCTAAAAAAGTAGTCGTGATTGGAGAACCGGGCAACAAGATTACATTTGCTGAGTTCAAAGCTACGCTTGGTGAGGGCTTCATTGAAGCACCCAAGAAGTATGTGCCGATGGAGAAAGATGCCATCATGGAGGCACTCTCAGGTAGCTACACCAGCAATTTCAAAGATATTCTTATCAAGACACAAGCTGGGGTTGGGTGCGCACAGATCGAATACGCTGTCACCAACCGAGCAACATTGGACGAGAAGTTATGGAGAGCGACACTTTCTGTTGCCGCATTCTGTGAAGATCGTGACAAAGCGATCCACAATATTTCAAAGGGGCACCCCGAATACACATTCGATGCCACTGAAGCTAAAGCGAGGCTGATTAAAGGCCCATACAAGTGCGCAACATTTGATAGCTACCGACCGGGCATTTGCCCCAAGTGTCCACATTGGGGTAAGTTTGGTTCCCCGATACGGATTGGTAAGAAGGTCATGGAAGCTACCGAAGACGACAACGTAGTGGTTGAGAAGTTTGCAGATATTCCAACCATGACCCCACAGCAATTCACCATACCGCAATACCCGACCCCCTACTTGCGGGGTAGTAATGGAGGCGTGTTCAAACGAGTTACCACGCCAGACGAAGTAAAAGAAGTGCCTGTTTATCACAATGACTTGTATGTCATTCGTCGCATCCGAGACCCCGAGATTGGGGAGAGTGCCGTTTTACGTTTGCACCTACCACGAGATGGCGTGCGTGAATTTACGATGCCGCTTACAGCAGTGGGGTCCAAAGAAGAGTTTAGAAAGTACTTGGCATCGAACGGCGTTGCCGTGATCAAAATGGATGAACTTATGGCATACATTAGTAGGTGGATAAATGATCTTCAAATGAAGGTTGCCGCTGATGCCGCAAGGCTTCAGTTTGGTTGGACAAACGACGATCCCGAAGAACCGGACGGCCTGTCTTCATTTGTGGTTGGCAACATGGAAGTATTTAAAGATCGCATCGAGGTTAACTCCCCGTCATCAAAAACAGTCGATCTCTTCCCAGCGTTCCAGCCCAAGGGCACCCTTGAGAAGTGGAAGCAAACGATGGAGTTTTGGAATCGTCCCGGTGTAGAGATGCACCAGTACATGTTTGGCATTGCTTTCGGTGCCCCGCTGGTCCCTTTCTTTGGGAATATAAATGGTGTGATCTTTCACACGCACAGCAAAGGTAGTGGGTTCGGCAAAACAACAGCGATGTTGGCGGGTGCTTCTGTGTGGGGCGACCCCGATGTTCTGATGCTCAAAGAGCGAGACACCTACAACTCAAAGATGAACCGTGCCGAGGTCTACAAAAACTTGCCTGTTTACGTAGACGAGATGACCAACACCGCACCGAAAGATTTGAGCGACTACGCCTATCAAGTGCCCAGCGGTCAACAGCGTAATCGGCTAGGTGCAAAAGGTAATACCGAAAGGCACAGAGGTAAGCCTTGGAAAACTCTCTTTGCCTCGACGGGTAACACAAGCATGTTAGAGCGTATAGCCCTTTACAAGGCACTACCCAAGGCAGAAGCCCAACGTATCTTAGAGCGTGAAGCAATCTCGGTCGAGTTCAACAGCAAGGCCGAAACCGATGAATTTAGTCGAAACATCATGGCATCTTACGGTCATGCTGGGGTGCCATATCTTCAGTACATCATGGCCCACAAAGAAGAGGTTTGGAAGCTGGTGCTTTCAACTCAAGCCAAGATCGACAAAGCCGCAGGGCTTACAAAAGAAAATAGATTTTGGTCGGTCCATGCCGCCGCAACCATCACTGGGTTGTTGCTGGCTAAACGCATGGGGCTTATCAACTGGCAGATTGCACCGATTGTCCAGTGGGCCATCGAGTCAATGAAGGGCGCCAAAGAAGACATCGACAACATGGGTGGAGATGTTGAGAGTTTACTCACTGACTACTGGGCGGAGAATTACAACAACGTCCTTCGTATCAAGAGTACTGATACGGTCAGAGGTAGTAGCGGTGGGCTTGACCACTTGATCACACCGGATGCAACACCCCGGTTGGCCCTTGTGGCTCGGTACGAATACGACGTTAAAAAGCTTTATCTGTTACCCAAACCCCTCAAAGAATGGTGCGGTAAAAACCAAATTAACTATGGTGGGTTCGTTGCGGGGCTTAAATCGGGACGTACAGCCGCACGATACGTACCAAAACGACTGGGTTCAGGCACTCACATCAACTTGCCGCCACGCTCTGTGTGGGAGATAGACTGTTCGGGATTCTTGACCGATGAGATCGAAGAAACGATTGCTGGTAAAGCCGCAGTCAACGAAAAACCGGATTCGGTTTGATGATTTAGCCCCGGATGGGGTGCGGATTTTAGTGGACTGGAGCCGATTTACTGTGGGGTCTTCCGTGTTTGTACCTGCCATTGATACGACAGAACTTATCGGGCAGTTCCAATCGATAGCAAATTATTACAACTGGGAAATTGATTACCGCTATAGGGTTGAAGGAGGGCGACAAGGGTTACGGTTCTGGCGGCTTGTGTGATACTATTGTTCCGGTAGTTCCTTGTCGTAAAATCTCCTTGTATTAGCTTACAGCCCTCCGAAGTTCGGAGGGCTTTTTTATTGGTACTCCTCAGGATCAGTGGAGTACTCAAGGTCATCATCGTATTCGGCGATGCTACGCATCAGTTCAGGACGCATGTTCTTACTGATCGTGATGCCGTGATACATGTTTGCGGTGGTGCGCATGTGCTGTTCTAGCGAATTAATGATCGTATCAGGGAGAATGGCGGCAGTCGGATGCTTGGAATTAAATTTCCGGATCTTTTCCATAAGATCTTTCTGAGCCGCACCGTCACCTTGGCGTAGCGCCACGTAGTATTGACGTAGCAACTTGGTCCGAGTCTCATTGGTAGTGCGGTCGATACGCTTAATGTTGGCATTAATTTCCAACTGACGCACGTACTCAGCAGGGGCAAATCCAAGCCCTTGTGCGAAGACATTCCAAGGCCCAAGCTCACCTGTAATCGGATCACCACGCAAGGTCTGTGGGCCTTCAGCCCCATAGCGCATAGACTTCAGGACATTACCCATCGAAGACGGGAGCATCTGCTCGACACCACGCTCGACAAAGCCGTCGTTAATAAGATCCAAACCTCTTTCCATACGACTGGCTACACCGAGAACCGGACCACCAAGCATCTCCATCGTGCTAAGCATGAAGCTTTGCTGATCTTTGACGGTGTTGTCACGGAATATTAAGTCAGATAATCCCATGCGAGTGGCAACATCCACACCGAATACAGCGTTACCGAGGCCCGAGTACATGGTCTCACCAAGCCACTTGCGTGCAACTTCATCAGCCTTATCTTCATCGTCGTCTGTAAACAAGTTGTACGCCATAGCGGCAATGCCGTAGAGCGGAAGCCCCTGCACACCAGCCATGAGTCCAGCCGAGAGGTAGATGCCACCGATCTGCTTCATAGCCTGACGACGAACCTCAGGATCTTTATCTTTCAATGCTTCTCTAGCAGTCTTAAACAGCATGTAGTACATCGACACGCCGTACCGCTTAAACATGAAGAGGACTTTACCGAGTCCGGTTTGGGCAATCCTTGGAGCCGCCGATGCAACTGTGCCGCCGTTAGTAAGTTCAGTTACGTAAATGGCGTAGTCAGCCGCTTCTTCCTGTGCGGCCTTTCCGGTTTTACCTGCTTTTTTCAGTCTGGCAAGCTCAAGTTCGTAGGCGGCAATCATCGCAACCTGACGGTTCATACGCTCACCATGGTGGAAGACAAAACCGGATGCGGCATTGACCTTGGTCAGAATATTTGTGCTGTCATCAACGTCTAGTACGTCATACACAATCGAACGATTAAGTTGCCCACGAGTAAGGGCTAAATCGGAAAGCGTCTTAAGGTGCGCCAGTTCCGGGTTTTTGTCGAAGTCGATGTTGTCCAGCGACGGGAACGCCCGTACCTTTGCTTTCTTTTCTCCGGTATCGGTCGGGACGAGCATTTCAACTTCTCGGTCGAATCCACTTTGGGTGAAGATTCGGGTTGCTCTTCCGAGTGCTTTTGTTGTTTCGGCATAACCGTATTTACCCCCAAGATAAGGCATTACGACCAACGGTATCTGGGATAAGTTTACTAACGCCGACGATATGTTGAAGCCCAAAGTCATGTTAAAGCCGAAAGATGTTGCCAGTCTGGCCCATAAAGGAACGTTCGGCGAGATAGCAAAGTCAATCCGCTTCTCAAGTTCTTTCATGTACTCAACTGCAACTTCTTCGTTACCTTGCTCTTTAACATGGTCCCGCATCTCACCACGGAGTGCCTCTAACTTATTGGCGTACTCCAAATTAGAAAGCTGGCGGGACAGGTTATAAGTCTTAGTCCGAAGGGCACCGATGGCATCACGCTTAAATCCAAGCGTGCCTTTTCGTCGCCGGAAAGACTGGGCAAAGGAGGTCTCTGGCAGTGCGTCTAAGAATAACCGCATCACCTGATCAACCGCTTTGGAATCAACTTTATTTACTTCCATCACCCGCAAGACGCTGTTTACAAACGAAGTGGGTGGGGCGTTTTTGTAAGAAATATCGGATAGGTTGGCAAATTTTTGGATCTGCTCAGCACCTGATGCCTTGAGTTCTTTAACAGCATCGTCCCGCTCATACTTGGTCTCAAACGCCTCGACGAACAATTCTTTCGTTTTGGTGCGTGGATCAGTGGCGTGGTACGACAGCCAGTATTTACCCGAACGTGTTAACGGGAAGTAAGGCTCAATGGCACCTTTGGCAAAAAGCTTTTGATAAATTTCTGTCTTAACTTTTCTTGCGGTCTCTTTATCAGTCAAAGATTCATCGATGCGAGAATCCAACACACGCTTAACATCTTGATACAAGGCGTTGTAAGTATCACGCATCTGGTTGTAAACAGATTGACCCCCCGAAGCTTTTAACTTCTTCCAGTTTGCCTGTAGCTTGTCCCAAGCATCCAACTTCTCGGGGTCTTCAATATAAGAAGTACGGGGCTTACTGGGGTCAACTTGATCCAAGGTGCTGGTGTAGACCACCTCATTAAAGGTGTCCAGCATATCGGGATGGTCTTTTGCCCACTGAGCAGTGCGCTTAATAATTGGCTCAATGCTTTGGTTCCGTTTGCTTTCAGCACCCGCACGCTCCCCAACAAGGTCATCCAACCTCTTTGCCATAGGAATGTACGTACGGGAGATGTCCACCAACGCATTAAGCGGAAGTGCCGACATGACCACGTCTTTGATCGTATTCGGCACAGAGCCTGTGAAAAACTCGTGGAAACGGGCAACCTTTTCTTTGTCCAATTGCGGGAAGCTGTGAACCCGTTCTGCTAACTTATTAAAGACAGCCCCACCATTGCCGAATGTAGCGGCGGCGTACAACATTCCTGCATCACGATTGCTTGGGGCAGGAGACAAAATGGCGTCAATAAGGCGAGTTGCCCGGTCAGCCGCAGTCTCAACACCACGGGTGGGTAAGCCGATTAGCCTACGGACAAAGTTACTGATGGTGTTGGCAAACCGGTCCCATGCCGAGATCTTGCCGCCTTTCGGATTGATGGCGTGCAGTTTGACTTGGAACTCAGAATTAGAGAACGCCTCAGCCACAAACTCGTCAAGACTTGTTGCACCGTATGCAGTGTCAAGCGAATCTTTAACATCTTGATACAACTGGTTAAGCTGTTTAGTAACAGGATGTGACTTGTTATCAAGTATGTGAGATGTTGCCGCATGGACTGACTCGTGCAACAACACGTGAGGCGACATGCCTAATTCAGCGTCTATCTTGATGGTGTCTGTCTTGGGGTCGTAGAATCCAGCAACCGTTTGACCCGCATCGTCTGTAAGGTTTTGAATTACCTCAACTTTTGTGTCGCCTATGGTTGCGGCAATGCGCATAGCGGCACTACCCATAGTAGAGTCAAGCCTACTACCCATAGTACGTAAGGCACCACGTAGATCGCCAGCTTGGATCAAGCCACGCACTGCCGGGTGCAGTGGCATCCCAAGGTCAATGATGGCGGTGATCTCAAGCTTTTTCTTTTCCGGTCTTCCTTCTCGCACAACGTCTGTAAATGTTGTGGGTCTGGGGCGTTCTTTCTCAAGCTCTTTTTCTCGTGTTTCCCAAAATTCTTTAAGTTCCGCTTCAGTCCAAGACGGGGTAACTTCCGGTGCGACTTTCTTGCGGCGAACTTTTGGCTTGCCAGTCTTTGGCTCGGCCTTAGCTATGTTTTCTTGGATGACTTTAGAGATAGCTTCTTTCTCAGACATACCTTTATCAATGTAAGTCTGCATCCGTTCTGCGGCTTTGTCGCCATAGAAATAGGCGAGGTCCGTAGTCGTTGGTTGAGAAGTTGGCGACGAAATTAAACGTTGAAGTGCTTCATCCGTAAAGGTGTTCTTGATCTCTTCTTGTGCGTTAACAAGTTTAACCAAGGCACCTTTAGCCTCATTACTAAGATTGTCGTTAACCCAATCTCTGGCTTTACGTGCATTCTCCCCGCTCATGCCTCGGAAGAAAGCGGCCTCAGCTTCACTCTCGGTCGTGCGTCTAAAGAGTGGTGGGTCATAAACAAGGTCGAATGCGATGTTAAGTAGGTTGTCAACAACCCGTCGCATCTTCTCAAAATAGATACGAGCCGCCTTGGCGGCGGGCTTGAGTTCCATCGGTGCCGCATTCAACAAACTTGTGATTGCTTGCACATCTTCTTTTGGGGGGCCAAAGGCCGTACCAATGTCGGACTTAATGATGTCGCTGTAAGACCCGCTAATAATTTTCTCAAAGCTGACCAACGGCTCAGAAGCAAGTTCTTGCCAAGCCTTGTTACCTTTTCCTTCGGCTTCTTCTACAGTTTGAGTAGTCTCATCAGGAGGTGGTTTTTTACCCTCTTCGGTAGGGGGAGCTTTAGGCTTAGTAGGAGTAGGCTTTTTAGCCACGCCTTTAGCAGTTCTTTCAGCACCTCGACCAGCACCTCTCGGCTTAGTCTCTTTAGCGGTCTTCTCAGTTTTCTTAGTTTCTCCCGCCAATTCATCTTCCAACTCCTTTTGTAGATCTGCTTGCTCTGCGGCGGTCAGGTCTTCATCTACTGTAATGTCTGGCTTTCTTTCTCGTGATTTATCAGCAGTAGTGCGTTTCTTAGCGCCAGCCAATCCCTCAGTTGGAGGTGCCTTAGGTTCTTCGGCACCTTTAGCTTTACTTGGTTCGGCTCGTTCTCCAACTCCGACACCACCCTCAGGGCCAACTCCAACTCCGGTTGGCTCAAC
>Ga0070749_10000690_pt1 | contig 22725 bp, 32 predicted proteins | sample VirMetDEL_Nov_18_FD_75180 | JGI IMG/M metagenome (GOLD analysis project Ga0070749, IMG submission 75180) | Aqueous microbial communities from the Delaware River and Bay under freshwater to marine salinity gradient to study organic matter... | ecosystem: Environmental > Aquatic > Marine >...
AACATCTGAATATTTTTTGTTAAGGTAGTCGATTAAATGTCTTTTGGTTTCATATTCAGGTATAGATAATAATCTTGAGTAAGATAAAAGGTTTGAGAATATATCACAATCTATGACCCATAACATTCCCCAATAATTTTTATCGAATACCTTTTTATCGTTTAGTTTGAACACTACATAATCAATACTATCTTTGGTTGCGGTTATGGACTTTAATTTTTCATCAAAGACTGAGTGTAGAATATTTGATACTCTATTGGTATCTTCTTCGATTTCCATTATGGTTTTTATTCTTGATATATTCTCTTTTAGGTTCATGTTTATAAATATCATTGATTTATATATTGTTGGGACATGTTTTTTATTTATTAAAATATTTATTGTTATGAAATTACAAGAACAAATATCAAGAATGAAATCAATGATGGGGTTAATCATTGAAGAAAAACAAGATAAATCAGTTGTTCTTTTAGATGGTACATCATCGGCGGGTAAATCACATACCTTAAAACATTTAAGAGCGGTTCCATACTACAAAGCAAATGACCCGAATCGATGGGTTGTTATTGGTACTGATGATTTTAGTGGTGTAAACAATGAGGGTGAAGAAAGAAGACTAAAATTAGATACTCCTGATATTGCCGATTGGGCAAAAGGAAAAGAATATGGTATCGTTTCTGGCCTATATAGAAAGGACGGTAAAGATGTACCTAAAAACCCGTATGAAGATGAGTATATCGAAGGAACTGACCAAAGATTATGGTATGTTGCACAAGAAATTAAAACAGGTCCTTGGAAAAAGATTGCAATTGATGATATTGGTAAAGGAATATTACAATACTTACCTGGTGTTAAAATAAAATACATTCTATTACATACACCATTATATGTTCTTTTAAAGAATGTTTATGAGAGAAATGAGAGAGCAAAAAATGACCCCAATTTTAAAAACGATAATAGGGATGTTAAGATGGTGTTAGACCAATACTCCGAAAAATATGAAGCAACAAAATCTAAACCTGACATTAATGAAGGAGACCCTACAACAGTATTAACCAAAGATGGAGTAACTGACTTACTTCAAAAAAATGGGATGAGTGATGAACATATAAATGAGTTTTTAAATAATATTAATTTAACTGACGATGGTGACTATTATATTAAAGTTAGAGATACATATATGACACCCGAAACACAATTAGTAAATGTAGATAGTGAAAGGACTGTCTATTTAAAAGATATTGATAAAGCATTAAAATGAACCTACAAGAACAAATATCAAGAATCAAAGAGGTGATGGGGGTTATATCTGAAAAGTTAGAAGATATACAAGGAACACCATTGTATCATAAAACATCCACAAGTAGGGGAATAGATATAATCAATTCAGATTCATTAAGAGGAGTGTTACCATCAGTAGATTATTTAGGTAACGACAGAAGATTGGCAAACACCAAAACACAAACTGCAATATCATTCACAAGAGATAAAAATTGGCAACCAAATAATACAATTGGTGTGGGACTTGGTTCACCATTAGAAGATACAGGAATAACATTCGTGGTGGATAAAGATAAGTTAAAGACAAAGTATAAGATAGAACCATTCAATTATCACGGATTAGACCCTGATTCGGACTATAAAGAAAAGTTTAATGAATTAGAAGAACGAGTAATGACAAATGAAATATACCCACTACACAAATATGTTATAGATATAATCTATACAGGAGATGAACCTGAAGTTCAAGAAATAATAGACAACTATTTAAACAGATGAACCTACAAGAACAAATATCAAGAATGAAATCAATGATGGGTTTATTGATTGAAGAAAAACTACCATCAAGTACTAGTAAATTAATCAAAGAATTACCTTATAAGTTAAAACAATTGTTTTTCAAACAATGGCAAGCAAAACAAAATCCAAAATGGCATCCAGAAGGAAATACTTTAAAACACATTATAGTTGTAATTAGAAGGGCTTATCATCATTATCCTAACGACCCAAATATGATTATGGCGGCACTTTTCCACGATTTAGGTAAGATGGATACTTATGCAATTAACCCAAAAACTGGTGAACCAACAGCATATGGACACGAAGACAAATCAGAGATTTATGTGGAAGAATTTAGAGATTGGATTGAAAGTTTTGATGGTGTTAATGTTGATGAAATTAAATATCTTGTTAAAAACCATATGAAAGTAAAACCATCGACTTGGAATCAAATGAAAGATAAGAAAAAAGAACCAATTAAATCACATCCTGCATTTGATAAATTAATGGGTTTTACGGACAAACTTGATGGTGGTGGAACACATATGGATAAAGAAGAAATGAAAGAGGGGGATAATAGAAAAGTAAAATGTAAATGTGGTTGGTCTTGGAAATTAAAAGATGGTGGAGATGACCCATATACTTGTCATAAATGTGGAAAAGTTAATTCCAAAGAAGAATTAACAGAAAAGTGTTGACCAGGTTATACTCAAAAAGGAATGAAAACAATGTTTGGTAAGAGATACCCTAATTGTGTTAAAAAAACAAAATAATATGAACCTACAAGAACAAATATCTAGAATGAAATCAATGATGGGATTATTGATTGAGGATGAACAAAAAGTTTATGAAAGTAAACCAATAATATTAATTGGCCCACAAGGTTCTGGAAAGTCAACTACCGCAGAGGCGTTAGCAAAAAAACTTGGTATACCATTAATCCCAACAGATATATTGATGGTTGATGAAAAATATGAAGAATTATGTAAAGATGAACCAGGGGTTGAGGTCTCTATTACAAGAGACAAGGGGCTTAATTATTCATCAAATAAAGAATATGAATTTTGTGTGATGAATAAAATATTTGATGATTATAGTAATCAGAAAGTAGTCCTTGATGTTGGTGGTTCTCACGCAAAATGGGATGAGAAGTATGCAGACACAATGAAAAAGTTATTTAATTCAACACCAAATATTTTTATTTTTAATGTTACAAGTGATGATGATGAAACATATGAGTTCTTGAAAAAAAGAAGAGAAGGAAGAGGTGAAAAAATATCATCTGAAAACGAAGAAAAATTTAGAAAAATTATAAGTGATTTAAATAACTTTTATAGGGGAACACAAAATATATCAATTATAGATAAGGATAAAAAATCAAAAACAACTAACGAACTAGTTGATGAAATTATTACAAAATTGACATAATGAACCTACAAGAACAAATATCAAGAATCAAAGAGGTGATGGGAATGGATAATTCTCGTTTAACTTTTGATATACAAAAACTTGTAGATGATGGAATCATATTTGTGACAGACCCAGGTGATGGACAAGGAGGAATTGCAAAACCTAATTGGGAGGGTGATTGTAGTGTTATTACATTAATGAATTTAACACCTGAAGAATTAGAATTGAATCCATGGAGAAAAGAAGCAATCAGAAGACCATTTCCTGATTGTATTCCGTATGTCCAAGAAGGACAAAATAAATGGAGTGAAGATAAATACCAACAAGTTATTGATTCAATAAAAATAAAAGGTGGTGAAATAAGTAACTATGTTTTCTAAAAGTGGACCCCTTATTTGGTAAAAATCCCAAATGTTAAAATAAAATTTTTGGGAAAAAATATTTATTTATGGTAAAACAATATTATTATAATAAAAAAGTCTAATGGAAACAACATATAGTCTTTTTTATATTAATCTTTTAAAATTTATATAACTATGAAAAAATCAGTATTATTTATTATAACTTTATTATTGTTTGGTTGTCAAACAGAGACTCCTGAAAAGATATTAAGGATTCACCATGGTAAGTTTGCATTTTGTGGTGCATCGAGTGCAGTACCTACAGGTAAAAAAATAATTATTCAAGGCAAGGAATTTGATGAAGGGTGTGCTATTTGTCCTGTTTTGGAAGGACCTTCTATTTCTAGTCTTGCGATGAATGGCAGTGGTTCTTTGGGTGAATTTAATCCTAAAGATAATTTTCAAACCCCAGATGGAACAGATTCTACTGTATGGTCTTTGTTCTGGTATTTTTCTGATTCAGATACAATTCCTCAATTTAATCCAAATACTGATGAATGGGAATTATTACCTCCAACTAATCGTGAATTTACTATAGACTTAAGTTCTCCAATTACTAGTGAGAGTGATATGTTTCAAATGCCTTGCGAAATAATTGATACATTAGACAATGGTATTTTATTATCCAAATGCTATGGACCACTTAATCACATGGCAGTTCCATTACGTAAACCCCATCCTACCAAAAATGGACAAACATCTGTTACTGCCGCTAAAGAAAATACTCCATATCCAGTAGGAACTCCAATTCCAAGTAAACCAAAAAATTAATAACTTGGTGATAATGTTGTCACAAATTTAAACAAGATTTGTGACAAAAAGTGGTGATTGGTTTTTGATTGATTGCTTAAAAAAATTTTTGGGAAAAAATTTCTATTTATTTATAAAGTATTGTGGTATGTTACGAAAAGCTAAGGAGAAAAAATTAAAATTAATTAAAGAGGCGAATGAAAGGCTGATGAATGAATATAGCTGGAAAAAAGAAAGTCCTCTTGAAAGTGAAGTTAGAATGAGGGTCGGCAAAGTATTTTCTAATTGGTTATCTTCAGATACACCACCATTCTCCGAAGAATATCTTTATAACCCTCAGTATTTTGATGTTTTAATTAAAAACATTATGAAAGCGATTAATGATACTATGTATACAAAAACTAGATATTAAGTTTATTTTCCTCTATTAATCTTATAAGCTTACATTTGAGAATTATCCCAGAAATTTTCCGGAAAAAATTTTTCGAGGACCGTCCTTTTTTTTTTAAAGGGTTTGAATTTTTCCGTGGTCCCATAAAAATATATCGGTCTATGAAATGGTGTCTTAATTTAATTTTATTTATATTTATCATAAAAGTGAACTATTATGAATTTTAGTCAAATTTTACTGGAAGGAAGAAAAGATGACTTCTTAAGAAAATATGGTGATAAGTTTAATGAAGGACAAATGAAGGAAATCCTTTTGGTTTCAAAAGATTTGTCCCCCAATCAAAAATTCTTAATGTTTTTGGGTGATGTAATTCGTCCCGAAAACTTTATAGATGATATTGAAAAATCAAAAAAGGCAATCGAAAAATTTATTAGATACCAACAGGTATTAGATAAAAAAGATATTAACCAATATGATTCATTAAATGATATTATATCTGCGATTAATGCTCACGAAAATAAAACTAGAAGAACTGTTAGTGACCGTGAAGATGCTGATGTTATTTTTGAAAATGACAGATTTAAAGTATTAAGTCCAAAGACATATAAGTCTAGTTGTTATTATGGTGCGGGTAGTAAATGGTGCACCGCATCCCAAAATACATCAACACACTTTGATAATTATAATGTCGATGGAAAATTATTTTATTTCATAGATAAAAAGGCTAAATCAAATGACATACATTATAAAGTCGCATTGTTACAGAAGTATGATGGTGATAAGTCGTATTGGGATGTTAAAGACAAAAATTTTAATAGTGGTTGGATTTTGGGAACACCTTTGTATGATGAAATACAAAATAAGATTGATGAATATCTGCAGAACACATATTCACGTGAAATAGAAATCTTTAAAGATGAACTAGCAGCAGAAATACAACGGAGAAGAATTAGAATACAACAACAAGCTGAGAGAAATGCAAGAAGACTGGCAACTGCTGAACAAAGAAAAGAAAATGATGAATGGAATTTGGATGAATACGATGATGATATGGCTATAAAAGCTAACGCAGTATTTGAAGTTATTCGAGATGATTATGGTATTAGTGTAGATGAGGAGGAAGGTGAGTCAATATATAATCTTATTCCTACGGAATATCCTCATTATGGTTTGTTAACATTTGAATGGTTAGGTGATGATGAAACGGGAACTGAGTGGGCAGTTGGAGATTGGGATGAGGTTTATGAAGCAGCAAAAGAATACCAACAAGGAATATGGGATGACATGGGTGTGGAAGGTTGGAATCGTGACTTTATTATGAACTATATTGATACAGTTGAAATTGAACGTTATTTGGAAGATTTATTTGAATACGATGTTGAAAGTAATCCTGAAGTTTACTTTGATGATGATTTACCTCTCGCTGAATGGCAAGAATCTGAGATTGAAAAACTGGAAGAAGAATATGAAACATTGGAAGAGATTTTCTTAGATGATGATTATGAACAAGATGACCGAGATGCTGCAGAAGAAAGAATGGAAGAGATAGAGGAAGAAATCGAAAATATAAAGGATGACCCTCAAGGTGAACCAACTGTTGGTATGATAAGTGATATGGTTGAAAGTTTGGTAAGTGATAGAATGGATGATATTCCTCAGACTATTAATGAATACGGAATAGATATTAATGAGTATATTGATGTTGAACAAATGATTGAAGATAGTATTGATATTGATGGTATTGGTAATTCGTTAGCGACATATGATGGTGCGGAAAATGAGGCACTAATAAACGGGAAGTGGTATTACGTATATAGAACAAATTAATGAGTTTAAGTTTTTTAATAGAAGGTAGAAGAGAAAATATTCTTGACCGTTTTTCTGAAAATCCAGAATTACTTGGTGTTGTTGAAGAGTTTTTGGATTATGAATTCAATCTAATGACCAACTACAAATATGTGGATTGGGTAATGAGAAAAAACTTCGATGATACCGGCAATCTTATAATTCCTTTTAATGAAATAATATCTTATTTGGAAAGGTTTGATAACATCAGAAAAAATTTAGATAAGAAAGATATTAATCAATATAACAGTATTCAAGAATTTGTTGACACTATTGAAAAATATGGAAGTACTAGTAGTGAGAAAAGAAGTGAATTAAAGTCTGGTACTGAAAAGATATATGAAGATGACAAAGTGTTGGTCGTTAAACCGTTAACTAAAGAAGCGTCGTGTTATTATGGTTCGGGGACAAGATGGTGCACAGCAGCAAAAGAATTTGACAACAGGTTTGACTCATACTTTAAAATGGGTCCGTTATATTATTTTATCAATAAAACTCTAGATAAAAATAATGATTATTATAAAGTTGCTATTCACTATGATAGTAAAAGAGATAATATGATATTATATGATGCTAAAGATAATGTTAACTATAATCTTTTAGGTTTAGTTAAAACATCACCAGCATTTGAAGCAATACAACAAGACATAGAAAAAAATCACTTATATGATATTTCACAAGAAGGTGTTGATATTATTAAAAAGATATTTTCTGAAGACATATATTATATATATGATAATAGAAAAATAAGAAAAATACATAGAATGGTAAGTGGTAAACCTCTTCGTATAAATCAATTAATACCAAATATCGAAGCAACGTGGGGAATAACTCCAATAACATTGGAGTTTGACGGCTCAAATTTTATATTCAATTCTGAAAAGTTAAATGTTTTTGAACGAATACCAATTAAAGATTTGGTTGATTATTATGAGATGTTACGTGGAATTAAAATTGGGTTTTTTAATAAAAAAGATATTTTATTTTTAGATTTCTTGTTTGCCATATTAACTTTGTTTGTGGGAGAAAATGAACACTTACTTATTAAAGATAATGATGATATTGTATATTGGTCACCAAAAAATACAAAGTCAGGTTATAGTTTTGAGAGTCTTAGTCCTGATAATGCCTATATTAAATTTTTAAACTACATAATAGAAAAAGAAAATGTGGGTGAACCCGCAACTAAAAGAGATTTTTTATTAAATGTTTTAAACAAAGACCCCCAAGAAGTAGACTTTTCTGGATACCTTTCAACTATGTTCGGTTCAATGAGAGATGCTGGTCTTATAACTATTTATAAAAGTAATGAGAGACCTTATTTTAGATATAAGATTGGCCCCAATTATGAACTATGGAAGGAAGGTAAATTAAAAAGAATATGAAACTACAAGTTATTGATTCAATAAAAATAAAAGGTGGTGAAATAAGTAACTATATTGTATAAACATAATTCCTATATAATAAAAATATAATTATGAAAAAAGTAATAAGATTAAGAGAGTCTGAATTGGTTAGTTTGGTAAAAAGAATAATAGAAGAAACTTATTCTGACAAAAAAGATTTTTCAACTGCTTTCAAGGACAGCCCTTGCTTAAAAGGTTTCAAAAAAACTTCACCTATAAATGGTATTCCAGCAAGGACCGATAAGTTTATTACAGTTTTAGCGGATGGAACAACTAAAGATGGTAGCTGCTGGGGTTGTAATAATAGTAGTTTAATTATTACTGATTGTGACCAAATTGAGAAACATATAAAACCTTTTTAATCTAGGGGTAACGACCCAAAAATTGTTCAACTTATCTATTCCCTTTGGTTTAACCTAATAAAATAAAGTACATTGATATTAATGCCCCGCTAGAGTAACCCATGCTGCTGGATAATGCTAAACCCAATCTACCTTTCCAAGTTTTTTCATCCGCAACGAATCCTGCGAACGGTAATGCTATGATTGGTCCCAAAAAAGCCCAAAATATTGCGGATGTCATTTCTTTATCTGAAACCGAACTAATATACATCGTACTACCAACTTCCAAGACCAACGCTGAAAAAAATATTAATATGTATCTATTGTAGTTATTCATCTTTATTTAAATTTTGTTTCCTTAAAAACATTTTTAATATGGTCTTTAATGGTTGTTCTTACCTTACCGAAAATTGCAGGATTTCATTTTTGTGCTTGAACTATTGATATTATCTTATTGATATCATCTCTAGATACCCACCCCATTACATCATCATGTTGTTTGGGTATCAAATTTCTAGTTACCCACTCACCATCGTTATTCCACATCGCAATTTCAAATGATGAATAAGCATCTGCTGATGAATGGTCTTCTCTAGGTGTTGAATAATTCCCTGGTCCTGCTTGAACACTAATGGTAATACCATTATCAAATTTGTAGTGTGCACCTATCCCACCATAATTTTTTCTTTTAAATTGTAAATCTTTAAATGTTGTCATAACCTTTATTTTTTTATTTGTAACTATTAATTGTAATGTAAATATCACCAATTCGTCCACCTAATTCGGTATCTTTAATTTTGGTAAGTTCTGTCTGAAACTCATCGGTGAAAAAGTAATTATAACCATCAAACAAACCATACAAACTATTTTCCAATGTAAATGAATCTTCAATTTCAATTTGAACATCAACTATCAAATCTAAAATCGTTTTACGAGTTTCACCATCCATATTTGAATGTCTATCAAATCTAATCACTTCACTATTTTTTACTAATTCTGTCATATCTTTTAATTTTTCAGTACTCTAAGATAAAACAAACATCTGAATTATTCAAACATTTACCCTATTATTTTTAATTGTGTTAATCAAATAATTGTTCCCAATCCTTACCAATAAGATAATAATTATATGCCAATTTAGCGAGTTTATTTATCTGATATTCACTAACGTATTCATCGGGTGCTGCTCCACATTGGAAACTTGATATTGCCATAGATACAAAATCTGAATAAGTTAAATTTTTCATAATATTAATAAGTTTTATTTATGTGAAAATAATATTTTTTCCGAATAATGCAAAAAAATACCCCCACTTTTAAGTGAGGGTTTTCTGTTATTAAGCCATCATATCTTCATATGATTCATTAATTTCATTCATTAAATCTTCATACATATAAGTGTTACTGTGTAGACACGTTGCGATAGTTAAACGATAACGGTGAATAACATTCTTTTTCATCTCATCATCCAAATTGTCGAATGATTCAATCCACCATCTTCCTAATTCAGAAGAAATATAATCATCAATATCATCAAAAAAATCCTTTTCTTCTTCATTCATGTTCTCATACTCTTCGATAATATCAGAATAAGATGGTAGGTTTTCTTTGGCCCAATCGCTCATTAATTCTTCTATGGTGTTAACCATATCTTCGTGTAGATAAGCAAAGTCCAACATTTCCATTAAATTTTGGTCCATTTTTTCCAATGTTCCGTTCAAATCTGTTTCATTTAGGTAAAATCTCTGTGGCATATTATTAATTTTTTATTAATGATAGTAATAAAAATCAATAAAGGAAAATAATTTGGTGAGTAATCTTTAATTTTTTATTAATATACGAATATTTATAAATAACCAATAAATTTAATTGATATGAAAACAATGATAAGAGAATCACAACTAAAAAACTTAATAAAATTAAAGATAAGAGAACAAGAAGAAAGCTCAACTTCACCTATGGTAGAGTTGGCGTCAATATTGGTTCATTCTCAAACTCAAACACATATTTTCCATTTACAAACAGATTCTTATGCTGAACATAAAGCATTGCAAACCTATTATGAAAGTATTGACGCTTTAATGGATTCTCTAATTGAATCTTATCAAGGTGAAAATGATATTGTTAGAAATTATAAATCTTTACCAATGGATAACTATGGTAGTAAAGAACAAGTTATCGAATATTTTGAAGAATTATTAAATTTAGTTAGAAACTTATCTCAAGATTTCCCATCTTACCTTAAAAATATAGTTGACGAAATTGAAGTATTAATTAATTCAACACTTTATAAACTTAAAAGGTTAAATTAAATCCCTTTTCAAGTAAGGGACCCATTTATTAAGTTTATTCCCATCAAATTTTCTATTTTTTTATTCAAAAAATCCCTATAATTAAATAAGATTATTTAAATTTGTTTTTATAATTAACACACAAAATTTAAGTATTATGGAACCACTATTTAGAGTAATTGGAATTGATGAATACGGATATTCGGAAGTAGAATCAGATGGATATGAGACATTTGAGGAAGCACAAACAGAAGCAGATGCAATGTCAAATACATTTGAGGATGTAGATTTCTATGTTGAACAGTACGAATATGAAGAACCAAAAGAACGTGTGTATGCTTATCCTAATTCAGTAGATGGATGGGAAGATATCTACCCATTAGAAGACTATTAATATAAATTATTACAACAAATGTGGTTTTGCTTCGTTCTGCCCTGCGTTAGTCACTATCACATATTCGGGTAGATATTCCTTTAGGTTATTTGCCCCAGCATAACTTAGTGCTGATTTAACACCATCTAATAATCCATTGATGATGAACTTAACACCACCTTTGTATGGGATTGTTGTGGATTCACCTTCAACATTTCTCGCTTGTTGATTATGAGTTACTTTGGTTTCTAATGATGCTGAACCCCTATATCGTTTATACAACCCATTTGGTGTTTCTAAAATCTTACCAGGAGATTCATCAGTTCCAGCTAATAGTGAACCCAACATAACATTATCTGCTCCGATTGCCAATGCCTTTGCAATATCACCACTACTTCGGATTCCACCATCTGCCATTACAGGTACACCACTTACTTTTAAAACATCTTCTAATGAAGTTACATTAGGAACTCCAAACCCAGTTTTGATTCTTGTTGTGCAAAGTGAACCACCACCAATTCCTACTCTTAATCCATCAGCACCAGCATCTATTAATCTTTCTGCTGCTTGAGCAGTTGCAATATTACCTGCAATAATATCTACTTTATCATTTAAGTTTTCTTTACACCAATGAATCATATCGATTACATTTTGGTGGTCTCCATGTGCTACATCAATTAGAATAACATTTGCTCCACATTCGGTTAATGATTTTGCTCTTTTCTTATCGTCTTCACTAACACCGATTGCTGCCATAATTGGGACTAAACTAATTTCTGAATGCCAATCATCATACATTACACCCCATTCTTCAGCAATAGTTACACTAAAACCATCACCATAAATTCTTTCATACAATCTTTCTACAATATCACATTGGTCTTCAATTGACATAAATCTATGAATACATCCAACCCCACCTAATTCTGCCATTTTTAATGCCATATCATAACCACATACGGTATCCATTGGTGATGCCACTATTGGGTTTAGTAATCCGTATCTCCTACTCAGTAGAGTTTTGAGATTTATATCCTGACGAGATTTGATTGTTGAGAATGATGGTATTAACTGAATATCATCATAGGTTAGTGCGTAACCATTATTTGTTGAATTATACATAATTATTGTTATCTTTTAAAAAGGTATATTAAATATGTGATTAAAAATTAAACAAGTAAAGTTATGTGTAAACTTTTTATCTAAATAGAATAAGTTCGGACATAAAAGAAAATTTTTGTATAATGACATTCTTTATATATTATATTTAATGGGTATTATTAAAATAATAATTCTATAAAAAAATTAAAAGTAATATGTTAAACACAAAAATCGAACAATTATTGTTTAATGAAAATGAAAGACAAAAAAATGAACATAATTTTATTGCATCAGAAAACTTTGCATCTGATGAAGTAATGAGATTATGTGGTTCAGAATTTACAAATAAATATGCTGAAGGATATCCAGGTAAAAGGTATTACAATGGTTGTAACAACTATGATGAACTTGAAAACTTGGGTATAAAAATACTTACTGAACTTTATGGTTGTAACTTCGCAAATATTCAACCACACTGTGGTGCGAATGCAAATCTTGCAATATTCAAAGCGTTTTTAAAACCTGGTGATGTAATATTGGGTATGGACCTTTCAGCTGGTGGTCACCTTTCTCACGGTTCACCTGCAAATATTAGTGGCAAATGGTTTGATAATAATTTTTATGGTGTGGATGAAAATGGTTGGTTGGACTACGATAAAATTGAACAATTGGCAAATGAACTTAGACCAAAGTTGATTATTGCTGGTGCCTCAGCTTATCCTCGTCAAATAAACTTCAAAAGATTTAGAGAAATTTCTGATTCTGTTGGTTCATTATTGCTTGTGGATATGGCACATTATAGTGGTCTAATTGCTGGTGGAGTTTATGATTCACCATTACCTTATGCTGATTTTGTTACTTCAACAACACATAAAACATTACGAGGGGCAAGAGGTGGTATGATTTTATGGAATGATGAAAAATATACTAAAAAAATTAATGGTGGTGTATTCCCTGGAACTCAAGGAGGTCCACTTATGAATCAAGTTGCAGGAAAAGTCCAATCATTTTATGAAGTATCTCAACCTGAATTTAAAGAGTATGTGAAAAATGTTGTTGAAATGTCACAATATATGTGTGAAGTTTTTATAAATAATAATATAAAAATAACTACTGACGGAACTGACTCTCACATTATATTAATACATACAGATAAAAGGTCAGGTGCTGATGTGGCGAATGACTTAGAGGAAAAATATAATATAGTTGTAAATAAAAATAGTATACCTAATGACCCAAGAGGTGTTTGGGAAACTTCAGGTATTAGAATTGGTACTGCGGCTATGGTAACAAAGAAAGGTAAGGACCGTAAATATTTCCACGACATTGCATTAAACATTGTAAATACAATTAAAAATAAATAATATAACCCACAATCAAAAATGGTGAAACCTTTTTATTTAAATAGGGTATTTATTGTGTGAATAATTAAATTTAAAAAAAATATAAAAAAATGACATTAACAGAAAAAGAAAAAATTAAAGGTTTAGAAAAAACAACTTCAGTTATAAAAGAAAATTATAGGTTAACTGAAGGAACAATATTGGCGACATTGAACATTGTATCCGATAAAATTTATGACAAATTACCTAAAGATTTTAAAAACACAATTAAAAAAGTAAGAGAAGAAGCTGAAGCGGGAAAACATAACAAAAGTTATGGTGAAAAGGCTGTGGAAGGTGTAACTGATTTTATTAAAGTAAATAAGGTTTTGGTTCCTATTGAACAAACAGAAATAAGAAAGAATATGAAAGATTTTGCTAAAAAAACAATTTCATTTTTACTTAATGATAATAAGTCAGAGAAAATAGACCAACCAATAAATTTAACTGATAGTGCTATAAAAATTATTGATAATGCTCACAGTAAAATGACTATAGATTTAATTGATTTGTTCCAAAAGAATGGTGTTGATGTTGAAAAAATGGAATTTGTAACTGAGTTGAATAACAAAGTCAAAAAAGGTAAAGATAAACTAATTAACTACATATACGAGACTGTTAGTTAAGGTCTTAATTACTATTCTGTAATTGTTATAATAGTGTCAGGCATAAACAACGGTCTAATCTCTAAGTGGGGTTGTTCGTTTCTAACTGGTTTTTGTGTATAACAAAATATAGGATTACCATCTATATCATAATAGAAATACTCATTGGTGTTATCATCTAAAAATGCACGATAGATTCCGTTGTTTTCGTCAACATATATTATCTGACCAGTTTCTGTATCACTTCTTAATCCAATTGAGAATGTCTTTTTCTTATTTAACCTATCTTCTTCGTATTGTTTAAGATGAGTATCCAATCTTTCTAATGTTAGATTGATAGATTCATATTGATTAACCAATTTGTTTAGATTGGACACATAATTAATTATTGGTTTGATGTAACCTATCAGAGTTATGGTAGCACCAATTAAGGTTACCAAGAATACGATATTTCCAAACTTAGTTTTTAATTTTTCAACAGGCATTTTTAACTATTTGTATTTTAGGTGATTCGGATGATAGTTCTACCGTTATTTTACCTTTATATATAAATATTTGAAATCATATAAAACCTTATTTCACTTATACTTCATTTTATTTATCGTTTGTTTTTATGAAAATTCTGAGCAGCTTCCAAAATCTTAATTTTATTTTGGATGGTCTTCGGAATTTAATTAATATTTTACAGAGTATGTGATATTTATAATTAAAACATTATAATATGAAAAATCATTTTCTAATATCTGAATCAGAAAAAAAGAGAATATTAAACTTACATAACTCTTATAAACATAATCACGGAACATCATTAATTAGTGAACAAGTTGTAACTGATTATGATTCTGTTTATGATTATAAAAAGGAAGGTGATAATTATTTTACTAAAAAGAAGACTTCAGATTCATGGATAAAACTTTCGGGTAACGCATTAAATACTGTTAAATCTAAAGTTTTTGGTGATAGTAGTACACAAAGTACTAAAAATACTAAAGTAAATATTCCTTTTACTAATAGAGAAGAAGGTAATAAATTTAGAGAATGGGTAAATGATAAATATCCTGATTACGCTAAAAGTGAAGACTTTTCCAGAAGTGGTCCACATGATAATTCTTACATTATAAATGCATTTAAGATATATGGAGATGAATATATGAAATCTATAAATAATGAAGATGAAGTTAAAGACCATTTTGTCTTTTATTTTTCATTTCCAAGTTATGAACCAACATTTGACGGTTCGTTAGGTGGGTTTGAAGACGCTTTAGATTGGGCAAGAAAAACACTCCCTCAAGGATTATCAAGTGGTTTATTAGGTTCAAAAGGTACTTATGGTCCAATGGGACATGCGGGAGTAGCTCTTATTAATCCTGCGGGCACAATTGATATTTATGAGTTTGGTAGATACCAAGGAGCGACAAAAGGTATGGGAATTACAATACATAAAACAGTTAGAGGTGCTGAAATTGTGGATGGTAGAATTCAAAATTTGGAAAGTGTATGTTCAATTGTTAAGAATAATGCTGCGGGTAAAGCTAAACAATATGATATGAAAGGTGTAGCGATTCCGATAACTAAAGAAGGTTATAATAAGGGTAAACAATATGCAGATTCTATTAAATCAAAAAAATACCAAATTTTAGATTTTACTACGGGTGACAAAGATGCTAACTGTGCTACTTTCGGTCTTGAGGTAGTTAGAGCAGCAACTGGAAGTGGTGTCGAAAAATGTTTACCAAATCCAGGTGCCGCTATATTAATTGCTAAAACTTACAGAGGGTCTGAGTCGACTAATTGTTAATAGTTATCAAAGATTACATACGTTGAAAGACTATTGTATAAATCTACAGGAGTTACAACACTCTCATTAGGATTAATTTCTGTATTATAACGAACTTTAATCGCGTTTTGTACGTCTTCTGATGAAAGATTGTAGTCTTTAAAATAATGTATATCACACAGTTGAATGCCAGCATTATAGTAGATTTTAAATACTAATTCAGAACAGTACATTGTGTTTTCACTCCACTGGAATTTTAAGTCATAATTTTTTCCAAGTTGTGAATATGCGTAGTCATACATTCTTTTCACCTCATCTTTAGTAAACTTTCCTTTGTATCGAACAACTGTGTATTTACCATCAACACCTCTATTAATAAACTCATCAATAGGTGTCAACTTAACTGGTTGAACAGCTTCCATAACATATGTTTGACCATCTTTAATATAGATAATACCTACGTGACTATATTTAGACTTGGTTACGTCTTGAATCATTTTACTTTGAGTGGAAGTTGAAGTATGAAGGATAATGTCTCCATTTTTAAAATCTTCATTATTGTTACAACTTAACAATGAAACTAAAAGGATTACTGCAAGGATGTTTGTGATTAATTTTCTCATAATTTATTTATTTTTAAATGGTTACTTGATAGTACAAATATAGTTAATTTTTTTTATTTCCACAACTATTTTCAATATTAATATTAAAAAAAAAATATTAATAGTCATTTATGATATTTAATCATTTTTATTCAATAGTAATTTTACTTTAATAGTTTTTTTAAGAAACATTTTAAGAAATGCATATAATAATTTAAACTCTTTACTATCATCATCCCACTTATTTTTAAATAACTCAACAATTCGTTCAAGTGACTGAAAATGTTTAACGTTATTTTCTTTATGTGATAATACTTTACACACCCATTCAAAATCTTCTTTCATCTTTGTTTTTTTTTTGCCACATTAAACCTATTCCCCATTCTAACCAAACTAAATCAATACTATAATATCCATCTAATTTTCTTGAATATGTTATTTTAATTACTGGAATAACATATAATTGGTCACTAACTCCATATGATTCTATTTTCATAATTTAATTATTAAAAGTGAGTTCTTTAACGTTTTATGGATTACCCGTTAATAACGGATTTTCCTTCATTTTCAAGTTTATCTAACTGACGGTAAATGTCAGAAATCTGATGGGATACCCCATCATTGGTTTTGTCTACACGACTATCGATGTGACGATACAGTCTTTCTATCTCATCACGAAGATTTTGGTCCAAACCATTACCAAAACTATATAGTTGTTGTTCTGTGTCTTTCAAAGCTCTATAAAGATTTTCATCTTCTTTTTGAAGACCGTTTATTTCCTTTTTCAAGGACATTGTTGTCATATAATTCACTAACGTACCCACGACCATCATAATAACAATGACCGCACATACACCTAAAATAAATGATGTTATTTCCATAATTTGTTAAAGTTTAAATATGTCAAAGAACTCACTTAGCTGATATAAGAGGATTTGAACCTCTTTACCTGAACTCCAATTATGGTTTCCGTGCCCTCTACACTAATATCAATCGACAATTTATAATCTGTCAGTTAAAATTTATAATAACATAATATTATCCTATTGTTTCACCTCTACTGGTGTATATTTCTAATGTTGCTGCTTTTCCATAATTATCCAAATAATCCTCAGGCTCCAATTCTATGTCTTTGAAGAATACTCGTGAAATAAAATCCCAATCACCTTCAGGTGTTTCAACGATTCCACCCATCAATGAAAAATCAGATGTTTTAGGTAATTCTTCTGATTCAAAACTACATTCAAACAAACCACCTTTGTTTTCGTCTACAACTAACAATACGTTATCGGTCCCATCCAAAAACTCAGGTAATGCAATATAATTCTCGTAAGGATATAACTCTTCGATTTTATCATCATCACCGATATAATCATACATATCACCCAAATCTTTGTAATCAATTTCCAATACGACATTACCATCCTCATCAAATACTTTACCCCAAAAGGTATCATTATAAAAAGGTTTTGATACGTGAAACAGGTCCCCTTCATCCCATATGTCAATACCGATGTCTTCCATTTCACTACGGATTTCCCATAGTTCATCATATCCGTTATCTTCCATAAGTTCACGGACCTGTTCTACTTGTTCATCACTGAGAGAATATCCTTGAGCTTCCATCTCCCAACCATAAAATTCTACTTTATATTTTGCCATTTTTTTATATTAATCCCACCAAGTTTGAATATCTTTTTCTATCATAGACCACAATATTCTATGTGCTCTTTTTTGTTTTTCTTTTGACATATGAACTAGTTCGTCATGAATTTGAGATATTTCTTCAGCGTTATCCCAGTTTTCATACTCATATTTCATAGTGTATAGTTTTTCAGTACTATTAGTAAAATCATTAAAAGTAGTACTATCTGTTTCAATAAAAGAAATATTTAAAACATCTTTACCATACATTTCTTTTAAGATTTCGACATAATCAATAGAATATTCATCATTATAAACTTTATCCATTAATTTAATGACTGTACGAATACGTTTTGCTCTATCTTTAGCACATAGAGTCATCGCCTTTTCTGATTCTAAAAACTCAGCCTGTTTTTGTAATTGAAATTTGAAAACTTCAACTGAATAACTATAATCAAAGTCATATTGCTTCCATATGATTGGTAACCATCTAAGGACGTTTTTAATTTGCCAAATTTTTCTTTTAATAAAATATTTCATTTTAAATATTTTTAAATTTATTAAATAATACTAAAATAATCAACATTAAATTCACCATCAATCTCAATAAGATATTCACCCGATGGTAATGTATCGATATAATAATATCTACCACCTGTTGAATAACCTTTAATGTCAATATGGTCTTGTTGTGTATGACCAACTATTTGAACATACATCTTTTTAATGTCTTCGTTTTTGTTTGCTCTTTGTAAAGACTTTGGTCGAATCCAAATAGGTGTTTGTTCTTCATTATCACCATAACCATCACCATAACCCATATATCGGTATGAATATGAACTAAATGTAAATTCATTTGGTTTGTGTTTAAACAACTCATTCAAAAAATCTGCAATATGGGATTCATCTACATAGTTATGTTTCCAATATCCAACATCTTTTAAAAACTTTGCACTTACACCTGCGTGAGAACATAATCTACGATTATCATCATTACCCAAAGAAACTGCCATCTGAAACATATCTTCATTTTCTCTGAAGAACTGTTCAAATTGAAACATCATTCTATGTTGAAACCCTGAAGTCGTTCCTCTATCCTTAACACCTGGCCAATAATGAATGTCGTGATTACCGATGAGTAGGTATACTTTTTTATTTGGGTCTAACTCTTGTGATTTTTTGAACTCAACAATATCTTTAACGTTATGGAGTTGTTCTAAACCCCCAATAACAAATGAATTGAAGTAATCACCAATAAAAACAAAGACATCAGCATCAGAGTGTTTTTTAACAATCTCTTTCCATACATCTCTTCCGTGAATATCACCTATGTAAATTACTTTACTCATCCTTAAAAATATACAGATTAATTTTTTAATTATCTTATATTTGTAAAGATTTTTTTTTAATTAATTAAAGTTAAAGTTCCGTTTAATCTTTCCATTGTATCTGATGACGTAAATGAATAACTCAAGTTGTAAATGTATACACCCACGTTGGATTGATTAAATTGATGAATACTTCCATCCCAACCTTCTGTTGGGTTATTTGTTGCGAAAACTAAGTTACCCCATCTGTCATATATTGTTAAGTGATAGTAAGATAAGTCTTCTTCACATTTAATGATTGTTCGGAATATATCATTAACACCATCAAAGTTAGGACTAAATCCTGAAGGAAGAACAACTACACATTCCTCTATATTATATTCATCTTCTATATCGTATTCATCTTCTACAACATACTCTTCATCTACATCTTCTATATCGTATTCATCTTCATCTTCTTCAGAATTTATTTCTTCTTTAATGTCTTCAATATGCACTTCATCTTTGATATTATCAACATCCACTTCATACTCAGTATTTACATCGTGTTCAACAACCACACCATCTACTTCATCTACTACAACCGTATCACTGTCTTCGTTACAATCTACAATTTCAATTTCCATTGTATCTGAAACCAAACAACTTGTGTTGATATCTTCATAAGTAACAATATAAGTACCTGTATTAGTAGGGTATAAATATTGTCCTTGTGTTCCATCACTCCAAGTAATTTCTTCACCTACTAATTCAAAAAATAATTCATTTTCATTTTCAACACATAAAGTTGTATCAGTTAAAACATTTTGAACGATATTATCTGCATTACTTTTTACATTCACAATATATGTGTATGTAGATGTTCCAACTATAGGACAAGCATCATCAACCACATTAACAGAGAAGTAATTTAAACCTAAATCCGTGGATTGAGGTGTCCAACAGAAAGTTGCTTCAGGTGTCGTGGTATTATTGTTTACCACTTGAAAAGACCCTGTTGGTATTTCTTGATTCCAAGTAACTGTTAAATTATCACTGTTAGAATCTGAAAATGATAAGTCAAAACAAACTTGTCCATTTTCACAAACATCTATTACGAAATTAGTAGAATTGGTAGATGATGTTTTATCGATACCTGAAGCTATCGGAGAATCATTTGATGCTGAAATTACATTAAACTGAATATCTCTAATTACTTCACCAATTTTAATACCTGACCTAAATTCTTCTACTTTAACACACATTACACCTATTTGTTGAACAGTAGGTGTAAAAGATATCGCTCCAGTTCTATGGTCGATATAAACCCCATTAGAGGTAGTTAACGGATTAGTACCACTGAAACCTGGAAAGTATTCAACAGGGTCGTTATATCCTTCATAACAATCAGAAAGAGAAAAATATAAAGAATCACCATCTGTATCAAATACACCGTGATTATACACAACAGGTTTATTTACACTTACAATCGGTGCAGGGTTATTATTAAAAACAGGCGAATTGTTTATAAGGTTTGAAACATTTTCATGTTTAGCTGATAAAAATATGTATTCATTGGTTGGGAAAATCAAGGTAGTTATTACTTGATTTCGACAACATAAACTATAGTCAAAACGTAAATCAGAACAACCCGATGGTACGGTTATTATAGTGGTATAAATATGTTCTTCAATTCCTGTAATACCAGAACCTCCTTGACAGGAAGTTTCCATAGTAGGACAAATTGGTGTTATATCCGTTAAGTTATTACGAAAAGCGAAATCACTACCTGAACCACAACTACCATCCCAAAATATCTCAGCATAACTAGACATTGCAATACCATTACAATCTCGGTATAATCTTAGAGTTACCTCAAATTCTGTTGGACTTAGTTGTTCATACATTAAGTCACCACCAAGTGCGTGAGTTGCTTTGGTTTGAGTAAAGGATACGATAAATATTAGTGAAAGAAAAAAAGTTTTAAAAGTTTGGATATATGTCATCATGTTCATCATTTTAAGTTGATTTACATGAGATACGAATATAGTCCAAATATAGTTACATAATGAGAAATATTATTAAGTGATTTTTATAGAAATACCGACTTAATCTGATTTTAATTTTTTATTTGGTTTTGGTTTATTATCATTAGATTCAATAATTTCTTTTATATCCTCATCAGATAAATCATCGACCATTGAATTCAATACCATATCGTGAGCGTGGTCTCCATCCCAAAATTCCTCATTTCCAATTATAATATTTTTTGTCACAACTGTTTTTTACTTAATTATCATTTTCTTAACTATACGATTATCATAAATTTCTATAATCATATTACCATTCACATCTTCTTGTCCTAATATATTAACCCGTTTTACACTTATTGGTTTTTGTAAATTAATATCGGTTAATGTTAATGGTTCAATATTAAAGTATTCATACTGACCATCATAATCGATTTGTTTCAATTGATAGTAGTAAGTTATTCCTTTTTCGATTGAATAATCTTCATAGGTGTATTCTGTGATTGTTGTTTGGTTTCCATTACCATTAACCCATCCAATAACTTTAAAGTTTTCACCATCAGTACTTCTCAATACTTCAAATCCATCATTGTTAATTTCAGATGCGGTTACCCATTCTAATCTAGCATATTGGTTGTTGATTGGTGTAACATCAAATGAAAGTAATTCAACAGGTAATAATGTAGTAACTTCAAATAGTTCAAAGTTATCCATCCACCAATCTTCACCAGGTCTGTTAGCTCTTGTTTGAATATCAATAGCAATTGTTGTTGGACCTGCAGGTATGATTAACTCAATATTTGAATAACCATCACCTGTTGAAGTTCTATCTCCACCACTATTTGGTCTAAATTGTGTAAGACTACCATCAGCAACTTTTGAAGCAACTGCAGTTGATGAATAATCCCAAATAGCATTTGAAAACCCTGCAACTCTTAATTCACTAACATAACTTCCACCATCTTGACTTAATTGTACTGTAATATAATCTCCACCATCTAAACCTTTGGTAGATGCACCAGGTGATGATATAACTTGAGCAGCCAATTTCATTCTGAATATGTGGTCTTTTGTTGGGTCTACAGTTACTGCTGGTAGAACATAAAAGTCTTGTTCATTTGTAGTATTACCATCACCATATAAAACCGCACTAAGAGTTGGAGTTACAGATATATTTGAATAATACCCAGTTGTAGGATTATTATACCACCAAGCACCCATCCAATCATATGATTCAATATAATCATAATAAATTAAGGTTTCTGTAGTTTGTGATTTTAAAACATTACT
>Ga0070749_10000691_pt1 | contig 22724 bp, 27 predicted proteins | sample VirMetDEL_Nov_18_FD_75180 | JGI IMG/M metagenome (GOLD analysis project Ga0070749, IMG submission 75180) | Aqueous microbial communities from the Delaware River and Bay under freshwater to marine salinity gradient to study organic matter... | ecosystem: Environmental > Aquatic > Marine >...
ACAAATACGGCATCAAGTTTTGGTAATGCCGGCGATTATCTTGGAGAAATTGCCGTAAGTAATATTTCCTTCCAGTAAGGAAAAGTTGCGAAAGCAAACCCAAATGGGTCAAAAGATTGGGGAGAACTTCGGTTCTCCCCTTTTTTTATATTGACTTTTTATATTTGATAGTGCGATAATGATAAATAAAAGTGTAGGTCACGAGGCGGCAACCTCTACCTACTCTATATACGAAAGGAAAACGAATGTATACAGCATATACTTATTTACTAACTCATAAACCAACGAACACATTATACTACGGAGTGCGCTACTCTGTCAATAGAAAAAATATGGAACCCGAAAAAGACCTTTGGGTGGATTATTTCACATCATCATCAAGGGTTCATCAACTTATTGCTGAATATGGTGCTGATAGTTTTATTGTGGAGATTGATAAAGTCTTTGATAATAGGGATGATGCTATTGCGTATGAAGAAAAGTATTTGGTAGAAAATCAGGTTCAGCATGATTCAAGATACCTAAATGGTAATATTGCTGGGGCAATCTTTGCCACGGAAGAAAGTTTCCAAAAGATAAGCGAAGCATTATCCGGTGTTCCCAAAAGCGAAGAACACAAACAAAAAATTAGCGAAGCACTAAAAGGACAAAACAAGGACTATTGTAAAACACCTGAATACCGAGAAAATATGTCAAAAATAATGATGGGAAAAAATAACCCACGATATGGAAAAGAAGTAAAACAGGAAACCAGAGACAAGATAAGTCAAGCCAATAAAGGAAAGCCAGCACATAACAAAGGAGTTCCTATGAGTGAAGAACAAAAGGCTAAACTATCCGCTGTTATGAAAGGAAGAAAACAAGACCCAGAAGTTGTAGCCCGTAGAGCAAAATCACAAACTGGTCTAAAGCGTCCCACGAAGCATTGCGTTCATTGTGGCAAGGATGTTGCTGTAAATGTTTATCCACGCTGGCATGGTGATAACTGTAAAGAATCCTCTTGACAAACTATCAAAATATGCTATACTAACCTTACGATAACTTTTATGGAAGTTTACGTCATGGCTGAACCTATTTGTAAAACAGATGCAGATGGAACCAAAGAATGGTGGCTAAATGGCGAACTTCATAGAACAGATGGCCCTGCTGTTGAAGATGCAGATGGAACCAAAGAATGGTGGCTAAATGGCGAACTTCATAGAACAGATGGCCCTGCTATTGAACATGCAGATGGAAGCAAATTTTGGTATCTAAATGGCAAACGACATAGAACAGATGGCCCTGCTGTTGAACATGCAAATGGAACCAAATATTGGTATCTAAATGGCGAACGACATAGAACAGATGGCCCTGCTTATGAACATGCAGATGGAAGCAAATTTTGGTATCTAAATGGCAAACGACATAGAACAGATGGCCCTGCTGTTGAACATGCAGACGGAACCAAAGTTTGGTGGCTAAATGGCGAACTTCATAGAACAGATGGCCCTGCTGTTGAAGATGCAGATGGAACCAAAGTTTGGTATCTAAATGGCAAACAAGTAAATGGTCCATATGATATTATGTCAGACAAAGATGCCTTTTGGTGGAGTTTGGTAAACTAAACAATAAAATCCTCTTTTATGATAAATACTACTGAACTATCCTATGAGATAGACTTATGGGGAACACCATCCCCGTAGCCCTAGAACGGCATATTATAAGGAGAAAACAAAATGGGTCGTCCGATTAACAAAAACAAGATTGGTCAAGGTGCTGGTCGTATCAAAGTTTCAAGACACTTTTTCACAGGTGGTAGTGAACTAACAACAAACGCTTGGATTGTTAACCAGCGTTCAACATATGAGTTCACAGTTTCCGATGGTGTTTCAACTGAAGTTCTTACATTGGTTGACAAAACAGGTTCACTCGTAGCGGGTGAATTCACAGTCAATGCTGTTCTTGATGATTCAACTGTTGTTCAGGTTACTAAACTACGTAATCGTACAATTCAGTATGATGATGCAACAAATATTGGTTATGAGCTTGAGGGTGTAGAAGGTGGTGACCACACTACTGATGACAATCGCGCATCCGTGGAAACACAGAGCTAAACTCAATAATCTAATATTACAAAATCAATAAAAGAAATAGTCATGGTAAATACTGTGACTATTTTTTTTATGGGAAGCTTATGAATAAAGAACAAAAACGATTATGGAAGCGTGAGCAGAAAGAGTTAAAGCGACTAGCGAAAGAAAACTCTGGTAAACCATTGAAGCATCCAGCCGCAGAATCTGCGTTTGTATTTGGTAATGGTATAACTAGAAAAGAAATGGACCCAGAAACATTACGAGGCAAGGGAACCATTTACGGGTGTAACTTTTTTTATGAAGATTGTGTCCCTGATGTATTGATTGCGGTTGATATGGCTATTGCTAATCATATTCAGAAGTCAGGTTATACCAAAGACAATCTAATGTATACACGAAATCCTGTGAAATGGTTTGGTAAAGAAACCAAGGTACAAGAGATAAAAAAGAATAATGCGTATAGTTCTGGTCCTGTGGCCTGCACTTTGGCCTGCGAGGCGGGGCATAGGTATATCTATATGATTGGATTTGACTTGATGGGATTGGGTAAGTTTGATGATAAAAAAGAGAAACGCAAACTGAATAATCTCTTTGCTGATAGAGAGTTTTATAAGAAAAGCAACGCTGATGAAACGCATTATAACAACTGGATTATGCAAATGACTGATATAATGAAAGAGTTTCATGATAGAAAGTTCATTAGGGTTAATCCACATTTAGATTATAGTCCGTTGGAGTGGAGGGATTTACATAACTATAAGAGTATCCATCTAAAACATTTCCTCCAACAGATAAATACATAAAACAGGAGTTTTGCAGTGTCTAAAACATTTATCGTAGATGGTGAGTTTAATGTAGAATCTACAGGGGATATAACCCTAGAAAGTACAACGGGAACAGTGAACTTACAAGGTGCTGGTGGTCCAACAGTTTTCACCGGAGACGTGACTATTACTGGTGATCTGGATATTCAAGGGTCAACAACCACTGTTGATACTATCAATACAACCATCAAAGATAATATGATTGAGCTAAACTCTGGTGAAAGTGGTGCTGGTGTATCTCTCACATACGCCGGTGTAGAGATTGATCGTGGAAGCTTACCTAATGTGAATATTCGTTGGAATGAAACAAGCGACGAATGGGAACACACTACTGACGGTTCTACTTGGGGAACTATCCCATCAAGCGTTGCTCCTGGTATTTTCCTTACTGATATTGTGCAAGATTTGACCCCGCAGTTAGGTGGTGACCTAGATGTAAATGGGCAATCTATTGTAACAACAAGCGGCGGCAACATTGTTCTTGCCCCAGATACGACAGGTGATGTTCTACCTGGTACTGATTCACAGTATGACTTTGGTGCTACTGGAACACGATGGGCGACCATTTATGCTGATACCGTAGATGGTACAACACTAACAGGAACACTATCAACTGTTACACAAAACAACGTAACCACTATGACTTCATTAGCATCAGTTGGTGCTTTAGACAGCGGTTCTATCACCGCAAACTTTGGTAATATTGATAATGGAACAAGCAATATTACATCTGGTGGTATTTGGACTATTGATGTGGATGGTACTGCTATTGGTGCTGCTGGTTCACTAAACTTTGGTGCCGCTGGAAACGATGCTGCTATTTACTGGAATGGAACGAACCTTGAGATTGATACCACAGTTGGGTTAGATATTAGTATTTCTGGTACTCCTCAAGCTGTTATGGATGGCTCTGGTGATTGGAATCTACAAGCAAACAATCTAACCACAACTGGCGATATTACTGCTACAAATGTAACTGGTACTTTACAAACTGCTGCCCAGCCAAATGTTACATCATTGGGAACGCTAACCGCATTAGACATTGACCAGATTACTATCAACGGTAATCGTATTTCATCTAACACCACAAACTCTAATATTGAAATGGACCCAAGTGGTACTGGCTTTATTGAGATGATTGGTACAAATGGTTTCGTTCCACCTAAAGGTACAACAGGAGAACGCCCTGGTTCTCCAAGTGGTGGCATGACCCGTTTCAATACAACCAGTGGTAAACTAGAGTTTTGGAATGGTGCTTCTTGGGAACCGGCTGGTGTTACAATCACTGGTGAAATTTTTGGTGATACATTCACAGGTGATGGTTCTACTGCTGCTTTCACCATGTCTCAAACAACAGACAACGATAACGAACTGTTCATTACAATCAACGGTGTTGTCCAAGACCCTGGTATTGCTTATACTGCTGCTTCCAACGTGGTTACATTTACATCTGCACCAGCAGACGGTGATAGCATTATCATTCGTAACCTATACGCTGCACAGGGTGTAACGCAGATTATTGATGCGGATTCCGACACATATGTTCAGGTTCAACAACTTGCAACAGATACAGATACTATTGAGTTCTATGCTGGTAGCGTAAACATTTCTGATATGACTTCTACTGGTATGCGCCTTGGTGGAGCAAATGCCCGTGTAACAACCATTCTTGATGAAGATGCGATGGGTTCTGATTCAGCAACTGCACTAGCCACACAACAATCTATTAAAGCGTATGTGGATGGTAAAAACAGTATTTCACAAGGAAATACAAGCATTACTATCACGGATGCTGGTACTGGTGATATTAATATTACAGTTGATGGGGGAACATTCGCCGCATATACAGTTGCTGGTGGAGCTAACTTCCAAGCAAATAATATCACAACAACTGGTGCTATACAGGGTGGCGCAAGTTCTGGTGTTGGTATTGCTAGAACAGATGGTACATTCCACGTTCATACAGCAAGTGCCGGAACATGGACCGCTCCAACAAACTTTGATGATTTGGTTGTTGAAAATAATACAAATGGTGGTATTGTGGTTGGCGTTCCAGACGCCGATGAGGGCGTTATTGGTATTTCTTCTCCATCCACGACAGGTGCAGTTGGCTATGGAATGCTATGGGATTATGATGTTGGTATCGGACGTTTATTCACATCTAAAGTTGGTGGGTCTATACGATTAGACGCCGATAATCAGATTCCTAACCTCACCCTATCCGGCGGTTCAGGTTCAGAGTTAGCAACGTTTGCGGGTGATATAAGACTAACTGCCGGAGATATTCTCCCATCTGCGTCATCCACTATCCAAAATGTCGGTTCACCTACTGATAAGTGGACTAATATGTACGCAGATCAGTTCCACGGTGTAGCAACAATAGCACAATACGCTGACGTTGCGGAACGCTATCATGCGGATGCAGAATACTATCCCGGTGATGTTGTTGTATTCGGCGGCGACAATGAGATAACAATGTCTACACTATACAATGATCACCGTGTGGCTGGTGTTATTTCTGGCGCACCAGCGTATATGATGAACAGCGAAGCTGGACCAAACGAAACACACCCATATGTTGCTCTAACTGGTCGTGTTCCTTGTAAGGTTCGTGGAACTATCAACAAAGGCGATCTTCTTGTAACATCTGATATACCGGGCGTTGCTATTGCACGTAACGTAACTACACCGTTCTTACCTGGCACTATTCTGGGTAAAGCACTTGAAGAGTACGATTCAGAAGAAGTAGGCATGATTGAGGTTGTACTTGGGCTATCATAATCTTTCTGTTTTGGATAAATATTAGAAACAGTGGAGATTTAGATGGCAGTTACGAGAATCAAACGTGATCAAATTACAGACGGCGAAGTTGTACAGGCTAAAATCGGTACAGGCGAAGTAACTGGTGCCAAACTAGAAGACGATATTACATACAACAGTAATATGATTATCACTGGTAACTTGACTGTTCAAGGAACCACTACAACTCTTTCCACAACAAACACAGTTATCGAAGACCCCCTTCTATACTTGAGTTCTACTGAAACAGGTACACCAAGTGCTGACGCTGGTTTCATCGTTGAGCGTGGCACATCAACTAACGTTGGTTTCATTTGGGATGAAAGTGCTGATGAGTTTGCTGTTATCGGTGACACTGCTGAAACTGGTGGAACTGCTGGTGATGTGACTATTACTGGTTATGGTGATCTTCGTGGTAATACGATATATGCCCAGACAGGATTTAGTGGTGATGGCTCATCTCTAACTTCACTAACAGCCGCAAACATCAGCACAGGAAACCTAGCACAAGGTGTTCAGACGTATATTGCCGGAGACTCTGGTAATACTGCTTATAAGATGGTGTTTATCGATTCTGCTTCAGCAGTATCTGGAAACTCAAACTTTATAAAAGATGGTGGTGGTGATGCGGAGTTCACATACAATCCATCAACAAATACACTAACAGTAGCTAATGTCGTCGGTAATGCTGACACTGCTGATGCGTGGTCTACAACAAGAACAATCACTATGTCTGGTGATGTAAGTTCGGACGCTGTGAACATTGATGGTTCAGGTAATGTAACTATTACGAATACTGTTGTTGCTAACGACAGTCATACTCACGATATGGCAAATCTTACTGGGACTACATATGCCGCTGGGTCGGGTGCAAACCTAACTTCACTAACAGCCGCAAACATTTCAACAGGTAGTTTAGCGGATGGGGTCGATCATTATATGACTGCATCATCAACCGCTTCAGCATTCAAGGTTGCTTTAGTAGACACAACAGGTGATGCTTCTGGTAACTTTGGTATCAACTTTGATAGTGGAACTGGTGAGTTTACATACAATCCATCAACTAATACACTAACCGCATCAAATATTGCTGGTACACTAACCACAGCCGCACAATCAAACGTTACAAGTCTTGGTACACTAACTACGCTAACAGTTGATAACCTAACTATCAACGGAAACACGATGCAGTCTGATTCTGGTGCCTTTATTATTGAAGGTCAAGCAGCATCTGAAATAGCAATCAACGAGGCTGGCGCAGATGTGAATACTCGTATTGAAGCATCTGGTGAAGCAAATGCTATCTTCGTAGAAGGCTCAAGTGGTAATGTCGGTTTTGGTACTGCGGCTCCATCTGCTGGTGCGACTGTTCATATCAACTCCACCGATTCTATTATTCTACCCGTTGGTCTAACTGGTGAAAGACCAGGATCACCAGCAACTGGTATGACACGCTGGAATACATCTACTGGTAACATTGAAGTTTATAGTGGTTCTGGTTGGAATGCTCTAACACAAGCATCCGATAACCGTATTGATGCTGGTGATTCTTATATCGCAATAACGGATGCTGGAACAGGTTCTATTGAGGTTAATATTGACGCAACAACTGTTGCTACATACGATCCGTATAAGTGGACACTAAATGGCGCAACAGTTCACACATCAGTCTATAACACAACAACAAACGCAACACCAACTGAACTATTTGTAGATGGTTCATCAACGAGACTATCTATTGCGTCTGGTAAGGTATGGGCATTCACGGCACTTATTGCTGGGAGAAGAACAGATGTTGCCGGTAATACTGCTGGATATAAACTTGAAGGTGTTATTGAGAATATAGGTGGAACAACAACATTGGGTGGCTCTGTAAAAACAATCTTTAATGAAGACGATACAAACTGGGATGTTGCTGTTTCTGCTGACGATGCAAATGACGCACTGGTATTCACAGTTACTGGTGTCGCCGCCCACACAATATCGTGGCGAGCAAGTGTAACATATGAGGAAGTATAATGGGTCAGATTATTATTAGCGCACAAGATGAAGCAGTAACAACAGGTGGTGGCGAAACATTTGCTGGATTAGCATCACCTGCTTTCACAGGAACACCAACGGCACCAACTGCTGCTACAACAACAAACACAACACAGATTGCTACAACAGCATTCGTACAACAGGAACTTGGTGGTATTTCTGCAAATGCAATTACTGAAGGCAATACGAATATTACTATAACAGATACAGGATCAAACGGGACAATTTCTTTTGTAGCAGATGGAACTACTATAATGACCATCATTGATGGTAATACTACTATGTTAAACGGTATTTCTACGTCTAAAAATGATGGGTTTGATATATCGATATCGGCTACGCAAAATTCAACATCGTCAAGCGCGGATGCGTATTTTTCAGCAAATGTTATTTCCTCATCAGCCGGCGATGCATTTATGAGATATTACATACAAGCATCTAATATAACTTATCTCATGGGTATAGATAATAGTGATAATGATAAATTAAAAATAGGTGCTGGTAGTTCTCTTGGGTTTGTCGATAATATTGTTATAAATCACGCTAATGATGACATTGTTTTAAATAATAACATAACCATTGATTCGTCTGGTGATATCCTACCATCAGCAACATCCACTATCCAAAATGTCGGTTCACCTACTGATATGTGGACTAATATGTACGCCGCACAGTTCCACGGTGTAGCAACAAAAGCACAATACGCTGACTTGGCGGAAAACTATGTAGCAGACGCCGATTATGAAAACGGAACAGTTCTTTCATTCGGCGGCAAACATGAAGTAACAGTATCAACTATTGATGGTGATAAGCGTATTGCTGGTATCGTATCAACAGCCCCAGCCCACTTGATGAACTCAACACAAACAGGTGAGTTTCTTGCTGCTGTAGCACTTTCAGGTCGTGCCCCTTGTAAAGTTACAGGCACAGTCCGTAAAGGTGATATGATGGTTTCCAACGGTGATGGTACAGCCCGTGCCGAAGAAAATCCACAAATGGGTCAAGTCATTGGTAAAGCATTGGAAGACTTTGAAGGCGAAACAGGACTTATTGAGGTGGTTGTTGGTCGCCTCTAAATAGCATATGCTAACTAAACAATATGTGGATACCTATAAAGGCGAGCGTATATATGAACTTACCATAAAGAATGGTAAGAAAATCCGCACACCAATCCAGATAAAAAATAACATCAAATACAAGAACACATCGTATATTGGATTGTGCTTTGCTGGTCCAACTGACTTACCTTTAAAGCATATGAGCCTACCCTACCCAACATTCTCTTATGAGCAAGCGGATTTCACGGTACATGATAAAACATACGAACACAAAGGTAACGAGAACACCATACCATACAGACCAATGCTTTCCAGACCAGCATCACTTATATACGTGGCGGCATTCTATAAGTTTGAGACATTGTTTATATTTGGTATGGAAGACCTTACCGATAAACAAGGAGCGAATATATCAACTGTAGTTGATGTATATGATGATACAGATTTTGTTTTGGTATCGGCGAGTGGTAACCAGCAAGTCCCAGAAAGGTTAAGATGGCATACCAATTTTCATCATATCAGTTGGGATAGGTTTAAAACTCTTGTTCAATAGACAGTAGTTTTTTCCTAATAGATTTCTCATTCAATGTACTGAATACGCCAGGATGTAACGGCTTGGGCCAACCACGGAGCTTAGTCCAACAATATCCTTTATATTCATGATTTAGAATAGGCATAAACTCATTCTCTACCACGAAAACATAAGTGTGGTACTCAAACTTACCATCTTCACTGGTGAACTTTTCTATGGGGATAGTTTTTATATATGGGATAGACCTACCGAGTAATGTTGAGAATGAACCTTTTGCATCTACGTTGATACCAAGTTCTTCACGTAACTCCCGTAAAGCCCCGTCAAACTCACTCTCACCTTTCTTCATCTTGCCACCTGGAAAGCACCAAGTATTTTCATATCTTGGGTGATTATCTCGTAATAAGAATAGGTATCGTTTTGTTGATGAGCAATAGAATAATGCCCCAGCACTCTTTATCATACTGTATTTACAGTGTTAGATAATGATGGCCCAATTTCCAGATGTGTGCATACCTTGATAACTCAATAGCCATTCGGTGCCATCCCATTTATATTGGATGCCTGTGGTGGTGTTTGTTACATACTGTGTTGATGATACCGCGCTCGCATCAAAAGCCACGGTCCACTTATCACCATCGTATTCGATAATATCGTTAGCACTCGCTACGAAATCACCCAAAGCACTGTCTTGGTCATACCCGACACCTTTCCATGCATCTGGTCCATCAAAGTTGTTGCTATCACCGATATCACGGATAATCAAGTATCTTTGACCTGGTTGCGCTGTTGGTAATCCAGCGCCAGGTCCACTCTGTAACGGGTCAATAATCTTATCAACGGCATTTAGACTGTTTGTTGGGATAGTATCAGCGTCTGCGTTGAACAGTAGTTTATAATCATTACTTGGATGGTAGCTTACTGTGCCGATAACTTCTGTTCCATCTTCCAAGTCAATACGTAGTTGTGAAATACCATTTTGGAAATCACCGTAGCTCTCCAATAGCTCACGCCATTTCACATTGTTATCACCGACTTGTGTCGGTGTTCCACTATCCAGCGTATCGTTCTGGTCAGTGTATGTTGCGGTATGGTCCTTCAACGTTACCTCACCGTTCAGTAGGAAAATACTATGGTTGTTCCAAGATGTTCTTACACGCTTACCAATGAGCAATCCGCTATCAATAACACCGTCATCAAAATCACCACTCTCATCGTAAACACTTGCAACGATGCTTCTAATAACACCAAGGCGTTTCTGTTTTGCTGGTGGACTAATCCAGATTGGAATATTGAAGTTGAAAGTCATAATATCAATGCTATCATCAGTACCAGTTGGGACGCTTCTATTTGTCCAAGTGTTACCAACTAACTCCATTCTTGTGAGGGAAGTCCAATCCAAGTAGTTATCTGTTGATTGTATCTCAAGAGATGGATTAAAAATCCACGCAATCTGTTCCATAAGCTGCAACTTCTGACTTGTGTTACTGGTCCATATATCGACGTTGATTTTCATATCGTATGGAACAGGCATAAGTCTCTCAATGGTAAAAGCATTACCTTGTGATGTTGTTAGTTGTCCGGTGTTTTCGTCATAGTCTCTCTGGCGAACATTTAACTTGTCCACGTGATGTGGTTCCTGTACCCAATCACGTTTATAATCCAACGCTGTTATATAAAAGCTCATCATAGGAGTTGGTATTGTTGCGTTCTCACTATTCTGTCTAATGATAGCATTTACAACTTTACTCGCATCACCATAACGAACAGGAACCGTTCTCAACACCTGATTACCCGCATCGTCTTTTCCATACTCAACCTGAAAGTTACTGAATACACGACTGATTTGTAGTAAGAACCTACGGATTTGTTGACTATAAAAATACTGTTGCGCCATCTTATACCATTCTTGGGTGATATCCCCAAGTCCTAATCATATCTACCCATCCGCTATAATCTTTCTTGCGGAAACTATAGTATTTAATCATACTGGATTTTATTTCTTGTGGTGTATATTTCTTTCCACCGAAGAAGAAATACCAACCGTTTTTTTCTGCTTGAGCAAGCATTTCGTTACGCATATCAAAACCACGCTCTCTGTATGGATTAAACAACTGGATAAACTGGAAACCTGGGAAGTATTCTTTACCTACACTCAAGTCACCATCTTTTCTTTGAGCCATCGTGTTCAGAGCAATACCTGTAATATACTTACTGATATTTGGGATTTCTTCGGCGTATACACGTTCTTCACTCTCAAAACGGTTTACTCTTCCAGCAGAACCTTTAACAATATCAATAAGAAATGTTCCATTGAATGCTACGGATTTAGCCATTCTGATAGCATCTTCATCACCCGCTCTTGCTTTATCTACGGTTTCTTTGTCATGGTCACGTAAATCATCATAAGATACATCTTTTACAGTATTCACAGCGGGTTCTATTTTGTAGTTTTGGTTTAGTTTCTGTTGGTCAATAATCAAGCCAATAGTAGTGCCTACTTGACCCGGTACAAACTGTCTGCGATAATCACGTGTGAATGAAATACTTGGCGGCGTCTTTTTCATGTTATACTTACTCATCTGGGAACGACCTTTTAGTGTATCCTCGTCCATAATCTTAAAGAAACGCTCAAGTTTGGTCCAATGAAATAATGGAGCCATTCTTGCTTCGTCAAGTATTTGTGTATCTTCATTCACTTTTAGCATTCGTTGTAGATTTAGGTGTTGGTTTACATCTTTCCAATGCATTGTGCCATCTTCATATGGATCATTGTGGCGCTTATATGGGGAATATACACCAATATGTAAATCTGTTCCTGGTACTTGGTTCATATGACCTTCCCATTCGGCACCATGTAAATCAGGTTCACCTTTGGACACATATAAATCATATGTTCCAATGTTTCCATACTCATCTTGGTAAGGTCTTAGAGTTTCTTGGACATCGTTGTGTGCTGCTTTCATAGCATCCCAGAACCAAATCTGTTTACCAACAGTTGTTCCACGCAAATCACCAATATTGGATGCGAGACTTTCTAAGTTACGCAAAGACCCAACGGCATATACCTTTAGTGGGTATTTGTCGTAAAGCATTATCTCTTGTGCTTTATATTCCTTGATGATTTGTTCTATAAGCATTGGATATCCTTATGTAAGATGTCCGTGCATGCTTATGCTACCATTGGTAATAGTAATATCATTGGTACTTGTATCGTTTGCTGCTTGAATCTCAATATAATCGTTCTGTGAAAGAACAACGCCAGACAAGATAGTCAATGAACCAACATCTGTTCCTGTTCCCCACGTTCTTGATGTTATTGATTCTGTAATACCAGTACCATTCTTAGTTAGTTGGAAGCGCAAATCTTGGTTATTACCTGCAACCGTCGCAGAAATAGATACAGATAGTAGAAAGTTTCTATCTGTTAGACCTGTATATCTAATCCTACCATTTTGAGGCATATCAATGTCGGAAGTATTATTTGATAATGCTGTTGTTCCAGATGATGGAGTTGTGAATACTCCCGTAGAAGTAATGTTGACAACAGCACTTGATGTAAAACGACCAGAGCCTGTGCTTGGGATTAGACTTACAATCAAATCTCTCATATCTTGTGCTGTGATGCTTCCATCTGCTTGACCGTCCTGAAATAGATTAGTCAATAAATCGCTTTGTGTTCTTGATGTATCCGCCATGTTTTTTCCTTAGTTAAACTCGCTACTAAACTCAGAACTAAACGGATTATAATCATTCACCGTAATACGGAATGACCTATCCGCTGTTCCATTATCGTCTGTTGCCCTAATAGCAAACTGGTATACTGTATTTACCGATACTTGGGCAAATGTTCCGCTCAATACTCCATTAGAAGATAGAGTAAGACCACCAGGTAATGTTCCAGTAATAACGCTATATGTAATCGTTCCTGTGCCCGATGCTACAAATGTTTTAGAATATGCTGCTGCTTCACTAAATGTTCCTAAATCACCAGCATCTGGGCTTGACCAAACTGGTCTTGTTGGGGTTGGGTCAGTATTCGCTGATACTGTGCTTGATGTTGATACCGCATCAATCTGTAAGCTCAATGCCTCGTGTAGAGAAACACGCTCGTCAATCTGGCGGTTATCATCCGTAAATGTGATGTTTGTATTATTCACGAATGTATCACGCTGTGTCTGACCGTCACCAGGTGTCAGTGAAGTTCTTTCCATATTCTCAACTTTGACCCATCGTGTTCCGTTGTACCTGAATAATCTGTTTGGTAGATAATCCAAACGCAACGCATAATCACCATCGCTTGGACTATCTGGGAATGTTGTTCCGCTTGTTACATTGTGTCCGTTTGGAGCAAGACCGTCACCTGTTAGATAACCATCAGTCCAACCATTTGCAACTGGTGTATCGCTTTCTGGGTCAGCATACTCAAATGGTGTCTCGCCAGTTGATGGAATAACATATAGTTGTGAAGTATCATAACCGCTTGCTGGAACCTCTTCCTCTGCTTGGGCAACTACTGCTTGATTATTAGCCAACTCTTGGTTATAAACACTTAGCAAGTCCCGTAGGCTTTCATTGCCCGTCCCGTCAACAATCTTATCCAATATTTGTGAGTATTCTTGGCTATCCACCATTGGTTTCACACGAACACGCCATAGGTGAGGATACCACGTTGGTGAATAACCTTCGCCAGCACGGCTTGCATCTTCTACCACATAATATCTTTTTAGTGCTACTGGAACACTATCGTCAAGTGCCCAAAAGTCTGTGAGGTGTGGGAGTTCCAATACATCACCAGGCATAATCTTTCTGCCCATACGCTCAACCATATCGTTGAGATGAAAAACAAAGTTTAGGTTTTCGTTACTGATGAATAGACCGAACTGCTCATTGGACATATCCATATCTGGTACAGTATAATGCCCACGGAGTTCATATACATCTTCTTCATACACACGGTCCCTGTTCTCCAATAATAGTAAATCTTGGATGTTCAGTTCGCTTTGTGTGTTATAACTTGGCTGTGATAAGTCATCGCTATCCACTGTGGATTTCGGCGTTCCAAGATATTTATGAATCATGATGGCAGTAGCGCCCAGAGTCATCTGTTCGCTAACTAAACGGTCAAAAAAAGTGTAGTCATTATTTCTATTTGCTTGGTATAAACTCAAACGAGGCATACTGTACTCCTATTATAGTATTTATCTAAATACTTTATGGAGCAGTTATACGTGGTACTTGGAAATGGTGAGACTAGGAAAGGTTTTGACCTAACCAAACTAGAAAAACATATCACGTTTGGATGTAATGCCATCTGCCGCGACTTTCATCCAACATACCTTATAGCGGTAGATAGACGATGTGTTGAGGAAGCTGCTGATTTGGGAATATCCATATATACACGACCAAGATGGCACTCAAGTTTCGCTGCATACCCGTATGTTCAGTATCTACCAGAGCTTCCATATAAACCAGAACATAAAGCTGATGAACCTATGAACTGGGGTTCAGGAACCTACGCTGCATACCTAGCTTGTTTACAGAAACCCAAGAAGATTTACTTTTTGGGTTTTGACATTTATAGTATGGGAAACCGCCATAACAACATCTATAAGGGAACACCAAACTATGATGGACCAGATCGCCGACCCGTTGACCCATCATACTGGATATATCAAATAAACAAACTCCATCGGTTATTTCCAGAGATACAGTTTATTCATGTACTTCCTGGCACTTGGCCCAAGGTAGGATCGTGGAACTCACAAAACCGTATATGGATGACAACAGAAAACTTCATAAAAGTGCTTGACAAATCCTAAAAATCTGCTATACTCTATTTGTAAGTTGATAGGAGATACCCGATGGAAGTTTTTCACCTGATTGATATGGATACTGGCCGAATCGTTGATACAAGCGATTTGGGTAATATCGCCGAGCATCATATGGTGCTGTGCGAAGCTGGCCGTAACGTCCGTATGTTTAACCGTGACGAAGTTAAGAAGATTGCTACTAATGATAGTGATCTTACTGTTTTTCCCGGTGAAGGTGGGCAGTTGGAAGCACTCGTTATCCACACGGTAGAAGGCGAAGTGTCCTTGAACGAGATTATTGACATCAAAGATGCACGTAATATGTGGAAAGGTTTTTTCCGTGAAGGCGGGGTGATGGTCCAATGAAATACGCAACACAACACGAAGCAGGAGTTTTCTTTGAACGCGCCCGTAATCATATCAAATATGTTCTTGGTTACGAAGCGGTTGTAAATGGCGAAGTCAACAACTTCAACAACCGAGTTCTTGATCTATTTTGATCGGTCACAGGTTTGGGAAAATCTTTGGCAGTCCTTTGTGTATACACTGGTTGATTACCACGCACCGCAGGGCCTCGATCAGTGGCAGTGAGTGGCAAATCTTCTCGAGTCCGCTGATCATATCCTACCACCCGGTCCGGCGCTGTGGCTATCAACTTTTGCCAGATACCGATCCTGCTGGCATCGGTCTGTGTGGTATCACTGTAAATAGGACGACCAAACGTGTCGCTGGCTGATTGATACACACGGACTGCTAGATTCTTGCCTCTGCCTCTAGGCTCCACAGCCACCGCTCCGCTTTTGAATCCATCCAAGAATTTGTGCAAAGCCAAGTACAGCACAGGCCCTTGATTATCTTTCACGAACACACGCAGATGATCACCCATGTCATAGACTTCGGAGGGTATTCCCTTGAGAGAACCTTTGAGCGGAACCTTTTTATCTTGAGCGTCCTTATAGGCCCAATCGGCCATGCCTTGGCTACTATTCTTAGTGGGAGGCATTTTGACCACTTCCGTCTTTATCATTTCACCTTCTGCGAGATGTTGTGCTTGGCTACGCTGTGTAATTTCTGAAATTTTCATAATAAATCCTCACCTTACTGATATTTATCGTTGTACTGCACGGTTGGCTGCACTAAATGTGGACCTTGGCACTAGTTTAATATCACCTTCAGGGTTTGCTAATACATACCCTTCGCCGCCTGATTGTCCACCTATGCTCTGCTGTACATTGCCGCCCTGTCTAATGACCCAAAGCAACTGCGTCCGTGGTTACGAGCCACGAATCGGCACATTGTCTGTGTTTGTGATGGCGATGCTGCTGGTCGTAAACTGGCTAAAATGGGTCATGAATCGGTTATACTAAACGATGGCGAAGACCTTGGTGATATGACCGAAGAAAATGTGAAAAAAACACTTGACAAATGGTTATAATGTGCTATACTGTCTTTGTAAGTTGATAGAAACAGTGTTTACGGAGATACCAAATGGCTATTCTTTTCAAGTGGAACGACAAGACCAATGGCACCATCGTTGTTGACAACGGCTATCGTGGTCGCACCGAGATTGGTAAACTGACCCGCAAGAGCGGCAAAGTCAATGCTTACGTTGTCGTTGGCGACGAAGCCATTTCCACCATCACTAAGCGTCCCGCTGGCGAAGCCAAAGAGTTGGTAAAAGAAGCGTACTACTCGTTTATGAACGAAGAAGTTGAAGTCACCTTCATCAACCCTCACACTGGCAGTGTGAACACTGCTACCATTCGTCGTGGCGACAAGGGCGGTGCTTGTGACCCTTCCACTGACCGTTACTGGACGATGTAAAAAAAGACTTGACAAACCCATAAAATCTGCTATACTGTCTTTGTAAGTTGGAAAAAACAGGAGATTCAAAATGCAACAAGTTGGTATGTTTTCGCTGAACAAAGAACTCTTTGACGAACCCGCGCTGATGGCGACGATGGAAGTCGGCCCGTTCAAGGGTGTGCGTCTTTCGGAGAACAACGGCGAACCGATGCTGGTGTTTGAAAACCCGACCAGTTCGGAACACGAAGTGTATCTCAATCTAAAATCGGTTGCCGAAGGAAAAACCATGCTTGAGGTTGTGGAAGGCTAAACATAAATAGCGTTTAGTAAAGGAATTAAAATGTCACGAGCAAAATCAGTAACTGCCCCCCGTAAAAAGACAGCAAAGCCTCGTATTGCTAAAACGTTTGATACCAAATATATGGGTGAAGAACCCGAATGGGTCAATGCTGAAAACTGGACTGATGAAGAAATCCAGCGTGAGAAACGCCACGCATATAACTGGTATAACTATTTCTACAAAGCCAGCGATCTAAAGAAAAATCTTTATGCGTGGATGAAAGAGGCTGGTTATTCTGCTGCTGATATCAAGTCTGCCCGTGCTTACCCTGATGCTATGCTTTCTGGTGCCGTAGTTGCTAATGCGACTATGCTGCTTCGTGGTATGCCGAATACTGAAAGCGGCTGGTTGCGTGATAAAGTTGCTGCGATGATTGACTACGGCAAGAACATTGTGGTCAAGAAGAAAAAAGAAGAAAAGAAAGCCAGTAATGTTTATAAACCGTCCATCCAAGAGCGTATGGCTGAACAGTTGTCCGACATTATTGCTGAAATGGATGAATGGGAAGATACCATCATGGCTAATCCCAAAGCATCCACGCCGAAAGTCTTTGAGTGGATGAAACAGAAGAATGTGGCTCAATCCCATATCAATAAGATTATTGCGTATTATGAGCCGAAGAAAGCGGAGATTGAAGAACTTACTGGTAAAGCAAGTGAGATTGACCCTGACTTGAAAGAGGGTTATGCCCACTTGTCCAAGACCGATATCAAGCGTATCCTTGAGTTCTACAATAACCTACTTGACGATATGAACTCTTATATGAACTTGAAGAAAGTTTCTCGTAAGACCCGTTCCAAGAAGGCTCCTACCAAGGGCAAACAGGTTGCTAAGTTGAAGTATAAGGCAGAGGATAAAGACCTCAAACTGGTTAGCATTCGTCCAGAAGATATTATCGGTGCTGAAACCTTGTGGCTTTATAATACGAAACTTAGGAAACTTTACAAAGTTGTTGCTGACCCGAATATGAAGCAACTTGCCGTGAAGGGCACTACCATTATTGGATACGACGAGGCTAACTCTGTCGGTAAAAATATCCGCAAACCAGAAGAAAAACTCAAAGAGTTCAATAAGGCTGGTAAGGTTGCCCTGCGTAAGTTCTTGGATGAAATCAAGGCCGTAGAAGTCAAGTTTCCTGGTAGAACGAATGAACACACCATCTTGCTCAAGACTTATTAGAGCAGTTATCTCCGTGCCATTTTTTGTAGTTTAGCGGATCAACCATCTTGGAACAGTGAGGGCAAGGCTTCTTCGGGGGCTTTGCCCTCTTCATATTAGCCTCTTTGATTTTTCTTTTTGTTTCTTCTGTGTGTTTCCGTCCTGTCAGCGCGGCTTTCATCTTCAATATTGCTTCGGGTGTATGTTTTTTGCCGTACATACCGTTTCTTTCGCCGGAAACTGCTTCGCTTATTTTCTTTTTAACATCAGGTCGCTTGGATACATTATCATCGCCTGATTTTCCTTTCCTCTTATTACTATCTGCGGAATGTGGTTCTCTATTAAGCGCAGCAATAGACATCTTTTTTTTAGTTTCTGCTGAATGTTTCTTGCCGAACATAGGGTGGTCCTCACCGCACCTTCTTTCACCGCCCGGGGTTTCATTATATCCTTCACCAAGATATGTGTTGTATTCCTTGATGAAGTATGGTTCCATTACATCAATGGTGTGTTGGTGGTCATATGATTGATATATGATTTCTATTGTGAAGTTTTCTTTACCATACTTTCTAATAGCTTTGCTGACTCCACATACCCCTGATGGTGTGGCGTGTTCAGTGAATCTGCGGGATATTTCACGAGAGGTGAAACCAATGTATGCTTTTTTATTGACTTTATTGGTGATTTTGTATATACTATAAACAGTAGTCATTATTTCACTCCCAACATAACACGATATTGGTGTGCGATAATGTCTGCTTCTTGTTTGGAATACCCCTGATTTATCCAGTAGGCAAGATATGTCTTTATAAATAACATTGCTGATTGCTCCTTCATAGCGTTAGAGTAGTTGGGTGTTCCACCACCGCGAACTACACTTTTATTTATCTTTTTTCATCAATCTTTTTATTTTTTTATCGTGTGCCCTGATATACTTATCAACATCTGGAACATCTTTTGGATTGACGAAGCCATTTTCGTCATTGATTAGTTCATCAGCATCTTCCCAATCGGCTTGTTGCAAGGGGCTATTTTCTTCGCCCTTTTCAACTTCCTTGTTTTCTTTCTTCTTGGTGATTACATCTGTGATACGCATAGACTATCAACCTTGAATCCAATATAATGGTTCATTTCCAGTTTCGTAGTTATTGATACTATCCATGCATTCATCAATCAACTGCTGACCTTCTGTTTTGAGAGCATCACCGTTTAGAGTTGTGCCGCCACCAGGACCAGCGATTGTAGAGAACTTACCACGAGCTTCACCAAGAATAAACTTTGTAGTTCCCAAAGCAAACTTTTCAATCCACGGTCTAATCATATGGTCTTGTAATAGAGTCACATCTGGCTTGGTATTATATAGCCAAAGCATAACGACTTCACCATTTGCTTTGATATTACGAATAAGTGTTAGTTTCTTGGAAACTGGTTCCCAAGTGAAGTTCATATATCCACCAAACATACGAGCAGATAGTTCTTGATACTGGTTGAATAGTTCATATGTAGCCAATCCACCAAGACGCCCAGCCTGTAGAAGATAGGTATTGACGAATGCTGCTTCAAATGGTTCAAGTTGTGTGGAGTTTGTGCTATTGGTTGAACCTACAGAACGACGAATAACTGAACGAACTTCCATAATATTATCATCAAGTGTATATTCATTCTGTCCATCAACGAGTTCAAGGAATCCATAACTTTCCTCAAATGCGTTAGATGCTCTTTGGCGATATACTTTTAGGGCACGGTCAATAGCAGTATCATAGTGTGCGGCATCTGCCTCAACGTCAACGATATCCCCACCAAGCATATAATAGATATAATCTTTCACCTTTTGGCGTTCAGTAGCAAGATCGGCCATGAAAAAAACTCCTTTTATGTATTTATCATTATCCTCTTGACAACAGCGTTTCATTATAGTATAATATAACCACAGATTTCCGTTATGTAAATAAAATACTTGACTGTAGGAGAGGTATATTATTATGGCTTTGATAGGCATAAGCGGTTTTAAAGGAAGCGGTAAAGACACTGTTGCTGATCTATTAGTAGAGAAGCATGGATTTAAGAAAATATCATTTGCGGATAAACTGAAAGATGCTTGTTCTACTATCTTTGAATGGGATCGTGAAATGCTTGCTGGGTCAACAGATGAAAGCCGTAAATGGCGAGAAGAAGTTGACGAATGGTGGGCAGAGCGTCTTGGTGTAGAAGATTTTTCGCCCAGATTAGCACTACAATGGATGGGCACCGAGGCTGGTCGTAATGTATTCGGTGCGAATATTTGGTGTGCTGCTATGGAAAAGTACATTCTGGAAAATCCTGGTAACTACGTTATTCCAGATGTTCGTTTCCGCAATGAGTTTAAGATGATCAAAAATATGCGCGGGACTACAATCCGTGTTCGCCGTGGTCCAGAGCCAGATTGGTATGTTGCCGCCGAGTCTTGGAATAAAGCACAGAAACAAGAAGGCGGAAGTTCAATGATGATACCGGGGTCATTGACCGAAATCCATCCATCTGAACGTGAATGGATTGGCGAGAAGTTTGATCATGTTATTGAGAATGACGAGACTATAGAAGATTTACATAGTATGGTAGAAGAAGCATTAGGTTTTAATGATCAACCATCAGATCACCCTGACGCCACCCCTGATGACGAATCTCAATCCGACAGTTAGCACATACTGATTTGAGATTTGATATACTAACGTTATTCATATTACCATCCACGAAGAATACAGTGATTTGATTATCTAGCGTAGACTTGAATCCACATTTATCACAAACTTTCTTTTTAGCGTATCCCGCTTTTTTCCAGCGTGGTACGCTTTTTTTATTGTGATATAGACAGTTCTCACATTTACTTCTATAATACGTTTTTCCTTTGCGGTGATAGTTCACTGCGGCTGGTTTTTCGTTACATACTTTACATAGTGGTCTAGTCATAAATGTATTTACCTTTATGAAGGGGGTATTTCACGATTATTAGAACCCCGATTTCAGCCTTTAGGATAAATACATACAAGGAAATCTGTATAGATTTATAGAAACGAGAGGAAATAATAATGGCATTAGTAAGTCCAGGCGTCGAAGTAACAGTCATTGACGAAAGTTTTTATGTTCCAGGACTAACCGCTACAGTTCCACTAGTTGTTGTTGCAACAGCACAGGACAAGACAAGCGGCTCCGGAGCAGGAGTAGCAGCAGGAACAACTGCTTCTACAGCAGGTGATGTATATCTCATTACATCACAAAGAGAATTAACAAGCACCTTTGGTAACCCAACATTCTACCAAAGCTCAAATGGTTCAGCCCTAAACGGTTATGAACTAAACGAATATGGTTTGATGGCAGCATACAGCGTTCTTGGTGTAACCAACCGTTGCTATGTTGTCCGTGCAGACGTTGACCTTGGTGAACTTGTAGGTACAGCAAGCCGACCAACAGGTAATCCAACAAATAACACATATTGGTTAGACACAGGATCATCCTCTCTATGGGGTATCTTTGAGTGGAACAGTTCAACAGCAACCTTCACAAACAAGGTTCCAACTGTTATTACATCCTCAAGTGACCTATCTGGTGGTGTTCCAAAAACATCAATCGGTGCTATTGGTGACTATGCCGTTGACGCAACAAGCGCAACCCTACCACTATTCTATAAAGGTAGCGACAATGCTTGGGTAGCAGTCGGTTCACAAGCTTGGCAGATTATTGTTCCAACAATCCAAGGAACAGAAACATCACCAACATTCACTGGTGGTGAAACATTCACAGTCAACGGTGTTACAATCACACTAAGCAGCACAACCCTAGCTTCTGTTGTTTCTGATATCAACACCGCTGGTATTCCTGGCGTTACCGCAGCAGCAGTAAACAACAGACTAGAACTATACGCTGATACAGATGCCGACACAGACGGTGATTCTTCCGTTATTGACCAAGGTATTGTGGTAGCAGAAGGCACAGGCACACCTCTCGCTGATGCCGGTATTACAGTAGGTACTTACTACGCACCTAAGTTCACACAGGCAGCACACACAAGCGTACCAGAGTGGAAATCATCTGATACAACCCCTCGTCCAACAGGTTCTGTATGGGTGAAGACAACCACACCAAACACTGGTGCCGACCTTCTAGTATACAAATACAGCACAATAACTGAAACATGGTCAGCGGTTGATGCCCCACTATACGAGAATGACCGTACAGCAAACTACAACCTAGATGCTTCTGGTGGTGGTGAGAACATTGCTGCTGGCGTTCTTTACACACAGTTTGA
>Ga0070749_10000692_pt1 | contig 22716 bp, 20 predicted proteins | sample VirMetDEL_Nov_18_FD_75180 | JGI IMG/M metagenome (GOLD analysis project Ga0070749, IMG submission 75180) | Aqueous microbial communities from the Delaware River and Bay under freshwater to marine salinity gradient to study organic matter... | ecosystem: Environmental > Aquatic > Marine >...
CGGTGCTCGCAAGGCTGCGCGCGAAGTTCAAGTCCGACGAGGTGCAGGAGCTCCGGATCTTCCACAGGCCCGAGAAGATGGAGCAGTACGCCATGGGCGTTGACCCCAGCTGGTGCAACGGAGGTGACTGGGCGGTGGCGCAGGTGCTTGACTCCAGAGGACGACAGGTCGCCACGCTGTCCTGCAAGAAGGGTGGTGAACTGGCGTTCGCGGACAAGGTCGCAGAGCTGGCCAACTACTACAACAAGGCGCGCTGCCTGGTGGAGTGGAACACCGGTGGTGCAGGGCCGGTCATCGTGCGACGACTGTCCAACCAAGGCATCCCTCTGTGGACGAAGCCGGGGGTGCGCGTGAAGTACGGAGGCCAACAAGACGCAGGCACGCCCTACTGGACGACGTCCAAGGGGAGCAAGGAAGAAGCCTACGCGCACCTGCGGTCGGTGGTGGATGCGGATGACCTCGAGCTCAACGACCTGCTGACCGTGCAGGAGCTGCTGCATGTGCGGGAGGTGCATGGGCACATCGCCGGGCAGGACGGCTACCATGACGACCACGCCATGGCGCTGGCCTTGGCCGAATGGAACCGACGGTCGATGCCGAGGAGGTCACGACACACGACGAACCGTGAGCCGTGGAGGAGGCCGAGGCCGAGCGCTGCGCTCGCTGACCCATGGGCGGCGACGCGCGGATAGGGTACAAGCGCAAAGCCGAACCGAGGACAAGCATGCTCGACGCCAAGGATCACGACTTCGAGAAGGACGAGCTTCCCCCAAGGGCGATCCTTGATCAGCTGAAGGCGCACGACAAGCGGATGAAGGATGCGCGCGGCGAGCTCGCGCAGGCCAAGGCGCTCTACATGACGCGCTGGTGGCGGTACGTTCGCGGTCGTGCGGACGAGCGCCAGATGCGGACGCTGAACACGGACGTCGAGGTCAACCGTATCTGGGGCGCCATCGGCAGCTACCTCTCGGCGCTCTACCCTAGGGCGAACCGTGTCGTGCTCGGGCCTGACGTCACCGGCAAAGGCAACCCGAACAAGAGCCAGGTGGCGCTCAACTACTGGCTCGGAAGCCAGAAGATCCACACGCGCGTGATGAGCGCGCTGCGTCAGGCCGTGCTGTACCCGGGCTGCGCGGCGAAGGTCGGCTACAGCCCCGGCAACGGCAACGCGCTCGACCGGGTGTGGATGCGGATCATCCCGTGGTGGGAGGTGGTGCTCGACGCGGACGCGACGGACGTTGATGACGAGCGGTTCCGTGGCCATGTGTACTACCGTCCTGCCCGTGAGGTGGAGCGCGAGTACAACATCCCCAAGGGGACGCTCGCCGGCACGAGCAGGAAGGACTTCCTCTCGCCCAGTCAGGCGCTGCTGGAGGAGCCGCACAAGCGCGACATGACGAACGCCGACGCCACGAGCGACAACAGCGCGTTCGTGCGCGTGCTTGAGGTGTGCAACCTCAAGGACACCTACCAGGATCCCAACGACCCGAGCGTGACGTACCTCGGCCGGCTGGAGGTGTACGTCCTGCACCAGGGTGACCTGTCGCAGAAGCCCGTCTTCATGGGGCCGTTGCCCCTTGCTGACGCGACGGGCGCGGCGCTCTCGCACATCGAGCCTCTCATCTTCGCGAGCGAGCCGGAGTTCCCCCTGCGCGGCATCGCCGGCAGCCAGCGGATGATGCCGCAGCTCCGCGAGATCAACATCTACCGAAGCTTCATGGCGCAGAGCACCCGGAAAGACAGCCGGCAGTACCTGCTGCGCGACGGCCTGCTCGGTGCGGACACCGAGACCAAGATCGCCGAGGGCGTGGACGGTCTCGTGCTGAAGGTGCCGGCGGACTACAACGGCTCCCTGCAGGACGTCATCCAGAAGATCGAGACCGGCACGGTGTCCGTCAACGTGCAGAACTACATGGCGCTCGCCGAGAACGACCTGGAGCGCGCCATCGGCATGAGTCCGAACGCGCGCGGCATCGTGACGAAGGCGACGGCGTTCGAGGTGCAGTCGACGCAGCTCTACACCGAGAGCGAGTTCGGCATGCACGGAATGATCAAGGATGCGTGGCTCGCGCAGGTGGTGAAGCTCGCGCAGCGTGCGCTGCTCGCGGCCATGCAGAACCCCGAAGAGGGGAGCCTTGGCGAGTACGACGACACCGAGCAGGTGGCGCTCACGACGGCGGACGCGCGGCCCATCGACGAGAACGAGGCCGACCCGATGCAGATGCTGCAGACGGTGGCGGCGAGCCTCTCCGGTTCGGTGGCGCCGTTCCTCGACGGGCCTCCGAAGCGCACGGGCGGGTCGGGTCGTTCGGTGGTCATCGAGCAGGAGGTGCTCAACCTCGTTGAGCGCAACGAACCCATCACGGTGACGGTCGAGGATCTCGACGGCAACTTCAACATCAGCTTCGTCGAGGGCGGTCGCACGCCGATGACCGACGCGGCGATGCAGCAGAACCTCGTGCAGCTCATGCAGCCGTACATGGGTCTGTGGGAGGCGGCGCAGCAGCCCGGCCCGGGCGGCGTCATGGCGCGCACCTACATGAAGACCATCGCAGATCGCTTCGAGTTCCCGAAGGATCTGCACCCGGACAACCTGGAGCAGCAGGTTAAGGAGCAGGCGAAGACCGAGCCTCCTGCTCCTCCGCAGCCTCCGGCCCCGGGTGAGCAGCCGCAACCGCAGCCTCCAATGGAAGGCGAGGCCGGTCTTCCCCCTGCTCCCATGCGCCAAGAAGAAGAAGAAGAGGGGCCAGAGGAGTCCGAGGCGATGGAGTCGCCGGCGGAGTACCTCGACAAGGCAGCGGGTTCTCTCGACCTGCTGCTGAACACGCCGAACCTTCCTCCCGAGGTCGCGGACGCGCTCGTCCAGGTGGCCGAGGCTGTGCTCGCGGCGAGCAAGACGGACGCGGAGGAAGCCGCGCAGGAGCTCGAGGAGGGCATCGCGGTGCTCGGGCAGATCGACCCGACCACGCTGGAGGCTGACCTCAAGGAAGTGCTCGACGAGGTGGTCGAGGATCTCGACGAGGCCATCGGCCTGTACCGCGGCGTTCCGGAGAACGACGAGGGTGAGGGCTACGACGAGGAAGAGGAAGGAACCGAGGAGGAGCCGATGGCCGAGGGCGCGTGCCCTGTGGCCACGCAGGACATCGGCACCAACCTCAAGAACCGTCAGAACGCCATCGACACGGCCATGTACGGGCCAGCGAACCCCCTCGACCCGGGCGACTTCTTTGAGAAGATCGCAGCCACCTGGGGCGTCCCGGTCGAGGAGGCCGAGAAGATGCGCTGCGGCAACTGCGCCGTGTTCATCGTGACGCCGAAGATGATCGACTGCATCAAGACCGGTCTCGCGAAGGACGGCACCGAGCAGGACGCCTACGACGTCGTGGTCAACACCGAGCTCGGCTACTGCGAGGCGTTCGACTTCAAGTGCGCTGCGAGCCGCACATGCCGTGCTTGGGTGGCCGGCGGCCCGGTCACCGAGGAGAAGGCATGACCGAGAAGGCGCCGAAGTCCTCCACCCCGGCCAAGCCGTCGGAGCGGGTCACGGGTTCCAACAAGAACCCGAAGGGCAGTGCCTCGACCGGCTCCAAGGCCATCCGCCTGGACGAGAGCGTCGTCTCGTCCCTCACCGACAAGGCGAAGGCGCACAACGAGAAGCACGACGGAGCCGGCAAGAGGGCGACGCTCGGAGCGCTCAAGGCGGTGTGGCGTCGTGGTGCTGGCGCGTTCAGCAAGAGCCACAGCCCCGTGGTGAAGAGCCGTCAGCAGTGGGCGATGGCGCGGGTCAACGCGTTCCTGCACCTCCTCGCGAGCGGCAGTCCGCGGAACCCCAAGTATGTTACGGACAACGACCTGCTCCCCAAGGGTCACCCGAAGAAGAGCGGAGGGTAGCACCATGGCCGAGAAGTACAGCCACATCAGCTTCACGCCACCGGCCTCCGTTGCCGCCGCGGCGAAGCGCGGGCTTGAGCTGCGCGAGGGCGTGTCGCCCAGCAACCGCGGGATGACGCCGGTCGGCATCGCCCGGGCACGGCAGCTCATCAACCGGCAGAACCTCAACCCCGCCACCATCGGACGGATGGTGTCCTTCTTCGCCCGCCACGAGGTGGACAAGCAGGGTAAGGGTTGGTCATCCGGCTCGGAAGGTTACCCGAGCAAGGGCTTGCAGGCGTGGCTCGGTTGGGGTGGAGACCCCGGCCGTGCGTGGGCCAACAAGGTGATGCGGCAGATGAAGGCCGCGGACAAGAAGTAGGCACCCAAGGAGACATCGACATGGACTTCGGCAAGGCTCTTGAGGCACTCAAGCAAGGGAAGCGCGTTGCGCGCGCAGGCTGGAACGGCAAGGGCATGTGGCTCGCGTACCAGAAGGCGTACCCCGACGGCATCGCCATCAACGCCAACACGGCGGAGGCCACCGGCCTTCCCCAAGGAACGGTCTGCAAGTTTCTGCCGTACCTGATGATGAAGACGGTCGACAACAGCTTCGTGCCGTGGCTGGCCTCGCAGACGGACGTCCTTGCGGAAGACTGGTCTGTCGTCGAAACTTCCGGTCAGCCTTGAACTACGAGCGAGCAGGAGACATCCCCATGACCATCGAACCGAGCGAGGCCACCGAGTCTCTCCTCGACGAGCCGACCGTTGAGGTCGATCCCTTGGACGGGCTGCACACCACGGTCGTGCTGCAGTGGGCGGGCAACCCACCGCAGTACGTGCTGCACGTGAACAGCGCGCTCGACGCCGGGAACATCAACACGTTCCTGACGCACGAGCTCAAGCGCATCGCGAAGGCGCTCTCCAAGGAGCCGATCCGCTCGGAGGACGCCACCGACCTCGATGTGCAGCGCCTCGCTGCTGACCTCCTAGCGGAGGAGTAGGGGATGCCGTTCTACGAGTTCAAGTGCGACGGCGGTCACATCACCGACCTCCACTGCAGCATGTCGGCCAAGCCGCGCGAGGTGGAGTGCCGGAAGTGTGGTGGGGCCGCACGCAGCATCATCAGCGCCACGCTCCCGACGATGGGTGCCACGCCGCACCTCACCTCGAAGGAGCGCGTGGTGGGCAGCTCCACCTCGGTGCGCTGCCCGGACATCACCTGCCGTGCGTGCGAGCACACCTACTTCGAGGCGCTCATCGGTGACGAGAAGGCGCCGCCGTGTCCGAAGTGCAACAGCACGGATGTCTACGAGCGCGTGGGCATGCCCGGCGCTGACTGGTCGAACCGCAACTACCCGTACTTCGACCGCGGCCTCGGCTGCACGGTCACCAGCCCCGGTCACCGGGCGCGCATCTGTAAGGAGCGCGGACTCACGCCGGTGGACGGAGACTGGGACGATGACCGCGCCATCAGCAAGCTCGAAGACCGGGACGCGGAGCTCCGCAACGTCTACAAGGACTACGAGGATCGCTTGGAGAACCACCCAGCCTACCGCGGATACCGTATTGCGCGCGATCAAGGTAGGATGGGCTGACCGTTCTCACCCTTCCCCACGAGGTTTCCCATGGCCGAGATGATGCCCCCCGCCGGCGCCCCCAAGGGCATGGCTCCCGCCCCCGGTTCTGCTGACAGCGCGGCGATGCGCGAGCGCGCCGCCAACGCGATGATGGACAAGGAGCGCGCCCGCTACGAGGCGATGGCTGCTGCGGCCCCGAAGCCGACGAAGCCGTACAGCGCGAAGACCGTGCAGACGCTCATCGACACCTTCAACGAGACCATCGACAAGCTCGGCGGGCAGGATCTGCCTGCCGTCGAGGTGGAGCTCGGTGGTGCCGAGCGCTGGACGGAGCCGCTCCCCGCGACGATCTTCGTCCCGCTCATGGCGCTCTTCCAGGCCGCGCAGCAGGTCGGCGGCGGCAAGTTCGCCGGCAAGTACAGCGTCGAGCCGGGCGAGCTCGTCGACGACAACGGCCTCCGCATGGCGGCCGGCGAGCTCGTCCGCATGGGCAACGACGCCATGCTCGCGAAGGCCATGCAGGCTCCCATCAACGCTCCCGGTCAGGCCGGCGGTGAGATGGAGGGCGCCCCTGCGCCCAAGGCCGGTGCGATGACGCGCGCCGAAATGGGCGCCGAAGACAAGGCTCTCATGGAGAGCATGTAGTGCTACCCCGCCCGAAAGGGCACACCATGCGGGCTTGTTGAGTATATAACGGGAGCGTTTCCCGCTATATGTTCAACAAGTCCGCATACTTTCAAGGAGACACACCGTGATACTGAACGCCTCGGGAGCATCCCCCAACATGGACGCAGAGGTCATCAACGACACCACGCCGGAAGCGCCGGAGGTAGAGCCTGTCGAGGCTGCCGACGACGCATACGTCGAGGATGCGACCGATGCGCCGGAAGACAACGTCGGGCACTTCTGGAAGGTCGCCGAGGAAGCTCTCGGTGGCGTGAAGGACAACGAGCTCCCGGGGTACGTCAAGGATCTCACGCCGAGCCACCTCGACGAGCTGCCGACCGTGGCGAAGCAGATCATCCGTGACGCCATGGTGGCCAAGCAGCGCGCCGAGGCGCAGGCGAAGCTCGCCGCGTCGGATGCCGAGGCTCGCATCGCCAAGCAGCGCGAAGCGGTCGAGGAGCAGGAGCGTGCGTTCGCGCGCCGTCAGGCGTCCTTCGCGGCGCTCGTCGACAGCCCCGAGGTGCGGAAGCTCCTTGAGGTTCCGGAAGGCAAGCTTCCCGATCCGTACACGCCGGAGGGCATGGAGGCGCGCATCAAGCGCGAGACCGCCCGCACGGTGCAGACGTTCTTCGAGCCGATCCAGCGCGAGGCAGAGATGCGCGCCAAGGAGTCGGCGTACATGGACTTCGTCGCCGCTCACCCGGAGATGAGGGATCCGCAGTTCAAGGCCGAGGTCAACGCACTCCTCGTGGAGCGCCGCGACGCTGGTTCGCCGATGGTGACGCCGGACGCCTACGAGATCATCAAGGGCCGTCGGGCCGCCGCGGAGGCGCAGCTCAAGCGCAACCGCGAGATCGCAGCTCGTCGCGCCAGCGCGGAGAAGGTGGGGCGCACGAGCGCCGGCTCCTCTCCGTCCAGCGACCCCATTCCCCAGGCTGTTCTCAAGCGCGGCGCTGCTGCCGTGGCCGAGTTCCTGGAGAACAACCCGTCCGCGATGGCCGCCGTCAGGCGTCAGTACGGCCGGTAGTCCCCCACCCCGCTCAACCACCCCTCCACCAACGAGGACATCATGGGAACCACGACCCTCAGCATCGGGAACGAAATCCTCTCGACCACGATGCACATCACGATGAAGGAGTTCCGCGACGGTCTCCACCTGTCGACGGCCTTCCTCGACGCGCAGGAGCGCGTTCACGGCAAGGCGCAGCCGAGCCAGGAAGGCGGCAGCCGCATCATCCAGCCGGTGACGCTGGCCGTTCACTCGAACACCACCGCCCTCGACACGGGCTACGAGCGCATCGACCTCTCCGCGGCCGACGTCTCCCGCCCCGCGGTGTACGACTTCGCGCATGTCGTGAAGCCCGTCGTCATCTCCATGGAGGAGGAGCTCATCAACGCCGGCAAGGCTCGCGTGATCGCCATGGCGGACATGCGTACCAAGTCGGTCGCGAACGAGATGCGCCGCGACTTCGTGAAGCAGCTCGTCGCGGGTGGCGTGCCCCAGTGGCAGAACAAGTGGTCGACGCTCAACGGCGTGGACTACTCCACCGGCTTCCTTGAGGAGAACGCGGTCGGCTCTCAGGGCAACAGCGTCGGCGGCCTCTCCAAGGCCACCTACGCCAGCACCCCCGGCTGGCAGAACCAGGTGTTCGACGGCGCCGGCAGCTTCAACAGCAACGGTCTCGCCGGCCTCTACGACGTCAAGGTCGAGACGATGGCGGTCAGCCCCAGCGGCCCCGTGGACATCATCCTCGCGTCGAAGAACGGCTTCAAGAACCTGAAGCGCGCGCTGTCCGCCCAGGAGCGCTACATCGACGACTCCAAGCTCGACGGTGGTCGCCTCGCCCAGTACTGGGACGGCGTCCGCATCGAGGTCGAGCCGCAGATGCCGACGAGCGCCACCTCCGGCCTGCCCTCCGCCACCAACCCGGTGTCCTTCTACTTCATCAACAGCAAGGACATCTACGTCATGTGGGATCCGTCCGGGTACTTCTTCCTGGAGGACTTCGAGACGGTCAGCGGCGAGTACGACGTCCGCGCTGCCAAGATGCGCTGCCGCGGCCAGCTCGTCGCCGGTCACCTCGGTTCCTCGGCCCTCGTGGTCGACCTCGAGGCGTTCTAGTCCGGTAGGGGCCGCCTCCTTGTGAGGCGGCCCCATCACCTTCACACCCACTCTCCACGAGGATCCCATGGCCATCCAGAAGATCGACGGCGTCGATGCCGTCAACAACTTCCCCGGCAAGTTCATCTCCGTCTACAGCACGACCGCTGTCGCCAAAGGCGATGTGGTGATGATCGACTTTTCGGCGACCCGCTCCACCGACCAGACGGTCGATGCTGTCGGTCTGTCCGTCAAGAAGGCCACCGCCACCGCGAACACCCCGTTCGCGTGCGGCGTTGCCACGCAGACCATCACCGCGGCCGGCTACGTGCAGATCCAGTACGCCGGCTACAACAACACCTGCACCTGTGAGGCCGCCGGCGGCATCACCCTCGGCCAGTTCGTCGGCACCGACAACACGGCCGCGGGCCGCGTGCAGGCGTTCTCCGGCACCAACCGCAGCGACACCGCGGACTACTTCGCGGTGTGCGTGGACGCCTTCACGGCTGACACGGCGGATGGCGCGATCATCATCTTCGACAAGGGCTACTTCAACGCCTAGTCGCTGACCACGGTCGCAACGTTTGACGGGCGGGGGTGATACACTCCCGCCCGTCATCGTTTCAACAGGGAGCCACCTTGAACCTCAAGGACATCATCGAAGAGGTGAACAACCTCCTCGACTACAACCCTGACCTGCAGCCCTACAAGGATGCGGTGTCGCGTACCGTGTCCCGGCACTACCAGGAGATCAGCACGGAGGCTCCGTGGCTGTTCATGCAGAACGTGGTGCAGTTCCCCGTCTACGCCCCCGTGAAGGGGAGCTCGACGCAGACAGTCGCCATCACCACGCCCACCCGCTTCGCGACCTTCACGGGCATCACGCCCCTGCAGTCGTGGACAGGCGCGCTGTTCACAGCGCCGGATGGCAACGAGTACCGCATCACGCGGGTGACGGGCGCGACGGCTTACTTCACGCCGCAGTACCTCGGAACGACGGTCTCCGGTTCCGCGTCGTGGGAGATCACCTTCGACAGGTACGCGCTTCCGTCGGACTGCGCCGAACCCCTCGGGTTCATGGATCGTGAGAACGAGCGCGGCCGGTTGCTCTTCATCGACCGTCGCCGCGAGGAGGAGCTCTTCCTCAATGCGGACGACGGCGGTGACGTCTTTGCGCTCATCGAAGACCTGCACATCTCCGACCGCCCTCCCGAGTTCGCGCCGACGGCGACGCTCTCGCTCGGAGGAACGCTGCCCATCGGGGTGGAGTTCGAGTACTGCTACACCTTCGCCGTCGAGGGCCGCGAGAGTCCTCCGAGCATCCCGGTCACCGCGGCCAAGACGGTCGCCGGTAGCCAGACGGTGGTCGTGGCGGGCCTGGAGAACACGCAGGTCGGCGGCCTCGACACGGGCGTGGTGAAGAACATCTACCGTCGCAACAAGACGTCGAACGGTCGGTGGCTCTTCCTCATCCAGCGGCTGGAGGCCATCACCAACTTCACCGACGACGGAAGCGCTCCCGCGCTCCCCTTCGAGACGAACGTGCTCGCTCCGCAGGAACCGCGGCAGTACGTCCGCGGCTACTACACCTCGAACGAGGACAGGAAGCTGGAGCTCCGCTACCTGCGGAAGCCTCGTCGCCTCCAGGCTGACAGCGATGTTCCGCTGTGGCCCGAGCCGTACCATGTGCTTCTCGTCTACCGCACGCTGCAGGACATCTGCATGCAGAGCGGCATGAACGGGCAGTCCACGATGTACGAGCGCCGCGGGAACGATGTGCTGAAGCGGATGCAGGGCAAGTGGCTCGCGCGCTCCGACAAGAACATCATCCGGCAGGGCTTCACCTACGGCGGCATCGGCTACTTCGAGCGTTGGGGCAACCCGCGCAAGATCGGCTAGGAGGAAGCCATGCAGACGACGTCCTTCACGGTCGGGCCGCTCCGCGGCATGGATCAACGGTGGAAGCCCTCCGCCGACACGGGCGCTCGTGTGCGCGACCTCACATGGGATGGCCGCGACGGCTGGAAGACGGCCGGAGGCTTTCGTCGCATCGTGCTCGGACAAGGCTCCCCGCCGGTGAACCCGTACAGCGGGAAGGGGATGATCACCTCGCTGCACTTCTTCACGCAGCACAACGGTGGTCGGGCGTGGCTCGTCTACGAGAACAGCCTCGGTGAGATGTACGCCTTCAACGGGTCGAACAGGGCGAGTAACTACCGGCAGGCGCTGACCTTCATCGACGGCACCGCGGTCACGGGTCGCAAGGTGCTCACGACCCCGTGGCAGCGCACGCAGTCGGTGAGCTGGGCGGGTCGGCTGTACCTGGTGAACGGGTACGACACGCCGCTGGTGTTCGACGGGCAGAAGGTGGAGCGCGCTGGGTTCGATCTTCCGCCTCCTGCTCCGCAGGTGTTCGCGCTCGGGAACACGCAGCCCACCACGGGCTTCCACATGACGCCGTCTCGGGCCGTCGTGGCATCAACGGCAACTGCCCCCGAGTACTACTTCAAGCTCGATGTTGGCCTCGGCCCCGTGCTCGACACCTCGACGGACAAGCAGAAGTGCGGCTTCCGGTACAAGGTCACCTACGTCAACGAGCGCGGCCAAGAGTCTCCAGCCAGCCCTGCGAGCGGTCTCGCGCAGTTCCTCAACAAGGGCGGCGACTCCGCGCGTGACGGCGCAACGGCTGTCGCCGTGTCGCTTCCTACGGGCGGGTCGCACATTGTGGCGCGACGCCTCTACCGCACGCAGAACGTCTTCGACGCCGCTGGGAACCTTCTCACGCTCGGCTTCGGCGACACCTACTACTTCCACAGCGAGATCCAGGACAACGTCACGACGCTGTTCGAGGACATCCTTCCCGACTCCTTCCTCGGCTCCGCTCTCGTTGAGGACAGCCTCGGCCCGTGGCCGGAGGGCACCAAGTTCCTCGTGTCGTTCAAGGACACCATGTTCGTGGCCGGCTCCACGACGAACGAGGTGCGCTTCTCGGCGCCGCGGTTCCCCGAGGTCTTCCCTCCCGACAACGTGCTCGACATCGGAGACTCCGACCTCGGGCCGGTGACGGGTCTCTACGCCGCCCGCAACGCGGTCGTGGTGTTCAAGCAGCGCGGCGTCTACCTCATCAAGGGCGACCCGGTGAACGGGTTCTTTGCCATCACGCTCACCAAGGACGTCGGGTGCCAGTCGCCGAACGCGGTGGTCGAGGTGCCGAACGTCGGGCTGTGCTTCCTGGCCGAGGACGGCATCTACACTCTCGTGGGAAGCCTGGAGAACGAAGGCGTGCAGACGCGGGTCATCCCGCTCTCCACGCCCATGTCGGAGCTGCTCAAGCGCATCAACCGTTCGGCTCTCCCGAACGCCTGCGCCGTTGCGTACCACCGCGACAAGGAAGCCTGGTGGGCCATCCCGACGCTGGGCAACGAGTACCCGAACATCGTGCTCGTGTACCACTACGAGGTCGGCGCGTGGTCGTTCCGCGAGAACCTTCCGATCCTCTGCATGCGTGAGACGTCCGACCAGCGGGGCTACCTTCTGTTCGGCTCCTACGACACCAAGGATCACGCAGGCATCCATGTGTACTCCCGCGGTTGGGAGGACAAGAACGGCAAGGACATCACGCCGCTCTTCGAGACGAACACGATGGATCTTGGAGCGCTCTACCGCAGCTTCCAGCCGCGGCACGCGATGGTCTACACCGCGGGCTACGGCAACAACGAGCTCACGCTCAACTACACCGTGAACCGTAGCCTCGACGCTGTGCGGCCCGCAGCGCAGGCGCTCGACCAGCAGTACCCCAACGACCTCTTCCCGGTGTACGGTGAAGCGGTGTGGGGCACCGACCGGTGGGCACGCCTGCGCCAGGTCGTGGTGCGTTTCGACCTCAACACGCAACAGCAGGGGCCGGTGCACGAGCTCTCGCTGACCATCGCGCCGGCGAAGCGCAACGTTCACTTCTTCGGCTTCGACCTTGAGGTCGCCACCGGCGAACAGCGTCTCATCAAGCCATTGTCGACTCCGGTCGGCGTTTCCCAGCGGTGAACCTATGAGCCTTCGCTACCGCGTGGAGTACAGCGAGTCGGGCGATGTGATCGACCCGCAGGTGGTCAACCTCAACCAGAACGAGCTCGCCTCGGAGTTCAACGGTGGCCTCGACCGCGACAACATCGAGGCCGCGGTCTTTTCCGAAGGCATGATCGTCGACAACGCTTTCACGCGCGTGTCGTCGGCTCCTGCCTCTACGGCCTTCACGCCAGACGCCTCGCTGCGTTCTTGGCAACCGATGACGAACACTTCGCTGTCGCTGACCATGCCGCAGGACTGCATGCTGCTCTGCGAGTGGAGCGGAACGTGGACATGGGACAACACCTACGCGGGTGGGTTGCCACCCTACACCGAGGACGCAGTGGCCTTCCGCATCGTCGTTGACGGCGTGTATGTTTCCGGCCCGTCCCAGTTCTTCGGCGCCAGCATCCGCGAGTGCTCGACGTACATCGCCGGCGCCACTCCCGTGTCCGCGGGGGCGCACACCATCCAGGTCGAGTGCTACATCGCGCGCGTGCGCGACCAAGACCTCCGGCTTGCGGAGGAGGATGTGGCGGGCGCTGTCGACATCAACGAGCGAGAGCTTCTCGTCACCGAACGGAGGCGCTGATGAGCCGCGTCATTCAGAAGGAGCTCTTCGAGGGCGACGTCGCCACGGCGGCGAACTTCAACAGCACGCTCGACTCGTGGAACGACGCGACGGTCGCCGGCGAGGTTGGTGCGGACAACTTCCGCGAAGAAGGGCTGGATGTTCGCTCGTTTGCAGTCGGAGCCGTGAAGAAAGCGTTCACCGGAACGGACTACTATTCCAGCGGCTCCACCGGCGGTCTGGGTTCCGCGGGCTTCACCACGACGTCCGCTGTGTTCGTGGTGGTCAACCTGGCTGGCAACGCGCAGATCGGGCCGTTCGACCTCTCGCAGACGAACCGACGTCTCGTCGTCCACGGCTCCCTCCTCGCACGCATGGCAACAGCGGGTGAGGCCATCGAGGTTGAGCTGGCCAGCAGCACAGACGGCGTGACGTACACCAGCATCCCTCAGACGTTCCGTCCCATTCGCGCCCGCGTCGGAAACACGCCTCTCGACCAGGCCGCGGTGGAGCACTCCTTCACCATCGCAACCCGCATCACCGGCGTCGGGGCCACCACCTACGTTCGACTGCGTGCGCGGACGACAGGCGGAGCCACCGGCTACATCACCTCGATCACGCTCTTCGGCGAGCTCTTCAACAAGTAGGGGGCGTGCGTGAGTCTTTCCTTGACCCTCGTTTCCGACGGAACCGTCATCGACGCGGCGACGTTGCAGGGACTCTTCGACCAGATCGAGTACTACGTCAACGAGGGCATCGCTCTCGGCGACCTGGACGCCGCCCCTTGGGTTGAGTCTATCCATGTGTTCAAGCCGGAGTTCTACGGTTCGCCGCATCCGCGCGTGCAGGCCGTCAGCGGAGAGATGCAGTACTTCCGCAAGAACGACAGCATGTACACGGCGGCGGCCTCGCACTACGAGCTGTCTCGCGGCGGTGCCATCCACATCCCGGGCCTGCAGGCCACGCTGAAGATCCCCGAGGACAACACCCGCGTGAAGGTGCTTGCCTCGTTTGCCGCCTTTGAGTGGGGTGGTAGCGACACGGTTGACGAGGGTTCTACCCTCATTCCCGCGGCCAACTCCACAGTCGGGCAGATGCACCTCTACCAGAACGACAACCGCTTGGACTACACCGGACGCCGGTTGTTCCCGTCCGGCTCGACGCCAGGCGGTGTGGACGAGGACTCTCTCCTCGGAGCGCTCGTCGCACGCAAGCAGGTGTGCATCGCGGACTACCTGGAGTTCGACAAGGGAACGCACTCCGTGGGCGTTCGTCTCGACATCAACACCCCGACGAAGACCGGAAGCGCTGTGGACTGGAAGCATGTGTTCGTGCTTCAGCGTTCCTTCGTCACGGACTACAACCTGCGTTAGTCGTCGCTAGACGGCGAGAGGAGAGCGACCATGGAGTACGGCTACAGCTACGGTTCCGGCGCAACAGGTCGACGGACGTCCAACGCGCAGCAGGTCGCGCAGTCCGAGCAGTTCAAGGCTGGCCAAGAGGGTCGAGCCGAGGGCAGCATGGCCGGAGCGAAGACCGGTGCTCTACAGGGAGCGCAGTACGGCTTGATGGCCGGAGCGCAGTTCGGCGGCCCTGTTGGTGCGGCTATCGGACTCGTGGGAGGAGCCATTCTCGGCGCCACTACGGGTGCCGGCATTGGCGGCGCTGCTGGCAAGAAGGAAGCCATCGAGGCCGAGAAGCAGGCTCAAGCCGAGAAGCGCCGTTCGGACATCCTTGCTCGCCAGACCAAGACGGCCATGCAGCAGGAGGCGAAGGCCGCCTCCGGCGCGAAGGCGTCCTCGGTGAAGGCTCCTCCCATGGCACCGGTGTCGGGGATGGACGCGGCGATGCAGGCCATGCCTGCGACGACGGGCAAGGGAACCGCTTACGACGCGTGGCGCTCCACCGTCTACGGAGGCTGATCGTGGCCGAGACCTACACCACCGGCAAGACCTACCGCCGCGACGACGCGGGCAACTTCGTCGAGATCGACTCCATGCCGCTCTCCGAGGGCGAGATGGTTCTCGCCGAGCGCGCTCACCAGCGCGAGATGGCTGGCGTGCTTGGTGCGACGGGCGCAGCCGGCTTGGCGCAAGCCGCTCTTCCCTACATTCCGTCGGTCAACATCGCTGGCGTGCGGATCCCTGGTGGACAGACCGCGCAGGACGTCCGCAACAAGGAGAAGCTCGCAGCACTCCAAGCCAAGGAGAAGGCGGGCCGGCTCGGTCGCGACGAGCAGATGGAAGCCTACACCGAGAACGTGATGATGAACCCCGTGCGCGCCTTCGCCACCGAGCAGCGAGCTCGTGGTGAGGCCGAGCGGGCGTCCACCTCGGCCACCACCTCCGCGGCGCAGCAGCTCCGCGAGGCGCGCGTCGAGGCGGGCACGGTCGCGCAGGCCGCGCAGAAGACGGGCATGGAGAAGGCTCGCCAGTTCTTCGAGAAGAAGGCGGCCGAGACCCGAGAGCTCGAGCAGCGCACGGCCTACGAGAGCGAGAAGAAGAAGAACACCCTCGCGCTCCTCGGCAACACCATCGCGGGTCTCGCCGGACTTACCGGAAAGTACTTGGCGGCGAACGTGCAGGAGACCGTGACGCCCGAGCAGCTCAACGCGTACCTCGCGCAGAACCCCAAGATGCGGGGCAAGAGCGCGAAGGAGATCCTCGACGCCTACGGAAACTGGGCGCGTTCCTCCACTTCTGGCGACATCTCTCCGCGGGACGCGGCGCAGATCGCGGCCGAGCAGGGAGGCAACGTAGCCACGCCGACGCCGGGTTCATCCGGCGCAGACATCTAGGCAAGGTCAGGCAAACATCTAGGCAGTCGCCGGACTTTTCGGACGTTAACAGCGCCGCCACCCAAGGAGTTTCTCACCATGGCTGACGCCCCTGTGCCCTGGACATCCCGACTCGTACCCGTGCCCGTGTGGGCGTTGATGATCCTCGGTGGAGCCATGGCAGGCGGCGGAAGCGTCGTCGGGTTCCAGCAGGCAGAGGCGGCGAGCGCGCCCGAGGTTGACGCCGCGCAGATCGAGCAGATCCTCTCCAGCCAGCGTCGCATCGAAGGCCGCTTGGATGCCATCGAGAGGCAGCTCGCCACGGTGGCTGCGATGGCGCACACGCACACCGGCACGACGACTCCGTAGGCTGTCCAAGTAGGCGTCACCGGGGTACTATCTGCCCGCGGAGGACGCATGGCCGTCATCGACGAGTACTACAGCAGCCGACTTGACCTTGGCCCCCCTGCGGCGGTGGCCCTGCTGTCCGGCTTCATGGGCGAGCGCGAGCGGATGAACCGTGCGATCATCGACCAGATGCTCGCCGCGGCTGACCCGAAGGCGCTTGCCGAGGCGGAGCGTGACGCCCGCAAGGCGAAGAACGACCTGCTGAAGCTGAAGGCGCAGGTCGGCGTCGAGGGCCGCAAGGCCGACGTAGGTCTTGTCGGGATCATCGCTCGGTACGAGGCGTCCGCGCGTAGTGACGAGGCGCGCGAGCGCGTGGCCACCACTGCGGCTCGCGCCTCCATCGCCAACGCCCGCTACAAGGCCGAGGAGCGCAAGCAGCAGGCCATCGCAATGGGTGACCAAGCGGCGGCGTCCGCGATGGGCATCGTCAAGAACGTCGCCACGGCGACTTCTCCTAATCAGCAGGTCGGCGAGTACGACAAGGCCATCGCGGCAGGCGTCACGCAAGCTGGCGGGCAGCGCGGTCTTACGGGCGACGCCGCAAACTCGGCACGCGCCTCGCTCGCAGCGGAAGCGTACCGAACCGCCGTTGCGAAGGGGCACACCGCGTCTGCCGAGCACATCAAGCGCACCTACTTCGGTGGCTTGGAGCCGAGCGTCTACCGTGAGCGGTACTTCGCCCCGAAGACCCGCGAGGAGATGGATGCCGAGGTCGCACAAGTTCCTCTCGGCGGCATCGTCAACTCACCGACGTTTATGAACATCCTCCGCGGCGAGGGCGCCACCAACGAGCAGGTTGGTCAACTTCTCTCCGGCATCACCGGCGAGTCGGGCGCAACGGGCGCCGCGATGCGGCAGGTGCTCGGCGATTACGCCGATGACCCCGAGGTGCAGGCCGCCGGCGCGCAGGGCATGGCCGCTGGCCTCTCTGCGGCGACGGGCGCGGCGCAGGGCGTCCCAACGACGGACATCGACGCGGCCATCGCCGACATCGACCGGCAGCTCGCCGGCTTGGCGCAGCAGCGCGCGCAGGGCCGCGCCTCGCTTCAGCAGATCGGAGCGAGCCGCTACCCCAACTACCTCTACACCAACCCGTTCCAGGTCGGCTCCCGCCAGTTCGACCAGTTCGCCCGCGAGACGGGCGCGATGGAGCCGGTGGCCGCGGAGCGCTTCGTCAGCGCCCTCGCCGAGGCGCCTCCGCTCTTCCCGGCTCGCTTCGCGCGTCGGGAACTGGAGCGCACCGAGCCTGCGACCGTTGCCCTGGAAGGCTTCAAGACGACGGGCGGCGAAACCGGCGGCAGCGTCCTCGAAGACCTGGCCAAGCGCATGGACGCCGCCAACGCCATCCTCTCCACGCCGATGGCGCTCGGTGACCGCGGCGATGTGGTGACGTTCACCGACACGGGTGTGACCATCAAGGAGAACATCCCGGACGGAAAGACGGTCACCGCGCCCAAGGGCAGCAAGGTCTACAACGACCTCTACGGCCAGGCTCGCGCCAAGGCCAACGATGGCAGCGGTCTTACCGACCTCATCCGTGCTCTTCCGCAGGGGTACGTCGATACCGAGCTCGGCGCTGTGCGCGCGGCTCTCGCCTCCGGTGGGTTCTCCGCGGCGGCGAAGGAGGCCCGTGGTCAGGCGGCCAAGGGCGGCGACCGCATGCTGGCCGGCATCTATGCCGACGAGCTGGAGCGCATCGGCAACATCGAGAACGCGGCAGAGCGCGAGGACGCCGTGCAGGCTCTCGCAGCCGCGGCGCCCGAGAAGGCCGAGTGGGCGAGCGCCATCCGCGCCATCGCCGAGGCTCCCATCGAGGAGACCGGCAAGCGGGCGAAGGCTCTTGCTCGCGAGCTCGGCATCGCGTACCGCGCTCCCGAGGGCGAGGTCAGCCAGGCCGAGCGCAAGGCTCTACTCGCCGGACAGAAGGCGAAGGCAGAGCAAGAAGACGTCGCCGCATCGAAGACTGCGTTGTCCGAGAAGGCATCGCGACCCGGAGGCGCCGTAGGAACGGCGCAGGCCGCCGAGGCCGCTCTCGGTCGTGAGGCCGTTCTCGCCGAACAGAAGCGCATGGACACGATCTTGGCAGAGCAGGCGGAGGCTCGCCGCGTTGCCGGCCTGACGCCAGCCAAGACGATGGATGTGCGCGAGTCCGCGATAGTCGGCTACCGCGCGCCGGCCCCTGAAGCGCCCTCCACCGAACCGGCTCCCGCGTTCGCCGCCTTTCCCGCACAAGCAGAGAGGGAGGCCGCCGAGCAGCGTTCTCGTGAAGGCGCTCAAAGGGCAGCTATCGCCGCCGACCGCGCCGCTGTGGAGTCGATGCCGGTTCCGGGTCTGTCCGCCCAACAGCGTGCTTCCGCAGAGCCTATGTCCGACATCGTCAAGGACGCCTTTGTTCCCGGGTACACCACCGAGAGCACCAAGCCCGTGCCACGACAGAAGCCTGACAAGGTCGCCCAAGCGCGCGTCGCCGCGCAAGCCGCCGCGACGAGGGCATCTCGCGAGAAGGCTCGTTTGGAAGAGGTGGCGCGCAACGCTGCCAAGGCTCCCGCGCCTGTCGTGAAGGCCGCAGCGCCTCCGGCCAAGGCACCGTCGAAGACGCTGGCAGAAGCCGACGCCGACCTTCTGGAGGACTGACCGATGGCGACCTACTACGACCAGCTCGTCGCGAAGGGCATCTCCAAGGGGCTGTCTCCCGAGCGCGCTCAGGCTGCGGCAGACATCAAGCTGCAGCGCGAGGGCGTGTCCATCATGTCCATGCCTGCAGCGGCCGAGGCCGCTGCGCCCCCGTCGCGCAGCGCGCTCGTCGCGAAGGGCAAGGCCGCGGGTCTTCCTGCGGAGCGCGCCGAGGCCGCTGCCGATGCGAAGCTCGAACGTGACGCGCAGAAGGAGTTCGCCAAGGGCGGCGACTTCTCCGCGGCTGTGCAGCGTGCGCGTGCGGTCGGCGCGGAACCTGGTGCGCGTGATGTGGTGGCCGAGGTGCTTGGGCCGAAGAAGCCGTCCCTCCTCCCTGCCGTCGGAAGCGAGGGTGCGGAGGCGGTGTACGCCATGCCGGTCGCCAAGCCTCGCCCGGCTGCGGCCGCGCGTCCGGAGCCTCTGAAGCCGTCACCCGAGGCCGAAGCGCGCGTGGCCAAGATGATGGAAGAGGCCAACACGCTCGTGCCGTTCGAGTCCCTGCCCGTCGAGGAGCAGGTCTACATCGAGGGTCTTCGTCGCGACGAGTCGCGGGAGCGTGCTCGTGCGGCGCAGCAGCAGGCATCCGCCGGCACGGTCGCGCTGGCCACGCTGCTTGCTCCGGTCGTTTCCCCGCTCGCCACGGGTGCCGGCATGCTGGCCTCTCCGCTGGTCGGACTCGGCGCCTACGGTGTGGAGCGCATGCTCCCAGGGCGGATGACCGAGAGCGAGCGCATCGCACGCTCCATGGCTGCGGAAGATCCCACGGCAGGACGCAAGCCTGCCGTGGCGTTGCGTCCGCTACCCACGCCCGCGAGCATCGACCTCGCCAGCATCCCCGTGGAGGAGGAGACCCCCGTGTCCGCAGCGGACGCAGCCGCGGCACGCGTGCGTCAGCCCTCGCAGATGGACTCTGCTGGCGCCACCATCAGCGAGGCCACCGAGTTCTCCAACGAGGTGGCCCGCATCGCCGAGGGCGCGGGTCGCGTGGGTCGCGCTGTGTACGACCCGCTGGCTGCGCTCGGTCGTGGCTACAGCGAGTTCGCACGCAAGAACATGGTCAAGGGTCAGCCCACCCTGGAGATGGGTCGCGACCCGTATGCCGGCATGACGCCGGAGCAGAAGCAAGCAAGCATCGCCACGGCCTACGTCCTCCCGACGGAAGAGAACGTGGTGCGCTCCGACAACGCGCGCCTCGTCACGGGTGCTCCGGACAGGTTCGTCGCTGTCGGCCCTGCTGATGACCCGTTCCTCAAGGTGGCCTCTCCGGAGGACGCCGTGTTGGTGAACCCGCAGGCGTTCGAGAAGTACGCCGCGCGTTTCCCCGAGCAGGCGCGCGTGGCCAAGGAAACGGCGGGCGTGGCCGTCGAGGCAGAGCCGAAGGTGTCGTTGCCCGGTGTCGAACCTGTCCCTGTGAGCGCGTTCGTCAAGATGGTGCAGAGCGACCAGGTTCCTGCGGGCATCCCGATGTACCTTCGGCGTGCCCTGCAGCGCGGCGATGCCGCCGCAAGCGTGGAGCGCCTGCGTGCCGACCCTGTCGCGTTCCGAGCAGAGGCCGTGCAGGCGTCCCTCGACGACGGCATCCTTCCCCCCATGGAGGCGTTTGCGGACACCGGTCTCACGGCTGCGGAGTACGAGGCGCTTGCGACCATTGGGGAGTCCACAGGCGCTTATGAGGACGGGAGTCTTTCTCTGCGTCCGGGCGTAGGTGGGCAGCGCGTATCGCAGCTTCTGAAGAGGCGGGAGGAAAGTCCCTCCGAGTTCCAAGACTTGATGGCGGCTTTGCCCACGAACCCGTGATACGGTCGGCCCCATGGCCAAGCCGTCCTTCCTCGACGTTCCGCTGCCCTCTCCTGCTCCTGCTGCGCGCAAGGCGGCTCGGCCTGCACAGCGCGCGACGGCGGAGGCTACCCGCCCCGCTGAAGCGCCTGTGCCTACCCCGCTCCCCGAGGCGGCTCCGGTAGCACCGGTTGCGCCGAAGGCAGAAGAGCCGGCCAAGGTCGAAGCCCCGAAGCCGACGTCCGAGAAGGACGCCTTCCTCGCGCGGCTGGACGAACGCCTCGGCATCAAGCCTTCTGCCGCCCCTTCGGCGCCGGTTCTCTCCCCGATGTCTCCGGAGGTCGGAGCAGAAGGGGCGGCAGCTCCGCTGCCGCGTGAGATCCCCCGCGAGTCTCGTGGCCGCGCCGGGCAGAAGTACGCCTCCGCCCTCGCCGACCAGTACGTCGCCGAGGTCAAGCAGGCGACGCAAGAGTTCAAGAAGACGATGCGCGAGCAGGCGCCGTGGATGTCGCAGCAGGAGCTCGACGAGCGCGCCCTGCAGCAGGAACAGAAGTGGATGTTCCTCCGCGATGACCAGCGCACGCAGCGCTACCTGGAGATGGCGGCGGACGCGACGAAGCCCACGACGGTGCGCTCTGCGCTCCGGTCGCTGGCGTTCCCCATGCCGCGCATCGTGCCGCTCCCCGGCGCGGAGGCAGAGTCCTCCGAGGAGCAGTGGCGCCGCATCTCCGAGGGTGGCCCGACCGAGCGCGTGGTCACTCCTCGCGTGACGCTGGAGGAGTTCACCGCGAACCTCCCGCAGGAGAACGCGACCTCCGTCGGGGAGTTCGTTGGCGACATCACCTCGGCGAAGAAGATCAACGACGGCCTCAACGCCTTCACGACCGCGTTCGGCGTGAAGCGCGCAGGCGCGTACCTGGGCGAGAAGACCGGGCTGCTCTCTGCCGAAGAGGCGCAGAACAAGCGCGACACCATCCAGAGCGGTGTCCGCAACCCGTCCTTGGAGCGCATCCGCAGCCTCAAGGCCGCGACGCGCGACGAGGAAGCGACGTCGCTCTTCGACAACCTCGCCATCAACCAGCTCCCCGCGACGGCGAAGCCGACGGCTCCGGACGTCGCGCTCTTCCGCAAGAAGTTCGCGGAGGATCCGGCGCACTTCTTCTACGACATCTACGGCCTCCAAGAGGTCGGTGCCGCGCTGAACCCGGCGAACAACCGCAGCGACGAGTACGTGCTGGAGGTACTCAACCGCACGCCGCAGAGCGTTCTGCGCTCGGTGCAGCCCACGGTCGGCATCGGCACGGAGCGCCTCGACGACACGCTGAAGGCGTATGAGAAGGCGCGTGAGGAGACCGGCGGAACGGCGGGCGAGACCTTCGGTGGTCTGCTGGCGACGTCGTCGCTCACGGACATCCACACCGACCGCGGCGTCTACATGGCTCCGAGTGGTGTCGGTCAGGCTCTCAACCTCATGGGCGTCCCGGCCGAGGCGTTCTTCGAGGCGGAGCTCCCCCTCGCCTCCATCGCCGGCGCGTTCATGCCCGGTGGCCCGCTCGCCAAGCTTGCCGTGTCGGCGGGTGCCGTTGCCATCCAGAAGGGAACCGCGGCCGCGGCTGGAGCGCTCGGTGCGACCGAGGCCGAGAAGGTCATCGGTGGTGCGCTCCTCCCCAACAAGGCGGGCATGGACTTCATGCTGGCCCGCGGTGTCATCGACCCCGCCACGCTGGGCATGCCTTCCTACGACCCGCTCCGCACCGACAAGAGCACCGCGCTCGGTCGCGTGTTCGCGAACGCCATGCTCCCCGAGTACCAGGGGCCGGGCGTTCTGCAGGTCGCGCAGCGTGGTGGCCTCGCCCAGGAGCAGGGCACGGCGCTGTACGAGACCCTCTTCGCCATCGACACCACGCTCGACCTCTTCGCCGACCCCGAGGACGCCGCCATCGGCGCGCTCACGACGGCGCCGAAGGCCATGCAGAACGCGTGGTCTATCGGCAAGGCGATGCCCGAGGGCGTCCGGATGCAGGCCGCCATGGCGGCGGGTGCTCCGAAGGTCTACTCCCGTCTTCGCGCCACCAAGCAGGCGCTCGAGGAAGGCCGCGGTCTGCGCGCTGCGGTGAAGGAAGGCGGGCAGGCGGCAAAGGATGCCGACGTCTACAGCGCTGTTCACTCCGCCGTGTTCAACGCGGTGCAGGAGCAGTTCAAGGCCGGCAAGAACCCGCTGTCGACCATGCCC
>Ga0070749_10000696_pt1 | contig 22672 bp, 30 predicted proteins | sample VirMetDEL_Nov_18_FD_75180 | JGI IMG/M metagenome (GOLD analysis project Ga0070749, IMG submission 75180) | Aqueous microbial communities from the Delaware River and Bay under freshwater to marine salinity gradient to study organic matter... | ecosystem: Environmental > Aquatic > Marine >...
GATAGTCTATTGATACCCCCTGTCAAGATGGGTGATCCTTGTTTAAACCACCTACACTTTCCTAGCAAGATTGAACAAACGCCTCACACACACCCTAGCCACAGGATAGGAATAGTAGCCAAAGGAAACGGGAAGTGCATCACACCTTTTGGTGACTTGCCACTCACAGAGGGTATGATATTCGTAATCAAAGAATGGGACGGCACTTCATATGATACAGGACTAGATGGGGAAATGTATCCTACAGGCACACATTGCTTCCAAACCTTTGACGAGTCAATGGATGTGATAGCCTTTCACCCCGATAGTGACTTTGGGGCTACAGACATAGACCACCCTATGATCAATAGAACTATAGTAGATGGGGTGAGTGCTAATCAAATCGAAGAAATACGCACGAAGTAATGTTAGGTAGAAAGCAGCGCGAGGACAACAAGAGGTTTTTGCACACATGGAACAACATAGAGACAATCATATCCAAATGGGAGGTAGACAACCGAATTGATAAGACGCTATGGAAAATGCAAGAGGTGCTTGGAGGTCAAGTGCGATATGGAAGCGCATGGAGTGGCGGTAAGGATAGCGTTGTAGTAGACTTTATGCTGCGAAGGTTGGGTAAAGAATTCCCTAGCTGTATTGGTATGACTCATGATCTAGAATATCCTGAGTTTATGCAGTATGTGACTAACAACATGCCACACGATCTAAAAGTGTACAACAGCGGACATACGCTCAAATGGCTTAGTGAAAATCTACATATGCTCTTTCCTAAAGACAGCAATATAGCCAAGCAATGGTTTATCAATATCCAACACAAGGCGCAGAACACTTTTTGGAAAGATAAAAATCTAGACGTATTGATCACAGGACGCAGAAATAAAGACAGCAACTACTGCGGTAAGAATGGTATCTACAAGAACAAAGGAACACAGGTTGTAAGATACAGCCCTATCTATGATTGGTCACACGAGGAAACTCTAGGGGTCATGCACTACTACAACCTTCCTGTAGCACCTTTCTATAATTGGATCAATGGATGGGTAGTAGGTAGTGGATGTTGGGCAGCCCGTCAATGGACAGGAAGCATAGAAAAAGGTTGGCAGGAAGTCTACAGCATAGATCCTAATGTCGTGAAAGAAGCAGCAACTCTAATACCAAGTGCAGAAGCATATGTGCGGAATATGGGGATTTGAGGGTAAACCTGACGAGTACCAACTTGAAGGAATTATAACACGAGCAGACGAGCGTGGTGGTCATGGGTATGGCTTCTTTGGGATTACGGCTAAAGATCAACACATATACCATGTAAGTCATGGACGGGTGGACGTAGACTTGCTTGTAAACCTTGCTTCTAGATGTGTTGTAGGTATAGGTCATAGCAGATTAGTCACTAGCGGAGACATGCAGATCATGAATAGTCAACCTGTCTTAGGTGATGGCGTGGCTGTGGTTCACAATGGAAACATAAAAGAACACAAAATGATCATGTATAGCTTAGGCTACAAACCAAGAACTAATCTAGACAGCGAAGCCTTGATACCTATGATTAAAAACAACGTAGCAAAGATTAAAGGTGCTTTTCTAGCTATAGAATACACCAAGTATAGCTACAAGTTTATAGGATATCAAAAGCAACTACCTTTGATACATCACAAATACATATCAACCGACTATTATTGCAGCAAAGAATGGCGAGTACAATCTTAAAAAAAGACTATCAAGACTACACATGCGTAGAGGGTGCTAAGAAGCGCATTAAATACCTGTATGATAGCTACGACAAAGTGATCGTAAACTTTTCAGGGGGTAAAGACTCAACCGCAATGCTGTATATCACCATTGAGGTAGCACGAGAAATAGGAAAGCTACCTGTGGAATGCACATACATAGATCATGAAGCAGAGGGGCTAGGAACAATTAAACTGCTAGAAGAGATATACGCTATGCCTGAAGTGGATTTACATTGGTATGCTGTCCCGTTTAGTCTAAGAAATGCAGGAAGCATGTATGCACCTCTTTGGTATCCTTGGCATCCTGACGAAAAGCAGTTGTGGGTAAGGCAAAAGCCTGACTTTGCAATAACAGAACTAGAAGGTCATGTATTTCAAACAGATCCTAACTACGAACACCCCGATGGGCTTCCTTTTAGAGCCAATGCTGTCAAGAATAAACTAGACTTTGGTGAAATGGTAGACTTGCATAGAGATAACTACATCAAGAAAGGCGTTACTGCCATATCGTTGGTAGGAATACGAGCAGAAGAGTCAATGGCACGCTATACGATCATGACACGCAAGAAAAACGAGTGCTATCTAAGTGGTGTAGATTCTATTGCATATCCAATATATGATTGGAACGCTCATGACGTTTGGAAGTACATTAGAGAAACAGGTCTACCATACAATACAGAGTACGACACCATGAACAAAGGCAAGAACTACATGAAGCTAAACAAGCAACGTGTAGGAAGTATATACGCAGAAGAAAGTCTAAGGACATTGGATCAATGGCGTGAATTTTACGGGGACTATTGGCACAAGTTATTAGAACGAGCCGAAGGAATAAAGACAGCATGGAGATACTGCAATCATGGTTTATACACAGGAACAAACATAGAGAAAGAAGATAACGTCAAGTGGAGTGAATATACGTTGGCTCTATTGAGCAAGATGTCACCTGAGTCACGCAAGCTAGTAAAACGATCTATGCGTAAGATTGTCAAGTGGCACACCAACCAAACAGACTATCCAATAGCAGAAGCAGAGAAGGATAGCTGCCCACTCACAGGTGTATCATGGGAATTCTTGGCAAGGATAGCTATACGGGGTGACAGCAAGGAAAGAAACCTGCAGAAAGTACCAACACTATCTAAGAAAGCAAGAAAACGAGCAGGTCTTACAAGGGACGAAGCAGTCAATCAATTTGGAACAGCAGAATATATAAAAAGATACTATGAAAAAAAGAACGCTAAGTGATGGCAGACCAATGCCACTAGACGAATTGAAGTGGATACATAGAAGCGAACTTCAACCGAATAACTACAACCCCAATTCTGTAGCACCCCCTGAATTAGAACTACTTGTGACAAGTATAAAAGAGGACGGGTGGACACAACCTATAGTAGCCAACCCTGACATGACCATTGTAGACGGCTTTCATAGATGGACATGTAGTGGTTATGACGAGATATACGCAATAACAGAAGGCTTTGTTCCTGTAGTCATATTAAGACCAACAAACGAAGAACATCAACAAATGTCTACCATAAGACACAATAGAGCAAGAGGTAGACATGGTGTCTTAGAAATGGGGCGTATAGTGCAGAATATGTTGGACAGCGGTCTAAGTGTACAGGAGGTTATGAAACGCCTTAAGATGGAACGTGAGGAAGTTATAAGACTAACCAATACGCAGGGAGTAATGGGACACCCCGACCTTGACAAGCCGTATTCAAAAGCATGGAAACCAAAGTAGACACGATGACAAAAAATGACACAAGAAAAAAGGCAATGATTGAAGCCCTAGAAAAAAGTCTAGGAGTGGTGACTACTGCCTGTAAGAATGTAGGCATAAGCAGGGAAACTCATTACAGGTGGCTACGCGAGGATAAGGAATATAAACAGCAGGCTCAAGAATTGGAGAACGTAGCATTGGACTTTGCAGAAAGTCAACTGCACCAACAGATCAATGATGGCAACACAAGTGCTACGATATTCTACCTAAAGACAAAGGGAAAGAGCAGGGGCTATGTAGAACGTACAGAAATTACAGGTGCAGACACAGAGCCTATCATTGTACGCATACTAGATGGAGATAAAGACTAATGTCGTATTTAAACACCTTGAAGCGTCAACTAAGCGCATCATTGTAGAGCAGGGAGGTACAAGGTCAGGCAAGACATACAACATCCTTATATGGCTTATAGTGTCCTATGCTCTTAGGAATACAGGTAAGACAATCACATTATGTAGAAAGACGTACCCCTCATTGAGGGCTTCTGCAATGCGTGACTTTATAGATATTCTTATGACATTAGGTCTATACGATGAGGACTATCACAACAAGTCTAATAGCGAGATCACCTTAAATGGAAATCTAGTCGAATTCATAGGCATGGATCAACCACAAAAGATTAGGGGACGTAAGCGTGATGTCCTGTTTGCTAATGAGGCTAATGAACTAAGCATTGAAGATTGGCGTCAACTATCATTGCGTACCACAGAACGGATCATAATAGACTACAACCCTAGTGACGAATTCCATTGGATATACGATGAGGTCATAACGCGTGACGATGCAGACTTCTACCAAACCACTTATCTAGACAACCCGTTTCTAGAGGATAGTGTTATTGCAGAAATTGAAAGGCTAAAGAGTATTGACGAGAACTATTGGAGAGTCTATGGTCTAGGAGAACGCGGTCAAGCCAAGTCACTTATATTCACTTACAATGAATGTCAACAGATACCAACGTCTGCTAATCTTGTAGGCTATGGACTTGACTTTGGATACAGCGCAGATCCAACTGCTCTTATAGCGGTGTATCAAGAAGGTGACGATTTGTACGCAGACGAATTGATCTACAGGGTTGGCATGACCAATAGTGATATCTACAAGACCATTGCTTCATTGAACCTCAGCAAGTATGATCCTATATGGGGGGATAGTGCAGAACCTAAGACTATAGACGAACTACGCAGGAGAGGTCTTAATGTTAAACCGACAGCAAAGGGCAGGGACAGCATCAATATAGGTATAGACATGATCAGGAGACACAGGCTTCATGTGACCTCTAGGTCTAGCAACTTGATCAAGGAATTACGCAACTACAAGTACCACGAGGATAAGCAAGGACGAGTCACTAACAAGCCCATAGACGCCTTTAATCATGGATGTGATGCTATGCGGTATTCTATTTACAATACGCTAGCACGTCCTAATTACGGGAGGTACAGCATCCGATGAAAAAAAAATAAAAAAATTTATGTTTTATTTTTGGTATTTAAAAAACTTATGTATCTTAGCAGAGCAATGATGCAACAACAAGTAATACAAAAAGACATGAAAGTAAGAGTAAAAGTTAGTACAGGAAAGCACTATTATGAAGTCGAATACAAAGGACAGGTTTACAACCTTTGGGTAGACAAGGGCTTGGGACAATTTGATGTATTGGAGAATGTAACGTGGGACACAGATGAGTGGGAAGCGTTTTTAGATTTTGCTAACCAACGCTACGGAATCCCTTGCTAGGGATTTTGTAGTATAATTGATATACTATGAAGGAGATTCAAAACTTAGCTATAGATCTGCTAAAGGCAGACAACGTGCATGACCAACTACATGCGCTGAAAGCAATACGGGAGTATTATAATGCTAACAAGAGGCATATGGACGCAGAGGCTCTAAAGACGCCATGCGTGAAACGCACGCACATCAATTTTAAGTGGCGTGATCTAAATTGGGATCACCACGATTGGGGGTGGAATTCTGTATGGGCAGACGAGGGTGTCACACCACAGCAGGCTGTAGAACACATGCTCTACACTACAGGTGATAACGTGAACAAGCAATGGGGACGTGATCGTAAGGACGTAGAGTATAAGGACGTGGAGATAGTCTCTTATAATGAGTATGACGCTATGGTGAAAGCTACATACATGGATTAAATCTAGGGGGGTGTCAAATACCCCCTTATTTTTTTTCATTATTTTTTTGGATAATAAAAAAACTTGTGTATCTTTACAGAGTATTAACAAGCAAAAAACTAGAAAGCATGGTTACAATTTTTTACAGCCACCCAATGACTAAAGGAGGGCAGAACTACATTAACTCGATTGGAGAAGCAATCGTAGAACAACATGGTGACAAAGGATCTTGTGTTATGGGCATGAAGCTAAAGTGGAACGGCATGATATGCGCTTACCAAATAGTGCAGGGATCAATTACCAATGAATACTTTTTTAACGCTGTTATAGACGGCTTCGAGGAGCGTGGCTTTGACCGCAATGACTTTACTATTGACTTTGGTAAATTAGATTAAGATGTTTGATATAGCAATACAGAAAGGCAGCCTCACTATAGAGGTTGCCACAGAAAGCAATGACTACGACATGTTTCTAACCATAGTAGCACCTATGGAGGTTGGCTTTAAACCATTGACAAGAGGTATAAGTGTCAAAATTGAGGATACAGACGTAGAACGCGCAGAAAATATATGGTACATAGAGGGCTTAGATACAGACATGCTATGGGACTATGTGGTACGGAATGGGCTTAATGAAATAGATATTATAGATTGGGGCAAGAACTGCCTAGACAGCCTTTTTGTAAGTCAGTTTGAGTACCTTTCCGAATATGTGCGCGAGGAGCATATACATGATTGGGTGATAGAATGGTTAGAAAAAAACATAGAAGTAGCATGAGAAAGTTTACAGACGAGGTGCAGGAACTTTACAGGGAAGCCAATAGAGCCTTAGACGAGGCATGGAGCAGGAGCATAGACGATGAGGTAGTAATTGAGAATGTCAAGTTACACGCCTGCAAGATCCTAATAGAACGCCTGCTAGAAAACAATGTTGAACGCATAGGGCAAGAATAAGACTTGCATACAGAGTCACCATAAGGTGGCTTTGTCATGTCATGGCACATATGAACACTAAGACGTTATATTATTATGATCAAGGTTATAGTACCCACAGAATTAAACGACATCACGCTAGGTCAATTACAGAGATATCAAAAATTGACTGAAGGCGTAGAGGATCAAGACATACTTAGACAAACGATGTTGAGTGTGTTTTGTGATCTAGATGTTAAACACTATGACAAACTCCATGCACAGCATGTTAAGGAGATATGTCTAGGCATAGAAAGCCTATTGAATACTAAGCCTTATCATGAGCGTTTCTTTACGTTAGAAGGCGTTAAAATGGCTTTCATACCCAATCTAGACGAGATAACGATGGGTGAGTATGTAGATCTTGAAAGCGTAGGTCATGAGGTGGATAATTGGCATAGATTGATGTGCATCTTGTATAGACCGCTTCTAAAGACGTTTGGGAACAGATACGACATAGAGAACTACAAGGGTTATGATAATGCGTCACAATACAAGCAGATGCCTTTAGGAGTGGCTCTAGGTGCGGTTGTTTTTTTTTGGAATTTAGGGAGCGACTTACTTCTAGATACCCTGAAGTCTTTGAAGCAGGTGGAGAAGGACGAGGTGCTGAAAGAACATTTGCTAAAAAATGGTCTTGGTTTAGCACACTTTACGGACTCACTCAAGGAAATATCCTTAGACTTGAACAGGTCACAAATATATCCTTACACACTTGCCTCCATTGGCTTGCATATGAAGCAGACCTACAGCAATTAAATGAAACTATAGCGAAGAGAAAATGACATACTACGAAATCACAGATATTCTTTACGACATCTTAAAGGACAGCAGGGTAGGATTTTCTACGATTACTCATGGCAGTATTGAGGATGTAGACCTTGCTAGGCAGACCATATTCCCATTAGCACATATCACCCCTGCTACAGCAACGATAGGAGAGCGCACGATCACTTACAACATGAACATAGCTGTCTTAGATATAGTAGACTTCAATAAAAAAGATTTGCGTGACCAAGCCATTCCCTTCGAGGGCATAGACAATAAGATGGACGTGCTTAGTGACTTGTTGGTCAGGTTGCAAATTGCTGCAGACATCATAAACAGAAAAATAGATCTAAACAACGTAGACATAGACACCAATATCAACTGCACGCCATTCGTGGACAGGTTCGAGAATCAACTTGCAGGTTGGGAGACTACGTTTGTGATCACGCTGCCGTCTAGTGCAGTTAATCAAGGAGCGTGCTAATGAGATACCCAAGACTCACAAAAGCCCTTGAGAAGCAAGGAGAAAGAGCCGTACAGCTAGCAAAGCTAGAACTTGGTACATACAAACCAAGACCTAGTAGAACAAGCACATGGAACGGAATGTCACCTACTAGCACGAATATAAAAATGAAAAAACGCAGAGCCGTAGCTACAGGTGAATTGCAAAAGAGCATACGATACGACATTGACACTAGGGACGTGCCGTTTGTCAATATGTATTTCGAGGACTACGGGAAGTATGTAGAGGAAGGCAGAAAATCAGGAAAGGGTGTACCGCCTGCTGCTCTTAAAAAGTGGATCACTAAGGGCAAGAAGTTACGTTATTTCAATCGTAAAAAACGTCAATTTGAATCCATGACACCAAGTAAATTGAACAGCCTGATGTTTATGATCAATCGCAGCATCAAAGCGTTTGGAATACTGCCAAATCCATTTATGCTTCCTGCATTCACTAGGTCTATGACGGAGAACTTTGAAGCAATAGAAAAGGCGTATGCCGAAGATATAACAGACGAACTAACAGACTAATCATGGCACTCACTATAGTAGCACAACCTCCTGCAATATCATTGGCTAATAGCCCTATGATCTTTGACCTGCATTCTGCAGACAATGGAGAGGCAGGACACAAATACCAACTAGAGGTACGCATTTGGAAAGGAACTACAGGAAGTAAGCCTACAGATGCGACATATACTCTACAGAAACAACCGAACAGCGCAGGAAAGGCTGTATTTGATGTTTCTAGGTTGGTTAAAGAGTATCTTAAATTGACTGCTGCTTCCGAGGTTACAGATGTTTCTGTAGGAAATAAGAATAGTGAAGATGATGTCTATTGGGTAGAAGGCAAAGCTAGTGCCTCATGGACGGCAGGAAGTGACACAGCAGTCACAGGAAATATAGTCTTAGCCACTCTAGGATATAGCCTATTCAAAGACGGCGCGATCAATAGCACGCTTACAGGCTTTCCAAGACAAAACAAACTAAAGATCCATAGCACAGGCAAACTCAGCATACCGCTATTCACTACCATTGCCGACACGTTAGTCATAACAGATAGTGATTCAAACACCAAGACGTTCACATTTACTACAAACACAAACAGCAAACAGCAGGTCAGGATCTTGAACGTATCACCTAACAAGTTTAGTGGATACGGCATCAATACAACAGGTCTATTTACTTTGACATACTCATTGAGCAGCGTTGTAGTTCATACCGCGTATCTAGAAATACTATGCGAGGAACGCTATGATCCTGTGCAGTTGATCTACATTAACAGCATGGGTATGTGGGATTACATGACGTTCTTTAAGGCAAGCAGCAATACGCTAGAAGCCTCTAGAACTATGTACAAGAACAACACCCTGTCTTATGGTGATGTCAGCACAGCAGTAAGCTATAGTAGCGAGAATGGTCAAAAGATAGGCTACAACAGCAACGGATACATGAGCCACGTCTTAAACACAGGATATGTAGACGAAAGCGAGGACGTTCGTATTCGTGAACTGCTGCTTAGTGATCAAGTCATACTATACGATCAATCCAATTTTATAGGAGTAGAGATCATGAGCAACAGCCAACTGCTACAGAAAGGCGTCAATCAAAAAGTTATGAACTACACTATATCTGTGAAAGAGACAGGTCATGTGAAAAACAACGTGTATTGATGCTTAGTCTATTCGTAGGTACATCACAGGTAGAACTATTCCAAGACGAGAACGTAACCTTGACCAAGCAGGTTAAGTCAGTTCAAGAGGTTGCGGCAAAGAGTGATTTCACACAATCATTCACTATACCTGCTTCCGATCATAACAACAGCATATTTAATCACTACTATGATATTTCTATAGTAGGTGGATACAATGCACATGTCAAAGTAGATGCAAAAATAGAGGTGCATGGGCTACAGCTATTTGAAGGCGTTATAGAATTGCTAGGAGTAAGTTTCAAGGACAATCAACCGCATGACTATAGCATAGTATTCTATGGTGATATAAAGTCTCTAGCAAGCGCATTTGGGGAAGATACGCTCAAAGACTTAGACCTTAGTGCCTATGATCATACGCTCAATCAAACCAATGTAGCCAACTCATGGACGGACAACCTGTTCAGCGGTGTCATAAAGTACCCACTATGGGATCATTATGAAGGTGTTATGTATGGGGATACTGATGTAGACATACCTCACAATATAGCCATTTCAGGAAGGGGCTTTGCAATAGATGATCTTAGACCTGCCATCAAACTAAAGACACTCTTTGCTGCATGTATAACTCACGCAGGATACACATTGAACGGCACAAACCTATTTAGTGATGGGTACTTCGATGATCTATTTATGATGCCTGTGGAGAAAGCAGGCTATTTGCATGATCCTGCTATTAAGACCAATAACAACTTCACAGCAAGTGCCACCTCACAGCCTGCGACACTAAGTGAAAATAGATTTGTAATACAGACCTACACCACAGAAGGTAGTGATCCTAATGGAAACTTTGACCACACGACAGGAATATACACCGCGCCAATAAGTGGTAGATATACATTTAGCTTTGCATTTGATTTAACGGCAAGACCAAGTTTTTCTACAGCAAAATATCTAGTATGTGCCTTTGTCAACAACACCAAAGTTCACGAGATACAAAAGACTAGAGATTTGGTAAGTTATTCCGACACCTTTATGTTAAACCTGCAAGCAGGGGACAAAGTGACTATACAAATAGCTGCCCAAGATTCATTTACTGCAGACAGCATCACTTTTGCTTGTACAGAATCACCATACAGCAGGGGAGGTAGAACTATAGACATGGCAGACATTATGCCTCCCGTTAAGATTACAGACTTTATACAAGGTGTTTTAAGCACATTCAACGCTGTTTTATACCGCGAGGACATAACAGGGGTGAACTACGCTATAAAGAATGTTGACGCATGGTATGACGGAGGCAGTACACAGGATTGGACAGAGTATGTAGATATAACCACAATCACGCACAAAAAGGTCAAGATACCGCGTAAGATATCATTTGCATTTAAGGAAATGAAGGACATGGCTAGTAAGGCATTCTTTGATAAAAACCAAAGACACTTTGGAAGCATGTCATATAATCCTGATGTAGACTTTCCTGATGCGCCATTAGAGATCAAAAGCCCGTTTAGTATTGTGCCTCCACAAAGGTTGAACAAGGTGAACAAAGATTACAAGACCATTGACGTAACTGATCTACCTGTACCAATCTTGCTAGACGACTCACTAGCACCTGCATGTAATGATATGGTCTTGTTTTTTATGGACGCTACAGAGGTGAATTCAAGCGACAGCTATTATGCAGCAGGCAGTTTAAGAACTAGCTATCCGTATGCAGGCACTATGCAAAAGGAAGCAGCAACAGACGGCTATAGTCTAGCCTTTAGTCTAGAGCAAAACTTAGGGGAACAAGTACCTACAGACACCCTGTACAAAACCTATTGGGAACGTCATATAGCAAGGCTATTTGCCACAAGCAGTCGTAGAATTGCTATCAAGGCATTTATTCCTGTTGGTGAGTGGCTTAATTTAGATCTAGCCAATACCATAAGAATAGGTGACTTCTACTACAAGATTGAGAGCATCAAGTACAACATCAATACAAGTGAAGCGCAACTAGAACTATTTACTTATACCCCTGTGACAATAACAAGTCCCACGACAAGCAGCGCAGGAGTAGTGACGCTTCCAACAACATACATAACACCTGCTAGCGAGAACTTAGCCTTTCCTACTAGGACGCAACTTTTATTAAATAATACGATCACTATTGACTCTACACACTATGTGCAGACAGGTCTACCAACTTTGGTAGGAGCAGGAGGTAAGAGCAACTTCTCCTATACTGCTGTCAATGGACTTATTGCTACTAATGGTCCTATATACTGCGAAATGAACAAGACGCTAGCTACGATTGCTGTAACCACGTCCTATACAGATGTGGATTCATACACCGACTCATTGACCACACAAATAGGAACAGGCTTGACACCTGTAGAAGAGTACGGCACAATAAGCCCTACAGCGACTCAATTTGTGCAGATCATTGCAGATCTTAATTATCACCATAGTAGTGGCGCAGATCCTTTAGACATTGCAATCTTGTTGAACGGGGTGGCTATAAAGGAAATTGGGAGTGACAACGCCAACAGCATCACATTGACTACGATCACACCCGTTGTTGCAGGAGGTATAATTAAGATAGCTATAAAGAAGCCGTCAGGAACAGGAAGCACAAATTATGACGTTACTGCTAATCTAAGCGCATATATCATATGATCACAAAGGTACTAGACATGTTGGCTGTCAATGACTTCTACAACGTCAGCGAAAGGGTAGAGATAGCCAAAGGGAAATACGAAAGAATAACGTCTTGGAAACAGGCGTGGGAACAAATTAAAAGAACAGCCAAATGGCAGAAGAGATCTATATAAAGGCAAAGGTTGATACTAAGGACGCGCAGAAAAACGTCAACAACCTTAACGAGGACATAAAAGACACCGAAACAAGCGTCAAGGACGTTGGGAATGCAGCCGATTCTATGACGGGTGGCTTCATTGGCAAGTTTAAAGGCGTGATAGCAAGTGTCAAGAAAGGTATTGGTGCTTTTAAATCATTGAAGGTGGCTATAGCAGCAACAGGTCTTGGGGCTTTAGTCATTGCTATTGGTGCAGTCATTACTGCTTTTAAGAGCAGCGAAGAAGGGCAGAATAAGTTTGCTAAATTGATGGGTGTCATAGGTGCTGTGACAGGCAACTTTGTAGATCTTATTGCTAATCTAGGGGAGAGCATTATAGAAGCCTTTGAAAATCCTAAGGAGGCTATAGCAAGTTTCGCCAACCTCATAAAAGAAAACATTGTAAACAGGTTTGAAGGTCTTGTTAAGTTAGTGCCAAGACTTGGCGAGGCTATAGGATTGCTATTTCAAGGTAAATTTGGCGAAGCAGGCAAGGTTGCTGCAGATGCGGTAGGTCAAGTAGTCTTAGGAGTAGAGAATGTCACAGATAAGGTAGTGCAGGCTACAGAAGCGGTTGGAGAATTTATAAAGGAGAACCAACGAGAGGCTAAGATAGCAGCGGATATTGCAGACATGCGTGCCAAAGCAGATAAAGCAGAGCGTCAACTTATACTAGATCGTGCTAAAGCAGACCGAGAGCGTGCGGAATTGCTAGATAAGGCTGTAGATAAGGAGAACTTTACAGCAGAGCAACGTATAGCATTTCTTGAAGAGGCTGCTGCTATCGAAGAGGCTATCACACAGCAAGAAATTGAGGCAGCGCGTTTACGATTTGAAGCTAAGAAAGCCGAAAACGAACTAAGCAAGTCTACAAAAGAGGATAAAGATGAAGAAGCACAACTAGAAGCGCGACTCATTGAACTTGAAACTGCACGTCTTAGAAAGCAAAAAGCGGTGACGGCACAATTATCAGGAGTGCGTAGAGAAGCACAAGCAGAACGTGATGCAGCCACAGCCGAAGCAGAAAAAAAACGTAAGGAGCGCGAAGCACAAGAACTAAAAGACGCGCAGGAACTAGAGAAAAAGAAACTTGAAGCCAAAGCAGCAGCAGACAAGCAAGCGGAGGCTATGGAGAAGGCTACACAAGACGCTCGTAAGAACATCATAGCAGGTAGTCTTGCTGCTATAGCAAGTCTAGCACAAGCCTTTGCAGGGGACAGCGAAAAAACACAGCGTAGAGCCTTTGCAATACAGAAGCAAGTACAGATTGCACAGACACTCATGAGTACCTACCAAGCTATCACAGATGCTATGGCTGCTAAAGGTGGTGATGCTTTACTTCCTTTCCCGTTGCGTTTGGCAAACTCTGTGATCGCAGGTATAGCAGGATTTGCAAATGTGCGTAAGATAGCAACGACTCAATTTAATAGCACAGGAGTAGCAGGTGGAACTGCACCTCGTCCACAGGCAGCAAGTGGTCCAAGCATAAGTCTAATAGGAGGTACGGAACAAACACAAATAGGATCATTGTTTAACCAAAGTCAAGAGCCGCAAAGAGCATACGTCACACAAGGGGACATCAACAGCAACGCCTCATTAGATCGACACGTTACTCAAAACGCGACATTGGCAGGATAACACGTTATAATAGTATGGTAGATATAGTAGAACTAATTTTAGACGAGGACGCTGTATTGAATGGTATAGATGCCATTTCAATAGTAGAGCATCCTGCAATAGAAAGTGACTTTGTAGCACTTAAGGATCAACAACAAGTCAAGTTTGCAGAGGTAGATCAAGACAAGCGCATATTGATAGGTGCAGCATTGATTCCTAATAAGCCAATCTACAGGCTAGATGATGATAAGGAATACTACGTTTATTTTAGCAAAGCCACTATCCGTAGAGCAGCAGAACTATTCTTACAGAAGGGCAATCAAAACAAGACCACACTAGAACACGAAGCCAAGCTAGAAGGTCTTAGTGTAGTAGAATCATGGATAGTCGAAGATCCTGCACGCGATAAGAGCGCGTTATACGGACTTAATCCTGTAGAGGGTACATGGATGGTCACTATGAAGGTAGAAAACGAAGAGGTATGGAAGGAGTACGTCAAGACGGGTGCTGTGAAAGGTTTTTCCATAGAAGGTTGGTTTATTGATCGTAAACGTAGAGAGCAAGAAGAAGAGGAAAAGAAGAGAAACTATGAAATAGAAAGTAAGCTAGAGGCAGTTCGTAAGATCATACGCGAGGACTTTGAAAGCTATGCTGACTATGGTCAAGGTATTCGCAACAACGCGAAGCGAGGTATTGCTCTAAACGAGAAAGTCAACAACAAGTGCGCCACCCAAACGGGGAAGATAAGAGCGCAGCAAATCTCACAGGGCAAGCCTTTGAGCGTGTCCACGATTAAGCGCATGTATAGCTATCTAAGTCGTGCAGAAGAGGACTATGATCCAAGCGACACTCAAGCCTGTGGAACTATCTCATATCTATTATGGGGAGGCAAGGCTGCTCTAGGGTGGTCAAGAAACAAATTACGGGAACTAGGTCAACTCGAAGAGTAAAAATACGACAAAGAAAAACTAGATAGTTTTATTGATATGAATGCACAAACTACATTAAACAAGATTATGGTCGCTCTTGGTATGAACGAGAAAGCGGCTGTAGAGGTAACTCTAGCGGAAGAAAAGTTAGAGGACGGCACTATGGTTGAAGCCCAAGAATTCAAATCAGGTCAATCTGTATTTGTAGTCACCGAGGATAAAGAGAAAATGGCTATGCCTGAAGGCTCTTACAAAATGGAGGACGGCAAGATCATGGTAGTCGATGATATCGGTGTAATCAAAGATATGATAGAGGAAGCCGAAGAGAAAGAGGAAGAGGCTGTTGAAGAACCCGTAGAGGTGGAAGCCGAAGAAAAGGTTATGGAGCCTAAGAAGGTTCTCGAAAGCGAAACCATTTCTCGTGAAACTTTCTTTGCTGAAATGGAAAGCCTAAGAAGTGAATTTACTAGCATGAAGGAAGAACTTGCTAATCTAGCATCACAAAAAGAGCAAGCAGAATTACAGCTATCAGCGGCAGAAAAAGATCTCGAAGAGGTACAGGCTAAGTTAGCAGAAGAACCTGCTTCTAAAGGCATATCACACAGCCCTGAAGGCAATGTAGAGGCTAAATCACAAGTACGACTAGGCAAGAATGGTCCTATGACTACTGCTCAAAGAGTATTTGAAAGAATTTCTAAAATTAACTAAAAATGGCTCAAAGAACATTGACACACGCAGGTAGCATGCCTGCTCTTAAATCGGAGATCTTGACTGCAGCTACAACATTGACCGAGCAAGATAATAACACAAACTACGTCTTGAATGCTGCGGCAGGATTCGACGTTACTCTACCTGCTTTAAAAGACGGACTTAGATTTCGTTTTCAGGTAGGAGCAAATTTTGCCACTAGCAATATGAGAATCGTATCACCAACAGCTACTAAATTTGAAGGTTCAGTAATTGTAGATGGAACTGCTGTACCTATAGCGTCACAAACATATGTACGTTTCAAGTTACCTGCTGAAACTATTGGAGATTATGTTGAGGTATATTGTGATGGAAGCAATTATCTCGTAAGCGGCGTGGCAGAAGCAGCAGGTGGTATAGACGCATCAACTTAATTTAAAAAAATACATAAGTCATGGCTACAACAACTAGCATCACTACAACGTATGAAGGTCAATTTGCAGGTCAGTACATTTCTGCTGCATTGCTTTCTGCGAACACTCTTGACAAGGGCGGTGTCCTTATCAAGCCAAACGTAAAGTACAAAGAGGTCGTAAAGACTCTAAGTACAGACGCAATCGTTTCTAACGCTTCATGTGATTTCGCAGATACTTCTACGATCACTTTAGCAGAACGTATCTTGCAACCTGAAGAATTTCAAGTGAATTTGGAATTATGTAAAAAGGATTTTCGTTCCGATTGGGAAGCAGAGCAAATGGGCTTTAGCGCATACGACTCTTTGCCTCCTAAGTTTAGCGACTTCCTCTTAGCACACGTTGCTGCAAAGGTTGCTCAAAAAACTGAGCAGACTATTTGGGAAGGTATTAACTCTAACTCAGGTGAATTTGACGGCTTAGTTACTTTGGCTCTTGCTGATAGTGACGTAATTGACGTTTCAGGACACGCAGCAGTAGACTCTACAAATGTGATCGCAAAATTAGGATCTATTGTAGACGCTATCCCATCAACTTTGTACGGACGTGAGGACATGTTCCTTTATGTATCACAAAACATAGCAAGAGCGTATGTTCGTGCTTTAGGTGGATTTGCTTCTAATCTAGGGGCTAATGGTACAAACGCACAAGGTACTCAATGGTACAACGGAGGCGAACTATCATTTGATGGTGTAAAGATCTTTGTTGCTAATGGATTGGCAGATAATACTGCTGTAGCAACATATCGTGATAACCTATTCTTTGGAACAGGTTTGTTGAGCGATCACAATGAGGTTAAGGTCATTGACATGAGCGAGGTCGACGGAAGTCAAAATGTTCGTGTGATCATGAGATACACAGCAGGTGTACAGATTGGTATTGCAGGTGACGTGGTATTGTATCACGCATAAGATTGATTGAGGTTTAATCAAGAGGGCAGGTAGGCAGATGCTTGCTTGCCCTTTTTTAATAAGAAATAACTATGGCATGTCAAATTGCAGCAGGACGTCTAGAGCCTTGTAAGGATGTAGTGGGTGGATTACAGGCGGTCTACCTATCTAACTTTGACGCATTTTCATTTGATCAAATCACTTTTGGTGGTACGGATGGAGAAGTTTCAGCAATAGCAGGTACTCCCGAGACGTTTAAATATGAACTTCGTGGAACAAGTGACTTCAATGAAACTATCACTTCATCACGAGAAAATGGAACTACCTTCTATGAGCAGGTACTCACATTGAATCTAAAAAAGTTGACTCCTAAAAGTCATAAGGAGATCAAATTTATTGCAACGAACCGACCAAAGGTATTTGTAGAGGATAACAACGGAAACATATTCCTAGCAGGTGCAGAATTTGGTATGGATCTAACAGCAGGAAACATCACAAGAGGTGCTGCTATGGGTGATTCTAGCGGCTACACTCTAACCTTGACAGGTATGGAGCGTCAACCTGCAGAATTTCTAGATGACACTCTAACGAATGTAGGAGTGACAACTAGTTCTGTTTATATAAGTGACATTTAAAGATCCCTGTATCTTTGTCTGCGAAGGTGGCGTCTATAGGGCGTCACTTTTTTTTTGCTTTTTTTTGCATTTATTTTTGGAAATTAAAAAAAGGGTTGTATATTAGCAAAGAATTAAACAAGTAATAACATGAAACAGATTACAAAATTAGAATGTGCAGAGGTAGTTTTACCATTAGGACACAAGGTTGGTTCTTTAGAGGGTGTACGTTACACCGAACTTGTAGAATGTCTAGGTAAGCCAACATGGGACTATCCTAGTGGTGATGACAAGGTGCAGAAGGAGTGGGTTGTGATGTTTGGTGACAAGCAGTTTACAATTTATGATTGGAAAACGTATGATGCTGAATACACTATGACGCATCTACAAAAGTGGAGCATTGGTGGGACTAGCAGTAGTTTAGAATTTAGTGATGCGCTGCTTAGAAAGCTAGGGCATACTAATGCCATGAGCCTTTAAAAATACAGGGGGATCTACGGATCTCCTTTTTTTTTCTTAATTTATTTTTTATTTACAAAAAAAGTATTATCTTTAGACTATAATTAACAACAAGCAATATGAAAAGATTTATTTACAACCAATGGAAGAATGACGTACTAGACGTTATTGAGGACGCGGTAGCATCTGCATACAGCAGTCACCGCGATGTAGACGAGGACTTTATTACTGACCTAATCTACAGGGAAATTGACAACGCGGTAATCTACTATGCGGACGCATGGGCTATAGCCTTTGAACTAGCTGATAGTGATTGGGCAGACATGGCTGCAGAGTTTGGCGAGATCACTAATATCTGCCAACTTGCATACGCAGCACTTTTTGACAAGGTGCAACAAGATCACCAAATGGAATCAAGTTATTTACTAGAATACTTTAAAGAAGAGGAAGAATGAAACTAGGTACAGAAACAGGTTCTCTAATGAACCATTTAAGAAGCAAGAACACCACACCTCCTGTAGTTGGTAAAGGGGCTACAGAATTGATGTGGACAGACAGGTACGCATACTTTGTGAATGCGGTGTCTAAGGACGGCAAGCAATGCACTATAGAACGCGCCAAAGCAATACGCATAGATCAACGCGGCATGTGTGAAAGCCAAGACTACACATTTGAGCGCACAGGACATACCACAGAACTACGCTTTAAGTGGGGCAAGTGGAGAGCGCAAGGGCAAGACGAATGGAATAAGAACAAGTGGTATCCTATTAACATAGTGTTTGGATACATGAATGAATACTTTGACTTTAGCTTCTAGTATTGCTTGTTAGGAAGGGGGGCTGCCATGAGGCAGTCTCTTTTCATTTACGGACATATGAAGCGCAGCGCGTTATATTGATATGACGATATTGAACTCACAGAACATCTTTCAATCTATAACTTGCTTTCCTAGAGACATTCTTACAGGAGAGGCTATTAGTCAATATGCACTTAGAATAGTAGATCAACAAAAGAATGCAGAGGTAGGTGTTGAAATTACGTCAAGAACTATAACCAATAAGAAGCTAGTAATTGAATTTTCATTGACTACGATTGATGAAAGGTTCTATACTATAGAGGTCTATAATAGATCTACAAATAAAATTCTTTTTAGAGGGGTGGCTTTTGCTTGTGATACTACGCAAAGTCTTGATAAGTACACGATGTACTTTGGTGATAACACCCTCCCAAGCGCAAATGATCAAACATACATCACTTTATGAGGTTCTTACAACTTAATAGCTATACAAGTCCTAAGATTGTCGAGGACAAACAGCACGACTATGTGTCTTATGGGTTAGATAACAACTACTACCAATACCTCATAGACTTGTATCATTCAAGTCCAACGAACAACGCAGCCATTAAGGGAATAGCAGACATGATCTACGGAGAAGGTCTTGAGGCTGTACAAGCAGATCGTAACCTGCAAGGATACCTAGAGGTCAAGACTATATTCAAAGACGATTGCATGCGTAAGATTTGTTTAGATCTTAAGATGCTAGGTCAAGCCACGTTTCAACTCATTAAGTCTAAGAACGGCAAAAGATACGCGAGGGCTATGCACTTTCCTGTGCAGACTTTACGTCCTGAGAAAGCAAATAAGGACGGGGACATTGAAGCCTACTACTATAGTGCGGATTGGACAAAGATTCGAGAAGATGAATTTCGACCTGTTCGCATACCTGCATTTGGTTACGATGAACAGGCTAATGAAAGCATCTACTGCATTAAACCTTATTCTACAGGCAACTATTATTTCAGCCCTGTTGACTATCAAGGAGGTCTACAATATGCAGAACTAGAGCAGGAGGTAGCCAACTACCATTTGAATAATATCAAGAACGGACTTGCCCCTTCAATGTTGATTAACTTTCACAACGGAGTACCACCTGAAGAGGAACAAGACGAAATAGAACGCGACATAACACGCAAGTTTACAGGATCTAGCAATTCAGGACGCTTTATCCTTGCTTTTAATGACAGCAAGGACAGCAGCGCATCTATAGAGCCTGTGCAGTTGAGTGAAGCATCTAACCAATATGAATTCCTGTCTAGTGAGTGCATGAAAAAGGTCATGGTGGCTCATAGGATCACTTCTCCCATGCTTTTAGGTATCAAAGACCAAACAGGTCTAGGGAACAACGCAGAGGAACTTAAAACGGCTTCTACGCTGTTTGACAATGTGGTGATCCGTCCGTTCCAAAGAATAATCATAGAGGCTGTAGACAATATCTTAGCTGTCAATGGCTTCTCGTTAGATCTTTATTTCAAGACGTTACAGCCACTCGAATTTACAGACCTAGCAAATAACCAAGTAGACGAAGAAACGCGCGAGAAAGAGACGGGAGTGGCTTTATCTAGCCAATCATGTTGCACAGGTCATGTAGATACAGACGAAGGACGTGTCGAATTGAGCAGCGATCACATGAATTTATGGCTAGAACACCTGTCTAGTGTAGGTGAAGTGGTGGATGAGAACGAATGGGACTTAATTGAAGAAGTGCCTGTCACAGATTACGATGAAGATGAGCAGCGATATAATTTCTATAGATCATATTCCACACCGCAAGCCAAAAGTGATCAAGACAGAGGTCTATTCAAGGTTCGTTATGGTTACGCTCCAAAACGAGATAGCGCAAACTCGCGTGATTTTTGTTCAAGAATGGTTGCTGCGAGCAAGGACGGGGTGGTATATCGCAAAGAGGATATCCTTAAAATGGGATCACAGGGTGTAAACGGACAATTTGCACCTAGAGGTAAGTCAACGTACTCTATATGGCTTTGGAAAGGCGGTGCATACTGCCATCATTATTGGACAAGAAAGGTCTACTTCCGCAAGCGTGGAGAGGGTGGTCAATTTTTGCCTAAGAGTACAACTAAAGATCTAGAAAATGAACGTGTATCAAGTGTAAGTGAAGCAAAAGGAAAGGGTGCGCCAATACCAACCAATCCTGCACAAGTTTCAACGAAGCCAATAGACACACCCTCACGAGGAAAATTGAATTAAGATGGCACAGGTACTATTAGTTAGACGTCAAGACATATTGAAACTAACTCCTATTAACGGGAATGTGGATACAGATAAGATCACGCCTTTTATCAAGAGCGCACAGGATATACATATCCAAGACATACTTGGAACAAAGCTATTTGAGAAACTTATAGACGGGGTGCAGAACGACAATCTAACTGCAGACTACAATACATTACTAGTGACTTATGTCCAACCTGTATTGTGTCATTTAGCTGCTGCTGACTTCTATTTGTTTCATGGTTACGAGATCGCAAATGGTGGCATCTTTAGACACCAAAGCGAGAACAGCACAACACCCTCAAAAAACGAAATAGACGCCTTAGTGCAAAGGCAAAAAGATATAGGGGATCACTATCGTAGGAGGTTGTTAGACTTCTTAAACTTTGAAGCACCTAGCAAGTATCCTGAATACTACACAAACACCAATGATGATATGTACCCTAATCAAAGAACTAGATATTCTACAGGATGGGTACTATAAAAACGTATAAGCCAAAAGAGGTAAACGTCAAGAAATTGATCACGTTCCTAAAAAAGCAAAAGAAAAATGAGTTACGGAAAAATATATGATACCACTTGGTGGGGTGTAGGAAGAGATAATAACATTAGTTGGGGTATTGTCTATGCTAATTTAGGAAGCATTGCACCTCAACTTGTTAGTGCTTTTAAAACTCGTGTAGAGGCTGATGGTGGTAGTGTAGAGAATACTGCTTGTCTTACTACTGATGTTGAATTCTTAATACAAAACCCTTAAGATATGAGTTTTTACGATGATGCAAGTTTAGTATTCTTGCCGAGTGGTGGTGCAGGGAAAGATGGGAAGGCTTATAGTATAAAGCCTACGGATGGTAGTGGAGACTTTACATTCAGTAGAGGAGGCAACCTATCGGCTACAAGGGTAGATAGCAACGGACTTATAGAGAAGGGTAGAGAGAATCTCTTGTTAAGGTCTAATGAATTAGACACAAATCCCTTTTATGTTGCTTCAGCAACTATTACGGGTAGTCAAGCAGGGTATGATGGCACGAATGACGCTTGGTTACTTCAGGCAACAGCAACAGGTGCTAAAATTTACCAAATCATTTCTTTGACAGGGACTCAAACATTTTCTTTTTACGCTAAAGCAGGAACTCAACAATACTTGAGAGTATTGTATTTAGATAGTCCATATACTCAAAGATGGTATAATTTAGGTGATGGTTCTACAAGCAGTGGTAATAGTTACATAGATGATGCTGTAGAAAGTGTAGGAAATGATTGGTATAGAATTACTTTAACAGCTAACCAAACTACCACAAGGGTAAGAGTGCAGATTGTAGATGGTATGGGTTCTCAAGCGTGTGCTTCAGGAGATAATGTCTATTTGATGAATTTCCAACTTGAGGCAGGTTTAGTAGCTACTGAATACATTGAATCGGGAGCGACTAAGGGATTAGCGGGACTATTAGAGTACTCCCCAAGATTTGACTATAGCGGTGGGGCAAGTTGTCCGAGTCTTTTACTTGAACCGAGTAGGACTAATTCTATAAAGCAGTCGGAATACATTAACGGA
>Ga0070749_10000698_pt1 | contig 22604 bp, 14 predicted proteins | sample VirMetDEL_Nov_18_FD_75180 | JGI IMG/M metagenome (GOLD analysis project Ga0070749, IMG submission 75180) | Aqueous microbial communities from the Delaware River and Bay under freshwater to marine salinity gradient to study organic matter... | ecosystem: Environmental > Aquatic > Marine >...
ATCAACAAAACGTTGACTCTGAGCCAATACACGAACATCTCTACGATTCGCACTAATCTTGCAACAGCTATTCAAGGTACGTACCGAGTTGGCATTGTGTCTACGTTTGACTCAAACAACCCAGCTGTTAATGTGGGCGGCACCTTGATTGCTACTAATACGTATGCTTGGTTCCGTGGATACGTAGATTTTGAAGTATACAACTACACCCTTGTTGGAACCAATCTTCAGTTTGACATTAAGCTGACTGGCTACGGACTTTACAGCCGTGAAATCTGGAACTCCTCTACGGGTCAGGTAACCATATCCGCCCCGGGTGGACTTGCTGGAGGACGTCCTGTGCTTGACATTACGACTGGCTCTCCTTCTATTTCGTCTTGGACGAATATGCGCCTTATAAAGAATGCAAGCCGTGTATACCGAGCTATCGGAGCTCGTACGTTCAAGTCCGGTATGGAGCACGAGTTTGGAATCGTGTACTACGATAATAAGAACCGAAGTGGTGGAGTGAATCCCATTGGTCCTGTATACGTGCAGTCCTATGGAGAGCGAGCTACTGGAGTACAAGGTCCTGCTTCTGTGCTGTTCCGTCTTAAGCATAACCCTCCTACGTGGGCTAAGCGTTACCAGCTTGTATATGCTCCGTACACCAAGTATAACTTTGTCATTCAGTATACAGCCTTTGAAGCATTGTGGCAAACAAATGATGTAGATAATGGCTCTTCAAATAGAAAAGATAGAAGGCTGTATGTTTCAGCTCATCAATTCGAAGGAAGAACAGACTCTTATAAGGACGCTAAGGGAGCACTACTTGACTATAGCTTTGTAGAAGGTGATATCCTACGTGTAGTCAAATATCGTTCTGGAGCTGGTCCATCAGCGTATGACATCTACCCGAAGAATTACGAGTACAAAATCATAGGTTATGAATACTATGATGCCAACAATACTCCATTTGTTAATGATGGAGTTGGAAGCACTCCTGCTTGGGATGCTCGTAAAGTCGGATGGTTTCTTATTGTCCGGGACGAAGGTTTTGCTGGCGGAACTCCTGATGACATTGTAAACCTTAGCGGGGGTTTCTGGAACAAGAACTGTATCGTAGAAATCATTCGTCCGGTAAAGAGCACTGACAAGCCTGTTTACCGAGAATTCGGATATTCATTTGCCATAGACAACCCAGCTCCAAATCAGTACTACCACCGTGGTGACCGAGATTATACATTCCTTACGCCTGTATCTATAGGTACAGAAGTACTTGGTATGCGTGCCTCATCCGACTATGAGGTGTATGAGAACGACTTAGTCGATATTGACGGTGTAGACTTGTATGTAACTGACCTTACGGTTATTGATGGACCCGCTGGGAAGCGTTGGAACTTCTCTCTTGAGGAGCAGGTTATTATGCCCGGAGTATTTATTACTGACGGCACATACAATATGATTGTCAAGAATACAGAAGATGCTGTTGTTCTTGTCGAGAATGGTGACACATATTACCGCCCACGTCAGATTAAGATAAATCCTGACTTATCTACTGGCACTACTATTGCCAACGGCGTTCTGTTAACACAGTATACTCGTGACTACATAGAAGATAATACGATATCAGATTTCAAGGATTCTTTTGCTCACGACTTTGGTAGGCCGAATACCATTGTAGATAATGCTGCACAGGTATATCGTATGGCGTCAGTCACGTACTCTGACCCTTATGCTATTGACTCGTCACTTCTTACGCTGTCATCATTCAATCTAAGCTTAGCAAACTTTAATGACTACTCGAATAAATACGGAGCAATCAAGTACATCCACTCCAATGACGACTCTATTTTCGTCATTCAAGAGCGTAAGTCATCGATTATTTCCGTGGGTCGCAACCTTGTTGAGTACGCCGATGGAAGCGCTAACCTTACTATTAGCAACAACGTACTAGGAGTACAGAACTACTACGCTGGAGACTACGGAGTAAACAGCAACCCTGAGTCTGTTGTTGAGCGTGATGGACGTCTGTACTTCTGCGATATCGTGTCAGGAAAAGTTCTACGTCTTGGTGGTGACGGTATCACTCCTATCTCTAGCAATGGCGCAGGAGCATACATCGCAGAGGCGTTTAAGACAGCTAACGAGAGCGATAACAAATACTGGCTTTCATCTCTGTATGACCCTGACAAAGATTACTATATGTTCTCTTTGGCTCCGGCTGCTGCTCCATACACTCCGTACTTGACTATGGCATATGATGCTCAGGCTAATGTATGGGTGAGTAGGTATTCATTTATCTTTGAGCACGGCCAGCCAGTAGGTAACTATTTAGTTTCGTTTAATGCGGGCCGAGCTGCAAAGCACGACGACAGCTTCACTCACGGACTTGTTTACGGTTCGAATGCACTGCCTTCATTTTCAGTAATCTGCAACGAGAATCCTTCTTCTGTTAAGATTTACAAGTCTGTCTCTCAGGAGTCTACACGTGCATTTACCTATCTTGGATTCACAAGGAATCAGCAATCTGCTGTTATGCCCGCCTCTGTATTGACTAACACTACAACAGCTGTCACTGACGCAGCTGGTAATACTATCGGACTTGGCAACCAACAGCTTCGCGAGGGAGTCTACTACGGAGAGATGCCTCGTGATGAGAACTCAACAGTAGGATACTATAATGTTGTTGGTCAAGTATCTTCAAAATCCGGAAGCACAATTACATTCGCTAATGATATAACAAACGTAGCTTTTGAATTTGGTAAGGCTATATGGTATTTATCTGGCACCACTTGGGTTTCCACTGCTAATACCATTACGGGAATCATTGATAGAAAAACTGTTCAGTTAAACACAACGGCTAATCCATCAATACCTAATGGGGCTACTATTGCTGTTGTAAATGAGGCAGCTCTTAACGGAGACCCGATGCGTGACCGATACATCAAAATCGATTTCTCCAGTGCAAGTACTGGTGAATTTGAGCTGTATGCTGTTAATGTTAACTACGAGGACTCTAAACTACACTTTGCGTAATTTTGTAATATATGAAAAGCATTAAGAAATATCAGGATGGCGGCGGAGTAGGGTCGAGTAATATGTACTCGGACTTAACTCGCTCTCAGCGCTCCTCTTCCATCGCTCAAGGAGTTGGAGGCATCGGAGACATTGGCGTCGGAATTTACAACGCCATAGAAGGTAGCCGTCAAGCCAAACAAGCTACTGCTGAGATTGAGCGTCTTAAGGCTGCTGCTCCAGTACTCACTACTCCGAGCCAGTTCTACGAAGCTCAAAAGATGGCATACGACCAGCGTCTCGTAGACTTGCAAAAGGAAGCCGTAGCTCGCAACGTATCTCAGTCTTTGCAGTCTCTTGGACAGCTTGGAGGGCGTGCTGCTCTTGGTGGTGTTTCTGCTCTTCAGACCGGAGCTAACCGAGCTATGCAGGAGATTGCTATGGATGCTGCTCGCCAGCGTATGGCTGCTACATCACAGCTTGGTGCTGCTCGTGAGCGCGAGCTCGGACGTGTTGAGGGACGCTATCAGCAGGACCTTGGGTTCGAGCGTGACCGATATGCCGCTGGACGTGCTGCTATCGGACAGGGAATCGGACAAGCTGTCGGTGGTGTGTCAAGCGCTATTGCTGGATTCACTGGCGGAGCAATGGATGCGGCAAAGCTAGCAGCAACAGCTTCTGGTATACCAGTCGGTAAAGATGGTATGGTTGTTAAGACTCCGGGAGAGTTCTCACACAGCAAAAATCCTATCGATATTGTAAAGGGTGGAGCTAAGATTGGTGAGATGACGGGTGGAGAGTATATCTTTAACCCCAAACAAATGGATAAGATTAAAGGCTTTGTAGCTGGTGGAGATAAAGAAAAGCTTCATACGTACGTCAAGTCTTTAATTAAGAAATTCAACAAGAAGTAATGGCCCAAACAATCTACGCACCGATAGTCACTGGTAATCTCTCTGAGATTGCTGCGGCTCCTTTCAAGCAGAATGAGGCTCGCGTGATGACGCGTATCGCTAATGCTGATAAAGCTGTTCAGGAGAGCGGTATCTACGACGTCAGCACAGCTGGACTAGCTCCAAATATGCAGGAGGTGGCTAAGCCGTGGATTGAGTCCATTAAGAAAAATATGTCTGAGGGCATTTACTCAAACGACCAGCAGAAGGTTAATGAGGCCCGTCGTCAGGCTCAAGAGTTAAAGGCTTTCGTTGATTCTGGTAAACTTGCTACCGCTGCTGCTAATCAGTCTATGCTGTTTGGCGAAAAGAATATGTGGCGAGGCTTGTCTGTCGATGAGAACACAGGAAAACAGCTTTATGCTGACTTCACTCAGAAGCCCTTTAACCTACAGTTCGACGGCAATGGATACCCCCTTATTGCCACAGACGAAGGAACACTTCAGTCTCCTTTAGCTGCTAAGAATCTTAGCCCTCAGAACTACCTTGTTTACACGGAGGCTATCGACTGGGGTAAGAATATTGACCCGAAGGCATATGTGTCTAACTATGAAGACCTTGTAACCACCGCTACATCACCACGTCAAGTTGCAGAGATTGTAACGAAGCAATTCAACGAAGACGTCAAGCTTGGTCGTATCAAGCCGGATGACATCGGTGTTTCTTACTTGCTTAGCAAAGACTACCGCGGTATTCGCCCAGAACAGATTGGAGAGTCTCGTATCATCGAGGAGAAAGACATTGTTATCGGTGACGAAGAGCTGTTTGGAGACGCAACGCAGAACTACTTGGGTAACGCCATTGAGGCTGCTACAGAGCAGTGGAATGCTGCTACACGTTTTGCAGCACGCAAGGCTGGAGACAAAGAGCCGAAAGCCCCGAAGTTCGAGCAGCGCACCACTACGATTCAGCTTTCTACTGGAGAGGCTGTCCCGAATACTACTCAGTACACGCTCACATCTCCGTTGAAGGTTGGTGCTAAAACGTTCTACAACGTGTACAAAACACCAGATGGACGTTGGTACGGATTTAGTGCTACCACTAAGCGCCGTGGCTCTCAGTCGTTTGTTGAAGAGGAGCTTGTAGAGCTTGATGCTCGTCAGTCTGACTACGTAGTTGGAACCTTGGGTCTCAAGGGCGCTACAGCTACGAATAGGGCTACGAGAGCGGCTTCCCGTATGTAAGCTTTTCTTATATTTGTGGTTGTAAAGCCACAAGTATGAATGAAGAGTTAGAAGGGCTAGTATCTCTTGGAATTGAACGAAATAGAGACTTCGCCTATATCTCAAATGTTTTAAGCGAGGAGGGTTATTCTGCTGCTGATATTAAGGCTGCGGAACAGCTTTACAATCAAAAAAAAAAATCCCAAACGGATTCTATCTCCGCCTCGAAGCAGCCGACGGGTTCTGGGGTATCTGTGCAGGGTCGTCCTCAAGCTGGCGAGCCCGCATTGGTTTCTGGAAAGACCGCCCTTGAGAACGTTCAAGGAGAAGACCGCGTAGTAACTCGCCCCTTTGACCCCACTGAGATTAGCAAGACTGCTGGCCTCGGTGCACTTGAGTATGCCCTTACGGGAAAAGCCCCGGTACCTTTTCAAGAAAAGAAACGTGTAGTTGCTCAAGTAGAGCAGGTAAACGACGAGCTTTACAATCAACGCAAGGAGTCTGCCAAGCTGTTCCTACAGAATAAGGACGCTGGCAAGGACCCGTACTTAGACCCTGCATTCAATGCTGCTAAACAAAAGGAGAACGAGCTAATTGAGCGCTCAGTTGACCTAAAGTCTTCAATCCACCCGGAAGTAGAGCGTGAGGCATTAATTGCTTACAACGACAAAGGAGAAGCTCGTGAGACTCGTCTCGCTGAGGTGCGATATATTCAGGATGCTGTTGAGGCTATCCCCGCACTTGAGCAAGATGCTCGTATGGCTAAGCGTGCCGCAGAACAACAACAGCAATACGCTGAGGATTTCAAAGAGATTCAGAAGTTTGGTGAGGTACCCATCTTGAGCAAGGCTGCTAACTTAGGTGTAGCTGTTGGCTCGGGTATGATTTCTATGGGAGCCGATGTGCTCTCGTTCCTTTCTGAGCCCTTCGCTTACCAGTACGGAGTGAGTCAGGGACTAGCTTCTATGTACGACGCTTCTAAGAGCGTTTCTGAGGCTTTCCGTATGCAGCGTGGTGTCAACCTAGAGAACTTAGGTTTAACGCCAGCACAGCAAGAAAAAGACCCGTTTACGCTTATTGCTGAAGGAGACATTGAAGGAGGCTATAAGGCCCTCGGTGTTATGGTGGCTGACGCCGCTATGTTCAGCCAAGCTATCGGCTCTATGTACGGGGTTGGTGGAGTCGCTGGACGCACCGGACTTGCTAGCAATCTAATCGCTACAGAAAAGCAGGGCGCTCAAGCTGTTGCTCAGCGCTTGTACCAGAACGTTGCTACCAACGTAGCAGAGAGCCCCGTTATGTTCGGAGCTATGGCCACCCTTTCTGCTCAGCAGAGCTGGGATGCCGTTAAGGACCGTGACGACCTGAGCCTTTCTGAGAAGATGTTCTACACTTCTGTAGGCATCGCGTCAAACACCATCACTGAAGCCCTTAACGTAGACGACCTTCGTCTTGTAGCGCAAGGCTTGCCGAATGCACAGCGTGAGGTAGCTCTCAACTCATTCCGTGGTACGCTCAAGAACTACTTCGATGACGTTGTCAAGGTTGGAGTTCCTGAGGCATTTGAAGAGACAGTTAACTTCTACTCAGAAGCATTTGCTAAGTACGTGATTGACGGTGAGTTACCGACAGCTACAGACCCACTTAGTGCTATTGCTGTAGGATTCTTGGCTCCTTCACTTAATGTGACGGCCACCTACGCTCCTGCAATGATTGAAACAGCTCTTGCTACCACGCCGTGGAAGATGGCTCGTACCAAGGAGTTTGAGCGCAATCGCCAGATGGCTGAAGAGCGTGGAAAGATTGTAGAGGCTCTTGGACAGGAGAACCTAGCTCTTAATGAGAAGAAGGTATTGCAGAAGGCTCTTGAGGATATTGATGCTGCTGTAGCAGACCAAGAGCGTAAGGACTTTGAGTTCTACTCTGGTATGGAGTACTCAGATGCTAACGAGATTCTCAACCTGCACGGACAGATTGGGACTAAGGTTCAGCAATACAAGAAGACTCGCTCCAAAGAAGTACGTGCTGTACTCGAGGGAGAGATTCGTGAATTGTTTAATCGCAAACTAGAAATCGAGAATAAGTATGATAGTACGAAAGAAGGAGGGGTATCAAGTAGTGTCTTCCAAGGGCAAACCCCTCAGCCAGCCCAACCTGAGCAAAGAGCAAGCGAAGAAGCGATTGAAGCAAGTGGAGTTCTTCAAGTACCTACAGAAGAAGGGCCAGAAGTAACTGTTGAACAGGAGAAGACCCGTCAAGAGGCTTCTCGTGGTGCTTCTGAAGAGTTTGCAGTAGGTGCTGTAGTACCGGGTAAAGTCATCACTAGCGGCTTAGCTCGTGCTATGAACAACATCTTCAACGCAACAAAAGCTGTTGTCCGCGGAGGTAAGGTTCGTTTACACTACAGCCAAGAGTCTATCTCTAACGTGAACGACGCTACGAAGGCAGCTAAGGCTCGTAACCCTAAGGCGTTTATTGATGGCTTCTACGACCGCAAGAGCAAGACGTTCCACGTATACATTCCCACTGCTGCTGACACTGCTCGCGTAGTAAAACAAGAAGATGGCAAATACGCTCTTATCGACCCCAAATTCGGAGGTCAGGTAATCAAGACGTACAACGACCGCACTCAAGCGTTCCAAGCCAAGCAGGGATACGATGAGGCTTACATCAAGTTGGCCACCTCTAAGGCTCGTCACGAAGCTATCCACCCCGTTATTGACGCACTCATCTTTGAAGACAGGGTTATCCTTGACGAGAATGGTCAGCCTGTAGTTAACGAGGTCGGAGAGGTTCAGACTACCCCGAACAGCTTCCGTCAGTTCTTGTACGACAACATTGTAGACCTATACAGCTCTTCTCCTGCTGCTCAGCGCATCTTCGACAACTTCTTGGACCCGTACATCGCTATGGGTGCAGACAGCCGTACGATGCAGCGTGAGGCCATTACGGAGTTCTTGGCTCGTATGGGAGACCAAGAGACGTTCAAGCAGCTTGACCGCGGCTTTGTGCAGCGTGTAAAAGACTTTATGAATGAGCTGTTGGTTCGCGCAGGAATCCGTGACATCAGCATCTCTACCGACGATGACTTGTACACGGTAGCTCGTGCGTTCAACACGGCTATGAAGCTCGGCGTAGAGGTTAAGATTGGTAACAAAGGATGGCGTGATTACAAGCCCGTTGGTGAAGTATTCTCTCCGGAGATGCTAGGAGACCTTAAGGCTTCGAACATCAGTGAGAACCAGCTTCGTCGTGTAATCCAGACTGGTAAGTTCGGTATGGTCACGGGTCAGAATCCTCGTGGTACCCGCTTCCCTGCTGAGGTTCGTGAGCGATTCAACAAAGAGGCTAAGAACTGGCTCGAGTCACGTGGATACCAAGTTGTACCAATTCTTGGTAAGTTCGAAGGAATTGCTGAGAACAGCTTCCTCGTTCCTAAGCTCACTGCTGAGGATGCTCTTGCTTTTGCTAAGGACTTCAACCAAGCTGCTGTAGCTCACAGTGCTGGCTTCATCTACTTCGACGGCTCTTACGTTCCCCGTAACGCCAACAACAACGTGTTTGGTGTCAAGTACGAAGACCCTGAGTCTGACTACTTCTCTGCTCTGCGCACTAAGGATGGCAAACTAACAGCATTTAAAATAGATTACAATTGGGGAACCCGTCTTAACTACAACGGCATTGAGGATGGCTTGACTAGCCAGATTGACTTTGCTATCAGCGTTCCTGAAGGTCAGTCGTACGTAGAGTTCTTTGACTCTGTTGACGACCCGTATATGCGCTCTCAAGCTACGATGCTTCAGCTTCTCGCTGAGAAGTTCAACTACAGCAAAGAGATTCTGTTCTCTGCCAACGGCGTAACGTCGTTTGACGAGTCCGATGACTACGTCATCTTTAACGTCTCTAAAGACAAGGAGCTTAATCAAGCATTCGGATACTTCGCTAACGCATTTTCTACGCTTGCTGCTAAGGAGAATATGGCTCTGTATCGCGGCCTTCTTGACCAGACTGCTAAGCAGTTCCCTGAGCTCGTTGAGGCTGAGATTAAAGAGGTAACGAACAAGTACCAAGCTGAGCTCCGCGACAGGCAGACTAAGCAAGAGTTCTTGGGTGGATACGAAGACTTCATCAAGCGATTGGCTATCCGCAACGTCCTTGACAATAAGATGATTGAGTTCTTCAAGACCAACGAAACAGACTTCGAGGCTCTTCGTAAGAACTGGGACAGCAACAAGAAGCTTATCGGTGAGGCTATCGGTATCGACATCACTGATATCTTCCCGAGCACTAAGATGGACGGAGTTATGGAGTTGCTTGTCAACCCAGCCCGTGAAATCTACGCAGGTACAGAGGTTGCTAAGCGCATCAAGTCAGAGAACTTGCGCGGTGGACAGATTGGTGCTACGCCAGAAGCATTACGGTCTGGTCTTAATGAGTTGAATGACCTTATTTCAACAGTATACGGAGACAGTGAGGTTCTACTCGACGTGTCTCCACAGTATAGTCCATATGCTATTAACAAGTCATTCGCTAATGATTTACTTTCAGCTGTTGTTGGGTTAGACGCTCCAAATAAGTCATTAAGAGACATAGCACTAGAGGCTAGAGCCAATGTAGACCCTGATAATTTTGATTGGTTTGCTTTCTATAGAATCCTTCGTACTCCATACCTTGCTTGGGACTGGACAGATTTCCCAACTCAATGGGAATTTGAATCCCACGCGCAAGAAAAGGCTGCTGTAAACGAGAAAGTAGAAGAGCTAAAAGACCTCTTGGCTAAAGCCAAGAACGAAGCCGCGGAGTATATAAATAATAGTGGACTATCAGCTGACAACTTAATGCGATACTATGCTGATAGGGAATTAGATATCTTCTTAGATACAATAAATGTATCTATTGATTATTGGAACGACCCGGGCTCTGTAAGCAGTGGAAATTTTATTGTTCAGGCTATCTCTGATAGACTTGATGAAATAAGTCGTGATTCAAAGACAACCCTAGAGGAGACAAGTACAGGATTAGAGGCAATATCATCTTTGATTACTGACTTTATCTTACGCAGTAGCGATAAGTCATTTGATATTAATAATGTATATCCCTCTATGAGAAACCTTGACAGACTTCCAAAGAGTATGTCAGAATTAGAGTTTCTTGTCGGTAATAAGACTGTATCGTTAAAACGTACTAATCTATCTCCAGACTACAAGGTAAAGACAACCCTGTCTCAGATGGACTTCCAGATGGTAGAAAATGCGGCACTATACAACGCATTTGACTCTAACCTCATTGACTATAGGGCGTACAATAAGCTAGCTTCTAAGTCCATTAGTGATTTACAAAGCAATACTGTAGTAGAGCGAATCAAAATTGGAGACACTACGCGGATGGCATCTTCTCGTTTAGAAGTGTTTATCCCGAGATTGAACGATACGTACACCGTGATGGGCTCGTTCTATGATGGTGACGTAAACGTAGCGTTTCACTCAAATACCACAGGATACAGCCTTAAGGACCCGGGAGCAGCACTGTCTGTTATGCCGGAGGTAATCAAGGCTATCGGTCGTATGTTCCCAGAGCGTGACGTACGCACTATCTCATTCACTCCTGTTGAAGCAGATACTATTAAGCGTAGTGCTGGTGAGCTTCGTCGTGGCGTATACCGTATGTTCGCTCAGCGTCTATTCGGTAACTACTTCCCTGTCGGGGTAACGAAAGATGACGAGAACGTCATTCCTATCCCGTACGTATTCCGCAGTATGCCAGAGACAACAGCTATCTACGAGGATATGATTAACAAGACGGTGAACAACGCTGACGTAAGCTTTGCTATCACCAACTTTGACAATATTCCTGCTGAGGTAACTGAAGGTCTCAACACTATTAATAATGCTGTTGCGTTCGCTGCTGCTTCTAGCTTCCCGAACAAAATCATCTTCAAAGAGGAGCTTCAGAAGCGCTTCAAGATGTACGAGAAGGAGCTTAAGAAGAAATACGGAATCAAGTCATTTGAAGTCGGAGGACGAGGTAAGAAAGCCATCGACGAAGGTCTTAAGCGTTACTTGGTTGATGCATACACCTACGAGACCCTTGTGGCTATCGAGGCTTACCCTGACGCTCTAGGCTGGTACGACTACAAGACTCGTGCTGCGATGGAGATTATGTCTCTTATCCATCCGGAGCTCAAAACGGACAAGAATGCTGCTGACGCATTTAAGATTGCTCTTGCTATCACGTCTAACGGCAACAAGGTAGCTGCAAACTTCGAAGAGGCTGACCGTCAGTATGAGTACTACAAGAAGAACGGTAAGTTCGACAGCAACACGTCTATCGGAACGCAGAGCGCTGGAATCAAGTCTACGTTTAAGATGGTCAACACCGTCCTTGAGCGTATGTCGATGGAGGAATTCTCTTCGTTCTTGACTTCTAAGTTCCGTGCCGGAGACCTGAAGTACATCAAGAAAGGTAAGTCTGAGAGCCTGCTTAGCGGATTCACTGTAGACACTGAGGTATACGGAGCTGCCATCTTCGGTCCTAAGATTGGAAACGGGTTCTATATGAACCTCAACGGAGAGTTCGACCAGCTTACGATGGACCGCTGGTTTATGCGTCAGTTCGGCCGTCTAACTGGAACGCTCATCAAGCGTGACCCAGCCAAGCTCATAGCAGGAAAGGCTCGCCTTAAGAGTGCAATCAGTGCTCTCACCACTAAGGATAAAGCTGTTCTGGGCAAGGTCATTCCCGGCTTCGGTAAGATGACCCTTGAGGAAAAAGCTAACGCAATCAACAAGGCGTCTATCGATGCTGATAAGCGTGCAGAGATTTCAGCTAACAATGAACTCAACGAAGTACGTCTTGCTGGAAACAACTACTCAAAGAATCTTTCTGGAGAGGTTGAGGCACCTAGCGGTGGCAATCAGCGCTCGTTCATCATTGATGTATTTAATGAAGTTCAGAAAGAACTTAAAGAAAAGTACGGAATCGACATCACCATTGCTGACCTTCAAGCTGTTAACTGGTACCCTGAGAAGGCTCTGTACCAGACCTTCCAAGAGGGCCGTGATGAAGACTTCGGTGCAACAGAAACCAGCGACAACGAACAGCCTGACTACGAGAATGCTGCTATCGGACTCGCTGTAAAACGAGGAGTAACTAATGAACAAATCAACAATGCAAGAAGAGCAACCGAACGTGGAGAACGTGCTGCTGAACTTAACGGACAGCGAGCTAGTCTCATTGGCCGAGACAATACAAAAGCTAGCGCAGAAGAAATCCGCCGCCGAATCCTAAGCGTAAAGGCTGGAGAGGAACAGCGTGTAGATTTCTCAATTTCTGTTGAGGCCCCTGAGTTTGAAACTCCGAAAGCCAAAATCCGCCAGTTTGCGGAGAGAATGGCAGATTCTAACATCCAGCTATATGCTGATATCATCGAGAATCCGAATAACTACTACACTCCGCAGAAGTTAGAAGAGATTCAAGGACGCCTTGCTCTTATGACTATCCCTGAGCTTCTCGACCAGATGACCACGGAGAAAGTAAACGAGCTCAGCGGAACCATCAAGGTTGACTTGGCAGACGAGGATAATATCTCAGTTCTATTGGGGGCTGAGCTTATTAAGCGCTACACCGCAGAGGGTGATGAGGCTAAGCTTCTCGATATGATTGAGCGTATGGCCAAGATGGGAACCACTGTGGGTCGTATGCTTCGTCACTTCGGTGAGATTAAGAACTCTACTCACTTGGGTATAGTACAGGCTGTTGTGGTTATGGCACAGCGTGCTGGCCGACGTCTTACGGACTCTCAGATGCTTCGCCTTAACGACTTAGCTGTTGCCCTTTTCAATCTACAGGTTGAAGGAAACCAGCTTATGTACACGGCTATGCACAGCCCGAGCAAGGAGCTTGACAAAGAAATCAAAGCAAAAGAGAAACAGCTTAAAGAGGCCACGAAGAAGCTCGATGACTTCATTATGACGGCTGTACCGAAGGCCACTATGGATATCTTCGGAGCCCTTGTAAAAGGTAACCTGCTTACTCCAATCTCTCAGGTAGTAAACGTCTTCGCTAACGTTGCTAACGTAGGTACTCGTCAGTTCTTAGTTACTCCGGTGGCTACGGTGATTGACTTTGTGCGCTCGTTCAGCTCCGGCAAGAATCGTGAGATTACCCCGAGCATCGGAGCATTCTTGTTCGGAATCAAGCGTGCTGCCTTTATGGGCGTTCCTGAGGCTGTTGAGTACATCTTCAAAGGCACACGTCCGACAGAAGAGACGTTCCAGTACGAATCTCGTCAGGGCTTCATTCCTCTTCAAGCTTTGATTGCTGCATTCAGTGACACTCGTGTTGCTGCTGCCATCAATAAGGCTGCTGGTAAAGAGGTAATCAAGTCAGACCAGCTTGCTCGCCTGCAAGATGGAAGCATCGCTTTCTCTGACCGACTCAAGAAGATTACCGAGGGAACATTTGGAATCGCTCCTGAGGTTATGTTCCGACTCCTTACACTCGGTGACCGACCCTTTGCTCGTTTCGAGGAAGGTGTTGAGATTTACCGCCGCGGTAAGAAGCTCGGCCTTCGTGGAGATGCTCTCGATAACTTCATCAAGCATCCGGACCCTGCAACCATCAAGGCTGCTCGTGAGGCTGGACGTGAGATTACCTATCAGGCTGACACTTCGTTCTCTATCGCAGTTCAGAAGATTCTCGGAGCTTTCTCTAAGACTCGACTTGGTTCGTTCTTGACGACCATCATCGTTCCGTTCTCTAAGACTCCTTCGAACATCATCTACGATACGCTAAACTATGTAGCTCCTCCTGTGGCTGTTGGTCGTGCCGTAGTGGCTGCTAAGAACCGCAAGTACGATGAGTTTGCTAACCTGCTGGCTAAGAGTGTTGTAGGATTCTCTATCTACGCTGTGGCTGACTTCTTGATTAAGAATGGCCTTGCTACTGGCGGTATCGGTGACGACGAGAAGAAGGAGCGTGAGCTCTTCTACAGCGAGTTCCCGTACAACAGCATCAACGTATCTGCTCTTATGCGTAAGCTCAAAGGAGAGGAAGATGTTAAGCCTATGAGCGGTGACGTGTTCATTGATTACTCTAAGGCTGGTCCTATCGGAGCAATCATCGGTGCACGTGCTGCATATTGGGGAGGAAAGGAAACCAAGCCTACCTCTATCGCTACGGAGGCAGAGAACTACAGCGAGATGGCTACGATGTACTTCAGCGAGATGGTGGGTACTACGATGTCTTCGTTCCAGTTTATGGCTCAGCAGTCGTTCTTGGCTAACACGAACCAGATTCTTGAGCTCCTGACTACGCAGGGTGAAATCAACGCTGACTACATCCTCAACAGCTTGTTCAAGACCACGAGTGCTGCTGTGCTACCGAATACGTTGAGCTCACTGAACCGTGCTACTCGCGCTAAGTTGCCCGACTTGTACGACAAGAACAGCTTATACAATAGCCTGACGAACGTCATCAAGGACCGCACGTTCTCTACGGACGACGTACCTGTGCGCTACAACATTTGGGGTGAGGCTGTTGACCAGACTCCTGCTGGTGCCAACCCCATCTTCTACAATCTGTTTGACCCTGTCAAGTACCAGAAGCGTCAGTACGAGCCGTACAAGCAAGAGGTATTCCGACTCTACGAAACCCTCGGTCAAGACACGCGTGTCATCCCGGGATACCCTCGTGAGCTGAGCTCTCGTAAGTTCAAGGACAAGGAGACTGGAATCGAGTACACCTTCACTAATAAAGAGGTGAACAATATGCTTGAGGCCCTCGGTAAGGAGCGCTCTAAGATGATGAAGGAACTTATTAATGAAGACTGGTACAAAGGCTATCCTGATGAAGATAAAGCCTATGAGCTGGAGTACCTTTACAAAAATGTTTCGAAGAGTGGTGAATGGCGTCAGCTTCTTTACAACTATATGGAACAGGCTAAACTAGAAAATCGTATCAAAGAATGAATATATGGAAATCCATCTCAATCCTATTACTAACTGGGTTATTTTCAGGATGCAGCGCCACGTGGCATCTGAACCAAGCGGCCAAGAAGGACCCGTCTATCCTGAAGCCCACGGTTGTTACGATATGGGATACGATAATGACACCGCCGATTTATCTCGTTGACACGGTAAAGGTTCCAACTGTCGGGGATTCCTCGGTAATTGATAACGACACCGTCCGCATTGTCATCACTAAGGTGCAGGACAAGCTAGTGGTAAAGACGCAGATTAAAGAGGTAGAGGTACCTGTCTCTGTTCAGGCTGAGTGTCCTCCGCAGCTCATCCAACCGGAGAGTAAATTCCAGAAGTCAAAGGATTACCTACTTTTGTTTTTAGCAGCAGCCCTGCTCGTTATGATGTTCCTTTATCGATTTAAGTAATGGCCAAGCTAAAGACTCAAGCAGCTACCACATTTCAAAAGAAACCTAAGGTGAGCCGTCCCGGCGTACACGCTAAGACTAAGACTAGCAAGTCTAAGACGTCTAAGATGTATCGCAAGCTCTCCGTTGGCCAAGGATAAAGAAAAAGCCCAGCCAAGAGCTGAGCCTTTACGCTACTGCGATACCAAGCCTGTTGAATGCACCTGTTACGGAAGGGGGTGTAGTAAAGCTGTTGCTTTGACCAAGTAGCCGAGAGAGGTATTGTTATCTCCTCCTTTTACGTCTTTGCGGTGGTGGTGGTCCTCGCATATAATCTTAAGACGTGGTGTGGCTATGATGATGCTGTACATTACGTCTTCTGCGCTATAATACCCTTGAGCTATCATATGCTTGTTGGCTGTCTTAGTGGCGGCTATCAAGCACCAGTACTTAGCTTCAGTGGTTATGATTCCAGATGGCTTACCTCGAGATTCGTACTCTATGTAGAAGTTGCCTGACCAGTGGGTTCCGAAGTCAAACTTCACTTCGATGGTGTGGTCGGAGAGCATCTTGCCGAGTGCGTTCTCTCCAATCTGACCTAGCTTAAGGTCGTATCTGAAATCACTATTATAATCCATTACAACTCGTCTATAATCGTATATGTGTCGAGGTCTTGCTTGTCTACGAAGAAAGTCTTGTATCGACTCACTGCAAGCTCTACCTTCTGTTCTCCGTCGAAGAGAAACTGGTCCGACACCGTGAAGATTCCTAAGTCAAGACTCTTCTTGTCTATGGCTAGGAAGTAGAAGTCACGAAGCCCGAAAATCTGTGTGTAGATGTAGGCTTGCATATCGTATCCGTACTTGCGAGCAGAGAACCGGAATCCATTCTGCACATCCGTAGTGGTCTTGATGTCGGCAATGTATCCTTCTTTTCTGTTGATGATGTCGGCCTTTGCCCTGAATGGCATCCCGAACAGCATTGAGATTCCCGGCTCTTCAAACGTTGAGCCCTTGAGGTATTGCTTCATCACCTCGTTGCGGTTAAAGGCATCAATGATGCGCATAGCGCTGTCGTATTCTGATGACGTTATCACCGCCTTGTCTGAGGCTTCTTTTAGCTCCTTGTAAGCCTTTGTGGTCTTTCCCTTAGTGGAAGATACCTCGAAGCGATTATCGAACTCCTGAGGCTCTAAAATCATCGTATGAATGAGCTTCCCTGTCAACAGCGCAGCTGAATCCTCTCTCTGTCCGTACTTCGTTACATAGTAGTACGTCTTCGGAGATTCCAGCAACATCTTGCACGCAGAAGATGAGAGCGCGTTCTTGCCGAGATGTCCATAATAAAAGCTGTCATCCACCATCAGCTTCATTAAATCTACAGCAAGGTGCTCCTCGCCGTTGAGCAGGGTTATAAGCTCGTCCATTGGTTCAATTGGGGGTCTTTTTAATTCTATTTCTATCCGTCGCAGCTGACGCAGTCTGGGTCCATAGCCTTCGTAGCGATATCACCCCGAAGAACAGACTCAGTGCGCATATAGTAGAGCGTCTTGATACCTTGCTGCCACGCTTCCATATGGACTTGATTAATCCATTTTGGCGTAGCCTGAGACGGGAACGCAAGGTTCAAACTTACTGACTGGTCGATGTAGCGCTGACGTACACCAGCCTGACGGATAAGCTCCAGCTGATTGACTTCTTTAAACGTCTTGAAAACGTCCTTGATTGAAACCAAGTCTTCCTTCTGTTCACAATCATCAACTCGTACGAGCTTGCCGTTTAGGTAGCCCCACTCGTCGAGCTTCTCGATGTTCTGAACACTTCCTCCATCGATTAGAATCTGGTCCCACGTTTCTTTCGTGTTGATTCCAATCTTCTTAAATACTCGTTCAAGCGTAGGGTTCTTTCTGATGAACGTACCCTTTGCTGACTGCTCGGTGAACACGTTAGCAGCCCACGGCTCAATGCCAGCGCTGACGTTACCGCTGAGCTTGCTGTTGGATACCGTAGGTGCGATAGCACGCAGGTGCGTGTTGCGCATACCTGTTCCGGCACACCATAGCGGCTCACCGAACATACGAGCCATATCACGGCTTGCACGTTCTGACTCGTCCTTGATGTGAGAGAAAATCTTACGTGTGTGGAACTGAGCTTGCAGCCCCTCAAACGGGATTCCCTTTTGTTGTAGGTAGGTGTGCCATCCGAGTACGCCCAGTCCAAGTGCTCGTCCCTTTTCAGCGGAGCGAACCGAATTTTCGAAGCCCTTCATATTCTTGGCTTTCTGGATGAACTCTTCAAGCACGCCGTCCAAGAAGATGGTGCTGTGGTACACGAGGTCCGTGTTACACCACTCATCGTACTTAGCTAGGTTAAGTGACGACAAGCAGCACACGAAGCTGTGTGACTCATCCGTATGCAAGACAATCTCGCTACAGATGTTAGTCATATATACCTTCAGTCCGTTCTTTTTGTATGCGTCTGGGTTTTGTTTGTTTACGTTGCCGCGGTACATAATGTACGGCTCTCCCGTGGCCTTGCGCTTCTGCAAAAGCTTACTCCACTTGCGACGAGCATCAGGGTCGCCCTCCTCGAGCTTCCGCATAAACTTGTCTCCAACGATAGCAGCTTGGTGCAGGTTGAGGCTCTGACGATTCACGTCTCCCTTAGGCTCACGAATCTCAAGCCACTCTTCGAAGTCATCGTGCTCGATGTTCAGATTAACTGAAGCGGCACCCCGACGTACATTACCCTGAGAGGTAGCTAGAACTGTTGAGTCGTAAATCTTACAGAAGGGTACAACGCCATCGGTGGTGCCTTCTCCGTTGCCGATTGGTGAGCCAGCAGGACGAATCATATTGACTCCGATTCCTACTCCACCTCCGTGCTTAGCCAACAGCATAAGCTCAAGGTTCTTAGAGCCAATCTCGTACACGCTGTCGCCAACGTCAATGCCGAAGCAGCTGATGGGCAAGCCTCGGTCTGTTCCGGTGTTAGCAAGCACAGGCGTGGCAAGGCACAGCCAGTTGTTCCAGATGTATTCGAAGAACTTAGGAGCGAGCTCAGGCTTCTTAAGTCTGTTCGCTACCGTGTTAGCCACGCGCCAGTAAGCATCCTTAGGTGTCTCATTACCAACAAGATAGCCCTTGCTGATTGTTTTCAGATACACATCGGTAGAGCCCCACTCAGGGTAATCTACTCCGGCTACCCAGTTATTCATCTATCTTATCTATTTTATTTTGAACCATTACGAACAATTCCTCACACTGCTTATCGGTATCTATCTTGTCGTGCAGCGAGCGCATACCCATAAGAACGTTATCGTGGTTGAAACCAAACAGCTTTCCTATCTTGACTAGGCTGAGTTCTGTATTAAAGTACAGAACCTTGAACGCTACTTGACGAGCAAAGACGATATCAGAAAGACGAGTACGAGCAAAGAGTCTATCTCTGCTCATCTCTAACGTCTCGCATACGATGTCAATTATTCTGTTCTGGTAGTTTGTTAGCTCCATATATCTTCGAAGTCTTCTCCTTCATTTGCTTTCGAGTAATCTGTTGGGCGAAGAGCAAAAAAGTCGGTATGAGTAACGCCACCAACGAGATGATAAAACCAATCAAGTTCTGCGGCTGACTTGTCATCATACTCAAAGATAGGCTCAAAGCCTAACTCCCGCAACTTTTCGTTCGCTCTTTTTTTGATGAACTCCTTCAAGTCGGAAGCCTTAAGGTTCTCAAGGTCTCCCATCTCGAACATCTTATCAATGTAATTCATCTCCATTTCCACAGCAATACGTGCTGCCTTTTCTACCTTGTCTCGTACTGCCAAGCGAAGCTCAGGGTACTCGTCACACAGGTGATTGAACAGAGCGCAACCCATAGTGCTGTGAAGGCTCTCATCACGTACGCTCCACTTCATCTGCTGTCCGATACCCTTCAGCAGATTCCTCATTTGAAACGAGTATAGCACAGCGAAGGAAGAGTACAGAGACACACCCTCAGCAAACGCAGAGAACACAGCGATAGAGCGAGCCACATCTTGTCTGCACTTAGGACAGATTTTAAGCATATCGTGGTCGTATCCAGCCTTGGTGCTCACGAGGTTTTCAAAGCGTGCAGCGGTGGCTGGTTCGTGCAAAAATGCAGCGAAGTTGTCAAGGCCGAGCGTCTCGTTGAGGTAGCTGTATGCGGCCGCGTGAATGGTCTCCTGCGAGCCAAACGCCATAGCCATCTGCTTAATCTCGTGCTTGGGGAACCACTTGGTCACCATCGTGGTCCAGTAATCCCCAACAGCTGTCTCTGTTTGAGCGAATCCTAAAAGTATGTTACCGACAAGATTCCGTTCCGCTTCCGTAAGGTTCTCCCGGAAGTCCTTGACATCGTGCTGCATAGGAATCTCGGTATGCAACCAAAACGCTTGCATTTGTTTAAGCCAACCATCCGTGTAATAGGTCGGAAATTCAAACGGCTTATACTCGATACGTTCATCAAATAGTCCCATATTTTAGGTATTAGGTTAGACGAAAAACGGCCACCGAGGTGACCGCGAAATAGGAATGCGAATGTACGCTTTAAAGCCCTTATCAGCTAATTGCTGCCGACATTTGTAAAGGCAATAGTATCAGGAAGTTCGCCAAATACAAACTTAGTTACAGAGCACAACCACATCCGAGAGCCTGACTTTTCGTAGATGACTCCGTCATATTCCCACAGGTAATACCACGCTCCGCCGTCCGATGTCTCTTCGTCTTTAACGAGAAAACCATCGTGCTTATGTCCGCACTCTTCAGTGCACACCAGCAGATGGCTTTTGTTTCCGTTGTTGGAGAGGAAGTCTAAGAAATCGTCTGCTCCTGCAACCATTTGAAGGTCGGCCTTGTCGCCTTCCCATTCGGGCAGGTCGATGTACCAGTTGCCGTTATCCTCCTTCGTGAACGACAGCGGCATTGCTTCGTTCGAGACTGTTAATTCTGATTTCATTTACTTTTTTAATTTCTCTTTGTTCAACATAATCCTTAGCTAGGTTAGCTGCTAGCTCCTTAGCTTTCTTCTTAGTCATAGATTCAATAGCCTCCTTCCACTCTTCAGGTGTAGAGCATAGGATTCCATTGTATCCATTTATAATCTTCTCCTTGTACGGCGAAACATTGGATGCTATGACAGCTGTTCCAGTGAATGCAGCCTCTACAAGCTTGAGGTCGGACTTGCACTCGTTGAAGGTGTTCTTCTTAAGCGGCACCAATAGAACATCAATGTCTTTGTACACCTCTCCGTAGTGGAATATGCTACTCCAATCTACAGGGTGTGAAGCCTTGAGCTTCTTGACGTACTTCTCTACGTTAGTGCAGTAAAGAACCTTATCTTCAAACGTGTATCCGATTTCGTCTACGTCATCGTTGTGTGCTCCTGCTCCGGTGTAACCGAAACGAAGATGCTTTGAACGAGTCTTCTTTAGTTTCCACTGGTCTTCTTCTTGGTCGATAGCGTTAGGAACTATGACCACCTCAGCAGATGGGTTAAGTCTGTTGATGTATTTCTTAAGAATCTCAGATGGAGTCCACACTACGTCAGCAATGGATATCGTCTTCTTGATGAGGTCAGTCACTGATTCCTTCCACAGCTTGTAGTGGAAGTTGTCCTTATTGAGAATCCAGTAGTCATCAATGTCAACGATTATCCTGACGTTAGAGCGCTTCATAATCTTACGAAACACCTTATGGTTTTTAGCTCCGAGCACACGCGGTATCACCACGTTGCTCACTAAGCTAAGGTCCATATCCACCATCTCCTTTAGGTCTGAGACAAGGTGAATCTTATCGTATCCTACCTTCATTAGATTCTTAGCCGGAATCATAACACGGTGGTAGTTGACCCCATTGAGGTCATCCAATAAAATAATGGTATACATTAGAATCCTTCGTTGTGCTGCTTCACCGCAGAGCGGATGAGTTCAGCTTCGATACGAACACGCTTGACGTAGGCGTCCACCAACAGCTTGACCTTGTCCGGGTCTTCAATCGGTGTACCATCCTTGTCGTGCAGGTTTTCATATAGCTCGGTGGTTACTTCATTGATAAAGCTTGTGGCTATGAAGTACATACGAGAAAGCTCATTTAATTGCATCTGATATAATTTTAATAGCTTCGTCTACTTGGCTTTTGTTCTTCGGGATAAAGAACTTCCAATCGTACATATCGTTTTCTAGGCAATGCTTCAAGAACATCTTCCAGCGTAACGGAAAGTCGTCGGACATCACATACCCCTTAGTCTCTATAATGAATTTGTGTTCGTAGCTTACGAAGTCAGGTGTGTATATTATTTGGAGGATTGTTTTGTTAGAGCTGTCCACAAGGTCTCCTTTTTTTGGAACCGACTTGTAATAGCAAGCCGGACCTTTGAAAGAAGACTGAAGAACATACTTGTGTTTTTCGTACTCAAAGTTGACGCTTGAGGCTTGGAGCGCTTGGGCACAGTACGCTTCGAGCGAGGACTTGTACTGACCTTGCGGTTTTGCTTTTGATTTACCTTTTGCATTCTTTTTACGTTTAAACATAAACAAATATAAACCTACATAATACAGATATCAAAATATATCTGACAGGTCTGTTGTTTCCTCAAGGGGAATCTGTTGAGGTCTCTGCTCAAAGAGAGGGACGAACAGCCTTGAGTTGTCACCCTGAAGGCATCCGAACGAAGTGAACTGACGGCTCATCTCAAACAGCACAGGCTTGTAGATTCCGGTAGGCTGTCCTCCAGTTTCTACCTCACGTACTTTTCTCATATGGAACTCGATGGTGCGACGTGTAGGCTCGTCCTCGTGCTGAATTTTACGATGTATCGTGGCGAATCCATCAGCCCTGTTGACAAACTTACCGCCACCTTCAGTATCTGCCGCCATAGGAGCAAGAGGATGTCCGTCATCACCGACGCGACGCTGTGCTTCAGTGACTGCGTGAGTGTTGAGCCATACTGCTATGTTACGAGCGTTGGCGAATGTCAACAGCTCAGATGCTGCTTCGTAGTGGTACTCGTGGACACCGATTGAAGAGCCGTGAGACAAGTCAATACGCAAGCTGTTGTACGGGTCAACGAACAAACCATCTACTTGCTGGCTCTTGATGAGCTTCTC
>Ga0070749_10000699_pt1 | contig 22585 bp, 28 predicted proteins | sample VirMetDEL_Nov_18_FD_75180 | JGI IMG/M metagenome (GOLD analysis project Ga0070749, IMG submission 75180) | Aqueous microbial communities from the Delaware River and Bay under freshwater to marine salinity gradient to study organic matter... | ecosystem: Environmental > Aquatic > Marine >...
ACACAAAAAACCAAGGACCAAATTTCTTTCAGAGTTGGTCAACATATTTTTGAAGGAGTAGTAACAAAAATCAAAAAAGTAAAATAACCCTTTGATTTTTACTTGTGTCATTATTATACTTTGAAAAAAGTATTCTTAATGTCCAAAATTAAAGTTTTAGTATTACCCTCTGATAAAACAGGTGTGGGTAAATTCCGTTCAATTGACCCTCACGTATTTTTACAGTCATTATATCCTGATGATTTTCACGTAGATATTCTTTTTGATATTCCTGAAAATGATATGAATTTTTGGAAAGAATATCAAATTGTTCATTTCCACCGTAATTTGGGTAAAAATTACGAAACAACACCACAATTATTAAGAACTCTAAGGTCCATGGGTATCAAAACCATTATGGATTTGGACGATTATTGGTTACCGGGTAAAGAACACCCGATTCATGATTTGATTATGGTAAATAAAATCCATGAAAAAATTATTGCCAACTTGAGAGAAACCGAATACGTTATAACAACTACTTCAGTTTTTGCTCAAGAAATTTCCAAATACAATAAAAATGTTTTTGTTTTTCCTAACGCGATTAATCCAAACGAACCTCAATTCAAAGCTCAAACCACTGAAAGTGATAAGTTGAGATTTGGGTGGTTAGGTGGTTCTTCACACCTTCACGACATTATGTTACTTGATGGAATTTTTTCACGAATTCACCAGTATAAAGATAAATCACAGTTTTACTTATGTGGTTTTGACACTCGAGGTGTTGTGACTGAGATTGATGCTAAAACCAAAGAACAAAAACAAAGACCAATCAAACCCGAAGAAACTGTTTGGTATCAGTACGAAACTATTTTTACAAACAAACATCAGTTAATCACACCAGAATACAAAGAGTATTTGATGAACTTTAAAGAAACTGACGATTCTCAATTTGCAAACGAATTTTATCGTAGAGTTTGGACTCGTCCTGTTCAATCTTACGCTAAAAATTACTCTAACTTCGATGTTTCATTGGCACCATTGAAGAATCACATTTTCAACCGAGTGAAATCACAATTAAAAGTTATTGAAGCAGGATTTTACAAAAAAGCTCTCATTGCTTCAAATTTAGGTCCCTACACAATTGATTTAACACATTCTTTAGAACAAGGTAATTTTGTTAACGGAAATGCATTACTTGTTGATGAGGGTAGAAATCACTCGGATTGGTTTAAGTATGTAAAAAAACTTATTGATAATCCAAATTGGGCAAAAGATTTGGGTGAACGTTTGTACGAAACCGTAAAAGACAAATACGACTTGAATGTTGTTACTAAAACTAGAAGTGAATTTTATAAATCAATCCTATGATTCAACCACAAATAAGTAAGGTATTATTTTTTGACATCGAAACTGTCGGTATTACTAAAGACTATGAAACTTTAGAAAAGGAATATCCGGCACTTCATAAACAATTCAACAATTATTTTGATTGGTTTTTGAAGAGATTTCCTGAAGACCAAGGACTTGATAGGTCTGAAGTTTTTGTAAACCGAGCAGCTTTGGTTCCTGAATTTTCTAAAATAATTTGTGCATCTTTTGCCTTTGTTACCCCTGATGGTAAAACACATAGTCAAACCTTTTCAGGTGATGATGAGAAAAAATTGTTATTAGGTGTAAATGAACTTTTGGATAAAGTATTTCGTTTAGACTTTTGGTTATGTGGACACAATATCAAAATGTTTGACATACCCACTTTGATGAAACGTATGGTAATCAATGGAATTAAACCTTCAGTTTTACTACCTAATTACGACACAAAACCATGGGAAATTAAAGCCATTGATACTATGGACATTTGGAAGATGGGTAACAATTTTGCACTATCTTCTTTGGAGTTAATGTGTGGTGCTATGGGTATAAAATCCCCTAAAGAAGGTGAGGTTACTGGTAATAGAGTACATGAATCTTACTACGACTTTAATCAGTTAGATTTAATTGTAGAATATTGTGAAAGAGACGTTGAGGTTCTAATCCAACTAATTAAAAAACTAAAAGAATTACAATGAATAGAGACCCTGAATTAGATTTGTTACAACAAGAATTATCTTCCATTCTACTACAAATGAGAGAAGAAATGGAAAAAGAAACTGATGACGATATCGAAGTACAAGGAATAAAGTTATCAGATTTACAAAAGGGTTTTGAAGAGAGGACCCCAAAAATGGATGTACAGTATAAAATGGTACATAAGGACGCTGTTGCGCCCAAATATAACTACCCAAGTGATTCAGGATTTGATTTATATTCAGTCGAAGACGCAATCATTCCACCATTATCAAGAATATTAGCACCGACAGGTCTGTGTTTTAAAATCAAAGATGGTTATGAGATTCAAGTTAGACCTAAAAGTGGATTGTCTTGGAATGATGGGTTGACTGTGTTGAACACTCCCGGTACTGTTGATTCAGGATATAATGGGGAAATCAAGGTTATATTATATAACTCAAATCAAACTTCAATTCAGATAAAAAAAGGTCAAAAAATCGCTCAAGCCTGTGTTTGTCCTGTAGCAAATGGACGTTGGATTAACTTAAAACAAGTTGACGAACTTGAGGATACTGACCGTGGTGATAACGGATTCGGTTCCACAGGAAAATGATTGTTGATATTTTTTTATAAATTAAAAAATTATGATTACAATAGGATTTTCAACAAGAAAGGATAACCAAGAGTATATTGATTATATTCAAAAAACCTGTATGTACAAAGAGGTTCAGGTTATTCAAAAAATAAATGAAGGTGATAAATCGTTATCCCAAGTATATAACGAAATTTTGAATGAGTCTGAAAATGACATTGTCGTATTTTTACACGATGATTTGGAATTCGAAACAAAAAGTTGGGGTGATAAATTGCTTAGGGTTTTTTCAAAAAATCCTGAATATGGTATCATCGGCTTAGCCGGAACAAAGTATTTGGATAAATCGGCTCGTTGGTGGACAGTTGCCGAAACAATGTATGGTATTGTAAATCACAAAGATAAAGGGAAAAAATGGACAAGCAAGTATTCTGACGATATTGGTCAGAAAGTTGAGGAAACCATAATTGTGGACGGCCTATTCTTTGCTGTAGATAAAAACAAAATAGTTAAAAAGTTTGATGAATCTATCAATGGATTCCACTTTTATGATTTGGGATTTTGTTTACCAAATTATCAAGAGGGTGTAAAAATTGGAATTACAACCCAAGTACGTGTTACACACTTATCAATTGGTCAAACAAATCAACAATGGGAGGATAATCGTATTCAGTTTTCTGAAAAATATAGTGATGTACTTCCAATCGATATTTTACCGAAAAATCAAGCGGAGACTTTTATTTTCTGTCATGACCAAGATTTAATTTTGGAGTTTGAGAAGAATAATAAATTTTCTAATTTATACAACTACACATATGTTTTCTTGGGTAGAAGGGATATTGATAAGCTCGAAGGAATTAAAAATCTAATTGTTGCAAGAAATTTAGAACATAATTTAGAGGAATATCCCTTATTCACATCATTTACAGGATGGTATGCATTGTGGAAAAATAATTTGATTTCCACACCCTTTGTAAACATGTTTGAGTATGATGTCATATTGAGTCCAACAATTGACCAAACACACTCCAAATTTTACAACATGAATGTTGAGATGATTGGTTACAATCCATTTCCGATGTCAAACTATCATTTTATTCAAAACCCTGAATGGGTTGAGTATATAATACCAGCAATCAAACAAGTTCACAAACAAGATGTTATGGGGTATTTTGGTAGAATGATATCACAAAATCCTCAGGCGGTATGGTCTTCAACATCTAACACTTCATTCAGAAGAGATGTGTTTGAACAGTATATGAAATGGTTTGAACCATTGATTCCTTTTCTTAAAAAAACAAAAACATGTGGTCATGCCCATGAAAGGTCAATAACTTTCTTTGCACATTTACAAAAGAAAAAACAAATTTTGACAAGAGGTCTCCTGACTCACCTACAGTTAGATTCACATAAAACACAGGGACATGACGTGAATGTTTCTGAATCTTTTCAAAAACTCATATATAATCGGCAATGAAATATGTAAGTTACAGTCTGTGGGGTGATAAAGAATTATACACTGAGGGGGCAGTAATAAACGCTCGTCAAGTGAATGAATTTTATCCAGAGTGGACTGGAATATTCTATCATGATAGTACAGTACCTACAGACATAATTCAAAGAATTAAAGATGAGGGATGCATTACGGTTGATATGACTGGCGTACCATTCGGACCCTTTTGGAGATTTTTTTCTTCTGATTTATCTGACTGTGAATATACAATATTTAGAGATTGCGATTCAAGACTATCAGAAAGAGAAGTTAGTGCAGTCAATGAATGGATTTCCTCTAATAAATCTCTCCACGTTATGAGAGACCATCCGGCACATAGAATTCCTTTTGGGAATGATTCAATAGGAATTTTAGCGGGTATGTGGGGTATCAAAGGAAACTTAGTTCCACTAACACAGATGATAAATAAGTTTTGTGATGGTAAAACATTTTCATATGGACTAGACCAAACATTCTTAAAAACAATTTATAGAATATTCTCCGAAGACAAATTGGAGCATGATGACTTATTTCAAGGTAAACCTTATCCAACTAAAAGAACTGATTACAGATTTATTGGTGAAAGAATAAACCCTGATGGAACCCCAACCACTAACGATTGGATGGTTCTTCAAAATTATTATCAATTATGAACATTGATTATGCAATTTTAAGTACAAATGAAAAACCACTTTATTTTGATTTTTGGGAAGTGGTTAAACCAGTATGGATAAATCATATCAAAATAAAACCTTTACTCATAAACATATGTAATGTTGATAGGGTACAAGATTATGGTACACACATTATCCATAATATTAAATCTGTTGAAGGTGTAGACACAGGATTTCAATCTCAAATTTCACGAATGTGGATTACCAAATTTTATTCAGATAGTATCTTACTCATTTCTGATATTGATATGTTACCTATGAATGAATCTTATTTTAAAGATTCTATTAGTGGTGTACCTGAAAACAACTTAGTTATTTATAGTGCTGACGCATACCCACAAAATAAAAATAGGTACCCTATGTGTTATAATACGGCTAAGGGTTCAACTTTCATTGAAATTTTGAATCTCAACCAATATGAATCTTTTGAAGTTTTCTGTAAAAAAATGTTAGAGAGAAATCAAGGATGGAATACTGATGAACTTTTTTTCGGTGAAAAAATCAATAATTTTCCTAACCAAGACAGAATCACAAAATTAGAACGAGGTTGGGGAACTGGGATTGCTAATAAAAGAATTGATAGGTTACGATGGAGTTATGATGTCACAAAAATCGATGAGTATATAGATTCACATTTGGTCAGACCATATAGTACTTATAAAGGAAAGATAGATAAACTTATTGAGGATTTATTAAAATGAAATTTTTAGTTTTAGTAATTTGTGCTGAAGGTACCACAATTTATGATAATTTAGAAAACGCAGTGCGTAACACGTGGGGCACCCTGAAGGATGATAGATGGGAAATTTTTTATTTATATTCAAACCCCAAAATAGAAAAACCATACATAGATGGTGATAAATTCTATGCGAAAACCCAAGAAAACTTAAAAAGCATTGGTCATAAAATGCTACAAGCTTTTGATTTTTTCTTTAACAATTATGAATTTGATTATATTTTTAGAACGAACTTATCTTCGTATGTTGACTTACCAAAGTTAGCCACCATTTTAGAATCCAAAAATTTTAATTATGACGGTGTCGTCGGTAAAGCCGCTGGAATACAATTTGCTAGTGGTGCTGGATATGTTTTATCAAAAAATTGTGTAAATTATGTTATAAATCATAAACAATATTGGAATCATTCTTTGATTGATGATTTAGCCCTTGGTCGTTTGATGAATGATAATAAAATTTTTCCATCGGGAGAATTAACAAGACAGACTATACTTAGAGTAAGTGAAAAAATCGACCCAAACCAATATCATTACAGATGTAAACAAAAAAACAGACTTGACGACGTTCATCTTATAAACAGAATACACGAAACAAAATATGCCAATTTGTCCTCATAATAAGTTTGCTTTTATCCATATCCCCAAATGTGGAGGAACTACAATTGAACGTCATTTTAAAATAATGGGTAAGGGGAATTTTTATGGGGATAATTCCCAAATAAATGGAATGACTTTTTCACCCCAACATTACACGTACAAGATGTTAAATGATAAAGTAAATTTATCAAATTATTATACATTTTCCTTTGTAAGGAATCCTTATGATAGAGTTATTTCAGAATATTTTTGGAATCAAAATAAATCTGTCGGAAAAATAAAAAAGAGTGAGGATTACAAAGATTTTATTTTTTGGTTTAAAAGTTTTTATAAAAATATAAACTCCGACCACAAATTACCTCAATATAAATTTATTTGTGATGATGAGGATAATATATTAGTAGACACCTTAGGAAGAGTAGAGAATTTCAAAGAAGATTTTCTAAATATTATTTTTAAGATAACAAAAGAAAAATCTGAATCAAAATTCGAAAAACCAAATTACAAAACAGAAAAATTTAGAGAATCATATTTGACAGATGAAGTAGTAAGTGTTATCAATGAAATATATCAGAAAGATTTTGAAATTTTTAATTACAAAATGATGTAGTATAGTAATAAAATTATGACAAATAAAGAAGTAATAGTTTGGGGTTCAACCCCCACCTCACAAAAATATTTACAAACCGCTCTGAAGAGAGGGTGGGACGTAAACGTTGCAAAAGATGAACATGTCATAAAAGACAATCATATATTTTTTTATTTCCAAGATTCCACACTCACCTCAGACGGATGGTTTGATACCACTAAATTATTTGAAATGGTGGACTTATGGGGATATTGTTTTGAACAAGGAATCTCAGTCACAGATAAAATTTTAGTGATTTGTTGTGATACAAATCCAGGGATTTCAAAAAGAATTCATGAATTATTGAATCCCATGAACATCAACGTATGTTTTCTACCACTTCATAATTCAAATATTACACCCCCACGATTACCAATTGGAACACTCAACTCGTGGGTGGTCTCTAAAGTTTCTTATTATTTGAATCAAACTTTTTTTGATGATGTACATCTTTTTGAGATGACATCAACAACAGCCGAATTGATTAGTCTTGGACTCTCTCAAACCAAATTATCAAACAATCTTTCTTTGATAAATTACAAAAACACGTTGATACGAAACTCTGTTGTTGAGGAGTATCCGATGATTGAGTCTTTTCTAAACTACAAGAGCCAACTTGAATACAAAGAGGATATCCTAAGGAATCAAGTTTTACTCAAATATATCGACACCAAGAATATCCCCAACAATGTATCTCAGAGAGTTGAAGATGAAAAACAAAAAAACCTTGAGTTTGTGATTGGAGAATTCCTAAAGTCTGGAACCCCAATTGACACTGAGGTAATCGTAGATGGAATATGTTATACCAATTCTACATTGGTGGATTACTACAAACATAGGGTTATCGTGGAACTTCTGACATTGGGTTATAAGGTTGTAATATTGGAAAGTGAGGATTTCATTCGTAGTAAAGTTCCCCAAGAAATGATTAATGATTTTGGTCCAAATGTAAAATTCTACAAAAAAGGTTCTCAAACCAAAGGGTACGTTCTCCCTTTATAATCTATACAAATTTGTTTAGATTTATTATTATTAGAAAAAAACTATGAAGAAAGTTGTTGTTTTAGGTGGTGGTGGTTTCATAGGAGGACACTTAGCCAAAAGACTTAAAGACTACGGACATTGGGTTAGAATCTGTGATATTAAAAGACACGAATATTTTGACCACTCTGACATTTGTCATGAATTTATTGTGGGGGACCTTAGAGACCCTGGTGTTGTATCAACCGTTATTGATGATACCATTGATGAAGTTTATCAGTTAGCTGCCGACATGGGGGGAGCTGGATACATTTTTACTGGTGAAAATGATGCTAATGTGATGCATAATTCAGCACTAATCAATTTGAATGTTGTTCACGAATGTGCCAAGAAAAAAGTAAAAAAAGTATTCTATTCATCCTCAGCTTGTATGTATCCTGAACACAATCAATTGGACTCAAATAATCCTAATTGTGAAGAATCTTCCGCATACCCAGCGAATCCAGATTCAGAATATGGATGGGAAAAACTATTCTCTGAGAGATTGTTTTTGGCGTTCAATAGAAATTACGGACTGGATGTTAGAATTGCTAGATTCCACAACATCTTTGGTCCACAAGGGACATGGGACGGTGGTAAGGAGAAAGCACCTGCCGCTATGTGTAGAAAAGTCGCTGAAATCCAAAATGAAGAGGAAGGATTGGAAGTTTGGGGTGACGGTCAACAGACTCGCTCATTTATGTATGTTGATGAATGTGTTACCGCAGTTTTGAAATTAATGGATTCTTCATTCATGGGTCCTGTGAATATTGGTTCTGAGGAGATGGTAACCATTAATGAATTGGCTCAAATTGCCATTGACCTTTCGGAAAAAAATATTCAAATATATAATATCCAAGGTAAAGAGTTTGTTCAAAAATATGGATTTGTCTGTCCATTAGGTGTTAGAGGAAGAAACTCAGATAACAAATTATTCATGGAAAAAGTTGGTTGGGAAACAAAGATGACACTCCGTGAAGGTATGAAAAAAACATACGAATGGATTGAAGAACAAGTGAAACAAATCGAGTGGATTTATGAATCACCTGATAATGGTAAAACTGTGAGACGTAGAAAACCATTTACGCCACCTAAATTTAAAATAATAAGATAAGAATGGAAAAACCAATTGTATTTAATGCAGTCGAGTGTCCGAGTTGTAATATCCCAAAGGGATGGGGACATGAGATTATTTTCGAAAACAACGAATTATATTGTGGTAAACTTTTATGTTTCAAAAAAGGTGCTAAATTTTCTATGCACTACCACATGATAAAAGATGAAACATGGTATGTTCAAGAAGGTGAATTTATTTACCGATGGGTTGACACTGAAACCGCTGAGGTTATCTCAGAAGTTTTGGTACCTGGAGACACCGTTCGTCAATTACCTGGCCAACCACACCAGTTAGAAGCATTAACTGAAGGTACCATTTATGAGGTATCTACAACACATCATGATTCTGATTCATATCGAGTATGGAAGGGAGACTCTCAACAGTAAAAGTATGGGTTAATGGGACATTCGATGTACTTCACCGAGGTCATATCGAATTACTAAAATATGCGTCTAAGTTTGGTACTGTTAGAGTTGGTATTGATTTCGATGAAAGAGTAAAGAAATTAAAAGGAGAAACCAGACCTGTCAATTCTTGGAACGATAGAAAATTCTTTATGGAGAGTATTTTGTACGTTGATTCTGTTGTGGGTTTTGGTTCAGAAGAGGAGTTGGAAAATCAAATTAAAGAGTGGAATCCTGATTATTTGATTGTCGGTTCCGATTATAAAAACGGTAGAGTTATTGGTTCCCAATACTGTAAACAAGTTTTATTTTTTGATAAATTAGATGATTATTCATCAACAAAAATTATAGATTATGGCAAAAATATTAGTAGTAGGTGAACTTTGTGTTGACCGATTTGTATATTGTGATATAAAAAGATTATGTCCCGAAGCACCAGTACCAGTTTTGAATCCGGTTTACACCACAACAAATAATGGAATGGCTGGAAATGTTTTTGAGAATTTGAAAAATATTTTACCCGAAAGTGAGATATTACACTGGCACCAAAATGATAAGTTAGAAAAAACCAGGTATGTTGAAAAAAAGAGTAATCAAATGATTACAAGAGTTGATGAAGGAGAACTACAAAAATGTGACCACATAAGTTATCTTTCACCATCCCAAAGAAACACAATTACAGAATCAGATTTGGTAATTATAAGTGATTACAATAAAGGTTTTCTTAGTGATGCTGCAATTATTGAAATAAGTAATTTGTCTAAAGTTTGTATTTTGGACACAAAGAAAAAAATTAATGAGAATTTAATTCAACACATAGATTTTATCAAACAAAATGAAATCGAGTATGAAAATAATAAAGAATTGATTGATGAAAATTTATCAAAATTTATCATAACATTAGGCTCTAAAGGAGCTTCGTACAATGGTAAAGTGTATCAATCTCCAAAACCACAAGATACAATAGATGTAAGTGGTGCAGGTGATACTTTTGTTGCAGGTTTCGTGGCAAAATATTTAGCAACTAAATCGATTTCAGAATCGTTAGAATATGCCAACGAGATGGCGTCTATCGTGGTTGCAAAAAAAGGAGTTTCAACTCCATTCTAAATTTATAAATTAAATACTATGCGTAGAAAACCCACACGAGTCAGTGGACAAACCGAAAATAACAATCCTAAAAATTACACTAAAAAAACTATCATAAATCAAATAATATCAAAAAAAACCAAAGAAAAATTCCTCTCACAAAACCAACGAAAGTATTATGATACTTTATTGAAGAATGAAATAACAGTTTGTTCAGGACCTGCGGGTGTAGGTAAAAGTTTTATAGCAATGAAAGCGGCGATTGATTTATTAGCCGACCCTACAAATGGTTACGAAAAGATAATCATTGTAAGACCAGCTGTTGAAGCTGAGGAAAAGTTGGGTTCATTACCTGGAAATGTTGAGGAAAAATTAGACCCTTATATCTTCCCATCATACTATCTTTTGAATAAAATTGTTGGTAAAACCGCTAGAGAAAAGTTAAAAGAAATCGAAGCTATCGAGGTATTTGCACTCGCATACATGAGAGGGATGAACATTGATAATTCTATTCTGATTTTTGAGGAGGCTCAGAACTGTTCACCAAAACAAATGAAGTTATTACTCACTCGTATTGGGTTCAATAGTAAATTTTTTATATCGGGCGACTTGGAACAAACTGATAGATATAAGGACAAAAGACATTCAGGATTGTGGGATGCGATTGAAAAATTTACAAATGTCTCAGGTATAGGTATATTTGAATTTGAAGATGGTGATATCGTAAGAAATCCTATCATCACCCAAATTTTAGAAAAGTACGAATAATGAAAAGAATTGCAATTGAGATTGATGGTGTTCTCAGAGACACATATGAAAAAATCGACCAACTTTATCAAAAGTTTTTTATTGATGAGTTGGAGTTGGTAGATGAAGATTTCCAATATGAAATCAAAAAACCTTTTGATACTGACAACATCAGAAATCACTTTGCTTTCAAAACAGATGAAGAGTATTATAGTTTCATGTATGAAGAGTTTATAATGCAAATTTTTGGACATGCACCTTCAACTGAATTATCAACTTTTTTAGATTTTTCTAAAATCATAAAAAATTATAAAAACAAAATAGAATTCATTTTAGTAGGAGAACAAGTTGGGAAAACAAAACCCGCAACTTTATTCTTTATTGCTAAATTCGGATGTGAAATTGACAAGATTATTTTCTATAATAAAAATAATATTGATAGAATTGAAAATGAATTTGATATTCTTTTAGCCGCAAGTCCATCTTTGATTGAATTTTATAAAGATAAAACTACAATTAAGTACGAAACTTCTTATAATTCAAATATAAATTCTGAAATTACAATCAGCGAATTGAAGGAATTAGAATTAACCTTAAACAATATCTTAGATAATGATGATTGAAATTTTCGGAGAAAACTATTATTTGAATGTAGAAAAAATTGATACATTTTGTAACTTAAATTCCAAGAAGGATGAAGAGGAAGAACAAAAAGTTTCAATTATGAAGTACGAATTAGTCAAAATGCTTTCAGAAGTAGTTTTGAGCGAAATGAACGAAATTGACGATAAATTAGGAGCTAAAGGTTCAAGGGAACTTTCTATACCTTTCAAACTTTCTTGGAATACTTTACTCCGATACAATCTTATTGAAAAATTATAAAATATGGAAAATGAATTAATTGAAAAAATTAAAGGTTCTATCTCCAAAATCGAACAAAAGAAACACAAAATTTACTTCTTTGTTCAGGATACAAGAGGTAATGCCAAAGCGTCAATAGCTTACATGTATGAAATGGCTATGACACTGAATAATGGTGGTTTCACCGTAATAATGTTACACGAAAAAAATGACTTTATTCCTGTAACTTCATGGATGGGTGAAAAATACTCTGAATTAACTCACCAATCAGTAGAAGGGACAAATCTTCAAATCGCACCTGAAGATATTATTGTCGTTCCTGAAATTTTTGGTTACATAATGGAGCAGGTAAAAAACCTTCCATGTGGAAAGATTGTTTTATGTCAAGCTTATGACCACATGTTAGAAACTCTAAACCCTGGAACTAGTTGGTCACAACTAGGATTCATGAAAATAATTACAACCTCTGACACTCAAAAAGAGTATATTGAAAAAGTGATGAAAAGAGTTTCTATTGATGTTGTAGAACCTGTGATTTACGAATCATTCCGAAAACAAACTTTACCACCCAAACCAATTATTGGTATTGTATCAAGAGAGCAAAGAGAGGGTATTAATATTATCAAACAATTTTATTTGAAATACCCCCAATATAGATTTTTCACTTTTAGAGATTTGAGAGGTCTTTCAAGAGAAGAATTTGCAAACAGCCTTCAAGATTGTTTCTTGGGTGTTTGGTTGGACTCAACATCAGGTTTTGGTACATTCCCATTGGAGTGTATGAAGAGTGGTGTTCCTGTTTTAGGAAGAATCCCAAATCTAAAACCTTCATGGATGAATGAAAAAAATGGTGTGTGGGTAGACAGTCCAAACCAAATGGTTGATGTGATTGCCGATATCATCCAAACTTGGTTAGAAGATAACCTATTAGAAGAACTTTATACTGAGGCTGAAAAAACCGCTGAAGAATACACAGATAGAAATAAATTTGATAATAAAATTTTGGATTTATTTACAGAGTTCTCAGATAAACGAAAAGTGGCTTTCGAATCACAGATTGAAAAACAAGATTAATCATGGAAAAATTTAATGTATCAGTAATACTACCTATAAAATCTGCGGTTGTTAAATCGTTTGATGAATACTTTGAAAAGGCTATCAAGTCTTTACAACAACAAATTGTAGGTTGTGAAGAACTTATTATTGTTCACACTTCTGAGGAACAATTGGTGACAATATTGAAGTCGTTTGATTTTGGTGACCTAAACGTAAAATTGTTGGAGTGGACAGATAAACCAAACTTTCAATCTCAAGTAAACTTTGGAGTCGAGAACGCATCAGGTGAGTGGGTTTCATTTTTTGAATTTGATGATGAATACGCAAACATTTGGTTTAAGAATGTTGAGAAGTACTCAAAAGCATATCCTTCAGTGGACGCATTCCTACCTATTGTTGTGGATGTGGATGAGAAAGAAGTATTTGCGGGTTTCACTAATGAAGCAACCTTTGCTGCAAATTTCACTCAAGAAATGGGGTACCTAACCAATGAAACTTTGTTGGATTATCAAAATTTCCAAACTGCTGGTATGGTTATCAAAAAAGATAAATTCCATGAGTGTGGAATGTTCAAACCTTCGTTCAAACTAACTTTTGTATATGAACTTCTTTTGAGATTGACGTACAATTCAGTTTCAATTATGTCAATCCCTAAGTTAGGTTACAAACACACTGCAATGAGAGAAGGTTCAATCTTTTGGAACTATAAGAATGGTTCAGAATTGATGACTGATGAAGAAGTCAAGTTTTGGATTTCAAGTGCTAAAAAAGAATATTTCTTTACTGAAGACAGAAACATAAAGTTTGAAGTAACAAATGGCTAATGTCGGGGGAAACCACAACGACAACTACCACCATAGCCAAAAGGGGTAGAAAGCCAACTAATGTCAATTATTTTGATGTAAGGGAAGAGAATGCTGTCCGTGAATATTTGAAAGCAACCACATTCGAAGAAAAAAACAAGATATATAATGAATTTCTTCGAGGACCATTAGATAAAATGATTTCATCTATTATTCGGAGATATAAGTTATATCGTAAGGATATGGATTTTACGGATATCCACACGGACACGCATTCTTTTTTGATGACTAAGGTGGATAAGTTCAAACCAGCAAAAAACAAAAAAGCTTATTCTTATTTTGGTACTATCTGTAAGAACTATTTGATGGGTCAAATAATCAAAGACCAAAAAGAACAAAATAGAAAAATATCCTATGAGGATATTTCTTCACAATTGGAGACTCGTCCTGACATGATTTATTATTTGGAGTATGAAAAACAAGACGCCGATGCTGTAATCAAACATTTTTTGAAGGAACTCAAAAAAACTTTGGAGGAAGAAACATTAAATGCGAATGAAGAAAAATTGGGGATTGCCTTATTGGAATTGTTTGAGAATTACAAAACAATTTTTTTAGGTACTGATAATAATAAATTCAACAAAAATATCATCTTATTATCTATCAGGGAAATGACAAACCTTTCCACAAAAGAAATAAGAAGTGCAATGAAAAAGTACAAAAAATTATACTATTTGGTTGTAAAGGATATGATTGACTGAAAAATAGATAATTTTATATTTATAGGTATGTCTAGACCTAAGAAAAAAGAAATAAGTTTAAGTAAAGATTCGATACTTGCTTTACTACAGGAAATTTACAATGAGCTTGTAGAACAACGCAGTACTGCAATCAGAGTTCAAAACAAAATGTTAGCTATGTTGAAGGACCCTGAAGATATGACACTTATTGGTCCTGTTTTGGAGAAACAACAAAAAGTCATAAATGATGTTGTTGAAAAGAAGTTAACACTTGCAAAACTACAATCATCAATTTGGGAAAAATCACAATCATCCGATGACAGCGTAAGTCTAATGGATATCGATGATGATATGCTACAATCATTAATTCAAAAAGATATTGAATCCATAGATAACGATAAGCCATACAAACTGAAATAACATTGTCATGGCAGCTTTGGACTTAAATGAACAATATAAAAAGGCAGGTTCAAGACTTGCCGCAATACAAACCTACAATGAAATTGTTCAAGGTCAAAATCAACTTCTTTCTCAACAACAATCTAACTTAGAACCCGCTAAAGACACAAGTCTTTCACCACTTTCTAATGTAACAGAACAAAGAAAACGATACCAAAGACAGGCGGAGTCACAAATTGAAAAACTCTTCAATCTATCAAAACTAATTCCTGATTCAAACTATACTGGAAAGACATTTGTCGATAGTAGCCAAATAATTAGAAATACATTTGTTGAAACTCTAAAAACCGTAGAGTCACAAATCCCACAGTTACTAATTGAAGAAATGCTTCGACAATTAGGTTGTTCTCAAGAACAAACATATGATACTGCAGTCTTCAATAGTAATATGGGTATCTATGTTCCGGTAGAAAGTGTGGATTTATTTGGATATCTCAAAGAAAAACCTGATACCCCTTTTGGAAAACTTTACTACGAAAAAAGTAAGGTGAATGTTCAGAAAACACCTTTTTCAATGAATAAGGAGTTATACAATAGAATTCAAAATCCGGGTGTATCTTATAAAAATCAATACGGACAAAATTACGTTGGTCAATCATTACAAAATTTGTTTGACCTGACATATGAAACTCAAGACCAAAATGGAAACCCTGGAAATTTTTTCAAAGTTGTTCTAAAGAATAGAAAAGATAATAAGAATTTAGTAGGTCAATTTATTACGGATTATTACAAAACATTACAAATTTTCGATACCAAAAATGTTCAGTTACAACTTATGAATATTTTGTTTGGAGCAACTTCAATTTATTTGAAAGCTGGTGTTGGTGAAATTGAAGACGCTAATTATTTTCAAAAAATAATGGCCAGAATACTGGGACTTTGTTTTGATGAAAAAACTGAAATAGATGTAAGTGGAATTGCTAAAGTAGCACCTTTGGATGGTATTGATGATAGTTTTTTCGAATTAACGGATGTTGATTTACGCCAAATTGAAAATGAAATATCAAATATAAAACAAGGTGTTTTTGAGTACGAAGATTGTAGCACAATAAAACAACCATTCAATGTTGAAGAAGTTTTCAATATTCTTTTACAATCATTAGATGTTGATAATAATGATAGTGCCGCAAACGAGAAAATTTTAGATGAAGCTATTCAAGCGATTAAGAGTAAAACTATAGGTCCAACTTTTGAAATTGGGGGAAAGATAGATATGGAAATCATAAAGAAAATTCCTGAAGCCGTTTTTGCCTCAATCTTATCACCAAAAGTTTTATTACCATTTTTCATCATGGTAAAAGCTTTGGAAGCAACTCAAAATAACGTAAATCAAACCATACTCAGTGAAATCTATAACCTAGAAACTTTTACAAAAAAATATAGAACATTCACTATTCAATTATTATCTAAAATTGGAGCTTTGTTTGTAAAAACTTTGAGAGATATTATTGTTAGAGATTTACGAAAAAATTTGAGAACACTTACTCGAGAATTAAGGGCATCTCAGACTAGAAAACGTCAAGCGATAATAACATATCTCTTAGAAGGTGCTGTGATTTTAACCCAACTTATAAATGATTATAGACAGTGTAAATTTGTTATTGATGATATTCTCAATATAATTGAGTACGCCCTAAGAGGGTCAGGCAGACCTATCCCCCCATTCTTATTAGCACTTGCACCACTTAGAGATGGTTTCAACAACGAACGAGCTTGGTTAGAAGTTATTCAAAACCTACAGAAACTTGGTGTTCCTGTTGGTGCAATGCCAGATGGAAGTGTAAATCTTTACATGTTATCAATTAAGGCTCAAATTGATGGTGTGGAGGCTGAAAGAAATAAAAATGGTAAAGTGGAGTTCATGGCACCACAATCAGTGGTAACACCAATTGGTATTACTATTAGTACTCCAGGTTCAGGTATTGTATTATGATTAAGAGTGATAAATTAAATTATGACGAGGTAACTGAAATTGTTTCAGATTTACACAATAGGGGAAACAAGGAATTGGTTCAAGTAATGGATTATTTAACAGAGGATTTTGATGAAACTAAAACCCTTATAATTGAACTAACTAAACATTTGGATAATATAGAGAATCTATATAATTCAGTCTTGAAAGAATACAAGAGACGTGGCTAACGATTTGTTACGAAAAATAATTTACCCTGCTGAGGTAGTAGACAACATCGACCCAATGATGTTGGGAAGGATTCGTGCATATCCGTTGGACAAAACGGTAAAACAAGTATTGGAAGGTTTTAATTACAATCCTGCAAAAGACATGTGGGGACCAAAAGACCCCTTTGTTTGTTTACCACTTCTTCCACAATATATTTCGATGGTCCCTGAGATAAAAGAAAGAGTAAATTTATTTTATCAAAACTCAAAATACCCATATCAGGACATATATTATGTACAGGGAAGTTTTTCAAGTCCTATGGCACTTCCTTTTGAAACCCTTAGACAAGCCAACAAATTTACTTCATTAGGTGATAGAGTTCAATCCACTCTTGCACCAAGAAACAAAGATGGTTCTTACCCAAATGCTAAGACCAAAGGTATTTTTCCAGAACCTGGTGATAATGCCATCTTAGGTAGGGGAAATAGTGACATGATAGTAAAACCTAATTCGGTTTTGCTCAGAGCACAAAAGACCAATAATATAAACATCGGTCAATATCCTATCCCTAATCCTAACAGAGCCTTTTTACAACTTACTGGGTTTGATACCAGAACTGTTGAATCAAAGAAAAAAACTCTTATAAAGACATCGTCTGCAAATCAGGAAACTAAGAAACTTATTGAGTGGAATATTCAAAATTTGGAGAATGTAATGAATGCCTTTACAGGAAGAGTGAGTTTATATTCTTTGAAGCCTAATCGTGAAATTCTCACTGATAACATCAATTATGATTCTAACTTAGAAGACATAAAATCATTGGAATATTATCAAGATTTTATTGGTCTTACTTACGTTGATACTCTCAAGAAAATTAATGACTTTATCAATGGTGTAAATTCGGGTCAAATTCCTAATGGACCAAAAGTTACTGGTCAGTTTCCATTTGTTTATCGACCCAGTCTACAAATGAGAGAAGTTTTGAATGCCAATACGGTTACCAACACAAATCTAAGTGATACTGACAGTACCCGATATGCAAACGCCACGAGATTCCTAAATGGCATTACTTTGAATTCCGGTTTAGGTCCTTCTAGTTACAACTTTGCTATTGTGAGGAGTAAAAATGAAATTGGTAAACCAATTAAAATAGAATTCGAAACTGTTATCCCAAAAAGTACCGTTGACACTGTTTCAACCGCAGCACTATTAGGTGGTGAAACTGTTTATCTATTATCTCAGAAATCTAATAAGAATACCGATTTTACAAATAGTATTTACGGTTTTACGATTGATGATTTAGAAAAGAAAATTCAACCATTCACATCATCAACTGTTAGAGGTGAGGAATTGATAGACTTGTTAAATTTGATTGTAAGATTCTTATTTGCTCACGTTCACCCAATACCAAACGCAGCACCAATACCTGTTGCAACCGATGGTACAGAAGCATCAAAAATATTATTTGAACTACAAAACGCTGCTAATAAGATTCTTAATCCAAATATTAGGATTAACTGATATTTATTAGGAAAGAAAATCTAAATGTCCATATTAAGGTCTTATTATAGTCGAAATAACACTATTTCCTCTGACAGTTATGTAAATACGGGTCGTAACCCAGTAATGCAATTATTTTTTGGGCAAGATTTACAATCTTATAGTACACCAAACGGTTTCACAAGATTTATTTTTGACTTAGATTTGGACCTTTTACGTCAAAATATTGCCAATACTACAATCTCAACAGGTTGTACAACTGCAATGACTCACACATTAGTCATGACCAACACTATTTCATTCAACGAAGATTTGTTGAATGATACGGCTTCCGATAGTTCAATAAGAGCAACATCTTTTGACCTTATATTATTTAGAATTCCAAATTTTTCAGGAGACACAGGTAATCCTCAATCATGGGATGAAGGTGTTGGGTACGACTTTGTCAATGTACCAGCAATATCAGAATGGACAAACAATAAAGCATTTAGTTTGAGACCATCCAATTGGTATCAGTCAACAACTATTGATGATTGGTCATACCCTGGTTTGTACGATAATACAAATTCACTTACAGGAATTACTGGTTTGAATTATAGTGCACTTACAATAGTAGATAGACAACATTTTGAATATGGAAATGAGGATATTGAGTTTGATATGACAAATGAAATTAACGATATCCTATATGGTAACCTAACAGGTGTTACAGGATGGGGTGTTGCATATGTTCCTGAAGTAGAAAATATTACAGGTCTTACTGCCACGTATTCTGTAGGATTTTTCACAAGACATACCCAAACATTTTATCAACCATTTTTACAAACAACTTACGATGATTTGATTGAAGACGACAGAAATACATTTGTTGTTAAAAAAACAAATAAATTGTATTTGTATAGTTTTGCAAATGGAGATTACTTCAACTTAGACCAAACACCTACAGTTGATATTTTAGACCCTAATGGTGACCCTGTACCAGGTTTGACAGGTCTAACTACTTGTTTGAGAACTAAAGGTGTGTATGAAGTTGTTATACCACCTATTTCAGGATATTCAACTCCATGCCAATTTACAGATGTATGGACTGATTTATTCGCCGATGGAAACCAGTTAGATGATGTGGAAAACCAATTTATCTTACAAGGTCAACAAGCCTACTTCAATCTAAGTTCCCAATCTAAAGACCCTATGATTTATGGTTTCGATTTCTCGGGAATAAAACAAAATGAAAAAATTCTTAGTACTGACATTAGAAAAGTACAAGTGACAATCAAAAAAGCATACACATCACAATATGTTTTACAAAACATCGAAGCATTCTACCGAGTGTATGTAAAAGAGGGTCAAACTGAGGTTCAAGTTCAAGATTGGACTCCAATAAATAGAACACCAAATGAGTATTATTTTATATTTGACACTCGAGATAAAATACCTAATCAATATTATGTAGATATCCGAGTGAATACTAGTGGTGAAAAAGATACTTATCAAAGAGTATTAGCTTTCGAAATTGTGAACAGAAAATGAAAAAAATTGTTAAAATAACTGAATCTCAATTACTCAGTGTTGTGAGAAAAAAATTGGAGGAGCAGAGAACTCAAAATTATATGTTTTTTGGTAACCTTGAGCAAATGAAAAGACAAATAGAATTATTGATGGATTTGGATGAGAATCAAATCAACAATATCTTAAATAACGGTCATGATTGGGCCGATGACCACGTAACTGTCGCAAAAGAAAATTTGGACCAAGTTTTTGATTTTATGATGAATGAAATTAATTCAGATTCTTCAGAGGAAATGACTGAAGGTAAAAAAAAGAAGAGTACCAAATTATGCTCAAGAGGAATTGCCGCTGCGAAAGCAAAATTTGAAGTTTACCCGTCAGCATACGCCAATGGATATGCCGTCCAAGTGTGTAAAGGTGACATGCCTGGAACAGATGGTAAAAAAAGGTGTTCAGGTTCTTATTGTTAATTTGATAGTGTGAAATTTATATGTATCTTTGGGTGAATTACAAACCCATATGAATCGATATTTCCATAAATTAAAACGAAAGTTTCAAAAGTTCTATTTCAAAATTATTAAAAATTTTGAATACGATAGAAATTTGCAACAACGCTATGAAATCGATGCTCGTAATATTTGTTTGAAGTTAATTCACAAACCAAGTACACATCTGTTGATGACATCCATATCACAAAAAAGATATATCAAAAATGATGATTTCTTAATTTTGGTTACAATTGATAATAATATCATCAATATTGTAAACCATGAATATTCCTATACCGTATTTATAACGGAAAAAACTCGTAAAACAATTTGTGAAGAATTCGACAAAATTATCGAATCACAAAGACAAAAAATGGAAAGTGAAATAACTTCAAACATCAAGTTCTCATTGAAGAACCTTTCTGAAAAATTAAATTGAAGGACAAATCTTCGAGGCTAGTTGGGTAGCATCCTCTTCATCAATAAGTCCTATTCTGAATAAGACACAGTAATATCTTGGGTTTTGGTTTAAATGGTCCAAAGCAATTTTTTCCGCAATTTTTTTATCGTCGGTATGTTCCATTTCTACCATAGTTCCCAAATCAATCATATCATTCTTTTCAACTCTTTCTTTGAGGATGGACTTTATCAAGTGTCTCATCTCGGTGTTTTTGTTATTAACAGGTTTATTGTTTTCTTTTACTATCTTAGATTTTTGTCCTGAGGGTATAAGACTATTATAGTATCTATTGAAAAGGAATAATAAATTTTGAATCATTCTATCTTCCTCACCCTTTTCAAATTCATTGACTAACCATTGTTCACCATCTAAGTGTTCATCATTCTTCTCATCATAAACTATTGTTGGGGTATCACCCCATTGTTTGTATAATGCAAATTTTTGACCGTTCAATTTTTCAGCCAACTCCTTATTCTTTATAATGATATATCCTAACACCCCAGAAACATAATGTTCATCAAACATTTCGTCATCATTACGATTTGTGGTACACCATTTTGTATTTGCACCATACTTACAAGACGCCAAATGTGACATAGGGATTACCAATACAACATCTGAATCCTCATGTAATTTTAGATATTCATTTTTCGGAACTTTATATTTTTCTAAAATAAGATTAACCAAATTCAAAAGACTTTCATTTTTTGTTTTTTTCTTATGTGAAGTCATAATTGGTTTCTGACCTTTACCTGTTTGAGTATCCTTTTTCTCGGCTCTTCTCTTTTGAGCACATGCAGCTTTCTTTTCTGAGTCAGACATTTTTCCTGCAACACCAGCGGCTCTACATTTAGGATAACCACCCTTGTCGGCAGAACTTCTACCGCAAGGAGGATGTTTTCCATCCACTTTACGACAGATATTCACCCAAGGTCCCTTTGGTTGTTTACTACCTTTTGGTTTCTTTTTTTTACCAAACCAAACCGCCAAATCTTCCTTTAAAGTGCGAGGGGTGTTGTTTTTTTCCATTTTTTTACGATACTTGCTATAAATAGTAAAAACACCCATAATGTTATGGAGAATAAAGAAAAATCTTTAGAAAATTTAGGAGAAATATTTGGAAGTGTGGTTTATAAGAATTCCGAAGAATTAAATGTCATAATTGATAACCTCACAACCGAACAATTACATTATTTTTCTAAACTTGCATTAGAATCAGCATTTCAAAGAGGTGCTTTCACAATCGTCGAAACTGAAATTGTTTCAAAGATTATACGACTACTATAGTTATAGTGGTTCTGTTTCGTATATCAAAGTAATTGTTGCCGTCAATGAAAATGAAATTAGTTTACAGCTAAGAATTGTGCACTTATTGTTGCATTTGCATTTGGAATACTATAAGTATTTGGATTTGTTCCTCCTTCAGAAGCAGTAACTACCAAGGAACCTCCGTAATAACCCCT
>Ga0070749_10000703_pt1 | contig 22490 bp, 22 predicted proteins | sample VirMetDEL_Nov_18_FD_75180 | JGI IMG/M metagenome (GOLD analysis project Ga0070749, IMG submission 75180) | Aqueous microbial communities from the Delaware River and Bay under freshwater to marine salinity gradient to study organic matter... | ecosystem: Environmental > Aquatic > Marine >...
CCGTGACGTGTTCTTCGACTGGACGGACAGGTTCGCCCCGCATGAGTGGATCGTTGAGAACAACGCCTTCCAAGGCTTCCTGGCGCAGGATGAGGACATCCGCAGCCATCTGGCTTCCCGTGGTGTGGTCTTTAGGTCTCACCACACTGGCAGCAACAAGATGGATCCTGACTTCGGTGTTGCCTCGATGGCTCCTCTGTTCGGTTCGGTGTCGGTGCGCTCGGATGGCAGGGGGGTGCGACCTGACGGGGATAACCTGATCCATCTCCCTGACATGTCTCCGTCCTACGGGGTGAAGACGCTGGTGGAGCAGTTGTCGGTGTGGTCGCCTCTGGTGAAGACGAAGCATCGGAAGCAGGACACGGTGATGGCCTTGTGGTTCGCGGAGCTGCGCGCCAGGGAGGTGCTGCACCATCGGACTGGCCGCAGCGACTGGTTCGGGTCCTCATCGTTCACGTCGGAGCGTGACATCGAGTCGCGGATGGTTGTAGCACTGGACGACTGGATGTCGATGACTCCGGTCCAATACTTGTAGGAGTTGCTGGTGGGCGTCTCAGACATCATGGCGCGCTATGACGTGCTGCGCCGTCAGCATGCGCAGCGGGATGCGCGCATGGAGCTGGTGTCGCGGGTGCGCGCCGGGAACGCTGACATCGCCTTCCCCGGCCTGTTCCCCTCGGACTGGCCGAAGCCGATCGTCGCGAACTTCTTGGACACGGTGGCGCGCGACCTCGCGGAGATGATCGCTCCGCTGCCAACGATCACAGCTATGGGTGACTCGTACATCGATGAGCGGTCACGCTCGGCGGCTGACAAGCGGACGAAGATCGCGAACTACTACGCGTCTGCGGCTCGCCTTTCGACGCAGATGCTGTCTGGCGCCGACCAGTACCTGACGTTCGGGTTCATTCCGCTTCGCGTGGAGCCGAACATGGATGACTCCCGCCCGCACATCCATGTTGACAACCCGGTCGGCGCGTACCCGGAGTTCGACCGGTGGGGGAACGTGACGGCGTATGCGCGCCGCTGGAAGCAGAAGGCTTCAGTGCTGGCAGCGATCTACCCGGAGTATGCGGGCATCCTGATGCCGAAGCAGCGTTTCGGGTCGGACGCGCACAAGTCGGATGCGCTCCTCGAGGTCGTCAAGTGGTACGACAAGGACCGCTGCGTCCTGTTCGTCCCTGAGCGTGACAGCCTCGTCCTGGACGCGTACGAGAACCCGATCTCCCGCGTCCCCGTGGTCATCGCCCGCCGTCCCGGCGTCGATGGTGAGATGCGCGGCCAGTTCGATGATGTCCTGTGGGTGTACGCGGCGAAGGCGAAGCTGGCGCTGCTGTCACTGGAGGCTGTGCAGGACTCCGTGGAGGCGCCGCTGGCGCTGCCGATGGACGTGCAGCACCTGCCGATCGGCGGGAAGAGCGTCATCCGCAGCAACTCGCCTGAGCAGATCCGCCGGGTTCCGCTGCAACTGCCACCGGCAGCGTTCACTGAGGGTCAGCTCCTTGAGAACGAGATGCGGATGGGTGCCCGCTACCCGGAGGCCCGCTCGGGCAACATTGACGCCTCCGTGGTCACCGGTCGCGGCGTGCAGGCGCTCATGGGCGGCTTCGACACTCAGATCAAGACGGCGCAGGCTGTCATCGGTGAGGCGATCGCGGACGTGATGAGCCTGTGCCTGGAGCTGGACGAGGTGGTGTTCGGGGCGCAGAAGAAGACGGTTCGCGGCCTGAACGGCGGTGCCCCGTTCGAGCTGTCGTACACTCCCAGCCGCGACATCAGCGGACACTACGTGGTCGATGTCGAGTATGGGGTGATGTCGGGGCTGGACCCGAACCGTGCCCTGGTGTGGGGTTTGCAGGCTCGCGGAGACAAGCTGATCTCCCGCTCGTTCCTGCGCCGCAACCTGCCGGTGGCGATGAACGTGAACGAGGAGGAGCGCATCATCGACATCGAGGAGATGCGTGACTCGTTGAAGATGGCTGTCCAGTCGTATGCGCAGGCTCTGCCTGAGCTGGCGGCGCAGGGGCAGCCGGTGGACAGGATTGTCGCATCGATCTCGAAGGTGATCCAGTCGCGGCGCAAGGGTGAGTCCCTTGAGGATGCTGTGGCGGTCGCGTTTGAGCCTGAAGAGCCTGCCGGGGCTGAGGGGCCGTCCGGTGAAGAGCAGCCTGGTATGGAAGATGGCGCTCCCGTTGAATCGGCTCCCCCCGGCAGTCCTATGCCATCACTGGATGCTGGTGGTGGACCGCCTGCGATGCAGCAGTTGCTCGCTGGTTTGACCGGTTCAGGTAAGCCTGTCCTGGCTGGTCGTGTTGTTCGACAGATCCCGGCGTAGCCGGTTCTCTTTGGAGGAAGTTATGGCCGGTTTCGGCAAGCAGGGCAAGAGTCAGCCGGGTGGTGGCACCCGTCCGACTGCTCCTACGCGGGACGCTGGGGTTCCTAAGGGGATGTCCCCTTCGGCTTCCGGTGCCTTCGGGGTGAAGGTGGGCGTGAACCCGCCTGGCAAGGGTAACAACGACAAGCGGAAGGCGAAGTAGTCATGAAGAAGGCAATGGGTGGAAGCGGCGCGGAGCAGAGGTTTATGTCAAGAGTTGCTGAGAGGGGTCCGGCCTCGTCCTACAGGCAGCGGCAGGCCAACGCGGCCAAGAAGCGAGCTGGTCGTCCTGGGGCCATCACCAACTCTCGCAGCGCCCAGGCGATTGCCCGCCGTCGGAAGAAGTCGCGATGATGCGTAAGCAGCCCACCGGAAAGGTCATCACGACCCCGGAGCTGCGGCGATCCTACTAGTACGAGTCGGAGGTGCGGAGCGGTGGACGACCAGGTCACTGCGGCGATGACCGCCCGCATCTCCGAAGGCCACGGCAGCGGATTCATCACAGGATACGTCGCTGTCATCGAATGGTGCACATCGGACGGCGAGCTGCTCGCTGTCACTTTGAAGGATTCCGTGTCGCCTCCGTGGCGTCACGCTGGTCTGCTGACTGCCGTGTCCGACGTGTATGCGGCTGATGCGGAAGAAGATGTCGAGGAGGACTGATGGCTGGGAAGCGTGGCGGTTACCAGAAGCCGTCCAGTCCTGCTCCTGCCTCTGGGCCAGGTGCCCTGTCGCAGCGCACCGATGGTGGTCCGGCTGACTCTCAGCCGATCCGTGTCGCTCCTGGCGGAGGATACGGGGAGCGGGCTGACATGGCTGATCTGCAAGCGTCAGCTCCGATGGCGAAGGCTCCGTCAATTCCAAGCCGAAGCATGAACGTTGAGGCAACTCCGTTCTCTGCGGCAACTGAGCGTCCCGATGAGCCTGTGACTGCCGGCATTGATCTTGGTGCAGGACCGGGAAGCGCCGCCCTCGGAATGCAGCAGCCTCCCGCTGGGAGTCTCTCTGCGGTGCTTCAGAAGATGGCCGGCAACGATCCGACTGGTGATGTGGCTCGCCTGTTCACGCTGGCGGTGAAGCGTGGCTGGTGAGCAGATGATGCCTTTCACTGCACCCACTCAGCGACCGGATGAGCCTGTCACTGCTGGTGTCGATGTTGGTCCGGGCGTCGGATCTGAGGCGCTGCGATCAACTGACCAGCGCCTCAACCTTGTCCGAATGCTTGAGGAAGACGGCAGCGAGGACGCCCTGTACCTGCGACAGGTGGCTATAGGGCGGGGGTGGATCTAGGTGGCTGCGAAGATTGATGGTTCTGGTGGGTCACGGCCCCGCGTGACTACTCCCAACCAGGCTGACTACCGGGAGCGGCAGCAGCAGCAGGAGCAGGCTGCTCGCACTCGTCCCAGCATCCCGCAGGAGGACTACCGTGCGCAGCAGCGCACTGCGCCTACGACTGTCTCTCAGGCTGACTATCAGGAGCGGCAGCGAGCTGGGCAGCAGTTTCTGCGCCTGAACCCTGACCTTGACTTCTCTCCAGCGGCTGTCGCTCAGCGTGAGCGTGCTGTAGCCCGCAAGGAGTCGGTGAACCCGTACAACTTCGCTGACCGCATAGCGGCGGCTGCGATCGCGGAGAACACTCAGAGGCTTCCGGGCGGTATGGCGACAAGTGTCGCCAGCAGTCTGGCTCGCAAGGAGTCGCTGCTGGACTATCCGACTCTGCTTGGGGCAGCGTACCGTTCTGGCCTGTCGAACGACGAGATTCGCAGGGTTGTGAACTTCGCTGAGGCGCACAAGGCTGCGACTGCGCTGACCAACACGATTGACCCTGAGCGCGCCAATGTGATCTTCTCCTCGATGTCTGGTCCGATGCAGGCAGCAGTTGTTGACATCTTGAAGGCAGCGCAGGACAACCCTTCCCTGGTGAAGGGAACTGAGGAGAAGTCCTCGTTTGTCGGCAGCCTTGTTGAGGCCGCGTTTGACGGCCTGCTGTGGGTCAACGAGCAGGGTCAGCATTTCGCTCGCGCAGGTCTTGCTGCCCGAAACGATCTGCTCTCCACTGACAGCGATGTCAGTGTGATGCAGCGCGTCGGCGCTCTCGCAGCTTGGGGTAGCGGCGCCTTCCTAGGGTCGTCCAACTCGGCGTACTGGGATGCCACGGAGAAGGGCAAGTACGACGAGAAGCGGCTCGGAGAGCTGCGCACCCAGTACGGCGAGAAGCCTGTCAACGTCATCCTTCGAGCCAACCAGATCGCTGCTGACGGTGAGCCGGATGCTGTCGGTCGCTGGATCAAGGAGTTCGAGAATGACCCGGACGCGCTGAAGATCATTGACAGTGTCATATTTCGGCGCAACGACTCTGTGGAACTTCTGAAACTCACCGACCTGGTCGATGCCACCCACATGGGGAACTACGGTTTCTTGGCTACGAACCTGTACACCCCTGACGAGTTGAAGGGGTCTGAGCTTCAGAACCAGACAGCGAACGCTGCGAACGTTGCCGCATTCTTCTTGTACGACCCGACCCTGCTGGGGTCGAAGGCTCGCGCTGGGTACATCGCCGGCAGGTACGGGCTGCACAAGCTGTCCGGTGGCGCTGACTCTGTGGAGAAGGCTTTCAAGATGCGCCAAGTGCGCCGCTTCTACGACTCGCTAGGCAAGGATCTGTCGAAGGCTGACGGAGCCATGTACGGGGACGAAGCGACCTATATGGCTCGAGTGAAGAAGAAGTACGGGTCGTGGCTGGACGAGGTGACCATTGAGGAGATGCGCGCATTCGGCGTGAAGTCCTCTGATGACGCCATGCGCTACTACATGGACACTGACATGGCGCTGGGCATCCTGCGCGGTCAAGCCATCCGCAGGACGAAGTACATTCCTCACGCGAACATGCTCGCAACTGCCAGGCGTTCGGTTACTGGTGTTCGAGGAATCAGTCCGAAGGCTCGAGGCGCCTCTGGCATGTACGGCATGTCCGGGTGGACGCGTGGCGGAAACTCTGTTGACCGTCAGGATCAGGCAGCTCGCGTGGCGGATACGCTGATCACGCAGGCGGATAAGATTGGGGCCGCTGAAGGAATTGGCTTCCGCAGCGGTCGTGGTGTCACGATTACGAAGGCTGGTGGCCGCAAGGGTCTGCGGGTTTACGGCGAGTTCAACGGGTTCACGTACAATGATAAGACTCTGGCTGCTCGCGTGGACAGGTTCATGCGTCGAGGCGCGCGCATGCCGAATGGCGCTAACGGCATCAGCATCGTTGATGCTAGTGACGCGAAGCGCGTGTACGACTACGCTCGCGCTTTCCTGACGAAGTACCATGCGAACATCATCCGTCAGGCTTGGGTTGATGGGAACCCTGCGACCAGGCTTCGCATCATGCAGGGCTTGAACCGTTCCGCTGGTTACGCGAAGGGCATTCATCTTCGTGACCCTGAGAACGGTTACCGGATCATTGACGACTTGTCTTTCGGCACTCGAGCGTCTGACCAGTATGCGGCCACTCAGGCAGGGATCATGGGTGAGCGGCTGGGTGCTGTCGCGGCGCCAGTGGATGTCACGTCTGCCAGGTATGCGGTGCCTCAGGTTCGGCCCACCGGTGATGCGGCGAAGGATCGGATGATCAGGTCGCTGAACCTTGAGCTGCGTGACAATATTGCGCGTCAGAATGAGATCCGGGCGAGCATGAAGGATGCTCGCGGGGAGATCAATGTTCGTGAGGCGATGGAAGAGTTGAAGGCTCTCCGTCAGGAGCGCCTTCAGATCAGCAAGGACATGCGTGTCATCCAGCAGGGAACTGGTGAGGTCGCTGCTCGGACTGCTCGGGCTGCTGCTCGGAAGAGCACGCCGAAGGGTCAGAACGCTGCTGATCAGGTCACTGCTGGTAAGGCTGCCGCTGTTGACGCTCAGGCCAAGCAGGCTGCTGCTGATCTGCGATCGGTGAATCGGCAGATCGACAAGTTGGAGAAGAAGGCCGGCGACCAGTCGTCTCGGTTGCAGGAGTTGTACCGCATTCGTGACGAGCTGCGTCGTGAGGGTGGGACGAAGTATTTCGAGAATCGTGCGCTTCTGGCTGAGAGGCGTCGGATTGAGAAGATCGCCTCGGATGACTTCGCCCGTTTCGACCCGTCGCTGGTCAACGGCAGGTCATATGCGATCTTCCCGTGGCAGGTTTCAAGTCGGGTGGCGATTCCACGTTGGGATCTGATTGAGTCGGCGCGGGCGAGGACGAGCGTACTTGACCAGGTGATGGGTGTCACTCAGTCTGGCGCGGTTCAGCTTGGTGTTGACTTCTGGACGTTTGGCACTCTTGCGTCTCCTCGTTTCGCTGTGCGTAATGCGATCGAGGACTACTTGTTCTACTTCGGAACGCGCGGGAATGTTAAGGATCTTCAGACTGGTCGAATGGCTTCGACTGGTACGCGTGAGGCTCGAGGAGTCGTGCAGCCGGCCATTGCTGGCGGGAAGATTCGTGGCCCTGAGACGCGTCAAGGCTTGGGCATTGTCAACCGCAGGCTTCGGAAGATCGGTGACAGGTACGCGAAGAAGCATGGTGTTGTCGGAGAGTTCATTGCTCGCATGTTCTCCGCAAACCTTGATCCGAAGGATGTGAAGGCAGCGCGGGACGCCCTCTCGGCCGGCAACAGGAAGCCGATGGAGGATCTGACTGCTTACGCCATGTACCGCCTGAAGTTCAGTCGGATCATTCCCGGCACTCAGGAGGACAAGTTCCTCCGCGAGTTCGCCTCAGTTCAGGGTCATCGGGCTCTGGACGAGGTGACTGACACAGCCAGATATCTGACTGATGCGACTCTTCCCGGCGTGAGCACCGCATGGAAGGATGTCGCTGGTGCCAAGCAGGTTCCGATCTACCGGAGCATGTACACGGGAGACTACAAGGATCTTGCTCTGACGCCGAACAATCATGCAGCCTTTGAGCGTCTCTACGCAGACATCTCCCGCACGGTTGAAGGATCCCGCAGCATCGGGAAGATCGCTGTTGCCGGCTTGGCCTCGAATGCTGGCAAGGGTGGCGAGGCTGCGAGGTCAGCTCGCGTGATCAAGAGGATCGCGGAGAAGGTGAAGGATGACCCGTGGTACAGGCAGAACATGGGAATCCTGTACGAGACTGGCATGTCCGAGGAGCAGTTCGCCACCCGTTTCTACTACGCGGTGCGAGGACTGTTCGCTGGCCCAGACGGGCGACTCAACGTTGATCTGCTGAAGAAGATTGTGCGTGAGGAGACTGACGCCAACGGGAAAAAGTTCCCGTCTGTGAAGATGCGTGACGGAGATGTCCCGCGCGTCACTGTCAGCGATCTTCAGAAGTATGACAGCACTGTTCTCCCTGACCAGGTTCTGGGCCGTGAAATGATCACGGTTCCCGTGTTCGATGACATGAACTTCATGGACCGGATCTACAAGATCATGGGTGAGATGAACGGAAGGTTCTCGCGGGAGCCGATCCTGTTCGCGAACTACCTTGACGTGCGCAAGCAGGTCGCCGCTTCCGGCCTTGAGGAGCGTCTGATTGCTGCGGGCATGAGCCCTGAGAAGGCTAACGCTCAAGTTGTCCGCATGTCCATCGACAATGCGTTCGAGCGGACGATGATGTACACGGACAACCTGGAGATTCGCACCCTGTTTGCGTGGAACATGCGGAACGTGGCCCGCTTCTACCGGGCCACTGAGGACTTCTACCGCCGCGCGTCTCGTCTGGTGAAGACGAACCCGGATGCCTTGTGGAAGGCAGCTCTGACGTATGACGTGATTGGTCATTCTGGTTTCACGTACACGGATGAGAACGGTGAGAAGTACTTCATCTATCCGGGCACAAACGTCATGTTCGATGCGATGGCGAATCTGATCGGAATGACCAACGGGTCGCAGAGAGGCTTCGCTGCCCCTACGATCTTCGGCGGCAGGGTGACGATGCTGACACCGTCACTGGACCCGAACGCCTGGTTCCCGACGTTCTCCGGCCCTCTGGCCGCGTTCCCGTTGAAGCTTGTTCTTGACAGGTTCCCTGCTGCGCGTGGAATTGAGAAAGCTCTGCTTGGAACCTACGCGTCTGAGTCTGACGTGTGGAATGCGCTCATCCCGCCCCCGATCATGCGGGCGGTGGCCATCCTCAGTAAGGACGAGCGGTACTCGCAGTACGCGTCCGCGTACAAGAACGCTGTGCAGATTGCCACCGCAGCCGGCCTGGCCCCCGACGCTGCCACACTGGATGACAGTGAGTCGTCTGAGATGGCTAAGAACAAGTATCTGGAACGTGTCGGCAACATTGCGACACATGTCTTGTACATGCGCTTCATTCTGGGATTCTTCGTCCCGGCTTCGCCGCAGGCTCTCCCGAACGATATCACTGAGTTCGCGAGGAAGATGGGAACCTCCGGTGGGCGCCAGTTGTTCTTGGAGTTCTCCAACCAGTACGACTCGGTTGAGGAGGCTTCAGCGGCATGGTTCAAGCTGAACCCTGACTACATGCCCTACTCGATCAGCAAGTCGGAGGATGGGCCGAATGTGAACCGGAAGTCGGCTTTGCAGCCGACGCGTGAGGTTGTTGACTGGTTGGTTCAGAACGAAGGGTTCGTCCGCCGCTTCCCAACATCTTCCACCTTCATAGCGCCAACCGGTGGAGCATACGACCCGTCTGCGATGGGATTGCTTGAGGCGATGGGTTTCAAGCAGCCGAAGAGCAGCCGTGACTTCGCCTTCGAGGTAATGACTCAAGAGGGCTGGTACATCTGGTCGCAGACGAAGAAGGACTACCAGGAGCGTGTCGCTGCGACGACGGACAAGGGTGAGAAGGCTCGCCTGAAGGATGCTTGGAGCGCAGCTCAAGAGGACTTGTTCAGCCGATTCTCAGGCTTGCGCGTGCGTGTTGCCCCCGGTGACGGGAAGGTTCTCGCCCAGGAGACTCTTGACCAGTCTCGGAAGATGCTTGACTTCATGTATGCGGACGGTAGTCCGATGAAGCCGAATGCGTCGTCGGAAGTGATATCGAAGATGATCGCGACGTTTGATGACGCGAATCTTCGCATCTCCACGATCACTGGTTCGACTGACCCGGAGGATGCTGAGAAGCGTCGGCTGCGGACAGCTCTGCGTTCCGCCTTGAACGACATGTCTGCTGGTGACGTGAACGCTGAGCGTTTCTACCAGACTGTTCTTGACCCGTTGATGGAGGATTAGGATGCCCGCAGTTGACTGGAGGCCGGGTAGCACAGGCGATGGTCCTCGCCGGCCACGTCCGAACCCTTCAGGCCGTCCAGCCTCCCAGCTGGACAACTATCTGGGTGGCAGTGGCGGCGGTTCCGCAAGCGGTCCTTCGTCTTTGGCGCCGCGTCCGGGGACGCAAGCGGATCGTGAGCGGATCGCGAGGAGTCCGAAGGAGTGGACGTGGCGCGGTGGACGGCCTAACAACTCGATGTCGGTTGACTACCAGCAGAGCCTGTGGAACGACTCCCGCAGCGCCCCAAGCCTGTCTCGCTCCTACCGGAAGTGGTGGGATGACAATCTGGAGGTGATCCGGGCTCAGTCTCCGACCAAGTACAAGGAGGGACGCACCGCGTACAAGGCGGCAGTTCAGAAGGCTGCCAGCCTGGGCATGGGCGTGAACGAGTACATGGCTGAGTATTTCGGGATCAGCTTTGATGGTGCTGATGGCACCCCGTACACGGGTGATGTTCCGCTGACCACGTCAAGCAGTGGAGGAGGGTCCGGCTATCGCGGCGGTGGCGGCGGTGGCGGTGGTGGGGGCGGCGGTGGGGGAACCGTGACGCAGACTCGCATTGACATCACGGATCCGACCACGGCACGTAGCCTGATCAACCGGACCCTGTCGGACAGCCTCGGGCGTCTGGCAACAGAGCAGGAGATCAGAAAGTTCACGCAGGCTTTGAACGCGGCTGAGAGGGACAACCCTCAGCTCGCAGTGTCCTCAGGCAGCGGGAACATGTCTTCGACTGTTACGAGTGGCGGGTTGGATCGTGAGCAAGTCCTCCTTGACCAGGTCCGGGGCGGCGCTGAGTATCAGGCGTTCAACACTGACAGTGTGTTCCGTCAGGCGATGAGCATTCTTGCTGGAAGGGGTGCGTGATGGCTCAGAACCCCGCTCCGAAGAAGAAGAAGACTCCTGCGCAGATTGCTGCCGAGAGACGGCGTCGAGCGCAGCAGCGTGCCGTCTTCCAGCAGATCAAGGATGACTTCGGGATCACTGATGCTCTGCTGGACGCTGACCCGACCGACCCGAAGACTGGGTTCTCTCTTCGGGAAGCGTTCGACCAGATCCGGCGTGAGCAGATCACTGATGCGAACCGTGCTGCTGAGATCATCAACAAGACGACATGGTTCCGCAACAATGGTGTCGGTGTTCTTGAGCGCATTGCGCTCAGGCGTTCCAACCCTGGTGTCTACAAGAAGCGTCTGGCTGACAAGGCGAACGAGCTGCGCCGCATATTCGTGCAGATGAACCTTGATGTCAGCCGTGGGACGTTGGGCCGGATGGCTAAGGACGCTTTCGAGTACGGCTTGGACGCGAACCAGGTCGTTGACAAGTACAAGGCGAAGATCAAGGTCAGTGACGGGTCTGACGGTGAGCAGGCTCTGCGAGGGTTCGCCCGTCAGATGGGTGTCCAGTTGACGGACGACTGGTTCAGGAATGCTGCCCTCCAGATGACGACTGGTTCACAGAACTCGGCTACGTATGAGGAGCGCATCCGCGCTCAGGCGAAGAACACTTACGGGTACTGGGCTGACAGGATCGATGAGGGTGAGACGGTTGAGGAGCTCGCCGGCCAGTACTTGGCGTATGCGCAGCAGTGGCTTGAAGATCCGAACGTGAACTTGATGGATCGCACTGTGCGGCAGGCGTTGCAGCCTGCTGACGGATCGAATCAGCCGTCTCCTCTGTGGAAGTTTGAGCAGTCGGTGAAGAAGGATCCGCGTTGGAAGTCCACGAAGAACGCGCAGGCAACTTACGCTGAAACTGCTGGGCGTCTCCTTCAGTCTTGGAGTGTCGCATGAGTGAGCAGATTCCTGAGTCTCTTGCGCAGTGGGCTGTGGACGCGTTGCAGAAGCAGTTCCAAGACATCGGTCTGGGTGATCTCTGGTCCCTCATAGACAACTACATCGTTGAGGGAACGGACACGTTCGATGAGATCATGTCTCGTATCCGCTACGACCAGTCAGCCCAACAGGTGCTTGACCGCCGGTTTCCAGCGTTGAAGGATCGTCCCGACCTGGACATACCTTCATATCTTGCGTTGGAGAACCAGTACAAGTCGATCATTCAATCCGCTGGATTGCCGGAAGGTTTCTACGACCAGCGTTCCGACTACACTTCGTGGATTTCCACCGATGTGTCACCGCTGGAGGTTCAGGCCCGTATCGGCACCGCTTCACAAGCGGTGGCGAACGCTGACCGGAACGTGAAGCAGGCTCTCGCGGACTACTACGGCGTCAATGATGCTGGGATCATGGCGCACTTCTTGGACCCGAAGAAGGCCGCAGATGTACTTGCCGGCCAGTACCGTGCCGCCCAAGTGGGTGGGGCGTACCGGTCTGAGGGGATGAGTCTGAGCAAGGATCTGGCTGAGGAGGTCGGCGCAGGCGACTTCGGTGGTCGCGAGCTGATGATGGGTGCGCAGCAGGTTGCGGGTGACATGGATGCTGCGGGCAAGTTGAGCCGGATCTATGGGGACGACTTGACCAGTGAGGATCTCACTCGAGAGACGTTCAACTTGGCTGGTGGCTCGGAGGCTCGGAAGAAGAAAGGTCGGCTGGCGTCGAAGGAGCGTGCCTCGTTCAGTGGCGCTTCTGCTGTGAGTGACAACTCGCTGCGCCAGCGGGCGCAAGTCTAAGCAACACCACCCAACCTCTTCAGGGTTGGGTTTTAGGGGATGGCAGGTTTCGTACCGGCCCAAGCGTGCAGCCGGTCGGTAACCCCGGTTCGACTCCGGGCATCTCCACTCCGCACACGGATCAATCGGCCCCGTGGCGAGTAATGAGTCCGATAGTCGTCACTTCCAACACTCTACCCCTGGAGTGTCTGCGTGTGGCGCAAACCTTCAAAGATAGGGAGTTACAAGATGGCTGATCAGAATGTTGACATGTTCGATGACGACTTCGACCTGGACGATGACGGTGACCTCTACGAGGAGCCGGCTCAGTCCACCGCTCTTGTGCGCAAGCTGCGCCGCGAGTTGAACGCTGCCAAGAAGATGATCAGGGAGAAGGATTCGGCTCTGTCCTCCCTGATGTCTGATGCGCGCACCCGCACCATCAAGGATGTTCTCTCCTCCTCGGGTGCCAATCCGAAGATTGCAGCGTTCGTGCCTGCTGACATTGAGCCAAGTGAGCAGGCCGTTTCGGCATGGTTGAAGGAGTACGGTGACGTGTTCGGGTTCAGTCCCGCTCAGGACACTGATGATCGGCCTAACGGCAGTGTCAACACTGACACTGTTGGGCGCATGAACGCTGCTGAGGCGTTCGGCTCCCCAGTTGAGGTCGCAGGCGATCTGGAAAACATGATTCTGAACGCCTCGTCCCGTGAGGAGCTGCAAGCCCTTCTGCGGAACGCGTGATTGCGCATTCCTTTCTATCTAGTTCTGGAGTGTAGTCGTGGCTAACACCTATACAGGTACTGCGACCATCTCGAACCAGACTGGTATCACCAACCTGATCCAGACCGCGTACGACAAGTACATCGAGTTCGCTCTGCGTAGCGAGCCGATGTTCCGTGCGTTCGCGGACAAGCGTCCGGTTGATGTCACCTCTGCTGGTACGAGCGTGGTCTTCCAGCGGTACGCCGACCTCTCGGCGGCGACCACCGCTCTCACTGAGAACGTTGACCCTGACGCGGTTGCTCTGAGCAACACAACCACGGTCACCGTCACTCTCAACGAGTACGGCAACGCTGTGCTCACCACGGAGAAGCTGACCCTGTCGGCTCTCTCCGACGTTGACCCTGCTATCGCTGAGCTTGTCGCGTGGAACATGCGTGACTCGCTTGACCAGCTCGTCCGCACCACCCTGGTGGGCGGCACGAACGTGGTGTACGCGAACAACGGCAACGTTGACACCACTGGTCCGACGAACACTGTCGGCACCAGCGCGGACATCATCAAGTCGGCGTATGTCCGGTACATCGTGTCGAAGCTTCGCGGCAACTCTGCGATCCCGTTCGACGGCGGCTACTACACCGGCATCATCCACCCGGATGTGTCGCACGACCTTCGTGCTGAGACTGGCATGGCGGCGTGGCGCGACCCGCACGTCTACGCGGACAACGCTAACGCTTCGCTGTGGGCTGGCGAGGTCGGCGTGTACGAGGGTGTCCGGTTCATCGAGTCGCCTCGTACCTACAGCGCGACTGATGGTGCTGCTTCGGCGAAGGTTCACCGCAGCCTGTTCCTGGGCCGTCAGGCTCTGGCTGAGGCTGTGTCGCGTGAGCCTGGTGTGGTGATCGGCCCGGTGACGGACAAGCTGATGCGCAGCCGACCGATCGGTTGGAAGTGCCTGATCGGCTGGGCACGCTACCGCGAGGAGGCCCTGTTCCGGCTGGAGTCCTCCAGCACCTACTAGGAGCACCTAGTGCCCTCTCCGGTCCCGTCGCAGTGATCCTGCGACGGGACCGGGGTAGGGATCTCTGCAATTGCTCATGAAACTGAAAGGACTCTCATGGCCGGGAACCTGCCCGACACGATCGAGAACCAGATTCTGGATGCCCTTGTCGGTAATTCCTCGTTCACTGTTACGACACCAATCAAGGTTGCTCTTCTCACCGCGAACGGGTCGGACGCTTCTGCTGGCACTGAGGTGACTGGCGGGTCGTACGCTCGCGCCACTGTCACCTTCGGCTCCGCATCTGGCGGGTCGATATCGAACTCGGGTGACTTGAACTTCACCAACATGCCGACCTGCACGGTGACTGGCGTCGAAGTGTACGACTCCAATGGATCTCCGAAGCGCTTGGCGTACGGCGCTCTGACGGCTAGCCGCTCGGTGACGTCCGGCGACACTTTCCAGATCGCTGCTGGGCAGCTCTCCCTGTCTCTTGACTGACTTGTCCACCTTGACGCCAGCTTGGAGGTGAAGCGTGGCTCTGACCAAGTTCTATCTGAAGCGGACTTCTACGACGGTCAGCGGCACGCTGGTTGGCACAACCGCGACTGTCTCAGCGACAACACCTACCTACATCGGCGCGGCGGGGAACTTGTCGGAGGAGATGAACGGTGTCATCTCCACGGCAGCACAGACATCTTTGACGCTGGCTATCCCAGGGAATACGACTGTTCCTCGTTCTGGTCTGATCGCAAGATGGTACTCGTCTCCGATCGCTGGTCAGACTATCGGCAGTCAGACGATCACGGTGTCGATCGCTGTCCAAGAGAACAACTTGGACAGCAACTACCAGTTCACTTGGGTTCTTGCGGTTTGGCGCCCGTCCAATGGAACTTTGGTGGGTCGCGTCTGGGACCAGTTGTCGGCGGCGGCTGAGCCGCCGTCAACTTCTTTCGCGGCTGTCACCGTGGGCACTGGTGGTTCGTCCACTTCGGTCACTTGCGAGTTCGGGGACGTGCTGGTTCTGGAGGCGTGGCGGGCGTCCAGCGTCACCGGAGCCACCAACACTCGCAACAATCTTGTCGGCTACGACGGGACAACTGAGGGTGGCGCGACGAACAATGCCGCCTACATTGAGTTCGCGAACGCTATCGCATTCTATGACACTGGTGACGCTGCACTGTCGGCGTCACTGTCGTTGACTGCTTCCGGTTCTCCGCTGACCTCTGGATCAGCTCCGTTGTCGGCGTTGTCGGCGTTGTCGGCGGCGGGAGACATTGTCGCTCCAATAATCACTGGAAGCGCATCATTGTCTTCATCGATGTCGATGTCGGTGCTGAGCAAGGTTCTGATTGCCGGATCATCGACTCTGGCTTCCTCGCTTTCTCTGACTGCTGCCTGGTCGGTTGCGACTGTCTCTGGTTCGGCAGTGTTGATCTCGGATGCGTCGTTGAACGCAGCGTGCCGCCTGGTCAGGCGGTCGTCTGTGTCTCTGACGAGCAGGGCCGCTTTCAACGAGATCCTGTTCAACATCATTGAGGGCAAGAGGTTCCGTGGTCCCACATATGTGATGAAGGGATCTGACGAGTTGTGGTTCGTTGGTCAGTCGGTTGGCGTGACGGTTGTGAAGCGCCAGGATGGTTCCTGGTTTGAGACTGTGTCTCCGGTTGACTCTGAGTTGCAGGCTGCTGCGCGCGTGTACCGTGGCGGCTACACGTATCCTTTGTCGGATGCTGATGCGGCTGAGCTGACTGCTGCTGGGTACGGGGCGTACATCTCATGAGCGTCGAGGGTCACCGTCACGATCAGTATGCGCGTCGCGATCACACTCATTCTGCTGGTGCCGTGGCCGCGCATGCTTCTACGCATGCTGCTGCCGGGTCGGATCCGGTGACTTTGTCTCAGAGCCAGGTGACTAACCTGACGACTGATCTTGCTGGCAAGGCTGCGTCGGCGCATTCGCATGTGCAGGGTGACGTGACCAGCTTGACGACCGACCTGGCGGCGAAGGCGCCGTTGGCGTCCCCGGCTCTGACTGGGACTCCGACTTCTCCGACTGCTGCGGTGGACACGAACACGACTCAGGTGGCTTCGACTGCGTTCGTCTTGGGTCAGGCTGCGGGGACTGCTTCTCCGATGAACGGGACTGCTGCGGTTGGGACTTCGACTCGGTTCGCGCGTCAGGATCATGTGCATGCGTCTGACACGTCGAGGGCTCCGCTGGCTTCCCCTGCTTTGACTGGTACGCCGTCAGCTCCTACGGCTGCTGCTGACACGAACACCACCCAGTTGGCGACGACTGCGTTTGTTGTTGGGCAGGCTGGTTCTGCCACTCCTGCCGGCTTGGGCACTGCTGCTGTGGGCACGTCGTTGCGCTATGCGCGGCAGGATCATGTGCATAAGAACCAGTTCACGTTTGGCCGATGCTCGACTACGACAACGGCTGCGACATCAGGAACGTACGTTGTTCCTACGGGCTTTGCTGCCTCGTATGCGTTGACCAGCGGCAAGACTTACAGCTACCAGATCATCGGGTCGTACTCCTGCGCGGCGACAACGTACTCGATCCGGTTCCGCTTGCAGTACCCGGCGCTGACATCAGGGACTGCGGTGCTCCAGACGAACTTGTCGCTGACGACGTACACGCTGTCCGGTTCGGTCACTACTCTTGCTGCCTCTCCAACAACGTTTGCCCCTGGCAATCCGCTCAACACCGGAGCGAACTTCTTCCGAATGGAAGGCTTCCTGATCCCATCCGCGAACGGGAACTTCATCTTCGACTTCACCCCGAACGCTGCCGGCTCCAGTGACATAAAGGCTGGCACCTACCTAGTTCTGACGGAGGTTCAGTGATGGCTTGCCGAAGCGGCTGCAAGACGCAGGATCACGCGTCGTGGGGTGAGTGTGCGCGCAGCTCGAACCTTCGCATCGGTTGGGCCGCTTCTGCGCGCGGCCTTGACCTGACTGCGCAGAAGGCGTGGGACCGGGAGCTGGACGAGTACGGATCAGCTCGCGCTCAAGGCATCCAGCCGCGTTCCACGAAGACGCGGGACATCCGTGCCGCCGTCAAGGTGAGCAACATGACAGGTTCAGCGTTCAACGCTGACTCGAAGATTCCGGTGGTGGCCTGATGGCGGCGACGTTCAACGACATGATCACTGATGTGCTGGCTCTCCTGCACGGGTATGTGCGCACTCAGGAGCAGTCCACGCATCTGACTGCGACCATCAACTCGTCTGCCACCTCTTTGTCGGTTGGTGACCCGGCGCGCGTGTCCCGTGGCATCGCTGAGATCGAGGACGAGCTGGTGTACGTGGACTCGGTTGATCGTTCGGCTGCTTCGGGCCAGGTGACGGTTGCCCCGTATGGTCGCGGATATCTTGGTTCGACGGCTGCCTCGCACAGTGCGAACACTCAGGTGGTGTTCTCTCCACTGTTCCCACGGGTTCGTGTGAAGCGTGCGATCAATGACACGATCAACTCTGTCGGCAATGACCTGTTCGCGGTGGGTACGAGCACGTTCACGTACACGCCGTCGATTGTCACCTACGGCCTTCCCGCTGACACGATTGATGTCTTGTCGGTGTCGTTCGACACGGTTGGGCCGTCGCTGATGTGGGCTCCGGTGAACCGTTTCCGGTTCGACGCGAACGCGAACACCACTGACTTCGCGACGGGGAAGACGATCGACATCTACGGAGCTGTCACTCCTGGCCGGACGGTTCAGGTGAAGGTGTCGAAGTATCCGTCTGAGATGTCTGCGAACACGGATGTGTTCGCGACGGTGACTGGTCTGCTGGAGTCAAGTCGGGACTGCGTCGTGTACGGGGCTGCGGCTCGTCTGACCGCTGGCGTGGACTCGGCCCTGATGAATGTGCAGGCGATCGAGCCGAACGCTCTGGATGACACGGTTCAGCCAGGTGCTGGCGCGAACTTGTCCCGAACCTTGTATCAGCTTCACCGTCAACGGTTGATGGAGGAGCGGATGAGATACCTGAATAAGTATCCGACTCCTGTCTACTACGCGAGGTGATGCATGGCTAGGAAGTTCTCGTCTGTCGCTGTCGAGACGACGCTGTCGGGGACGATCACGTCTGGTGCTACGTCGATGACGGTCGGCTCCGTTACTGGCTGGCCGAGCTCGCCTTCGGTGTCTGCCCCTTACACGGTGATCCTTGACCCGGACACTGCCTCTGAGGAGGTGGTGGAGGTAACCGGTGCTGCTGGCACCGTCTTGACGATTGTTCGTGGTGTTGACGGTACGACGGCTAAGGCTCACAACGCTGGCGCTGTGGTCAAGCATGGCGTTTCAGCTCGGGACTTCTCGGAGCCTGCGGATCACATCGACAACACGACGACTGCTCACGGTGTTTCTGGTGCCGTGGTCGGGACGGCGTCAACGCAGACTCTGACGAACAAGACGATTGATGCTTCGCTGAACACCATCTCGAACATCACTTCAGCGATGATCACGGATGGCACGATCGTCAACGCTGACATCAACGCTTCCGCTGCTATCGCCGCATCCAAGATTGCTGGCACCGCTGTCACTCAGGCTGACTCTGGCACGGTGACTTCAACGATGATCGTGGATGGGACGATCGTGGATGCGGATGTGAACGCGTCTGCTGCTATTGCGAAGACGAAGATCGCCGGGACGGCGATCACTGCCGCTGATACCGGGACAGTCACGTCCACGATGATCGTGGACGGGACGATCGTCAACGCCGACATCAATGCGGCGGCAGCCATCGCCGTCTCTAAGCTTGCCTCTTCTTCGGTCACGATCGGTGGAGCGACAGCGACTCTTGGCGGGTCGAACGTGACTAGTCTGACGGGGATGACTCTGGACGGGACATCAACGATCGGCGGGGTGGCTGGTTCCGCACTCAGTTCGGGTTGGGACACGTACGCGGTGACCATGACCGCCTCCGGGGGCGGCTTGAACCTGGGCACTGGCGGGTCCACTTCTGGACGGTACAAGCAAGTCGGGAAGACGGTGTGGTTCTCGATCTATGTCACGTTCGGCTCTAGCGGAGTCAACGCGGGGACCGGCAACTACGTGTTCTCCCTCCCCTCAAGCGCTCCCCTGTTCGCGACGAGCGTTTCTGGGAACGCCCGGATCTACGACTCTTCAGCGTCGGACAGGTACTTCCGGTTTGTCTCGCCCTCGTCCACCACGCAGTTCAACTTGTGCAGCGCGGACAACGTGCTGGTCGGCGCGGCGGCGCCGATCGTTTTTGCTGCCAGCGACACGATCACGATCCACGGATTCTACGAGGCTGCGTGATGACTGGCTTCGACATCACGCAGCGTGTCGTCTCCTACCTCGGAATCGTGGCTGGGGCTTCATCGTCGTGGTCGAACAGCGACTTCAACTACGACTACGCAGTGGCCGGGATCCCGTTCCTGTCCGCTGCGAATGACAAGAGCAACTTCATCGCTGCCCCGTACGCTAGGTCGTTCGTCCCGATGCGCAAGGATCAGGTCGATCAGCAGCCTCAGCCCGGTGAGAACTCGCTTTCTGGCTGGTGGCTCCGGTCGCAGGCGAACTGGACTGGTGGAGCTGGGATCAAGTACTTCGAGCCGGTCAGCGACGAGCGCATCATGCGCTCGTTCCGCGACTCGCTGGGCGTTGACTGCTGGACGGCTGGTCAGCTCTCACTGTTGAACGCGGTGACCGCTTCAGCGGCGTACACGGGTCGGGTGTGGCTGATCCAGACTGGCGCGGCGGACGTGTATGCGGTGCGTGGTGGTTCCACTCCGGTGATTGACCGGAGTGGTGCGACGACTGCGTTGACGGCGCAGACGACGCTGGCTCTCACTGATGATGGTGTCTCCTTCTACCGCCTGTCGGCGGTGGGCATGTACAAGGGGACTATCGCGTCTGGTGGCGAGTCGGCCTACTTCACTACCACTCAGCCGACGTGTACGACGGGAACCTTGGCGTGGGTGAAGTCGCGGCTGATGGCCGCACTGGACAACAAGGTGTACGAGTTGACCCCGGCTACGACGGGAGCCCTGCCAACTGCGACGTACACGCATCCGCTGTCGGGCTGGGTCTGGTCGAGCATCTGTGAGGGTCCGGCGGCGATCTACGCCGCCGGGTACGCGGGGAACAAGAGCGCGATCTACAAGTTCGCGCTGGACAGCACGATGAGCGGTGGTGGGCTGCCGGTCTTGTCGCAGGCGGTGGTGGCAGCGGAGCTTCCTGCTGGTGAGCGCATCCACCACATCACCACCTACTTGGGCCGGTACATGGCGGTGTCCACGTCGCGTGGCGTGCGGGTGGCGGTTATCGACGGCAACGGCGACTTGTCGTATGGGCCGCTGATCTGGACGGATGCGGCCTGCTACACGGCGATCGGTGATGACCGCTTCTTCTACGTGGGGACGACTCTGTCGTCCGGGCCTGGCCTGATCCGCATCGACTTGTCTGACCCTGACCAGGATGGCCGGTTCCCTTACGCGACCGACTTGCAGTCAGCGCTGGCTGGGTCTGGGTACGCGGACAATGTGGTGATGCTGGGTCGCACGTCGAGGAAGGTGTTCTCGACGTGGGATGCGGCTGACGGGTATGTGGTCACTGAGTCCACGAACAAGGTGGCGTCTGGCTGGCTGCGCTCGGGGCAGGTCCGGTTCTCCACGTTGGAGCCGAAGCACTTCGAGCTGGTGAAGGTGCGGTGGCTTTCTCCGCTTCCTGGTTCGTTCGCGGTGTCCGCGATCGACGCTTCCTTGTCTGAGACTCCGATCTTGACGATCGACAACTCCATTGAGCAGGTTGACTTGCAGATGCCTTCGACATCTGGCGCTGTCTCGTACGGGGTCCGCTTGGACTTGAGCCGTGACGGAACGGCGGTGACGACTGGGCCGACGATCACGGGCTGGCAGTTGAAGGCGGTGCCTGCTTCGACGCGCAAGGAGCTGATCCGGGTTCCGCTGCTGTGCTTCGACTTCCAGCGGGACACGTTCAAGCAGCAGTCCGGTTATCTGGGGTTCGCCCTGGACCGCTACCGGCTGCTTCGGGACACGATCCGTGACGGTGCTGTCGTCACCTTCCAAGACTTGTTCTCCGATGAGGAGGTCAAGGTTGTGGTGGAGGACATCCAGTTCGAGCAGTTCGCTCCTCCGGGGATTGAGGCTGGCTTCGGAGGGATCCTCACCGTCGAGATGCGGGAGGTGTGATGCGTTACAGCAGAGGCGACAAGGCTGCGTGCATCGCAGAGGTGAAGCGGCGCCTTTCAGTGTTCCCGGTGGACAGGGAGTTCGACCAGGCGCTTGCGGAGCGGGTGCGTGGGATCCAGATGGTGTCTGGGATTCCGGTCACTGGTGTGTTGGACGTGGAGACGGCTGAGGCTGCAGGGGTGGCGCATCTGCTTCGGGAGCGGGCATGGACCTGATGACTGTCTCGCAGTGGGCGCAGCTCGGGTTGACGTTGTGCGGCCTCTTGGCCGCGATCTACGGGCTGTTGACTTGGTCGAACCGGCACTTGGAGCAGAAGATCGCGCGCGAGATCAAGGAGGCGACGTATCCGATCTCGGCGCATGCGAATGGTGGGTTGTCGCTGCCGGATGTCGCTCGTCGAACTGAGGGCATTGAGAAAGAGTTGATCGAGTTGCGCGGACAAGTGGATCTGCTTGTCCGCATCTACACTGAGGAGTCCTGATGGCTGGCTGGCTTGACCGTGTCCCTGCTGAGGTGCGTCACCTGATCTTCGCGTGCAGCAGTGTCGCCGCGCTCGCACTGCTCCAGTGGGTGCAGGCCGGCGGAGTTCAGGTTCCTGCTCCGCTCCAGGTTGTGGTTGCTGCTGTGGTGCCGGTGCTGATCGCGTATGTCACTCCGTTCACGCGGCAGTACGGAGTTGGCTCCGATCGGGTTGGTGACCTGTGAGCTGGCCGAATCCGCAGCGTCTGGTTCAGAGGATGCGCGATTACGGCCTGGACCCGGTGCTGTGTGATGGCTGGGACAACCCGGTCTATGCGGCGAACGCCGGTCTGACGCTGGCTCGCGATCCGAAGTTCGTGATCCTGCATGACACTGGCACGGAGGTTCCGACTGATCGGCTGCGTGACACGCACTCGCTTGACTGGATCCTGTCTGGGGTGAAGAACTCGAGTGGTCGCACGGTGCGTGCGTGCCACTTCTACGTGTCGAGGTCGGGGAAGCCGTATGTGACGTACGCGTATCCGACGTGGCATGCGGGTCGTGGTGGCCCGTACGCCGGGATCGCTGAGAACGCGATGAACGGGTGGTCGTACGGCATCGAGCATGAGTCGAGTGGTCTGGGCTGGGATCTGACGGACGCGATGGTGGCTACTGGGACGAAGATGGTGGCTGCTGCTCTGGACGTGGCTGGCCTTTCTACGTCGGCTGCGATCAACCACAAGACGTGGGCTCCGAACCGGAAGGTTGACACGAAGCAGCCGGATGCGTGGTGGCAGGCGAAGATCGCGGTTGCGAGGCTGCGGGCTGGCAGTGGCAGCAAGCCGCTGCCGGTTGTGAGCCTTTCGGGTGTGCTGCGGAACCAGTGGAAGGATGTGCGCCAGGTGCAGTC
>Ga0070749_10000708_pt1 | contig 22442 bp, 32 predicted proteins | sample VirMetDEL_Nov_18_FD_75180 | JGI IMG/M metagenome (GOLD analysis project Ga0070749, IMG submission 75180) | Aqueous microbial communities from the Delaware River and Bay under freshwater to marine salinity gradient to study organic matter... | ecosystem: Environmental > Aquatic > Marine >...
CAAATAGTGCAACCTTGGCAATTCGGCCACGGAGAGACAAAGGCAACATGTTTATGGCTGAAGAATCTTCCTTTGCTAGTTCCCACAAACATCGTTTCTGGTCGTGAAGCAAGAATTCATAAAATGCCGCCAAGCGCTGATAGATGGAAAAAACGCTCTAAAACTTATCAAGGCATTGCTGAAGCAATGGCCGATCAATGGGGGAGTTTATGAATAGACCACCAGAACCCGAATTTCTAACCCAATGGCGCGAATGGAGGAGAGAAGGTCCGCCTAAGTGCTGCCATACCTGCGACTACTACAGCAAAGCTGGTCATTGCGAGTCGTTTGATATGACGCCGCCAGATGATTTCGCCAATGAAGTAGACGTTTGCGATCAGTGGATAGAGGAGATTCCGTTTTGAACAAAAAAGAAAAAATGCAGCTTGAACGATTGGAGCGCCTGCTAGATGCCGAACGCGAACGCGCAGAGACAGCATGGGAAGGATACCGTAGCGCGCTGTATGAACTGGTCGATTTGCGCCTAAAACTCAAACGAATTGAGAGCGCACTAAATGGGAATGAAGATTAAACGATAAAACAGCAGCCCAAGCTAATACAACAATGGCAGAAAACTAGGGAACCTTGTCATTTGCACGACTGCGTACAGTGCCACAATCAAAAAAAGTTCATGTGGTTAATCGCGGCGAGTCGTTCAACATGATAGAGGAGTTGCTATTTTGGACCAAAAAGCAAAACTCAAGTTTCCACTATTGGATCGCCTACTAAACTCAGAACGCGAACGAACGGAAAAAGTTTTATCAGGATTTCGTGAGATTTTGTGCGAACTGGTCGATTTGCGCCTCAAACTTGAACAAATTGAAAATGAATTACATGGGAAAGAGCTCTGATCGCATCCCAACCGAGCATGAAGAGCAGCGCGAATTAGTGCGCTGGTTTCGTCAATCAATGCCAAGCATGCGCATTTTCGCCATACCAAACGGAGGCGCAAGAACTGCAGCAACTGCCGGACGCCTAAAAGCGGAGGGCGTTTCGCCAGGCGTGCCTGACCTCTTTATTCCTGCGTTGAAATTATGGGTTGAGATGAAACGCACTAAAGGCGGAATCCTCAGTCAAGAGCAAAAAGAATGGCAAAAATACTTGGAAAGTGTGGGATATTGCGTTATAGTGGGAAAAGGTGCTGAGGATGCAAAGGAAAAGATTCTCGCATTTTTCAACGATAGACAAGGACAACAATGAGCACAGAACACAAAAAGGACGCAAAAGATTGTTTTATGACGATCCGTATTCCTGCCGATATTTATAACGCATTGCGGAATAGCGCTAACGAAAACACGCGCACATTTGCGTCACAAGTATTGCACTACATCAAACAGGGGCTTGCAAATGAAAAAACAACTGCATTGTGAAATTAATTGGTTTAATCGTTTAGCGCCATGCTTTGCGTTTGTTTTCGATAGAGGTGAGTTTTGGTTGTGTCTGTGGTTTGTTGAAATTGATATATGGCGGTCATATTAATGATGACACCAGATAAAAAACGACAAAAAAAAGACCGCATTATCAGGATCAATGCGGTCACACAGGCAAAGCTAATTAAGGAGATGTTAGACGGTGTTTACAACTGCACCGAACTTGCAGAAATAACCGGATTGCATTACGTAACAGTCCTGCACTACACCAGAGAATTACACCGAGCTAAAGCTTCACATATTAGTGGTTGGGATAATGACAGCAAAGGCAGGGCAGTTGTAAAAATATACCGCATTGGGAAAGGAAGAGATGTCAAACGGCCGAAAATGACTGCAGCAGAACGCCAGGCAAGATACAGGGAAAAGAAAAAATTTCAGGCGACCATTAGATCAATGGTTCCTGTTGTCAATGATACGAATACTAATTTAATGGAGATGACATGTACATCAGACGATCAACATTAATATTTGCAGCAGTTTTAATTGCAATTGTTTTTTGCTTTGTTGGGCAATCTGATTTTGAAGAAGATCAAAGACAGCAAGACAATTACTGTTTCATGATAAAGCAATGGAAACAGACAAACGGTAAACAAGGTTGGCCAGCCTATAACGGAGAACAGGGTTGTGGATGAACATTACAGATGACGAACAATGGCATGTTGTCCCATTAAATGACCTGCGAGAGCATGACTCACACGGCGATTGCTGGTGCAATCCAACGTGCAATGATGATGGAATCTATCCATTGTGGATACATAACAGCATGGACGGAAGAGAGGATTTTGAGACGGGGAAGCGCCTCCCGTCTTAATTTTTACGTTTTGCGCTTTGAGTAAAACAGGGTTCTATCTCCAAAAAGATAGAATCCGACAGCAGCAGCAAAATTATCAACGGCGTCACTAGGTTGACCATTCAATTTTAACGCAGCCCATGTACCCAAGACCGTCATGGCGACAACAGGACGCATAAGCCGCACGGCAGCTTCAACCCACGGGTATGACGGGTTAGTTCCTCCGGCATCGTTCATTGTTTTGAACATGTCCAAGTCAAGCTGGCGCATTTTGACGTACTCATCAACATTCACCGGCTTATAAGAATCCGTCTGAATAAACCGACCAATTAGCGATTTTCCTAAATCTACTGCCAGAGGGCCAAGTGCCGCGAGTATGGTCAACGGGTCCATTATGGATAACTCCTCCTGTCTAATTCAAAGTGCGGTCCATCTTTAAATGTGCGCCAGTCACCGCCCCACACAATTGCTACGTTTAAATCTTTAGCGGCTTGCTTCATTGCAGCGGCGATTTTATGATACAGCGGCCAATCCCACCGCACCTCGCCATCAACCAAAGCACCAAGGTCTACCGCATGCCCGGTAATATGCCGAGAGTTAATCGTTTGACTTGCTCCTGAATCTCTAAGCAATTTTTGACGTTCTGGAGTGCGCAGTCCCTCCAAAACAGTAAAATCAACTGCGGATATATCAATAGCATGCTCTACAACCCTAACTAAATCGGGATGAACGCCTTTCAATCTTAACTGAGAACGCTCGCCTAATTTGTACATGTTAGTAAGTTTTGAAGTTGCTTACCACAAATGCTACAACTGCCGCAATGCAAGAAATTATGCTCATGCCAAGCCAAAGCCCGCCACGAGATTTATTGGCGAGCGCGATCAACTCTTCGAGTTGCTTCTCCATCTTGTCAATTTTCTTGCCCATGTCCTGCACTCGCTGGCAGAGAACACCGTACTGTACAGGGTCTATTGCAAATTCTTTATCATCGGCCATATCACTATACCCAAACATTTAGAAGCAAAAAATTATAGTTATTTGCCGTAGATGCAACTGCGTAAAAATACGCACCTGCGGCGAGTGTGAAAATTTAAAGATAATGCGCTTAGGTTACAGTGTGCCGTAACCAACAAGGATCCAAGACCCGCCGTCAAAGCAAACATCTGCCCATTGGCTTGTGCTTAATAATTTCAGCCCGCCAACTGACAAAGTAAAGGCTCCACCGCCTGATCTTGTCACTCTGAACCGTGCTCCAGGATATGCATTGGTTGTACTTAATGTGATTGTGCGATTTGCCGTTAACGTTCCACCGTGCAGAATTTGTTCTGCATTATTTAGCGTCGTGAGCGTAAAGTTTGCATCGCTAACGATAGTCTCAACTCCAGGCTGTGACCGCCTCCATTTTGACCCATCGCTGACTAAAAGACCGCCGCCTCCACCTAAATCGCTGCAATACAAACTTGTTCCAGTAAATGATGCGGCAGACGGTAAAAAAGCAATTGGAACAGAAGGCTGGGGAATTGGCGTGAATACCTCCCTTCCTAGCGCGACAGTGCTGCCATAATAATTACCAGGCATTTCACTGAAATATGCAATTCCGCCACCAAAAAAAGGCCGCAACATGCTTTCAACGTATGTGCCTGTCGACTTGTATCCACCGCCAACTGCCACCGTAGATGCGGCACCAGCGCCAGACTTATCAAACAGCACGTTATAGGTTACATACTGTCCAGATAAATACCGCATAAATGAGCCGTGTACACTGTGGTGAGCAGTATTTGCGGTTTGCGAAATCCAGACATCAGCATTGCCGTTGTTTCCTTCAAAATATGTCCCACGAATAACAAGACCTACTCCACCCTCTACTCCTGCATCAACACTCTTTATTCCCCATGCTGCCGGGTTTGCCAGGCTCAAACCAATACCATTACCTTCTACTGTTCCGCCGTCAATCAAGAAGCACGCTGCTCCTGTTGCCAATAGACCGTATGTGTAATTTGTGGCAATGATTACATCGCGGAATGCAATTGCGTTTGGGCGAGAAAAATTTGCGTAAGCAAACTGGCCGCCATATTGGTTTAATCGAATTTCGCCCTTGCTAATTGAACCTGACAGAATGTCCGTGCCGTTGATGCCATACTCAAATAGTGAGATGTCAAAATCAGTCAGTGACCAATATGCGCAATTATCAATTGATAATCCAATTGAACCGGCAGCGCGAGCAGGTCCACGCAAAGCAATGCCGCGTATTTCTAAAAACGCGCTAACACCGTCAATAGTGCCGCCTCTATAATCAATACATTTCCCAGCGTGAGACGGCCATATCATTGTTGACCCTGGCCCGTCGCCTTCAATATGAATGCGGTTGTAAGTGCCGTTTACTGGATCGGCAGTTACTGCGCTGTAATCAATGACTAACGGTGAAGAAGTGACATATTTTCCATTGGGAAAATATAGTTTTCCACCAGTTGACACTACTTTTGTGATTGCAGCCTGAATAGCCGCCGTATCATCAGCCACCCCGTTGCCAACCGCACCAAAATCTTTAACACTCACCGTCTGGCGTAACTTAGCCTGCACAGTAGTGGCAACAGCTCCAGTGCCTGCTGGGAGATACGAGATTTGCGCCGATGATAAACGATCAGTAAGCCCATTTAGCGACGAATAAACGGTCGTGCCATTCTTATTCATCACACGAATTGAGTATTCCTGCGCAACGTAAATATTGGCCGGACTGCCATTCATTGATAAATAGCCGTCTAATGTCCTAATCGGCTGTGCCGCAGGAATAGTTAAAGCAGCGTCCAAATAAACTTGAATTTGATTAGTTTGTGGATCCAGGTTAGCCGCTCCAATCCAGACATAGCCATATTCCAATGGCTGTCCATCGATATCAGTAAAAATCGGATAGCTTGGTTTAATGCTTATCGCGGACATTATCTAGACTCCTGTTCCTGTTGAATTTGTTGACCAGCCTGCACGGCAGCTTGCAGCCATTGCACTCGTGAATCTATAGATTGTGGCAGTTTTGCGGCTTTTGCGAAACTGCATCATTTACTGTTTCCCGGGTATATTTGCCACTTCTCGGGATGCGCTTGGAATGTTTGACTGGCGACGCAATAATTCTTTCATAACCTTAATTGCATTTTCTTCGTTAATTCCTCGCGCACGCTCTACTGCAGAGCCTAAAGTTTTTGCAGCCAACCCAACCAAACCACCTTGAGTAGCTGCTTGCTGCGCTCCTTTTACGCCAGACTGGATAGCCTGTTCTGTTTGACCTTTCAAGCTAGTTGGAGCGACTGCTCCAAACATGCGGTCGATTTCATTCCCGAACATAAGCTGATTAAGAATGTCATTGTCAAACTTGCCGCCATACTTTGCAGAAGTTTGATTAACCTCATTCAGCGCGTTAAGCATTTGGATTCGCCCTTGATTATTGCTAGTCAATGAACGCACAGATGTGCCAAGTGCTTTTGCAGCATCAGGCATATCAAGATCAATTTTTGTTCCAACTGATTCCTGCAATGCATCCAATGCTTGCTTAGTGTCAGAGTAACGCGCATTAGCCGCTGCGTAATCTGAATTGAGATCGCCAAGAGTACGATTCAGATTGGCTCGCAATCCCTTAACAACTCGTTCTGCCTGCGCGGATAATGGATTTGCAAGATTCTTTTTTGCATAAGATACTTGTGTGTCTAAGAATCTTTTTGCCGTATGAACGCCATATGCATCTGGCGCTTGCACGTTGCTTAGTCGGTCAAGAACATTATTAAAAAGCCGTTGTGATGCCCTATCCCCCTGCAAGTCAGAGCCTTGTAGGTTTGCTTTTGCAATGCCTTTACTATCAAACTCTACTCGCACGCCCAATTGCTCTAAATCTTGAATAAATTGATTCATAGGGCCGGACACATCAACTTTCGTGCCTTTTAACTGCTGATCAGCAACTCTTTCAAGCATACTTCCAGCATTGCGCCTGGTTGAATCTAAAAATTCAATTCGTTTCTCGATGTTCGTTCCAACAATATCGTTTGGCCGATTGGTCATGGCGAACTTTTTATTTTTCTTGCCAATCTCATACAGATTCAGCATTTTCAACATATTGCGACGATCGTCATCGCTTGCTGCCTTAATTGCTGTAATTACGCCTGGGTCCCATCCCTGTTTGATCAAGTCTCCGGCCATATCGTCATTAACAACCTGAGTCCCTGAAAGACGATATCCAACATTTTCTTCGTTGTATGGGTCTTTTGTAATTGATTCCTTTATTTGGCGAGCCTTATTTGGAGTGAGTTTTTCTCGCGCAGTTGCAATGATAGACCGCGCAGATTCTCCGATTGTAGGTTGAGGCAGTGCCGCCGCAGCTTCTGGCGTTGTGGGGGCTGGCAATCCTAGTTCTCCAGCTCTCACAGCGGGAGAGCGTATTCCTGCGCCTTCTGGAGCCGTCATCCTAGCCGCAGCGCCAATGCCTGCACGAGCCAAACTTGGAGCGAATGGCGCAACTCCTCCGGCCAATCCGGCAGCGACTTGTGCAGCAGTGCCGCCGCCCATTTCCGCCGTTGTTTGCGCAGCACCGCCACCAATTGCACCGCCTAGAATTTGCTTCCCTGCTTGTTCCGACAGTGCTGCACCAACTTTTTGTGCTGTTTGAGATTGGGCGAGCATTTGAGTTGCCTTGCCTGCCGCAGTAACGCCACCAGCACCAGCCGCTCCACCCGCAATTGATTGCACAATGCGTTCCGCTTCAGTATCTGCTTGCGGCACGCCAAGGCGCGTTAATAAATCGCCCATCGCCTCTGTTGGCATTTTGTATCTAGTGCCAAGAATCGTATTAATTCCAGACACCAACGGATCGCCAACCAATTGAGCCAAACCAGCCGCGCCAGCGCCAGCAATCGCACCCGGTATTGCACCTACGCCGCCGATTGGAGCGCCAGCAAGTGCGCCTAATGCAGCGCCTGCAGCTGGCAGTGCTAGCCCGCGCGTGGCAGCGCCTGCAAGGCCAGTTAGCGTAGTTTCCGCTTCTTTCTGTGATGCTGCCCACTCTTCAGGAGACATAGGCGCTGTCTGCTTAGTCTGAGACGCTAGCCACTGTTCGGGACTCATTTAACCCCCATTTCTTGCTTATATTGGGCCCATTGCGCATCGGTGAAATTAGCGGGGCGAGTGTATGTTTTGCCGCCAACTGTGGCGGTATTTGCCGCTGAAGTTTGTGTCGTTTCTCCAGGAGCCCTTGGGACTTGGTATTCACTTGGTGCTGCACGACCAGCACGCACTTTTAAAGACTCTAAATAAACTGGAATTGCCGCAAGTTTTTGTTTTCTCGTGTCTGCATCATCTGTGTAAAGTGGGGTCAACTCTTTTAATTTTTGTTCTGCCTCGTCTTTATTGACACCGGCACCAGTTGCAGCACGAAGCAAAGCCTCAGACAAAGAACTCGATGCTTGCACAAACTTCTGACGATCTGTGCCTCTCAAAATTGCGGCGCTTCCCTCTCCGATGAAAGGCAACGTTCCTGCTGCCGCTTCAAAAAATCCTGGCTTTTCAGCGCCAGTGGGTTTGCCTTTTTGATACATCGCGCCAAGCATGTTGTTATATGCATTGGTTGCTTGAGACAACCACCCGGCTGCTTTGCGCTCGTCTTCAGTAGCTGCCCCGCCACCGCCTTCAGTTTTTTTGCTTGGCAATGGCAAGCCTTTCAATGCCGCTTGGAAATCCAAGCTCAGCATCTTGCCTTGAGTGTCAAGGTTGCGAGTTTCAACATTAAATTTGTTGATTTGCGCTTGCTTGAATCCAATTTCAGACAGTCTTGTTTGTAATTCTGTATCGGCTTGCACTTTCTCCTTTTTGGCTTTTGCTTCTTCAAACATTCGCGTAGCTTTTGCTTTTGCAATGTCATCTGTTGCAGTTTCCATTTTTATACGTGCTTCAACTTCAGCTTTGTCTGCTGCGGCAAGCTCTTGGCGCAGTTTTGTAGGAGCCATCGCTTCAGCGCGACGTGTTTCACCTACTTTTGAGATTCCTTCCGCCCATTCTTTGTATTCTTTAGGGCCAAGCATTGTTGAAAGTGTGTAATCAATATTTGACGCTACCATTTTCGGATCAATGTCAATTTGCTCTAGCAAATTTTTATACATTGATGCGTCTGCATTTGAATTTTCTGCTGCTTGAATTTGTCTTTCAATCAATTGCTTTGCATATTGCGTATTTCCAGTTTCAATAGCGGCCCTGACATTAGTGACAGAAGATAATTCGTTTTGCTGCTGAACTTTACTAAGCCGATCATATTGCGGCTTAACCGCTGCTTGATGCTCAGGAAATAAAGTCATCAATCGCTCAAATGCTTCTGGCCTGCCTTGTGACCATGCGTTTTCCAGCTCACTGCGATATGCCTGCAAGCGCTGCTCTGCTTGTTGGCGCGCTGCTTGTTGCTCCTGCAGCTGGCGGAATGTTGCACCAACTTGCAAGCCTTGAATAAGCGACTCGCCAATGTCCACTTGGGGCATATTGGCTAAATAATTGATAGGCTGTACCATTTTTGTTCCTTAGAATCGCCCGAAAGATGAGGCTCCTGCTGACGAGGCCGATATTCCGCCTCCAAGTGATGCCCCGCCAGCGCCAGCTCCACCAAAGCCGCCAAAACCGCCAGCGCCGGCAGCTAATGCGCCAATGCTCATCAAGTCTTTGAACGACTGCCTAACGACACTGCCACGCGCCAATTGTCCTCCAGCCAATGCTGCACCACGTTGCGCTAGCAAGTCGCCAATTGCTCCTGCGCTTTCCATTCCTGCAGCACCTTGACCGGCTGCTGATTGCTGGCCAAGCGCTGTAAGACCGCCAAGCCGTGAGTATTGTTGAGCAATTTGACTCTCTAGCATCTGTGGGCGAAATTGCGCTAGTGCTGCCTGTATATTGCCACCTCTAAGCCCGCCAGTCGCCGAGGCTTGCTGTAGCAGTGCCTCCTCACCTTGACGAACAGACGCTTGGAATAGTGGGCTTTGCTCTAGCGCGCTAATAGCCTGCTGCTGTTCGGGAGCGCCACGTAGTCCAATCAATGCTTGTTGCTGCTGTAATGCTGGCTGTCCAGCTTCAACGTATGGACGCAATAGCTCGGTCAGTATGTCAAACTGCCGTCGCTGTTCCTCAATCGCCAGATTGCTTGCCGCAGCTTGTGTGCCTGCGGCGGATTCTGCCGCTTTTGCCTGTTGCTTCGCGCCAGTAATACCGCCAACTACTGAACCAATTGCATTGCCAATAAAACTCATTTTGCCGCCCTCCAATCCTGCCTAGTCATGCCTAGAATATGAACGCCGATCAGCGCGCCGTTTTTCATACATGCATCGCGCCGCATGCCCTCGTTTTTGAATCCTAATTTCATGCAGTAGTTTTTAGCTGTATTTAAACCGTCAATAATATAGGCGGTAACGCGCTGTATGTGCTGTTGAGCGAATGCCCACATTAGACACATCTTCCCGAATTCCCTAGAGTGTGGCAATGCGCGTTTTGTCAGTAGCGCATGAATATCAATTTCAATAAAGCCAGATTCAATAATCATAAAAGCGCCAACCTGCTCACCATTCAGACGAGCAGATAGATATTTTACGTTCGGGTGGTCAATTGGAGCAGCCGCGCGATGATCATGCCCTACGCGCGTGATATATGGATCGTCAAATAGATCGCTGATCGTGTGCAGGTCTTTTACATGTTCCAGCGACAAAGAAATCACAATTCACTCCTGTGCAATTCTAGGCCGCTGGTTGCCATAAACTCTCAGCTTTTTGTGGATTTTCGCACAAAATATTATGCGAATAAAACTTAATCTTCCGACTCAAATTCTCGTTCTTCCCATGCTTGGCATGAACGTAGATCGTGGCAGATGAAATCAAACTTATTGCAGTATCCACGAAACCCTGCATTAACGTCCCACTGGTTTTGCGGGATGCGCTCCATCTTGGCCTGTGTCATTGTGCTGTTGTCGTAATACTCGCAATTGGAGCAACGACGACGACGCGCCTCTTTCTCGTCAACCTGCATTGCCTTGGCCAACTTCACCCAATACGGTTTATTGGCTCCAGTCTCATTAGATGGATTCTCCGGCCCGAGCATCCAATCATTAATAACGGTCTGAGTGTTTTTCTTGTTCTCTGCCGCAGTGATGAACTCTTCCTCTTCTGGCAATCCGCCAAAGCGAGAGATGAAAATCTTAGGAAATTTTGCGCCTTCCATGTTATCGCCTTTAGGTAATCTCGCGCCCAGAAACGCGCAGGGTAAGTGCAGTTGCTGCGCTTGCAATGGTGCTGATAAATGCGCCGGGATCTAGTTCGTGTCCAACTAATTCAGGGCAAAGATAAGTTTCACCAGGTATGACGGCTCTATCGTCAATGATGAGGTTTGCATTAGTCGCTGATCCGCCAGACTGAATAATGTTAACGCTGAATGTGCGGTTTACCGTGTCAGTGTTGGTGACGGTAGCCTTGTCAATAATTGCTTTCACTGACGTGGCGGTATATTGGCTAGTTTGCGTTGACTCCATTTGCTTTGGCGGAATCAATGTTTTCACGGTAACAGTCATTTATCTGACTCCTTGAATGTTGTTTGACACGGTGAGAATGATAGACGGAATTGATGGATAAAATGCCGACGCCGGGAATGCTTCCGGCCTGACCGATGTATCATTTACTGCGAACATTATCTCGACATAATCGTTAGGCTTAAGATCAAAAAAATAGCCTATGGTAACCAGTTGTTCAGCGTTGTTGCCCTGTATTTGAACCTGGCTGTTGCTATCAGGAACGTCTATGCCATTAATGCGAGGCCAGGCCCAAAATAGACCAGTGCCGCCGGTTGTTTTGTCAATCTGAATGGAAAATAAAAAGTTGTAAATGCCTTCGGTGTCTACAGTTATGCGCGAGGTTGGAGAACCTAAAAAAACACCATTGCTAACATCGGTCGTATTAAACGTTATGGCGTACGGCGTATTTGCTGCAGCTGGAATCTGTGTTGTCGTGTCGTAGAATTGCCCATATCGCGCGCGTTTAAATTCGCGAGGCGGCGGTGCCATCTGCAAGCCCTCAACTACCGTTGTTAGCCTTTCCAAAAGCGCAAGCGCATGATTCGCCTTATTCTCTGCCGATGCAGCACTAACGGCAGATTCCTGCGCCAATGCCGATATCTGATCTAGTGCTTGCGTCGCTTTAATGTCGGACACTGATTCGCTAACGGCAGCATCGTTAGCTAAATTAGCTATCATTCCAAGCGCTTGCACAGCAGAGGATTGCGCAATACCTGCTGCAATACTGACATCATTTACAACGTCTGGTGCGATGGTATCCGCAACTCGAAATAGATTTTCAAATTGCTTGATCTGCTCATGATCTTTTAGGAAAGTTGCGAGTTGATCTCGCGTCAATCCTAATTTGATTCGTGAATTAGTAGCCATTAGTATGCCAACCCTTCAAGCTGTGCCTCAAGCCTAGCAAAAGATAGATGAGCCTGGCTGTTGCCACTAAAGCGCTGGATGCGCCAATTGCGCATGTGCCCTTGCTGAAACCACACCAAGCGCTTTTTTGTGTTGCCGTTAGTTCCGACTTTAATGTATCGCTCTTGGCTCCATGAGAGTCCATCCAGTGAATAGCTTGTGCTGATCTGCGGATCAACACCAATTGCGACACGCCCGGTCAAGCTCACTAGCTCAAGCTCATTAAAGAGTGCGCCTTTCCCATCGTTGTAGACAATCATTGTGCCGAATTCCCATCGCACAATCTGGCCCCAATGTTCTCCGATGGTGTCCACCATGTAACCAACGTTGCTTGATTGCGGATCGCCTACTAGCCATTTGTCATAAGCAAAGACGAAATTTCGTGCTCGATACTGGCTAAAACCAGTCGTCGAGGTGGTAAGCGTACACCACACTTGATCGCCAAGCGCTTCGGATGCTGCTGCGTCGTAGACTAAAGTGCGATCCGGCAAATGTACGTATAAGTGCTGGTGACTCTTATCGTTGCGCGTCTCAAGTTTCACGCTAGAGAGTTGTGTCTCTGTGTAGCTTAGTAGGATTTCATCAATTTCTTGTGTACTGATTTTCTGCGCTTGACCGTTTGCGCCGATGTAAATTGCTGGAGCCTCATTCCTGCCGCTGCCTAAAAACGCCACTGATTCGGTGTAGATGCAGCAGGCAAACGTACCTACAACGCCCTTTTGTATTTGCGCCCCGTCTATGCGCTCAAACGGGAAGAACTCGCCACCAACGTTATCGAACACCTCAATAGTGTTGCGGTTGAGCGCATAAACCTCATTGCGAACTTTGAGCAATGCAACAACCGGGTCCGGGTCAACCTCAGACGAGCCGTATTTCAACGGGTTAACCTGCGTTGGGTCTGATAGCTCAGTCACAACCAAAAACTCGCCATCGGTTGTCATGAAATAGCCATCGACCCAAGCAAAATCTAAAACTATTCCTAGATCTGGGTCTGTAACCTGCGTTAGTGTTGCCCCGTCCCAGTAGTAAAGGCGACCGCCAGATGCGATAGCGAGCCTATCAAAGCTGTAATCAAACGTCACCAGAGAATCAACTGGCCCGCCAACGTCGCCAAGCTCAGTTACAGTGCCATTGCTCGCCACTGTGACAAGTTTCGTTCCCATGACGCGATAGCACGTGCCCTGCCAGTTAACCCCGCCACGATCTATCCCAGGACCGGAACCATTGGCAACCAATCCATCTGCAGGGCGTAAAAACCCGTTACTAATGCCAGATTGCTTAGGTACAGGAATTAGATTGACAGGGTAAGACGTGCGCAGGTCTGGCCCGTTGTCCGTATAGATGCCGTTAAGGATGCTAATCTGGGTCATGATTTCGCCTTGCAATTTTCAAAATGCCATCTACGCATTGCATTTCCGCCAATTTTCCCACAGTGTGGGCATTCAATTTTTGTTTGAATGCGCCCACTAAGTGCGACAGATGCCCTTTTGCGTTCTTCGTTGCTTCGCGTTTGACCAGTTCTACTTTTGTTTCCTGTAACCCACTCACGCTGCGCAGACTTCCATTCATCAGTGTGTTTATATCCGAGAGAACGTTTTTTTCCTCTGTGGGCATCTGACATTTTTTGACGCATTTCTTCCGTGTGAGTAAAACCATTCGCCTTCACAGACGCTGAGATTTTTGCACGCACATCAGCAGAAACAACTTTACCGCGATGTGCCGCGCCGACCTTTTCTCGCCATTCTTTCGTCTTCGCCCATCCGGAAGTTCCATCACCACCATCTGTAAGATTGCATAGCCTGATACCTGTCATGCGAAGTTGAGATATGCGTTCTTGTTCAATCAAGAATGCAAGTTCTTCATCAAGATCGGTTGCAACCATGCGGACATAAAACCCGCCGGCCTTACGCTGAGTCCTCTGCCAAAATTCATTTCTATGATGATGACTTCGGACTGCATAACGCTTTCCAGTGCCTTTTCCAACATAGAAAACAGCCCCCGTGTCTGAGCGAAGATGCTCATAGACGTAGAAGCGATTTTCTGATGTTGACATGATGTTCACCACTTTACGCGGTTACTCCACCATGCCGCGCTCATCTTGCCTTTGGCGATGTTGCCAGCGTGGCGCGCCTTGAATGATTCGCGTCTCGCCTTATCCGCTGCACTTTCGCCTTCACGCTTTGGTGATCCGCTAACGCCTTGTTGACCGAACCTAATCGTTTTGATTAGGTCGCCAGACTTAGCAACGACAACATGCGACTTGGTTGGATGAGAAGGCGTGCGCTTAGGCTTGTTATAGCCCTCGACGCCTGCACGTGTTAAGCGTGAATCTTGTTTCATGGCGTAGCCTGTTGGAACCAATCAGGATCATATGGTTTCACAGTGTACCCTGATACGCCGCCCATTAATGCATCATCCGGCTTTTGGAACACCCATTCGTTTTCAATCGTTTGTTGAGCCGCCGCCCATGCGGTTGTGTAGCCTGTTTTTTGATCCTTTACTCCAGTAGCCGCATTGACTCCAAATATTGGGTAATTTCGACTAGATGAATTAATTTCAACCATGTCGCCTGGACTTAAATCATCTTTTGGAACGGTCTGCTGCGTTTCAATGTTGAGAAGGTCAGGCGAATTAATTGCACTGACCATGTTGGCGTAGATCGTCTCCAAAGCCGTGTCAGCAGCGGATTGTGTATTAAAAACTAGGTAGTCGTTCATAGTAGTGGAGGCGCGTTTTTATAAGGGTGACCCACTGGGAGGTTGGCTTGTAGGCCCCACTTCCAGGCTAGGTAGCCTTCGAGTTTCTGGCGATTGTCGGTGGATAGCGTGGTCGGCACAAGCAATATTTCCGCCGCTGTCATTGATGCAATATTTGAGCCGGAAACAAATCTGGCAATATTTATTGGCCCGTCTACAAGAGTGATCGCAGTGGAATTACCTTGCGTTACTGTCAAAACATTTCCGTTTTGTGTTACCGTCCAGTTGGACGTATTAACAGCGTTTCTTACGGTTGTAAAAACATACGCCGAACTTGGAGAGCTAAGGGTTGCTGTTCCCAACTGGGAACCAGTAGAAAAACCAGTCCATACATTATTGCCAGAATTTGCCCCCATGAAATGGTAACTAGAAGCCGCTGCGGCAGAACCAAAAGACAAAAACACATTCAAGTGGGGTAGCGGGGTAATAAACACCCCGGCGATTGAAAATAGCGGATCTCCTGAAAGACCGATATTTGACACGCCCAACATAAAATCTGACGTTCCATCAAACACCGCTGCTGGCTTACCTAACAGCCCCGTAGCGTTATACGTTGGCTGCGCACTTGCAGTAGGCTGCGATACATTTCGTCCATTCCCAGACTTATCGTTCCACTGGCTAACCGTAGACCCATTGAGCGTAATCGTGCTGGCATCAGCAGCGTCAAGCCACAATGCCGTTGAGATTTGCGCGGGAGTCCAGAGCGGAATATTTCGTGAATATGATGTCAACGCTCGCAACTCTTCGTTGCTTAGGCGAGTGGGGTAATAGACGATGCGGCGAATGTGGCCGTTAACAAAATATTGCCCTCGTTCTGAGCCAATGAACATCTGATTGACAGTTGGTACTGTTCCAGATGTGTCGGTGGCAACAGAAGAGCCGTTAAATGACCGAGCAAAGTCATTTGCTTTATACGCAAATGCAAAATCATTTATTGATGTTGCTACATATCCACTTGATCCAAGTGCCGCTTGAGTTACACCACCATCAACAACTTGGCTCCTCTCAAATGTTGCGTTAGACGGGCTTGTTCTAACAGTTATTAGATTATTGGATGTGCCATTATCAATGGCCAGATACGTCTGTGCCGTGATAGCTGCCAAGCATTGTGCTTGTAGGTAGATCGTCCCCTCAGTCTGGTTATACCAGCTAGAGAAGTTCGTCCCAGTCATGCTAGCGAGGTCTGCTGCTCTAGTGACTGCTGCTGTGGTGGTGGGGATGTAGCTGGTGGGGAAGGATCCTGTTTCTAGTTGAGCGCCCCAGATGTAAATGCCGCTTGTGCCGTCACCGTTAGTTGTTAATGTGTTGCTCAATGCAGTGTATATGCCTACCACGCCTAGTGCAGTAGCCAAAGATGTTGCAGTAACAGAGCACCGATACCAGCCGTTGCCAAACGAGGTAATTGAAGCGGGCAATGAGTTTGGATTCAGCGTAATAGAACCATCAGTTAAACTAAAAATCACATAACTATTGGCTGCAAAAACAGAGTTTGTGGTATCAAATAGCAATGCGCCATGTGTTCTGCCAGCAGCTTTCATAAAACAGGAAAACGTATAGGCTGTCCCTGTTGTAATAGAAATTCCTCCGCCACGGCGTGTAACGTGAGTATTTGCTGCTGTAGTATCCTCAACCAGCTTATCGGCAGTAAGTGTGCCGTCTGGCGCTCCAATTGTGTTTGAAGTAATGCTCGCCCTAACAAGCGACCAAGCCGCATTGTCAAACTGCTCCGAGTACGTCAGCAGGTTCGTCCTCGACTCCTCAATAAGCAGACCTTTGAGTGCCCTAGTAACGGGATCGTAGTCGAACCTGGGCTCGTTAATCGCAGCGCTAGCAACCACGCCAGCGCTATTAACGTATGTGCCTGTTGTTGATCTAGTAAATGTGATGCGAGGATCTAGAGCCGGAGATGTTCCAGCAATTGGAATAAAGTCGAGACTAATAGCTGAATCGCTAAAAATACTCAGTGCTCTAGCTCTGCTCCTGGCCCTATTTCTGGACATTTTTAGAACCCTTCGCCAGGCATAATATGCAAAAACCCAGTTCCAGATGCAGTTACATACGCAACGTGCGTGGCGTCCTGATCTTTACTTAAAGACACCTGAGTAAGTGGCAATACAGGATAATCCGCCGCAGTTGCTACAACTCCAGATGTGCCGACGCTAACATACACAACGAATGAGCCTAGATTTGTGACGCATAGCGATTTTGAACCAGCCCCAATAACTGAAGCAGCAGAAACTGTTGAAGGAGCAACAACAACTCCTTTTGTGTATGACGGATTAAATGTTGCGTTAACTGACATTTGATAATCCTTTAAATATTAAGAAATTCGATACCAAGAATTGGTGGATTGCACAAAGCGCACTCGGAAAAAATCCTCAGCGGATAGAGTGCTAGGTTTTCCATACGCGGCAGTTGCGCCATTCAATGCAAGGGTAAAAGAGGTAATTTGCTGAGTCGTTGTAATCAGAATTTCCGTGCCATCTGGCGTCTGCGTATTAAGCGGCAAAGTTACCGTTCCAGCAGCAAGAGTGCCAGCAGGCTGAATCAGAATCCACTGTTGCGATACTGGCGTTGGAACCGCAATATTGAAACCAGTTCCAGGCGTATAAAAATTGGTCGCAAGCGACGGGCTTGCAAATGTCTGCTCGAAGTAGTCAAGCAAAGTCCCGATAGATACGCGCCGTGCATCGCCATTGTTCGGACTATAGACGGGCAATTGCTCGCCAGACGAGATACTAGACATCAACGGCAACTGGTTTATCTGAGCCATGTTTTCACCTTAATTAAATTCTAGCGGTCCATCAGGACCGACTGTTACCTGATCAACTGGTGGCCTAATAAATGGGTTGTCATACACACGCCACGGCTTATTGCCAGCCCCGGCAGGCATAGTTCCTGGTAGTTGTTGCTGGTTAGGATGAACGGCGCGTGAAAGAACAGTGTTGTAGCTGTCTTTGGCGGTTGCTTGTGTATTTGGCGAAACGGTCTTGCCGTAGCTTGGCGCAAGTCTTAGCGCAAGATTTGTGATGATTGCCTCATTGGCGCTATCAGGAACCTCTGATGGCTCGTCAAGATCGCTGAATTGTGGGCTTCCCGGTATCGGATATCCTAGACGGATGCCCTTTCCATTCCAATCAGCTATCATCGAATCCAGCCTACGAAGCGCCGATTGCTGCTGTTCCGGTTGAAGATCAAATGCATACGAAGCAAGGCCGATTTCCTCGAATGCAGCTGCAATAAATTGGCGCTTGCTGTATCCCATCTTATCCACCTATGGCTTGTTCAATGCGCCTTAGCAGTAGCGCGTCTGTTGTCCTGCCGTCAAATTTAACCCCGAGTTCACGGGCTTTCAGTTCCAATTCCTCGCGGGTAATTGGCGAATTATCCGCTGATTCTTCAAAATCCTCCACCGATTTTGACGGGTTTAAAAACGCGTCTACTGCTTTAATTAAGCTCTCACTCCATCCATTGGCCAGCAAATGAGCGCATTCCTTTTCGTCATTGGCTACAGTAAATCCATAAGTCGTTCCGCTTGGCCCAAAATGCTCGCCTGGGCAGCGATAAACAAGAACAGGGTATTCCATATTACTTTGCTTTCTTTGCTGTCTTAGCAGCGGATTTAAACGCCGCAGTTGTAGGAGCGCCTTTAGTGCCAGGCTTCCTCATTCGTTCTTTAGATCCTTTTTCAATGCGCTCACGCTTCGCGTGAATATTCGCATAAAGACCAGTTTTCATTTTTTAGCCTTTGCAGGAGCCTTGCCAGGCTTTCCAGCTTTCAATGCAGCAGTGCGCGCGGTAGATAGTGCAATCGCTACAGCCTGCTTTTGTGGCTTGCCCGATTTCACCTCTTTGGAGATGTTAGAGCTAATTGTTTTCTGGCTGTAGCCTTTTTTCAGCGGCATTTTATTTGCTCCAGTAATAAGCCCGAGGATTGCTCCCCGGGCTATTTTTACAGCTTAGGACAGGCGATACACAACAAAGGTATCAGCAGCCGTTTTGCGGACGCGGAAGCGAGCAGCCGCGCCGGAAGTGCCAGCGGTAGCAGCAGCGCCAACGATCGTTACGCCAGTGTTGACGGTGATCGTAAGAGCAAATGCAGCAAGCGTGATCAGCGAGAAATCGAAACTGTCACCAACTGCAAATTCCGACGCCGCATCAAGAACAGCACCAGTGGGAAGCTGGATATTACGGCCAGCAGTTGGAGTGGCGGTAACGATGCCGCTCAACAGAGAAGCAGCGGTAAATGCCATTGAGCCGCCGTCTGCAATGTCAGTGGGAGCGCCTTGAACTTGGGAATTAAGACGCAGCTGCTGCACTTGGGGAGCGGTGCCGACTTCATAATAAACAGGCTGGCTACCGGTAGACTCAACAACGATGGTTGCGCCGGCAGAATAGGAACCGAAAACGGTCTGGCCATTCTTTACGGTGCCAATCAAAGTAGTTTGGTCAGGATAGTTAGGAAACCCGATAGTACGGGAAACCTGCGCTTCACCTTGCGTGAAAACTGCAATGGATTCGCCAGACGGGATGGTAACGGTAGCTTTTCCGTTGACTGCAACGATGTTAGACATAATTTTCCTTTCTAAATTTTAAAAAGGCCGGATTTCTCCGGCCAGTGTTTCTTAGGTCTGCGAGAACATGATCACGCCAGACATTTCCGGCTGCTTGTTCACCACGCCAAACAGAGTATCGAGACGATATTTAGTTTTCATCGTGTTGATGTCGTACTGCTTCTGCATGACCAACTCGATGCCTTGGTCAGTAGAAGCACGCATCACAGCAGCGCCAGCATCAGCAGGAACGGCATAACGACCGGGCAGAATCTCAAGCGAATCACGCTGCCAGAACGGGTTCACAAAGTTGCTGACCGTATTCAGGAACACGATAGAGGCATTGGATGCAGTCGTGTTTGCAACGCAGTTCTGATACTGAATTTCTGCGTCGGTGCCGCCCTGCGCGGTAATCAGCGGTGGGCTGATAACCAGAGTGGTTGCGCTTGGCACAGAGATGACGCGGAAAGTCTTAAGCTGCCCGGTATCGCCTTTGGTGATGTGATGCACAGCGTTAATGCCAGCGATGGTGAATGCATCGCCTGCAGCAACGTTGGTTGTGCTGGAGACAGTGATGGTCTGGAAACGGTTGTCTACGTTAGCAGTTTCACCAGTAGCAGCAACAGATGTCGCTTTCGGGACATAGTAATTGCCAGCAGAGACGCGGGTATCAACGGTCAGACCTGCACCACCGGCAGCAGCTGCTTTGCGGTTTGCGTAGTCAAACTTATAGGTTTGGAAGCTGGCCATTTCGCCGACAAACGCCTTGCGCAGTGCGCGGTCGCTGATCTCGTTACCAAAGGAACGAGAGGCTTTCGACAGATCATTCGCCATGCCGTTATAGTCACGAGTGGACAGAGCCAAGAAACGATCATAAGACGGAACGCCTTGTTCGTTCATGATGGCCTCGCACTGAGCTACATCATCAAAACCAGATGCTGCAGCAGTACGTTTAACGAACAGTGTTCCCTGATTAGCTGCAACGTTCATGATTGCAACGTTGATGTCAGAAGCCAGCTTCTGTTTTGCAGCGTCGCCAAGACGACCCTCTTGCAGGCTATCGCGCAGCTCAGTTGCAGTCATAACCCACGGGACCGACTTGCTAAACCCGATAGTTGCGGGAACAGACAACTGCGTGAAATCGTCAAAGTTCGACGACATATCGGTTCCATTGTACGACGTGGCAATGTACGGCTGAGGGCGCCAGATAACATTGTTAGTGCGCTCCATCATAGTCTGGTCGGTGTTGTACACCGCGACGTTTTTGGACAGTACCAAAGCATCCTGGAAGCCTTCCAGAATATCCTCAAACGCTACGCGTTCCTCTTTGCTAAAGCTATTAGCCATTTTTAAAACTCCTGATTAAATAGATTTATTACGAAGCTGCCGTTTATAAGCCATGACTTTTGAAATATCGCCAGTCTTTTCGGCTTCAGCTCGCAGCCGTTCTAGGGTTGAGTCAACCGCCCCAGACACTCTGCCAGTTCCTTGCACAGTGCGCTCGGGTGGTGGTGCCGCCTTTCGGTTTGTAACTTTCAATTCTTTCTCCAGTTTCGCAACCGTAAAGGCGAACTTTACGTGGTCTTTGATGTCAGCGATCTCCTTTGCCTTCTTAGGATTCTTGCCGAGTGCGTAAACTACCAGTGCAGGATTTTCTGCGCCGTGAACCACCATCCATTGCTGTGTCAAGTCAAAAAGATCATGAACTACATACTCAGCATCTTCAAAGTCTTTAACATTTAGCCCGGCTTTAGCCTTACTGTAATAATCAAGTCTTGCCTGTAAAGCGTCGTGCTGCGCCTGTTCTTCTTGGCGCGCTTTCTCGGCGTCTTGATCAGCTGCGCGTTTTCGCTCGTACCAATCAGATAAAGCAGCTTCGAATTTGTCGGTGTCGTAATCGTGATCCTCTAGCTTTGGTTTCGCCCCTAACACAACCGGCTTGTTCTCAGTTTGTGCTGTGGTTTGCAACTTAGCTTCAAGTTCTCGAATGCGACGTTCCTTTTCGCGGTTCTGTTTACGCAACTCGCGAACCCATTCAGGCGCACGAGGTTCTTCTGCTGGAGGTGGCGACTCCTCACCAATGGAAACTACAACCTCGTCTTCGTCATCTTTGGCTGGTTCACTTTCCGATTCGCCGTTCTCATGTTCTGTGATTGATTGCTCATCACTGACTTGTTCGACATGCTCATCGTCTGCATTTGCCTCGATGCCTTCAACTTCGATTTGATCTCCTGTTTCTGCCGTTTTTACCATCATTTACCCCATTAAACTCACCCATTAAAACGGCGGGTGGATACCGTTAAATTATTGCATTGGCTGCACCTGATTTGTCACAGTGCCGCCAATATCACGCGCCAAGTTCAGCGCGTGGTCTTGAGAATCCATATCGACATTGGATAACACCTCTACAGTACGCGCACGCGAAAGCTCGGCATCTGCAATTGTCTTAACAGTACTTGCGCGAGCCTGCGCGGCTTTTGCTTCAGCTTCCTGAGCGGCGCTCATAAGATACATAGATTGCGGATCAGGCTGTTGCCCTTGCATCATTGCTGCTAGCTCTTCGGCTTCTTTCTCCGTAGGCTCAACAACGCCCATGCGAACAAGTTTCTTACGGAAGAAATCGCGCACGTCGCTAATTCCCTCGCCTTCCATGTTCATCATGGCCATAGCCTGTAGAACTTGCTTAGTTTCTGGATCATCGCTAATCGCCATCATGCCAGTCAACGCGCGAACGGTAGATGAACGCTTGCTGCTGGACGAAGGGCCGACCTCAACATTCACATCAAACTTAGCATTGCTAAGATCATTTTCTAATACGACAGCTCCGGTTTCCTCGTCAAGAACCGGCTTCATGAGTTCAACAGATTGAACCTCGTTACCTGCCGTGATCGCTTTCATCTTGCGGCGTTCTTCGGTGTAGATGTCTTTGGCCATCGAGAGCCAGACCTCGCCACAGCGTTTCATGCCTTTAGCAAAATTAGACATATAAATAAACGTCTGCATGTCTAGGCGCTGCTGGATCATCTCAACCGCTTTTCCTGAGATGTTGCTCACCATTTTGTCTGCTTGCTGCGCACTGCCTAATATCTCCTGCATGTCCTGCTCGGTGACCTGTAGCAATGCAGCCATTGCAGGCGGAATTGCTGGACTGCGCGTATATGCGACAGGTCCGCTAATTGATTGGTTACCGTTCTGATCAGTGACAGGATTGATTAGCAGGTATGGATAATCTTTTAGATTGTCCTCGGCCCACATAACCTGGTGGCCAGCAACCTGCTCAGGAGTGAGAATAGGTTTCTCGACGGATGATAACGCGCTGATCTCGCCAAGTTTAGACAGCTGCATGTTTTTTAGGCGCTGCGCATCTTTCGCTAGGCGCACGTGGCCCATGCAGCGCTC
>Ga0070749_10000714_pt1 | contig 22354 bp, 28 predicted proteins | sample VirMetDEL_Nov_18_FD_75180 | JGI IMG/M metagenome (GOLD analysis project Ga0070749, IMG submission 75180) | Aqueous microbial communities from the Delaware River and Bay under freshwater to marine salinity gradient to study organic matter... | ecosystem: Environmental > Aquatic > Marine >...
CGCTCCTCGAACAGTCCGTAGACGAAGCCAAATTGACCGCCGACCTGATCGTCCAGATGCTGTTGCGGGAGGCCGTCAACGCCACCGAGGGCGGAACGCGGGTCCGTGCCCTCGAGCTGCTGGGCAAAACCAAGGCCATGTTCGCCGATCGCAGCGTGACAGAAGTCCGCGAGAGCACCACGGATGACAAGCTGCTCGAACGCCTGCGCCGCATCAACCCCGCCCTTGCAGACGTGTTCGGCTCTACCATGACCAAAACCCAATGACACGCGCCAAGTGCGCCTGTTCCAGCACAGACTTCTATCTCTACGCCGTCAGCCGCCTTCCCTTGCTCGTCTGCATATCCTGCGGGACAGCACAGCGCCCCAAAGGGGGCAAATCGCCCCGTGTTGTCTCCCATTTCAAACCAGCGCGCCCCGAACGGCCAGCCATGCGCGCCACGCTCGACCCCAGGCGCATCACTGGCCTCCAAGCGGGCCCAATGAAATCAAGGGCTTAGCGGCTCATTTGACATAATGAACATTATGCGAGCGATGCCCGCACGTCATGCCGGACCGCCCCTACCCACCCGGGGGCACCCCACCCCCGCGATGCGTGTGGCGCTACTCCCCCACATATCTCCGACGAATTTGAACCCTTTTTTCAGGCCATTTTCAGTGTTACTCGCCCTTAGGTTGCTGGAATGGCTAAAACCATGGTGGCGGATTTCTGCGGGTTAGGATCGAAAATCACGGGCTAGTACATTTCCGCTGGTTTTCGCTGAGTGTCCAAGTCTCTCAACCAGAAGTAGGTAAGAATTGATAAATATGGCAAATCGCCCGCTACAGCCCTATCACGTGGCTTGGCTTGAGGCTCACCCGTACCGGACGGAGGCATGGCTTCGCGAGCGGATGGCTGACGGCTTCGACGTTCACCATCTGGACGGTGACAAGTCGAACAACGCCTCGCTGAACCTTGTCCTGATCGAGAGCGGGGATCACCTGATGCTGCACAACGGTTCTCCGCGCCGGATATGCCGCATTGGCCCGCGCAAGGGCCGCAGGGGGCCGAACAAGCGCCGGGTTAAGGTCAAGGTGGTTGTGGAGACGCGGGTGGTCGAGGTTCCGGTCGCAGCGGTTCCTGAGCCGCAGCCCGAGTCGCTGCCGCATCGGGAGGAACAGCCGATCTCGTCTGGGCCTACGGCTCGCAAGCCGCTGGGCGATCCGTGGCGGGCCTATCGGGAGGCTCAGAAACGAGTCGCATGGGCTCTTCAAGAAACGCCTGTCGATCTTCCTGCTTACAACCCGTGGGGTTTGCGATGAAAAGGATCCTTTTGGTGGGTGGTGCCGGGTTCATCGGGCATCATCTGGCGCTTGCGCTGGCGGACATTGGGCACGAGGTCCGGTGCTTCGACAGTCTGGCGACGAACAACCTGCATAGCGCGGGGACGGACGAGCATCAGGGGTTTCTTGCCGAACGGCAGGCGCTGTTGCGGAAGGCCCGGATACCGCTGGTGGTCGAGGACGCCCGGGATTTCGAGGCGGTGTGCCGGCAGATCAGGGCGTTCAAGCCGCATGTGCTGGTTCATCTGGCTGCGGTGGCCCATGCCGGGAGAGCGCACAAGGACCCGCACTCGACGTTTGATCATAGCCTGAGGACGCTGGAGAACGCGCTGGATGCGAGCCGGGCGAACGTGGAGCAGTTCATCTTCTTCTCGTCGTCGATGGCCTACGGGGACTTCCCGGGCGGGATAGCGCACGAGGATTTGCCCTTGGCCCCGAAGGACGTGTACGGGACGCTGAAGGCGTGCGGGGAGATGATGGTGAAGGTCTACGGCGAGCGGTTTGCGCTGCCGTGGACCATCGTGAGACCCTCGGCGCTTTATGGGGAGCGGTGTGTTGCCGGGCGGGTGATCCAGAAGTTCATCGAAGGGGCGATTGCGGGGAATCCGATTGTGGTCCGGGGTTCCGGGGCTCTGGATTTCACCTACATCGGGGACCTGGTGAACGGGGTTCTCAGGGCGATTGTCTGCCGGGATTCGGCGGTTCGGAACGTGTTCAACCTGACCTACGGGCAGGGCCGGACCATTGCCGAGCTTGCCGAGATGATCCGGGCCGAATTTCCCGACGTGAAAGTGAGGCACGAACCTGCCGACGAGTTCATGCCGGAACGGGGGACCCTGATTGTTCGGAAGGCTAAGGAAATGCTCGGCTATGACCCGAGATTCCCGCTGGAGAAGGGGCTGAAGCGGTATATCGACTGGTACCGTGCCCGGGCGATGGAGAAAGCGGCGTGAGCGCCCTTGTCGACATCATGGCGCTGATTTCGGAGTTTGTGGCCGACTACCCGAACAAGCCGGTCATGGAATATCGGCATCTGGACCGGCTGGACCGGATCGTTGCCGGTCCGACTTCGGACGGGGACTGGATGATCGCGGCGGGTGGCGTGGGGTATCTGGCGAAAGACAGGAAAGCGGCGATTGCCGGGGCGAAGAAACTCGCTCAGGCGGTTTCCGAGTCATGCGACCGGCAGATGGACGAGAAATTCGCCGAAATGCGGCTCACGATGGTCAACGCCATCAGGGAAACGCAGGAGCAAGAGGCATGAGCATCGGCCAGACGACGAATCTGTCGAGCGATCCGAACGATTTCCCGAAAGAGTTCGACTGCCATGCCTGCGGGCACCGGATAACCGAGGAGTGGCGCGGACTGCGATCCCATACCGAGGTCTTCACCTCGACTGGCGAAACCCCGTCTTATTTCAAGGGCAAGAATCGCGTGCCAATCGGATACGAGGAATACGAAAAACTGGCGGGCGCGCCTCCGTGGACGAAAGCCAACTACCATTGCTCGTCCTGCTACTCGGAATATGTCTGCTCGCCCAAGGGAAAGCCGGTCTGCACGATGAACTACCCCGCATGGACGGCGCGGATGAATCGGAGGGGAGGATGAGACACGCCTGCGATCTCTGCGGGTCTGAAAGCCCCGACCCATTCCCGACACTCCCCTGCATGTCTGCCCGGTCTGCGGGCTGGTTTACGTCGTCGAGCGGAGATCGGCCGACGAAATCGCCGCGGAATGGTCCGATAGCGTGTTCGGGGAGGGGTATTCGGCCGTCTGGCCCGCCGTGAAGGCCCGCCACGAGTATGTCGCGGCGTTCATGGAGGAACGGGGCCTGATCGGGAGGACGCTGCTCGACATCGGGGCCGGCGAGGGGCATTTCCTGCGCAAGATGCGCGACCGGGGCTGGGAAGTGTCGGGCCTCGACCCCTCCCCGGCCCATTGCGCGAATCTTCGCATGTCCGGCATCCCGGCCTATTGCGGAACCGCCGGTCATGTCGAGATCGAAGAGACGTTCGATGTCGTGACGGTCCTGTGGACCCTCGAAAACACGACCCAGCCCCGGAAGATGCTGGAATTTGCCCGGTCGCTGCTCAATCCCGGCGGCAAGATCGTGGTGGCCACGGGGTCAAGGATACTCGTGCCGTTCCGCAAGTCCCTGAAGTCCTATCTCGGGGACCAGAAGCCCGATTGCCACCCGACCCACTGGAGCGCCACCACCCTTGCGGCGATGCTGATGCGGGTCGGATTCGCGTTTCCTGAACGAAACCGCTTCGAGGACACCGATTGGCTGGTCTGTGTCGCGGAGACCATCGGCCCCACGGAACCGCTTCGGGGAGATGACCCTGACCAGGTGAAAGCCCACTTCGCCAAATGGCACGAGTGCTTCCCATGATCAGACACCGGAGAATGCCCACAAAGACCTCGCCGGGCCAGAACTGGTATTATGTCGGGGAACTGGTGACGCTCAAATGCCCCTGGGCCCCCATCGAAAAACCAACTCTCAAAATGGCGACGATCCAGGATGTCCCGTGGTGCAGGGCCGTGGCCTACGAATCGTTCACTTATGACCGGCTCCACGCCGACGCCCGGAACGACGAAGAGCGCCACGCGGCCGGGTTCGCGAAAGCTGACTTCGTGGACGGCGTGATCCGCGCCCAGTTCACGTTCGGGGCGGGGAGCGTGGTGTTCGTCGAACATGGTGGGTTCATTGCCTGCCGGAACGCGAGGATCGACCTTATCGCCGTGTCTCCCCTGATGAGACGCCAAGGCAAGGCCCGCCGCCTTGTCAAGGCTGCCATCCAGTTCTACGGCGGCAATGTGACCGTGGGCACCCAGGGCACCAACGAGCCCTCTCTTGCCTTGTACCGGAGCATGGGATTCGTCGAGATCAGCCGGGAATACGACTATCACTGCCGCGATGCCTACGACGTGCTTCCGTCTGGGGACGTCTTGCAGATTTTTGCCCCGGCCAAGCCGGACCCGCTCACCGAGTCGCCGTGCTGAGCAACGCCGAATCCGAGATCGTCGAGGAGCTGCTGCGCCGTGAAAAGCGACGCAAGCTGTACCGCCGTTACAACCGCCTCTACGACCACTCCCAGCCGTTCGGCCCCGACAACCAGGGCGTCTATTCGTGGCAGGTAGAGTTCCACAATGCCGGTCAGGAATACCCTGAACGCGCGCTAATCGCCGGGAATCGGGTAGGCAAATGCGTTTCTCGGGAAACGCTGATCGAAACGCCGTCCGGGCCGGTCAAGGCGCACCGTATCAAGGCGGGCGACAGGGTAATGGGCTGGGCGGGCCGTCCCATCGAGGCGGAGGTTACGGCTTTGGTTCGGAAGCGGCCGGAGCCGATATATAGACTCTGGCTGTCGACAGGCGACCGCTTGGAGTGCGCCGCGGATCACCTGATTCTGCTCGCCGGGCAGCCCAGCGGAGACCTGTCGTCCTACGCCCGCGTGCGAGACCTTCTTCCCACCGCTTCCGTCCCTCCGGGGACCAGTTCGGGACGCGCCCTGTCAGTTCGCACCGGAGATGATCGGCATTACAGCCGAAAACCGCGAGATTTTCCGGGCGGTTGTCGAGGGGCTGGCCGTTCAGATGGTGAACGACTTCCTGAGGGTCGAGATAACGGCCAAGCAGTTGCTCCGCAACCAGCCGATGTTCCGCGACATAGCCCTGCTTCGTCGTGTTCGGATGATCGGGAGCCCAGATATAGCGGTAGCCCTTCACGACCCGAACGCCGCCCTTCCAGCCGGGATGACGGGCTCCTCCGCGCGGGCCGGTTCGCTGCGTCCGGAGTTTCAGTTGAGCGCAGCGCCTCCCTATCGTATCCCGGCAACACCCCAAGCGATTCGCGATCTCCTGATGGGTCAGCGTCTCTATCTCGACCCAATTCCGCAGGAGGGTTTCGTCGATTTCTGTCCGGCGCATTGCTCCAAACCTACAGAGGGGGCTTCGCGACTATTGTAGGCTATGAAGTGTTGCCGGATCAAGAGTTGTACGACTTCTCGGTTGCCGTGACGCACAACTACTGCGCTGGCGGCGTCGTCAATCACAACACGGAGACCGGAGCCGCCGAGGTCGCCTGCCACTTGTCGGGTTGGTACCCCCCGTGGTGGGAGGGAAGGCGGTTCGACGATCCGATCCTCGCATGGACCGGATGCGAAACCGCCGAACTGTCCCGCGACGTGGTTCAACTCGCGCTTCTCGGCAAGGAAGGCGAACACGGCACGGGCTGGATACCCGGCGAACTCATCAAGAAGGTATCCTACCGGCAGGCCGGCGTAAACAACGTGGTGGATACGATCACGGTCAAGCATCGCTCTGGCGGGCTATCTACATGCACGCTGAAGACCTACCGGGCCGGTGCGGGGGGTGACGTGGCACGGCGTGTCTGGCAGGGCGCTGCCTGTCATCTGATTTGGCTCGACGAGGAATGCCCCCGGGCAATCTACACCGAGGCGCAGACCCGATTGCTGGACAACGACGGACGACTTATCGCGACGTGGACGCCGCTGATCGGCCAGACATGGCTGGTCGGGCATTACATGGGGCTCGAATCCGATACCGACATCGACGAACTGTCCGCACTGCAAGACGCCGGTTAACCGAGGCGTCGTCTTCGATCTGGCCATCGGCCGGGTCCATGCCGAGTGCATGAAGCGGAGCCCCCTGCCTCCGAATGCCGATGATCTGCATTGCCGGAAATGCGGCGATGACGGCCGGTGGAAGCCGGAATTCGTGTGGGGCTGGAACGTCCTGTGCCCGACCTGCTACGGCGTTGAGACAGAAGCCGGCCGCATCCGGATCGACGGCGACCACAAGATCGCCACGGGGGCTGAATACCTCAAATGAGGACCGGCATCTGGTACAAGAACGTCACATGGGATGACGCGCCCCACCTGAACGACCAGGCCAAGGCCGCGCTGCTCGCCTCATACCCGGAACACGAACGCGCCACCCGTTCGCAGGGCGTTCCCTTGCTCGGATCGGGTGCCGTCTATCCGGTCCTCGACGAGGACATCCTGTGCGATCCGTTTGAACTCCCGAAGCACTTCTACCGCATCAACGGCATCGACTTCGGCATCGACCACCCCTTTGCCTGGGTCGCTCTTGCATGGGACAAGGATGCGGACACGGTTTATCTGTACGACAGCTATCGGAAGTCGGGGGAAACCCCGGTCTATCACGCCGTGGTTATGAAGAAGCATGGTACCTGGATACCACATGCGTGGCCGCACGACGGCATGAACCGCGACAAGGGGTCCGGGCGACCCCTGTGGAAGCAATACAAGGGTCACGGGGCCAACATGCTGCCCCGGTCCGCCAGATACGACGAGAAGATCGGCGGCCCGCAAGGCACGGAACCGGCCGTGATCGAACTTCTGGAGCGGATGAGGACCGGAAGATTCAAGGTCTTCCGGGGTCAATCGGCGTGGTTCGAGGAAAAACGCGCCTACCACCGCAAGGACGGGATCATCGTCGCCAAGAACGATGACCTGATGAAGGCCACCCAGTACGCCCTGATGGACAAAAGACGAGCCAAAGTATTGGTTCTTGCACCACCACCCCGTCCCAAGTATTCTAAACCGATCATTGGAGGGTCGCGCTAATCGGGAATTGACGGCGGCGGCCCATCGGAACGTGCAATGACCCACTACACGATTTTCGACACCACGACGGGCGAGGACATTTCGGTCGGCACCAGCGAACCGACCTTGAAGGTCGGCCAGTCGTTCCGGGCCACGGCCTACGACCCGAACCGCCATGCAGACCGCACCAAGCGGTACGTCTGGAACACGGAGACGCGGGACTACGACGAGACGGATTCGCGTAGGGGCATCCTGAGCCCGGCCGAGTTCATGCAGCGGTTTACGGTGCAGGAGCGCATCGCGATCCGTGGTGAACGGGGGACCGATCCTGTCGTGCATGACTTCCTGTCGCTTCTTGAGGTCGCGCAGAACGTCGATCTGGACGACCCGGCGACAGTCGCGGGTGTGGGCTACCTGGTGTCGGTCAACCTTCTGACGGCGGAACGTGCCACATTGGTCCGCGCATGGACCTGATCGTCCGCCCCCCGGCCTTCCAGGCGCTGGAAGCCAGCCACACCGGGCGGCTGTCGGCAACGCTCGGGCAGGCGGTCGTCCCTGCGGATAACGCCTACGGGACGACGGTGCAGGTCGGCTCGGCCCTGTCGTTCGACGCCTATCTGTTCGAAGTCGTTTTTCACTCTCTGGCGCTGGCTGGCAATGCGACGGCCGCCATGCTGTCTATCGTCCGCGATACCGCAGGTGGGACGGCGTGGGCTGAGTTCATCCAGCACCTTTTGGTGGGGCAGGCGGGCGGGCTTACGGGCCTGGCAACTTCAGCCACCGCCGGCGGCGGGGTTCGGTATCGCTTCCCGGTATTCATCCCGGCAGGAACGACCATCGGAGCCAAACTGGCCATAGATAACACCGCGTATGTCGGTCCGCCGCTGCTCGGTGAGCCCTATGTCTACTGGCGCGCATGGGGGCGGCCTGAATATCCGACGTGGGCGGGGACGTTCGTGCAGACCATCGGCACGTCTGGCCCTACGGCGGGCGCAGGGACGGGGAATTGCGACGGCACCGCGTTTACGCCCGGCACGACCTCGGTCGGCGCATGGGCCAATCTCGGCACGCTCGACCGCGAAATCTATGCGTGGGAATGCGGGTACCATTGCGATGATCTTTCCACCGGCTCCAAAGGGGTCAACGTGGAGTTGGGCCTAGGCTCGACCGCCGGGGACCGGGGCGTGATCGACGGACTGAACTACCAGACTGGCACGGCCGAGATGTTGGGCAAGGTCCCCGGCCCTTGGTGGGGCGTCGGCCATGTCGGACAAAATGTCTACGTGCGGGCACAGGTGAGCGGCGGCAGCGATGCCAACTGCTCGGCTGCCGCGTATGGGGTGGGCTGATGGCAATTACCACCACAGCGGATTCCGCCACGATCAGCACCACGCCGTATTACCTCGGCGCGGACAGCACGTCGAAAAGCCTCCAGACCATTGCCCGCCGGGTCGGCGTCACGATTGACTGGACCAACGTTGCGGAGGGGGACAGGTTCGTCGCTAAGCTGGTTCGCGTCATCAACGGCAACGAGCGGACCAAGATCATTGGCTATGCGCAGGGTCCTTCGGTTCCCCCGCTGGATTTCTGCTTCGACGGCATTTCTGACGGCTGGGACGTAACCGTTACATCGGAGGGAACCGGCACGGCGACCGAGCGCAGCATCGCATGGGCATTCACCTATGAAGCGGTTGATCTGGCGGCTCTGTTCACCACGGCCCTGACCGAATCCTATGCGACCGATGGGGCGGCCCCTACGGCGGCTCAGGCGCTATTCGCGATCCAGCAATGGCAGCAAGAGCGTGTCGTCTCGGGAACCACCCTGACGGTCAAGAAGCTGGACGGCTCGACCACGGCGATGACGTTCACGCTGAACGATTCGAGCGCCCCGACTTCGATCACCAGGTCCGGCTGACATGGCCTCGACCGATCTCATCACCGTTGGCATCGGGGGCTCTACTGCGGCCCCCATCGCCTATCTCGTGACCTACGGGCTTGGGGACTTCGGGGGCGTGACTCCTGCTCCTACTCCATCCAAGGGCGGAACCCCGCACGACATCATTTTCTTCCAACTTTTCGGACGGGAGACCGAATGGCTATTTCGGTAACGACGACTCCCGGATCCGTGCCCTATCGCGCCACCGCGACCGGGGGCGCAGATTCGGGGCATTCCGTGACCGTCCCGGACAACGTGGAGTGGAAGGTCGAATCCGTGTTCGCCTCCTTCACCGGCTCTGCGGCGACGGGCGACCGTCAACCGGCCCTGGAGGTGTTGGACCGGGACTCCAACGTCGTTTACCGGATGCTCACCGGCACGACCTATGCCGCCGGGGCGACGATCAACGTGCAGTTCGGCCCGGCAATGCCGGATATGACGAGCGTGCGGGGCGGGACGTTCCTGTCGTCCCCGATAGACCATCTGTTCATCCCGTCCGGGTACTCGGTGCGGGTTCGCGACGCATCGGCCGCCACGGCCACAGGCGATGCGCTGACCGTTTCCCTGATGGCCGTCGAGTTTGGAACGAGGACGTAAGAAATGCACAACATGCCTCCGAACGACAAGGTGGCGTTCCTCAAGCCGTTCCTTGCCATCTTCGATTCGGCTGACGAACTCAAGGCCGAGATCGCGCGATACGAAAAGGTGCGCGACGAAGCGGCTGCCTCCGTGGGTGGCGCGGCGAAGATCAAGAAAGCCGAAGCCGTGCGGGCCGAAGCCGATGCGATTCTGGCTGCTGCCAAGTCGGATGCCGTCGAGATTGTGCGGCAGGCGGAAAAGCGGGCGGCCGACATCGACGCGGCAGCGGAGGCGGTCAGAACAGCGGTGAACGACTATTCGGTACGGACGCGCGCCGAATGCGATGGCGAGCGCCGGGTACTTGCCGACCGCAAGACTGCGCTGGAGGCAGCGGAAGCTGTGCTAGTCGAGCGCGTGGCGGCAGTGGAGAAGCGCGAGGCGGAAGCGGCGGCCATGCTGGATCAGGCAAACGCCAAGATGAACGATGCCCTCAACAAGATGGCGGCGCTCAAGCAGGCGATGGGGGACTAGATGCTGACGAACAATGACATTTCCTCGCCTGCCCGATACGTGACGATGCATTTCCTCCGTAGCGGCGAGGCGACCACGATTGCGGTCCCCGAAGCCGCCCGGCAGGCGCTCTTCGCGGCGGACGGGGCGTTCGTGGTGAACTTCAACGGCTTTGATGCGCGTATCGAAGAGACGCTGGACGGCACAGCCTCGGTCCTCAACCCCACGGCACGGGTGGTCGGAGGGATTGCCGCGCTTTCGGCCCGGGCGGTCTACGACTGCATTCTCACCATCGAGTGGCTGGAATGAAGCGGCCCGATCTGGACCAGGTGGCGCGGACCCGGTTGCAGCGTATCGCGCAGCACGCCGGTTTCTGGCATTTCGGCCGCGTCACGACCGACATGGCCGAAATCTATCTCGCGTGGGGCCAGATCGCGGGCGACGACGGACTGTTGCGGTGGGGCGGGTATTGGGGGGCCGGTGGGATTGCGCGGCGCATCGACGCCGATCCAAAGGCATCCGAGAAAGACCTCCGGCAGCTTCTGCTGAACAACGCTTATGACTTCCTGTCGCTCGCCAAGGAACTGAAGAACGGCGTCCTCCAGGAAGGGGCGTTCAAGGTCAATGGCTGAGTTCACTCAGAACGAATGGATCGCCATCGGGGAACTGGTGGCGGACGAGTTGCGCCGCCGCGAGGAAGCGCCCTATCGCCGTCATCTGGAGAAGGCGTGGGCCGAAGTTGATCGGCAGATTGCCATGTCCCCGAAGGTCCGCGTCGTGCAGTCGGGTCAGGACAACGACTGGTTCCCGAATACCGAACTGCCGTCACAGTTCAACGCGCTGGAAGTCATCATGGCCGATGCGCGCCGGATGATGTTCCCCCGGGGGAGGGAGTGGTACACGGTTCGCTCAGAACTCTCCGACGACTATCTTGAGCGATTCGAGAAGCGGCGCGAGCGGTTCCCGTTGATCGACGGGCTGGAAGCGCCGATCAGGATGGATCAGGACACCGCCGACACGCTGGTAAAGGCGGCCATCGACCATCACCACTGGATGTACGATTTCCGTGGGGCCTTTGATCTTCTCCACGCAGAGGCGATCAAGTACGGGACATACATTGCCCGCATCAGGGAAGTTACCTACTCCAAGTTCACGACGGACGAGAGGGGGGTGTATTCCAAGGGGGCCAAGGGTCCCGCCGTCATCCCGCGCTCGGTCAAGAACACCTATCTGGACGACCTCGCTTCCGCTGTGCTGCACGAAGGCTATGGAACCACGCCCGCGACCATCGGCACGTCGTGGAAGCATCTGGACGACCTGAAACGGGCGGCGAAGCAGGGCGGATCGGACAAGGGCTGGCGCACCGGCGCCGTTTCCCGTCTGGAGCCGGTCGGGAAGGAGACCGAACATCGCGGCCAGATCAGGGTCGCGGAATACGAGGGCGACATCTACGTGCCCGGGTCCAAGACCTCACGCTATCTGCCGAACGTTCGCATTCTCGTCGCGCTGGGCGTTTCCGGGGGACCCAAGGTCATCCGTCTGGAGACCGACGTAAACGCCGAGATGGTGGTCGGGACCTACATCCGCGAGAACGTGGAATCGCCCTACGGATTAAGCCCCCTGATGAAGGGCGCGCCGATCCAGGAGGCGGCCTCGGAAGCCCTCAATCGCCTGATGGCAGCGGCGGCGCTCAATGCCGAGCCGCACATCATCTACGACAAGAACGACCCCGGCCTTGTGGGAGGGGTGGACATTTCGCCGGGAGGTCATACCGGCGTGGAGGACATCGAATCGTCGATCCGCGACCTCAACATCGGAGACCCGGCGGCTCTGTTGCAGGTCTACATCGCGCTCATCAAGCAGTATGAGGATGTTACCGGCGTCAACGATCCTCGCAAGGGCGCGCAGACCAAGAGCCACACGACGGCTATGGCGGCCGATATCGAGCAGGCACGGGGGCAGGTCAGGACGGAGGATTACGTCGTGGCCCAGCAGCAAGGCCCGATGACGCAGATTCTCTACAAGGAATACGAGTTCATCAAGCGGTCGATGAAACGGCAGAGCGTGGCGGTCAATGCCGGTGGCATCGAGGGCTGGATCAACATCAGCGCGGAAGACCTGCCGGATCGCGTCTACATGGAGGTCCACGGGGCGCTGGGGCCATTCGACGAGCGCGAGAAGTCCCAGATGTTCCTCGCGACCACCACGACCGCCATGCAACTGATCGGGATGGCCAAGCAGCTTGGCCTGCCCGCGCCGGAACTCGACATTGAGGAAGCTATTCGCACCCTCTACCTGAACGCAGGCACCAATGACTCAAACCGGTACGTCAGGAAACCCAAACCGCCCGAACTCCCCGCTCCACGCTCGCCTGTTGGGGGAGGGGCTGGAGGAACTGGTCCGGGACTACCAGAGGGCGGCCCCGCTCAAGTATTCCCCGCGGTCTGAAAAGAGAAGCAAGGTCGAAGACTGGGCCTATGCTTCCGGTATTGCGGAAGGCGAACGACGTGTTATTATGTGGCTACTAGGGAAACCTGTGGAAGATGTCCGATACACAGACGACGACTAATCCGGCGGGAAGCCCGTCCGGGGCGGCAGGCTCTGGCGATGCGGATTTCGACGCCCTCGCTGAGGGTTTCGATCAAGCCACCCAAACCAAGGCTCAGCCCACCCGCAAGTCCGATCCCGTGAGGGAATGGGCTTCGCAGCAGATGCAGCGGGAGCAGAAAGCGAAGGTCGACACGGCGTTGAAGGAATCGGTTGCCTTTCTCAGAGAGGACGACCGGCTGAAAAAGCAGTCGGAGCGTATGCTGAGGGGCTTCCTGTACGACTTCGCCGTTGAGAATCAGGAGTTCGAGCGTGCCTTCCGCAATCGCGATTCCGATCCGATTGCATGGAGGCGGGCGCTGACCGAGGCCCAGAAGGCAGCGGCAGCCGAGAGCGAGGGTCCTGATTCGAAGCTGACCGACGACATTGCAGCGGCGCGAGCGGCGGTGCGGGGCACGTCAACCGATGCGCCCGAGAAGCCGAAGGCACCGAGTAACCGGGAATTGTCGCGCATGAGCGACGCTGAGTTCCGCGATTACAAGGCATCCCTTGCGGCGGGCGCGTAACCCGTAGAGGAACCGCCCGATGGCTGGCATTACCACGACCACGCAGATTTCTGCCCCGGTCAACGTCGTTTTCCAGCAGACGCTTCTGCGTAACGCGAAGTCCCGCGCCCCGTATTTCGTCGGCTCCACGGCCGCCGAGATCATGGAGAACCAGGGCACCTTCACCGCCAAGTGGCGGCGCATCGAGAACCTGACCCCGACGACCACGGCGCTTGCCGAGATCACCGGCTCGGTCTCGTTCCCGACCCGCACCGCCGACCAGCCCTCCGTGACCGACTACACGGCGACGCTGGCCAAGTACGGCAACTTCATCTTCCTCAACGAGGAAGTGGACCTCATCAACTTCACCGGCCAGACCGACAAGCTGGTCGAACTGATGGGGATCAACGCCGGTCAGTCGCTCAACCGTCTCCAGCGCAACAAGCTGGAGGACAGCGCGAGTTCGGTGTTTGCCGGCACGGCGACCACGGCCACGGGCGTCCGCGCCCGCATGAGCGCGGTTGCTGTCCGGTCGGCGGTGAACGTTCTCCAGCGCAACAGCGCAATGAAGTTCACCCCGATGTCGATGGGCTCGACCAACATCGGCAGTTCGCCTATCCGCGATGCCTACTGGGGCCTCTGCCACGTCGATGTGGAAGAGGACATCCGGGATATCTCGGGCTTCGTCGGTGTCCAGCAGTATGCCAGTCAGGTCGAGGTCGCCAAGGGCGAGTTCGGCACGGCCAACGGCGTCCGCTGGGTATCCAGCGAGGAGGCGTCCGTCGATGCCGGCTCCGCTGGCACGGCGACGGGCACCACGGTTGTTGGTACCGACTTCCGCTCGACGAGCAACACCAACGACCTCTATACGTCGATTGTCCTCGGTATGGACGCCCACGGCTCGGTTGGCCTCGGGTTCCAGCACATCAAGGAAATCTACATGGCCGGCGATTCGCTGCCGGGCGTGCAGATGATCTCGAAGCCTCGCGGTTCGGCCGGTTCTGCCGATCCCCTGAACGAGGTCGGGTCGCTGGGCTGGAAGTCGTGGCACGCAGCGGAAATCCTCAACCCCAACTGGGTGCGCGCGATCAAGTCCGTCGCCACTCTGTACCAGTAGGAGGCCACAATGACGGTAACGCTTACCGCGGGCGCACTCCAGTATCGGGGCGGCGCCTACCAGGCGAAGGAAGACCTCACGCAGTCCACGGCGACCGCCAAGCAGGCGTTGTCCGTGTCGACCGACATCTCGACGCTCGGGGGCGGCACGGCGACCGGCTTCAATGTCGACAATTACTCCGTTGCTGCGGGGGTGGAGGGCCAGACCAAGACGGTCGTGATGTTGGCGACCGGCGAGGCCAAGGTGGAACTGACGGGTACGGCGACGGGGAAGTACGTTCTCTCCACCGCCGACGCTGTTTTGGAACTCCGGTACATCAACGCGAAGTGGCGCGCGACTTTCAACGACGGCGCTACCATCGCCACGTCGACGTAAGGGTTTCTGCGTCGGATCACGCTTTCGGGGGAGGGTTTCGGCCCTCCCCTTTCTACCGAACGGTGGTGAATGTCCAAGACCGTTGCAATCCTCGGCATGGGTCCGAGCATCGCCGACTTCCGCAAGGAAATCATCACCGAGGACCGCTACGAGCCGTTGGCCGATGAAATCTGGTCCATCAACATGTCGGGGTTCTGCTACTGGACCGACCGCGTGTTCTGGATGGACGACCTCAAGGTCCAGAACGAGAATTTTCCCTTCTGCATTCGCCAGTTGAAGCAGCGCGACATCCCCGTCGTGTGTCCGGTCGAATGCCCGGAACTGCTGCCGAAGAGCGAAAGCTATCCTCTGGTGGACGCCTACAAGCTGAGCCTGAAGCACTTCGGGCGGGCCTACTTCGGGAATGGCGTGGCGTTCGCGATCGCGTATGCCATGCTGAACGGCGTGACGCGGCTGAAGATGTACGGCTGCGATTTCACCTATCCCGACTGGACCAAGGGCGAATCGGGCCGGGCCTACGTCGAGGCGTGGCTGATGGCCTTTTCTGCCGATGGTGGAGAGGTGCAGATCGCGCCCACGTCCAGCCTGTTCGACACCTGCCTGCCGGAGGGGTTCTACGGCTATTCACCCCAACCACTGATCGAGTCGGAGGAAGGCATCCTCGCCTTCCCAGGCTGGGAAATCCCGGCCAAGAAGCGGGAGTTGCAGTCCCTGATTTCCTCGGGGTTGCAGGAGAACGCCCCCCGGATTCGCGAACTGATGGAAGAGATCGGGGCTTACGAGCGCGCCCGTCAGGAAGACGAACTCGCTCAGGCCAAAGCCAACCAGACCGAACGGATCAAGCGCTCAAAGGAGATGGCAAATGCAAACTGGAACGTTCGAGACGCCGCTTCCGGAGATCGGGATTCCGGGTCCGAACCAGATGAAGGTCAGTGCGTTCGACAAGATGAGGCTGCACCAGTTGCACCTCCTCGCGGACGCCTATGGCGTGTCGTATCCGAAGGACTGCCCGAAGGACGAGATGATCCCGGTGATGAGGGCAGCGGAGAGTGCGGGTGTGTTTCGCCGGGGGAAGATCGTCGACGCGCGGAAGTGGGCGATGCTCCAGAACCCGCAGAACCCCGAGATGTGGCCTGACGATCCCGAGCCAGAGCCGGTAAACGACGACGATACGATTGGCCGCCTTCGCTCGCTGGCGAAGGAACGCGGTATCAACTCGTTCGGCCTGTCCAAGGAGCAGTTGAAGGAACGCCTGGGTGTCTAGCACCCAGACCTTTCTGGATGCGTGCAACGCAGCCCTGAAACGCGCAGGCGTCATTCAGGGCTCGACGGGTGCGATCACGTCGTTCACGTCCTCGGCTCACCAGCGCGAGGTCGACACGACGATCCAGGTATTCAACGAGGCGATGCAGGAAGTCCTCGGGCTGGGGATGTTCTCCGGCGAGGTGGCGAGCGCCACTGTCGTCGGGGTGCTGAACACCCGCGAATATGACTTGCCGTCCGATTTCGTGCGCGTGGCGGGTGAACGGCCGGAACTGCGGATCATGCGTTCCGCAACGGGCTCGCGGTACATCTACGAGTATCCGGGCGGGTATTCCCAGATGTACGTCGACCAGTTGACGGCGACGGACTTCACCGGAACTCCGGGGGCGTGGACGATCAACCCGGTGACGCAGAAGATCAGGTTCGACACGGAGAACGACGATTCGCAGACGGCGACCGCGACGTGGAACTTCCTGTACGAAAAGCAGGTGCGGTTTACCTCGACCTCGACCGCAACGGGGGACGTGTTCCCCTTCGGCGATGTCGTGGTTGATGCGCTGGTTCCGGTGGTGGCGGAAACCCTGAACCGGATCATCAAGAAGGACCCATACGATCCGGTGCAGTTCAAGAAGAACCTCGCCAACGCGATCCTGACGGCGAGCCAGTCGAAGTCGCGCAAGCGATGGGGCCTGCGGTATGGCTGACATCGAACGGCGGAGCCGTGGGCGTCAGATCGACGGCGATCTTGCCGACTGGTGGATTCGAGGCTGGCAGGGGCTCCGCGAGGAATACAACAAGTACAAGGAGGGCATGTCTCAGCCCGAGGCGTACTCCCTGCGGGACGTGCTGGCCTATCGCGCCCGCAACGACCCCATCGCCAATCGGTTTGCCTTCGCGATGGGCACCGGCGACATTGCAGGGAAGGGCATCCGCGCCTATCACGGCAGCCCGCATGACTTCGATCAGTTCTCCATGTCGAAGATCGGCGCGGGGGAGGGGGCACAAGCCTATGGGCATGGGCTGTACTTCGCGGAGAAAGAGGGCGTGGCGCGGAGTTACCGGGACGCGCTGAAGTGGAAGGGGTCAGATTGGAACGACCCGCAGTTCGTTGCCGGGCAGGCCATCGATTTCGCCAAGGGCGACAGAGAATCGGCGCTCACCAGCCTGAAGACATCACGTCGCGCGCAGATCAAGCAGATGGGTCGCGTTAACCCCGAAGTTGAGGGCGCGATTGAGTTGCTGGAATCGGGCGCAGAAATAACGGGACAGCCCCGCGGCCCCGGCCGCATGTACGAAGTCAACATCAAGGCCGACAGGGAGCAGTTCCTTGATTGGGACAAGCCCCTGAGCCAGCAGAGCGAGGCGGTGCGGAAGGCGTTGGCAAAGGTTGGGATTGAAGGCACGGACCCGGCCGCGATGAGCGCGTATGACGATGCGCTGTTGGCTGCGCTGGACGGAACCGCTCCCGCCGGATCGTTGCCCAAAGCGCCGGTTGACCCGCAGGGCGCTGAAATAGTACGTCGGCTGCAAGGGCGGGGCGGCAGCACTTGGCTTGACCCGAACGAAAGGGCCGACATCTCTGCTATGAACGCCCTCCGAGAGGCAGGCATCCCCGGTATCAAGTATCTGGACCAAGGCTCTCGCGGGGCGGGAGACGGCACGCGCAATTACGTCGTCTTTGACGATGCCCTAGTGGAAATCCTCCGCAAGTACGGTATTGCCGGGCTGCTTGGTGGCGGTGCTGCTGCCGGCATCATGGCTCCGGGAGATGCGGAAGCCGCGCAGAGGGATCGGGCGCAGGCCATCGTCGACGACTTCATCAAGCGCAACTTCCCCGGGCCATGAGATATGGCCCCGGTTCCTCCTAAGAAGGTCGTCTTCGGGCGCGGCATCAACGCCGCCGTTCGTGCCCGTCAGGTCTCGCCGATGGAGTGCGAGGACGGGGCGAACTTCGACCTCGCGCTGGACTTCACCGGCTTCCGGCCCCGCAAGCCGTTCGATCTTGTCGCTACGGCTCCCAACGGGGCTGAGATCAGGGGCTATGCCCAACTGGTCAAGCGCGACGGCACGATCAGCACCCTGATACAGGCCGGATCGAGCGTCTACGAGTGGGACGGGGCCTCGACCTTCACCATCGTCGGCTCCGTCAGTTCCGGGGCAAGGCTCCGGGGCAAGCTGTCGCACAACTGGTCGCTGGGCGATCTCGTCATCATCACCGATCTGGAGAAGGTCGAGCCCGTCCGGGTCTGGGATGGTTCAACGTTCTCCGTGATGGCGCACAACCTGTCGAGCACGCTCTACGCCAAATACGCACTGGTGGAGAATGAACGGCTCTACCTGGCGAACGTCCAATCCGGCACCGACACGCCCCATGTCCTGCTGGTCTCCAAGATTCAGGACTACGGCAACCTGAGCCAGTCGGTCAGGTCCGATGGCATTGGTTCCCTTGCCTCCACCACCTCGGATGCGTTCTTCCTGCCGGTCAGGGACCTGAAGCCGATCAACGGGCTGGAGACGATCTTCCGCACGGTGGTCCTCTCGACCGAACTCGGGCGGCTCTACAATCTCGTAGGGCAGAACGCCTTTGATTTCGAGATGAAGGAGTTCTACCCCGGCTCCCATGCCTCGGGGGATGAGGCGATGGTGAACGTCGGCAACGACATTGCCTATGGGCACATCTCGTCGATTGAAAGCCTATCGGGGACGCAGAACTTCGGCGACGTGGCGACCAACGACATCAGCCGGTGGATCGCGCCCGAGGTCGAGGATGTCCTGACGTGGACGCTGGCCTACGATCCGAGGCTCCGCAAGATTTACTGCCTGCCTGCGGGAGGGAATGTGCTGTGGGTCTGCCACAAGTCGATTCTCGATTCGCAGGACGGGCAGAGCCCGTGGTCGAAGTGGACCACCGACAACGCCTTTTCGTTCCAGCCCTCGGTGATGATGAACATGCTTCGTCCATCTGACGGGATTGAAGTCGTCTTCATGGGCGGGGCGCAGGGGCAGATTTACCAGTTGGACGGCTCGGGCACGGGGGACGCGGGGTCGACCGATATTGCCTGCTACCGGACCACGGGGATCATCGACCCGGCCGATGGGCAGAATCTGCTGGTGTTCGACAACAAGGGCTACGTGGACTTCAAGCGGGTGGCGAGTGCGACGCTCAATCTCGACTTCATCAACCAGGGGCTGGCGGTCTTCACGCGACGGACGACGGTGAACATCCCGGCCACGACGGAGTACTCGGTTTATGGCGGAACGTCCTACTACGACGGCACGGGAGACCCCGGAGACGACAACGCCTATTACGGCGACGCCCTCCGCGAGCGCATCTCCCGACAGACCTTCACCGTCGCCGGAATCCCGTCCTTTTTCCAACTCCGTAGTTCCATATCGGGCACGTCGGACTTCGAAATCGACGAAATCGGCCTCGACTTCAGCGCCGCGAAACAAGCCTAACAGCCTGTCGCGCAAGCGGGCCCTGCGGAGGGGCGCGCGCATCGACGTATACCGCGACGAACACTTGCGGTATTTGTGGGCAGCCTACAAGAAGGGGGCCTTCGCTTTTCTTGGAGAGGACTTGGGCGAGATAGAGTTCGCGTCCGCAATTATTGCATTTCTCGCGAAATTCGCACAGAATAGGGGCGAGATTTTCATGGCGTCGGCCATGACGGCAAAGGGGGAACGGCCAGTCGGTGCGTTCTTCGTTGAGTACGTCGGTGGCGGCTCGCTTGTCAGGCTGGAGGCCGAACCGCACGTTCAATGGTTCGCGTGGGCATCGCCCCGCAACCGGATCGAGGCGACCGTGAAGTTTCTCGTCGAACTCAAGAGGGTCCTGCCGTTCCGCTTCCACGTCACGGAATCGGACGCCGAGTTCTTCTTCCATATCGGCAAGTACGGCATCCTCCGCTGCGTCGGCAAGGTCCACCACTACTTCGGGGCCGACCGGGGCGCGTTCCTGTTTCAGAGCGTCGGCCGATGAGCTTCCCTGACTCCTTCAACCTGGGGCAGGCGGGGAAGGACCTCGGCAACGTCCTCAGTCTGGCCGGTGCCATCAGGGGGCTGACCTCCAGTTCTCCATCTCTGCGTGACTTCGCAGGCCCGGGATTCGGCATTGGTCCCACCGGCGTAGGCACGCCGTCGTTCCGGTTCTCCGATCCGGCGGTTCTGTCGGCCACTCCGGGGAGCATCCGCTCGGGCCTGACGGACGCTGTTACGGGGGCGTCTAGGCAGTCGCAGCAGATCGCGGACCAGTTCGGCTCTCTTGCTGGGGGGACTGGAGGGTATGCCTCGGAACTTGCCGGGCTTGGCGGGGATGTCGCGGGCCTCCGCGCCCGTCTCGGGGCGTTGGCCGAGGGGGTCGACCCGGCTACCGGAAGACTGCGGTCTGCGGTTGCCAATACCTATGCGACCCAGGCGGCAGAGGCGACGGGGAACCTGCGGGAGTCGCTCAGCCGTCGTGGAGTATTGGGGTCGAGTTTTGCCAACGACGCCGAGGCGCGGATTGCGCAGCAGTTCGGCCAGCAAGAGGCGATGACGCAGGCGCAGGTCGAGAGCGAGTCGATCAAGATGGCGCAGTCGCTTCTGGAGACCGATGCGCGTCTGGTGAGCCAGCAAGCGGACCTGATTGCGAAGCGGGTGGGTCTGGACGAGTTCTCCAGCGCGCAACTGAGCAAGCAGTTGACGGCCATCCGGCAATCGTCGGACGTGATCCGCGAGGGCGTGGCGATTGAACTTTCGGAACTCGGGGTGTCTGCGGTTGTGGCCCGCGATTTCACTGGGGTTGCCAGCAACAACGCGGCCTACGACATTGCGGCGGCCATCAAGGACAGCGCGGCGAAGGGGACCATCATGGGTGCCCTTGGTGGCGTAGCGGGCGCTCCGGGCATTCTGGAGCGTGCCGGAACCACTTTGGGCGGACTGTTCGGCGGCTCCGGCGGCTTGGCCAGCGTGCCCGGCATCGACGCTCTTGGCGCGGGGGTCGAGGGGACGACCACCGGCTCCACATTCCTGCCGGGCGCCTTTGGTGTTCCCGGCATCGACGCCCTTGGTGCGTTCGATGGGTTCCCGGCCGCGTTCGGGGCCGACACGATCACCGGCGGTGCAGGGTCGACCACGCTTGGCGGCAACATCGGCTCCGACATTCTCTCGGGCGCAGGCAACTTCCTCTCCGGTTCCAACCTCGCATCGCTTGCCGGTCCGGCCGCATTCGCGGCTGCTGGGCTTCCCGTGGCGGCGGCGTTCCTGGGTGGGGCGCTGACCGACAACACTCTCCCCGCGATGTTCACCGTTCCGGCCAATACCCCTGCCGAGCAGACCGGGTTCTCCCGGCAGTACCAAGGCGACATCAGCGGCCTGACGGCGGGCGACCTGAACCTGATTGCGGAAGTCATGCAGATCAGGGGCCAGTATGGCCCGGGTGATTTCGAGGCGTCGGGCGGGTGGGCGAACATCCCGAGCCGCAACCTTGACCCGCGATACTTCGGCATCAGCCGACTGACCCCTGCGGCAGCGGAAGCCATCTACGCCGATGCCAAGCGTCGCGGGATCAACATCGAGGACGTGTATCGGATGAACACGGCTCCCGGAAAGGGTCGGGGCTAATGTCGTTTCCAGCCATCGCCGCCGCGTCGGCCATCGAATACAAGGACAAGGCCGAGAAGGAGCAGCGCGAGTTTGGCTTGCGCGAGCGCGCCCTTGGCCTTCAGGAGCGCAGCGTAGGGGTTGCCGAGCAAGGTCTCGACATCCAGCGCGGCGATCTGGCACTCCGAAACATCCAGTTGCAGGACGCCAAGAAGAGGGCGATCTACGAAGCGGCGAGCGAAGACCTGAAGACGGTCTTCAAGACCATTGACGGCGTATGGAAGAAGGATGTCACCGGCACGGCAGGGCCTGCCTTCCTGATGAGCAAGAATTTCAACAATGTTCTCGACCGCTTGCAGGATCGGTTCAAAGAGGCTGGGGTGAATATCGACCTCCGGGACCGGGTGATGGCCTACGCCAGCGGGCAGCTTAACGCGAAGGAAGCGGGGGCTGCCGAGGCCACAACGCAACTCGCCTCGATGGAAGCCGGGCTGGGGCGCGAGCCGACGCCAGAAGAGCGCGCGCAGGCCTTCGCGAAACCCCCGGCATCCGAGGAACTAGTCAAGGTTCTTGGCCCGAACGGCGTGGTCTACATGCCCCGCAGCCGAGCGGCCGGAATGCCTGCCGAACCGACGAAGCCGGTGGCAGACGTAACGGTAAAACTCCCCCAGGAAATGGCGAAGGTTGACGCTGAGGGGATCAAGGCGGCGCGTTCCACGGCCGAGGCGGCGAATGCCAAACTCTCCAATTTCCGACTGTTGCGGGGACTGAACAACAGGGCCGTCTCTGGCTCGCTTGCATCGGCAGAACTTGGGGGCCGCAAGGTTCTTGATTTCCTCGGGCTGGGCGGATCGGCGAACAAGCAGACGATTGCCGCATCGGAACTGTTCCAGGCCGCTGCGGGCCGTCTGGTGCAGACCGACCTGAGCCTCCTGAAGGGCCCGTCGTCGGACAAGGAGTTGGACTTCCTGACCAACCTGAATCCC
>Ga0070749_10000715_pt1 | contig 22349 bp, 36 predicted proteins | sample VirMetDEL_Nov_18_FD_75180 | JGI IMG/M metagenome (GOLD analysis project Ga0070749, IMG submission 75180) | Aqueous microbial communities from the Delaware River and Bay under freshwater to marine salinity gradient to study organic matter... | ecosystem: Environmental > Aquatic > Marine >...
AATTCACTTTCTTTGTGAAGGTAACAAAAGTGAAAAATGACTTTCTTCGTGAACGCAACATCCACGAAATTTTAACGGAGGCCCGGGGAGGGGGGGCTTTCACCTGTTCGCTTTCTGTTCGGTGGGTGGCATAGACTAGGGGTATCGGGTGTTATTGTGCGACATTAAAGGGATTATTAAAAGCTATGGTTTACTACCTGTTCGGCATTACTTGACATAGTCGCACAATGATTATAGCGTATGTTTTGTATAACCCCGCGATTTTTGGCACTCCGGCCGGTTCGTAACCTGTTGTCTATATATTGACAATATAAGCTAGTGATTGTCTATTTAGTACTATTTGGCAATTGTGGCGTGTTTGTTGCCTCTGTGGTGGCTTCTGTGGCCTGTTCGTGTGCTATTGCTTGCATAGGTTGTGAGTCACCCAGTCGGAGTATAATTTCGGTGGGTTTGTCTTGGTCTGTATCTGTAAAGAGCTTAAGATATTTACCTAGTAACTCATAAGCTCGGAGTTTGTCGTTGTCCCGTTTGCTAGTGTCTGCTATGGTGCTTATACCATATAGATCATATGTTGGGTTTATCTTGTCTTTTATCAGCTTGGCTTGTAATGCCTTTTGTATGTCAAGTTTTGTCAAGTTTTGGCGCCCTATCTCGCGATATGATTGCGCGGTGGCATTGTAACCGGCTAATTTGGCGCTTTTGGTAGCGTTGCCGGTTTGCAAGTAGTAGTCGACGAACCGCTGTTGCTTGAGTGTGAGCTTTTTAGACATAATCACATAATAACATATTAGGTCTGTTATGGTTTGGCCGGCGCTAAAAAAGTCTGTAAAAAGCACTTGACAACATACAACGGCTTAAGCTATAATGATTATGTAATTAAAACAAGGAGGCAAATTGAAGACATACAGACCGGACGGAAGCTTTATAACACGAGCCGAGCGCGAGCAAATAAAAGCGCTTCGCCGTGATATCAAGCAAGCAATAGTTTTGGCCGTAGTGTTTGGCGCAATCATAGCGCTAGCGCAACTACTGCCAGCATAATAATAATTAAAACAAGGAGCAATGATTATGTATATAAAAAAAATTTTAGCAGATTACAAAGACGAAAACATAAACGATTACAGCGTTGAACTTTTCAAAGGGTATCACTTTATAAATACAGCTGGCCACGGATATTTGGCAATAGGTAGCGACGAAAACGGCTATTCAGAAGCTTATAAAATAGCAAACAACAGCAATTACAGCTTTATTTTAGACGGTGGCTTGGTATACCTAGAGGAAGATTGCGACGCCTCACAATTTTTAAAATTTATGGAGGTTTAATTATGGCGATAATTGACACTATAACAAATGACTTCGCCTTTGCGGAGTGGCTAAAAAAATCAGACAACTATAAAAATAATTTTACTTGGGAAGGTGCGAACGCTTTACAGGCATATTACGAGCAATTGAGCGATGAACTCGACCAAGATTTAGAGTTTGACCCTGTCGCTTGGTGTTGTGAGTGGTCGGAGTATAAGAGCTTAAAAGACGCGCTCAAATATTACGATAACAATGAAGCAATAGCCGAAGAGGGCTTGACTCTTGACGACTTTACGGAAGTTATAACGCTAGACAATGGCGGTGTAATTGTGAGGGATTTTTAAGATGAACTACAACGACATAATAAGCGAACTTTACAAGCTACACGACCGACTACTCAACGACGACAAAATTGACGACGCCTTGGCATTATATTGCCTACTAGGCCGAGTCGATAGTTTGCCAGACCCGACGGCCGAGCAAGTCGAGAAGCTAAACGATATATTTAGCAAGGTTTACAACCGCAATTATAAAGCGGTCAAGGCCTAGCGAGCTACAATCAAGCACCCGACAAGCGCGTCGGGTGTTTTGTTTGTAACTTGACAACATAAGCGAGCTACAAGCCGAACCGAGCAGGCAACTAGCAAATAGCCATATTTTAGACCGCTTTACAGGCCGTGTAAGCGCCGTTTAACGCCGGCCGGTGATATACCACCTAGGCCATAATATAGCTATGTCGCACAATGTTCGGATTTAGGGGAAAAGAGGCGTTTGTTTTTTGTCCCGTGAATAGCACAAGTCCTCGCGCGCGCGTCGTGGTCTGACTCAAGTCCTCGCGCCGGTCGGGGTGTCGTGTGAAGTTTTGGAGTGTTTGGCCGAAAGTTTAGCAATATAAAAAAGCGGAACCTAGCATTATAAAACACTTGACAATATATAACCCCTTGTGCTACAATACTTATAACCTAATAAAAGGGTAGTAGCTAATAAGCGAGCAATGATAGAGCCAAGCACACCATAACGGCTACAAGGTAATCGCTAGTAGTTACGAAAAAAGAGCATTAAAAAAGAGGTTATTATGAAACTTATCAAGGGTTATCATATAACACCAACCGAGATAAAGCATATTCTTTACTTAATTGAAAATAATATGACTCAAGGTGGGACAAAATTAAAACAATATAAAATAAACAAATTAAGCAATGGCCAAATTGAAGTTGATATTGCTAGCAAATATACCGCTACAATAGGCGAGCAACCAAAATGGCACAGAAGCAAGGTAACAATAACAATATAGGGCTAGCAAGTCCTCGCGCGTAGGTAAATCCTCGCGCACGAAAGGAGCAACAAATGACGGACAGAGAACAATTAGAAAAAGACGCATTGAGTGCGTGTAGTGCGGACATCTACTACGACCTTGCGGACACGATAGACAGCGTAACGGACAACGAACTATATGAAATTATCAAGGCGGACGGCGATTATAAAAAAGAATTAAAAATAAGTGAAAGGAGTAAATAATGACAATACTACAAGAAAAGATTAGCAATAAACACAATGATAGCTTATGGTATGACGGAGTAATAGCAACTAACGGACAATATGAGCTTGTAGCAACGGGTCTGATAAAGGTTACTTATGAAAAGGGCAACGATTACGGAGTTTGGAACGGGTTTAAGAGTTATGACGACTTTCCTGAAATAAATGACGATAAGGATTTAGAACAAATATACAATAGTGAAAATGGTTTTGAGATTATCAACAATAATTGGTTTGAAATACTTGATAAAGATGGGGCAAGTGTAGCAGATATTTATGGTAATTATGACGAAGCAATAGAAGCATTAAAGGAGATTAAATAATGAATTGGCTAGAGGAATTAAAATACTATCACGAGTTTATGGGGTGGAACTATGACTCTGATATATCGGGCATAAAAACACAAGCCGAAGCTAAACAACGACTCATAGAGGATTTAGATTTTATAATCGGAACAAATGGATATGGCGAATTATTCATAAGTGAAAAAGAATTATGTAAAAAGTTAGGAATAAAGGAGGTATAAATGAAATACGCAATAGTAAATGTTAATTTAGAAATACCTGTGCCAGACGACGCAACGGACGAGCAAGCACAAGACATAGCAGATAACTATGAATTGCCAAAAGAATATGTGAGTGAAAGTTATGAGTTTATAAAAGTGGTAAATGAAAAGAGTTATTAAGTTATAAACACAATAAGCCCTGTAAGCGATTATAGGGCTTTATTGTTTGTAATAGCACCTAGATATATATTTATAAAATAAATGCGTTAGACGGCCTCTCAAGAATTATGAGAACGATAGTTATCGTCCATATCACGAGCAGATAGGCCAATGAATTGCATAAAGTCTGTTATGTAGTCGTCTGTTATGGGCGTTTTATGCAGTTTAGGGAGCTTTTGGGGCTTAGGAGTCTTTAGAAAAGTTATTGACCACTCTTTTATGGCCTTGTCGGCGATGTCTAAGTCCCGTTTGTAGCATAACTCGGCTAGGCGGTCTTTTAAGTCGTCCGGTAGGTCGTCGAACCAAGCGTTGAGCGAATATATAATCATAGGTGTATTATAACAAATATAAAAAGGAGGGTGAAACAGTGAAAAGGGTGTTCGTATATTTACAACACGACAACAATAAACCAATTAAAATAGAGGTAAAAGATATGGACAAGTTAAGGGGGTATCTTGAAGCTGGTAGGGTAAAGATTAAAGAGAAGTGGTATAACATTATCACCGAGGATATTGAAGTTATGCTGGACTGGTGGGATGAGCCTGCCAAACCTAAAATGAATAAGTCCTCGCGCGTGAGTGTTGACATACCGACCGACCCTTACTCATCGGAGAGTCGTGTGAACAATGAAGAAGTCTGGACTGAGTATAAGAAGTTAAAAGAAAAGGTGAAACATCTAAAGAATACTGGAGTATGGTTAGACTAGTAGTAAATATTAAACTTAGCTAATTGTTTTTCGCTAGGTTTGCGATTTACGTTTTTAAGAGTCAAGCAAAACTCTGCTATTTTGAATATAATTTTATGATTTTGTTCTATCATTTTTAAGGCATATTTGTCCTTCTTCATATACTTGTATGCGTGATAGCTTTTTATGTAGCTATTGACTGATGTTTTGTCAGCATATCCACTACCATTAAAAGCAACCATTGAATGATATAACCAATCTTTACCACTAGTATTCCGCTTCATATATTCTCCTTAAAGGGGCAATAGTTCCCCCCTTACATTAAAGTAAGTTAAATAGTTTATTAAATGTTTCAATATCAAGGGCTAAGATAGTGGATTATAGACCCCAGGCCTTGCATTACATCTACCACTAAATTGCTTTACGCTGTTCCATTTCAAGGACGGTTACGACTAGTCGAGCTTCTGGGTTGCCACTGGTTCGGGTTACGCACCAGGCTTCATACTTGATATTGTCAACGATACTTGGACTATTCGGGATAGCTTATTCATTTCACTCTCCCTACTCCGAACAGGTATGGCCTCACGGTTTCATACAAGTAATTAAAAAAGGTCTTGATTATGCTTTAGACCTAGGTTATAATTTCTATGTAAGAAAGTGTCTACTCCCAGGTCAGGCACTTTTTTATTTACTTAAGTAGAACATATCACACACAATAAATAATTGTCAAATAGAAACACCCCCGAGATTAAAACAAGGAGTCTGGGGGTGTTCTTGTATCTAGGACAAAGAGCAAGCCTAGATACCAGGGTAACTGACTACGAAAGGAGTTGTCAGCCCTCATATACTAGCAAATTATGGGTATAATTTCAAGTCAATAAATTAACATTAAAACTATTGACAACACCCAAAGGGTTGTGCTATACTACCTATGTAATTAAGGGTAACAAAAAGGAGGTTCAGTGGAAAACATATTAAAACTAATTTTATGGTATCGTTGCGGACTTGTGTCAGAGCGTGAGTTTCTAAACGCTATAAACAAAATAGACGCAATGCAAATACCATACAGCAAAGACTACAAGGAGCTTACAAATGTTAGATGACAGCGAAAAAATATTAGAATATGCCGAGCAAGTATCATTACAACTCAAGGACATATTCATTAGCGGTGAATTAGATAAAACCAAACTACTAGACGCTTTAGGCACTATGGGTCGTATCGTGTCCCGAGCTTATGCGATTAATCACAAGTTAGTCAAAGAACAGCAAGCACAAATAGACGAGTATGAAAAAGACCTCAAGCGTAAGTTTGACGAACACGACTGCGCTAATGACGACGGTTGTGCAATATGCGAGGAATACTACTACTCAAAGGGTTGGGACGGCCTTGCACACTTTGCAGGCAGAAAGGGAAAAGATGATAGCATCAACGCTTAATGAAAATGTCACCCGTGAAGTGTATCAGGCACTACGCAAAGCCAACACCGAGCGTGAGTTATCACACCAACGCAGTGGTAAGTTATCAGCAGGACGCCTTGGCAAACCTTTACTAGAACAAATCCTATACGTAATCGGTGTACCTAAAAAACCTATTGAGGATTATGCACTAGGATTATTCCGTAGGGGTGAGAATGTCGAGGAAACTATCATTGACCTACTTAGCCCAAACGAAACCCAAGTCGAAGTAGAATACCGCAATGTCGTAGGTTTTATTGACGCCGTGCGTAATGGTATGCCATACGAAGTCAAGTCAATCAAAAACTCACAAGTAAAATACATTGACCCACAGAATACCAAAAAGACCAGACAGACCGGTGAACTACTACCAGAATATACTGGCCCAAAGTATGCCCACGTCTTACAAGCTACGCTTTACGGCCTAGCCACTAAGTCTGAGTATGTCACCGTGTTGTATGTGGCCGCCGATGACTTGAGAACATATCCACACGTCATTGAAACCAAGACGATGGCAGGCGAAGTAGAACGAATCATTGACGAGTTCAATGCCCAACTCAAACTTAAGACATTACCTAAATGGGAAGCCCGTGAGGACTGGCAAGAAAAGTATCCACAATACTCAGATTATCCTGATTGGATATCACTTGACCCAGAAACAGCTATGCAGAAACTAAAACAAGAATACCCGGAAGCATATAAGAACTTAAGAAAGGAGGGCAAATGATTACATTTATATACCTAGTAAGTGCGTTCTTTGGAGCAATCGCATTTGGATTTTGGACATTGATACTCGTACTTATACTAGACTTTGTATTGATGATATTTTTATCAGGGTTAGATAATTAATAAGGTAATAAAGAAAGAGGAAATTATGCCAGGAACAAGAGAAGGTGGCCTAAAGGCCGCAGCAACAAACAAACAACGATACGGTGACGCCTTTTACCAAGGAATAGGTAAAGTCGGTGGTACCAAGTCACGAGGCGGTGGATTCGCCAAAGACCCGGAACTAGCCAGAGAAGCTGGTCGCAAGGGTGGCAAGATATCACGCCGTGGTAAATCAACTAAACCAAGGGAGGTAATAGTCAGATGAACGATTACGAAACAATCTTTGATATATTTATTAACGAAGGTTACCCACAGGACATGGCCGAGATACTAACCGAACAGCAACTTGAATACGAAAGGACAAGCAATGAGTGATTTTACAAAACTAAGTAGCCTAGTCAATGGCACGTTCACAATACAAAAAGTCAACGGTTACAAGTGGAAGATGTGGGACAACACACAGAAAAAGATGTTGGTGTCTGACGTATGGCAAAAAGATTACCGCAAGGTATATTCAGTTGAAACCGACAAAGGCCTACTAGACTTATCCGCCAACCAAGTTGGTGTGTTACTTGAAACAGTTATTCGTAACGGTGTAGCCGACATTAACGGCACAACCTTTCAAGTAAAGTCTAACGGCAAGACCGGTATGGACATCAGATACTTCTTTAATGTAGTGCGTGACCACAAGACTGCTGAGAAACCAGCTGAAAAGCCAGCAGAGGCCGCACAAGACGCTTTTGATGACTTTGTACCAGATACTATTAACTTGGATGACATACCCTTTTAGGAGGTTTTAATGGACTTAGAAGTAGCAATCAAAGGTATCTATGATGTCAGGGAACGTATCCATAAGTTTGATATGTGGAACGACCCGGTAGCGCTAAGTGATGCGATGACCAAACTATCCGTATATAACGCATACCTAGCCGACTTCAAAGCACCACTACACAAAGAAGCTACTGAAAAAGCCTATACGGTGTATCAAGAAGTCAAACAGTCTGGCAATACGGCTAGCCAGGCAGAGATGATGAGCCGAGGGGAATCAGTAAACGAAAGGGAGGTGTACGAAAAAGTATTAAACGTGTATAACGCTACCGACAAGCTGATAAGCGTATTGCAATCACGAGTCAAAGTGGCAGAAAATCAACTAAGGAGAGAGGGAAACTTATGAACAAAAAAACATTAGGCGGTATCAAATCCGCACAAACAATTAAAGAACGTTATGGTGATTATTTCTTAGCCGATATGGGACGCAAAGGCGGCCAAATCAGCAGAGGCGGTGGAGTCACCGGTAACAGCGAGCGAGCTAAAGAACTTGGCCGACTTGGTGGACTAAAGCGTGCAGAAAATTATAGACTTAAAAAATTAGAAGAATTAAAAGGAGAATAAAATGAGATTAGCAGTTTTAATAACAAATTACATTTGTGCAGTAATTCTAGGATTCAGTTTTATTGGTTTAGGTTCAACAACAACTGAAGACCCTTGGTTAACAATTATTGGTTTAATTACATTTGGACCAGCAGTAATACTAAGTTTGGTATTCGCTCACAGCTTAAGAGATAAAAAATAATAAGTAGGAGGGATTATGGTAATTGACAAATCAACACCAACACAAGTAATGGATATATGGCAACCAAGATGGAAAGATAGGGTGGCACTAATCGCTAAATACAAAGTAGGAACACATAATGTCATTACCTTTTCCAAAACTAAATCATTACCGGGCGAGTATTACATTAGCGGCGAAGCAATCAAACAATATCCCATAGATAACAATGGTAAGTTAGATTGTTACGCAGTGCCACTCGACGCATTAGAAAAATTAGAAAGAAAATAATTAAGAGGAGGGTGAATGGAATCATTTAACGCAGCAGTATATGAGAAGTTAAACAACGTGGCCGAGGTTGTGATTCGTAAACAGCACGATTACGGTCAAGGTAACATTCTTAACGCTCCAATAGATTCACGATTGGCAGTTCTAGTCCGACTTAACGATAAGTTGGCTAGGGCTGCTAATTTGATTGAACAGGGCAAAGAACCAAACAACGAAAGCTTACACGATACCTTTCAGGACATCGTAGGCTACGGAACAATATTACTAATGTTAGAGGACGACAGCTTCAGACTGCCGTTGTTGGAGGACAAATGAAATACTTATACGCAATAGCGATAGGACTCATATTCTTAGGCGTTGCTTTAGTTGGGGTGATGTTTCAGAATCTTAACGAGTTAGCTGATTACAAGCGATGCTACAACGAGCCAATTACCGAGCTTAGTCAACACTGCAAGGACTTACTCGATGGCAAGTAAGAACACCCAGTTTCATAACAAAAAAGACAACATTACCGTTAAATGGGTAAAGCGTGCCCAAATGTGGTGTCGGACAATTATCAAGGACAATAAGCAAACACAGGAGTGGTACAGTGAAAAGCCTAAGATATCCACGATTGAAGAAGATACGAATACGGAAGCGTAAAATAGAAGTCAGTCCATTTGTAGTGAATCTCAGTCCAGAGATAGCCAAGTGGGACAAATTAAATAAAACATTACTAAGGAGGGTAAAATGAATTTTTGGGTAATATTCCTAATAACATTCTGCATAGGCGCAATCATTGGTTTTTTAATACGAGATAAACAATAATGCCTGTAAAAAAAGCCAAGGGTGACAAAGCCAAATGCGATGAACTATACAGCCTGATAATTCGTAGTGAAGGACAATGTCTAAGATGTGGCGCACGTTGTGAATGCCCACAATTTCCAAAGAAACACATTAGGGGGTGTCCTTTGACTACATCACACATCGTAGGTAGGCGATACTCAGCTACCCGTACGGCTGAGGACAACAGTCAATGCCTCTGTTTCTCGTGTCACTATTACTTTGAAAACTGGCCCAAGGAATTCAGCCGGTGGATTACTAAGACCATTGGCGTAGAACGCTACGAGGAACTTAAACGGCAAGCTGAAACAGTTACCAAAGTAGATTGGACCGCCGAGCGTGAACGTCTGCAACAGGTATGGGATGACATATTGACAAACGCATAGTGGTTATGCTACAATATATACATAATTAAACAAGGAACAAAGAGTATGAAAAAGAACATCATTATAGGAATATGTGTAGTCGTATTGGCTGCCATAGCTTATTTGATAAGCGTTACATCGTATCGGTTTGGTTATGCCAATGGCACAAAGAATCAAATTATCTGTCAAGCCTCTGAGTCACAGGAGTCTTTGAAGCAATTATGCGTACGATAAATAACGAGGGGTTAAAATTATATTACTGGAATACTCGTGGTCATGCCGGTGCGTCGCACAACAAGGCATCAGAACATCGGTATTTTGGTAAGAGCATTAAAAAGGAACGTACACCTATAAGTACAAACAAATGGCTCCTAATTGGAGCAACGGTCGTTACAGCGGCCATCGTCGGTCTTTTCTTTTTAGCAACCAAGGCAAACAGCGATGTTAAACAACTTAATGGAACTGCCAGCCAACTGCGAAAAGAATTGCAAAACAAACAACAAAACGTAGATGAGTTAAAAAAGACTCAGGAAGAACTACGACAGAATGTTGAAAAACAAATAGAGGACCTCAACAAACGTGTTGATGCACGCAAACCTAGGGTAATACCTGGTGTAGCAGTTGCAGTAGCTGCGAATGTTGATGGTACTAAAGCGGATTGGATGCGAGCTGCTGGCATTCCAGAAGATTTGTGGGGCTGTGTTGATGCACTTGTCACTAGAGAATCTGGCTGGAGGGTGAATGCCACTAATCGTTCCAGTGGTGCCTATGGTCTTCCACAGTCACTACCAGGAACCAAAATGGCCTCAGCAGGCGCTGATTGGCAAACCAATCCAGTCACACAATTAAGGTGGATGACTGGTTATGTCAATGCCCGTTACGGTGGGTTTTGTCAGGCCAATTCGTTCCAGTTACGAAATAACTGGTACTAAAATAAGGTAAAATAGAAATGTCGAAAGAAGCACCTTCTCAAAATAAGAGGGTGCTTCTGTTTGTCCAAAGGAGGGCAATATGAACACCAAGCAAGTAAACGAGTACATCAAGGACAACTACCAAACGTTGTCTGACGGTGAAATCGCTGCCAACCTGTCGGCTATGGGTTACGAAATTAACTCGGAGTCGGTACGTAAAAGGCGAAACAGCATGAAGTTGGCTAAGACCGGTGGCGGTGGTCCGACATCACTTACCAAGGAAGCAGCCGAACGGCTTGGTAGGCTCAACGAACTTCTGACACGTTCAGGAATAGACCCTGCCGATATCGGTGAAGTCAAGCAGATTCGTGTCAACGAGTGGCAGTCAATGTCCAAGGACGCTGACGGAGAGCCTGTTATTACCGATTTGAGGGGTGCCAGCATCGTTTTGAGCCCTCAGTGGGCCCAAGACCCCGAACTACCCCTAATTCGGCCTGCAAAGCCTGTACGAGTGTCTAATCCAGTGTCTAAGAACAAGCAGCCCGTCAAGAACTGTGCGGTCATTTTCCCTGACCAGCAGATTCCTTTCCACGATGAGCGTGCCATTGATATCGCACTGCAGATACTTAGGGATGTGAATCCTTCCCAGATTATCAACCTGGGGGATATGATTGACTTCCCTAGCTACTCACGCTTTGAGCAAGAGCTTCGGTTCCAGCAGACCACGCAGCTTTCGATTGACCTTGCACACCAGCACTTGGCACAACAGCGAGCAGCCGCTCCGAATGCCAAGATTGTTGTTTTGGAAGGTAATCACGACCGCAGGTTGCAGAAGTCTGTTACCCAGTACCACATGGACCTGTTCAAGCTCCGTAGGGCTAACGCCCCTGAGTCTTGGCCTGTCCTTAGTCTGCCGTTCCTATTGTGTCTGGATGAGCTTGGTGTAGAATACATTCCTGGATACCCTGCTGGGGAGTATTACGTTCAGGATTACATCAAGTGCATTCACGGTCGCAGGACTGGACAACGTGGTACCGTGGCAAAGCGAGTCGTAGATGATGAGCGAGTCACTACCGTTACAGGACACACTCACCGCTTTGAGATGGTCGGAAAGTCCACTAATACCCGACAGGGTAAGAAGGACAATTACGCACTGACACTCGGTTGTCTGTGTCGCACCGATGGAACTGTGCCAGGCTACAACAGCTCGACCGACCACGATGGCAACCCCATCCTGCGTCATGAAGACTGGCAACAGATGATTGGTGTGTTTTACTGGGACAGCTCCGGTCTGCCTTTCGAGTTCCACCCTGTGTTTATTTGGGACATGGACAAGAAGGGTGGCAAGAAGCAAGCCCTCTTTAATGGCAAGCGTTACACAGCCTGAGCATGCTGTCAAACTGCTCAATTACCGGGCTGTAGTGTAGCGAACACGCCCAGGCTATCTGTGCATAGTTGGCAGTGCCGACTAAGCTATCATGAAGTCTAGGGAGAAGGCAGTTCAACTCTGCCCAGCTCGACCAACGCACCTTTAAAGGAGAGGTATGGGACGTAACAGACACCATGTATGGTGGCCTCGAAAGGATTACAAAAGTGAGGTGGAAAAGAAATTTCGGAACCTTCCGTGTAACATCCTTTGGATTGACGAAATGGCTCATCGCCTTTTGCATATTTACACTGAGCCTCCTCGTAAGCCAAAGGTCTCGGATATGTGGCAGGCTATCAATCTTCACAAGAAGGGACTATGTTCCTGTAATCGATGAATGGAGTGTGATGGATGAGCAGAATCGTATCAAGTGCAGAAACTGTGGCGAGTGGGTGTATTACACTCCTGCAAACACTGTCATATACTGGTGGCCAGATTATCTGTGGTATTCTATCGCCCAAACAGTCTGCGACCACTGCGAATACCGCCAAGCATGTTTCCTACTTGATAATCTTGAATGGGAACTCAACTGGGCTGTCGCCAACGAGCTTGGATTCATTGAAATGGAGGGACTTCCTCACCAAGAGGTACTTGACGCCTTCAAAGAGTTCTTTCCGAACTTCGTAACATATCATGAGCTTTCAGATAATGAACAGGCTTGGGTAGATTACTTCGCTTATCTTATGGATTATGTTCCACAGGATGAGTGGTTTAACCCCTGACTTCGGTCGGGGGTTTTTATATACTCAAAAAGCCCCAGTGAGGCGGGGCTTTTAAAGTCTGAAAATTCAGAAAATTGAGAGTTCAGAAAGGGTTGTGTAAAACAATAGGAGCTCACTAAAAGTGCACGGTTATATTAACACAACTTGTGCTTATTGGCAAGCCTGACAATCCTCTAGGTTATCGGGATTAATAGGACAAACTCCACTCAAAAAATCTTCAGTTTTTTCTTCTATTTTTTCATTCATTGTTTTGATACACCTGCTCGAAGTGCCCCCAAACCAAGTGCAGCAAGTACAATGTTTACGTATTCAACATAGCTTGCATCTACGTAACCTAATTGCACTAACGTATTAAATACGATAGCTACAACAATAACAATGTAAGTTTTTTTGCCTTGTAGGAAGTTAATAAGTTGTTTCATTATTTCTTTCCTTTCTTGGCTAGATTCTTCCACATAGCAGCAGCAGCAATTCTGCGACCTTTCATACCACCGCCGGCAGCGGCAGCAACTTTAGCAAATGATTTGCCTTTTTTACCAATATCTTTACCAGCAACAGCCTTTTTCACGACTGCGCTTCTTGATTTTGCGCTCATACCAGCAGATGGTTTACGAGCAGCTTTACGCATTGCCATAACATTCCTCCTATAATTATTTATATATTTAATTATACTACTTTGTGAAACCGAGTCTTTGAATAAACCATTTAAGTAGCTTGCCAAGTGCGTTCAAATTAGATGAGTCTTCACCCATTGCTGCAAGCTGTGCCTCTAAGTCAGCACATTTCTTTTTAAGAGCGGTGTTCTCTACCATTAATGCATTAACCTTAGCGTTTAGCTCTGTGACCTGCTGTTGTAGGCTAGGAGCGGTTTTTATAGCGGCATCGGTGCCTTGCCACTCTGGAGCACTACGGAGTCGTTTAAGGGCCTCTCCTGCGCTCAAACCATTCCACTGGCTAGCAGCAGTATCACTTTCTGCTTCTCGATGCAGTCCAGTTCTATATAATTCTTTTCCACTATTTGTATCCATGATATCTCCTCCTGAAGGTGTGGGCTGTGGAGGGGCAGGTGGATTTAATTGTCCGCCCTTCGGTATGGCCCAACCTATTACATTATTATAATCGTATGCCTTAACGTGCATCCCAGAACTGTATGGGTCATTCTGTTGATACGCATTGAAATTATTGACATTGGCTGTTACCACAACGCCTGTGTGTCCCCAGCCACCACCAACATTACCGTTCCACACCATGATAGCCCCTCTGGGTGGCACACCAGTTGGTGTGTTGCGTACCCAATCAAAGGCGTCTGTTCTGGTACCAAACATATCTTTAGCACCTGCTACTGGGAATGCAGGACAACCCCCTATGCCAAGTTCAACATTGGTGTAACTCTGCACACCGGCCACACATTGGCCCATTATTCCACCGCAAGAGTTTATACGCTGACCATTAGTCCGAGCATAAAATCTATCAACGACATCAGCCATTACCTACTCCTAAGAAATTCTATTATTAAAAAAGTTACAATTGCTGTTGATACTGATGCAATTATAGGGTTAATTGCGTTATAAAAAGTTTTGCGTTTAAGCTCGTGATACACATCTGATTTGAAATCTTCAAACTCGTCTTTAGTAACGTAATTCTTGCTCATAACGTCAAGTTTCCGCTCAATCTGTTCTAAGCGGTAGAGTACTAAGTCGTAGTTTTCTTTCTTAACAGCCGGCATTACACCAACTCCACTAATAAGTACAAACCATATCTAGGTGATATATTATTACCATTGACACTAACCGTACCTCCACCAGCCGTTGCTTCAGCACGAACCTGGTATGTATGATTGCCAGATGAAACATATCTAACAATAGAAGGATTTACAGTAGTAACCCATCCACCTGTAGCATTTAAGGGTGCTCTTTCTGCAATTATTTCTGAACTATCTTCATAAATAAACGCTGTACCTAAGTTAGCAACACTACCAGTCATTCCTACTTTGGCAGTTACTTTAATTTGAGCATTAGTTGGGACATATACTGTAGCTTTTAATCCTAAGACGTCAGTTACACCACTTATAGAACCTTGCCCAGCTAAAAGATAAACTTGAGCAAGTACATTACTGAAATATGGCAATCCATAAGGATTTGCACCAACTGCATAATATACATTAGACACGCCGCCAGATGTAGGTATCATTGAAGTATCAGGTACTCTTACATTTACAGTAGTATTGGTTGAGAATGTTACTGTATTTATTTCAGCATATTCTTGAAGTCCAGCACTTACGGCATTAGCAAATGGACTATCTGTTGCTGTTGCTACTGCACTATTATTAGCAGTTAGATTATTAGCATTTGTGGTGTTAAGGTCGGTTATTGCTCCATCAAATGAGTAAGCAGATACCAACGTAGATTCAGAACCTGAAAGTGTTTGAGAAGCATAACTTCTTATTGTAGATGCCGATAATACTGAACTAAATAATGCAACTTGAGCAATTTTTCCATCAAATGGATATGTTCCAGTAGATTGAGCTCCAACAGTTAATGACCCTGTAGGAGTAGCAAATGCTGAGTTAGCATTATTAGTATAAATTGAAGGCACTTCAATTCCATCGATATAAACTTTTCCTGAAGTTCCAGACATATCTATTGAAGCAGCTACGTGAGTCCATTTGTTAAGTGGCACAGTCGCATAAGATGTTACCAAGTCATCTGCTGCTCTAGCTCCACCTAAAATTACCTGACCATTACTATTAATATAAAAGTTCCATCCATCAGTAGAGCCATTAGCTCTTGCTATAATTATTTGAACTCCACCAGTATAACTTTCTAATTTTATCCAAGCCATACAAGTTATATCATCTGTCTGAGCAGCTCCAGTTGGTGAAGATTTTGAGTAGTATTGTGTACTTCCTGATTCTAAATCAGTACATCTATATGGAGCAGCAACAGTACGTTGAAGCCTAATTTTCATTCCTGGAGATAAAGTATTAGATATATCTACAGAGTTAAAAACTAAGTCGTAATTTCTATTGCCATTGTAAGTGACAGTGTTGGGCGTATTAGCAAGACCAGTCCATCCTTCAGCACCACTTTTCATCTTGGTAGCAGGAATAGAGTTATCAGCTATTTTGGTACCATCAATAGCTGCATCTGATTTGATGTTGGCGTTATCTAGGTTACCGTTAATAACTGTGGATAATGTATTAAAAGGTGTATTGACGTCTGCCGCGTCAACTGTTTCACCGTCGTTTGGTAGTGTTAGGCTTATTAATCCCATAATTTAATTATACCCTATGGTTAGAAGTTAAATCTTGTGTCAGTTCCAACTGAACTTGTATCGGCTGTTGATAAGAAGTTCCTTAAAGCTCTGAATTTAATTGCAGCTTGTTCTGGTGAATCAGTTACAGTTGGTACAAGGTTTAATGCACGTTGTATATCTTGGTCGGTAAGAACACCAGATTCACCTAGCGCTTTAGATAGCTGAGCAACAGCACCTTGTCTTAAATCTTGGAAAGCCCTTACTCTAGGTTGTAAAGTTCCACCTACAACAGGTAAAGAAGCTAATCCAGCAGGTAATGCGCCAGCTAATCCTTGTGGTCCACCAGCAGCAGTTAATTGTGATTCAAGTGTACCCAAAACTTTATTTGCTTGATTTAATTTACGCTCAGCATTTTGTTGTGAGATTGATTTCTTTTCTGCTTTACCACCACCAAATAGGTCGTAAGCAGCTTTAATAGCAGCTAGACGCTTACCACCAGTTTGTTGTAGGTCTTGTATCGCTAGTCCTTGGAAGTATGAATCTATTTGTGCTTGTTGTCCAGTGTCTTCCATTGTACCAGCGCCCATATCAGTCATATCAGTACCTAATCCTGCTTCCATACCTGTTTCTACTGGTTGTTGTGGTTGGCCAGTTAGAACTTCACTAAGTCCCTGTCCTACTGCTTGTCTAGTAAGTATGTTTCTTAATGTTAATGGTGCAACGCCACCAGCACCTGCACCTTTAGTAGCTGTTCTACCTATAATATCTGATACGGTTTGCCTAACTGTTTCTGCACCTGGTAAAGGAGTATTTGTAAATGGAACTTGTACTCTTGATACTTGTTCGCTTAGCTTCTTAAATTCTGGTCGTGCTTGTAAAGCCTGACTTATTTCTTTATTTATAGATTGTACTTGAGTACCACCTAAACTATCTATTTTTTTACCCAATATTTGCCTAATGTCATCAGCGGCAATTTCTGCACCAGTAAATTGACCACCCTTAGCTTGTTTGGTAAATATACTAGGAAACTTTTTATTAATTTCTCTGCGTATGCCGTTTAGTTCTATAGCATTTAATTTTGTTTTGTTAGCCAATGGTTTGAATATTGTTTTAGTTATATTATCGAATTGTGTTTTTTCAACACCCGCAAGATTTTTAGAATACTTAGCAAATTCACTTTTGATTTGTGTAGTAGGTATTGTTTTTGTAATACCTTCTAACAAATTATCTACTTCTGTCGTTTTATCAGCAATAAATCTATCTACGTTAATAAATTTTTTCTTACCAGAGCCAGCAAAGTATGAAGGATATCTTCTTGTTAAATCTGCGATTCCAGCTTGTGCTGTTTCAGTAGGTAGAGTAGAGGTTCTAGCTATTGTGCCTGCCCTACCAGTTCTTTCTAAAACTCCAGTTAAGCCTTTTTGACCAGCTTTTTCTAGTGTTTCTTTACCAACAGCTTTACCAGCGCCTTCACCTAATTCCTTTGCAGTTTGCATACCAAGTTCTTTGCCACCTATTTTGAGAGCAGCTTGTCCAGCTTTAGCGGCTTTTCCAGCTTTACCAAACCCACTGAATGCACCACCTAATAGAGCATCCAAGCCTATTTCACCAGCACCGCCTTCTGCACCTATAGCTTGCCCACCTAAAGCACGACCTAACGCTGTACCTAACCCAGAACCTATAGCACCACCTACAGCAGTACCAGCACCAGGAGTAGCTAACGTACCTAAAATAGCACCTAGTGTACCTCCCGCTATTGATAAACCAGTTTTTAATAAAGGGTTACCTTTGGAAGGAAAATATTTAGAATAATCAGCTATTGAAGTAGCCGGCTTTCGTCCACCGCCCTGCATCATCAAATATTTTTGGTATTCTCTGATATTTGGGTCCATTATCTAAATCCTAACTGATAACCTAATGCGGTATTAGCAAACCAATTACTTCCTCCTGATATAAATGGTTTACCAGCTTTAATTTCTTGCAAAGTTGCTCGTCTTGCTCTTGGGCCTTCCCAACCAACAGGGAACACATCATTATAAATAATTCTATTAAGAACATCGGCAGGCACAGTATTACCAAAGTTTTGTTGAAGTTCATTTAATACTTGTTCTCTGTAACCAGATTTAACATTAGTCAAACCAGCGTTTTTAGCGTCTTGTAATCTTTGCATAGCCAAACCTTTAGCCGCAGCAGTATAATCAATACCACCTCCAGTAGCAACACCCATATCGGTGCCACCACCTCCACCCATACTGCCAAATCCACCATAAGCAGCAGCAGCAGCACGTCTGTTAGCTTCTGCTTGTCGAGCAGCTTCTTCACGGTTGAGTTCTTGCTGTCTAATCTGTTCAGCAGCTAAACGCTGGGTTTCACCAATTTTGTTTAGTGCTTGTCGCAAGTTAAAAGTCTGGGTTCCTTCTTGCTGACTTAGGTTTGCAAGTGCAGGAAGGTAACGTTCACCGGTATAAATCTGTTGTTCTTGGATAGGGGCACCAGAATAAACAACACCACGAGCATTTGCACGTCTTACAATATCTTGAAAAGCATTTTGTCTAGCTTGCTCTAAACCAGCTGTTTGAGCTTGATAATAAGAAGGAAGTGCAGAAATCTGTTCCTGATACTGTTTCTTCTGAGGAGCATAGGCTGCCTCAAGTTCTTGCATTATTTGGTCTATTTCTCTTGCCATAGTTCTATTATACCTATAAAAATATTTGTCAAATTCTTAATATGGTATGTATCCTACTTTTAATTTGAAGTAATACGTATGTGCTGATGAATCATTATTGCGTCCAGTTATAACAAATGATAGTTTGCCACTAGCTACATTGGTGTTATTAGCATAGTGAGAAAATGTAACACTTTGTTGGCCGGATGTCATACCACCACCATTAGGAAATAAATAGTTGGGGTCGTTATAGTTATCCACATATATGTCCATTAAAGGTGTAACAAGAGATATTGCTGATACGGTTTTTTCTGTGTTTACATAGTTACCAGATGCTGTTTCAGATGGGTTGAGAATACTAACTATCTGATAAAAGGTTGCACCAGCAGCGACTGACCCTGTATTAAATGTAGCCGTAGTAGTGTAGCGAATACCCATTTCTTTAGGTGTCGTAGCAATACTTTGAAAGTTGTCATTAACAAAGCTAAGCACGTCATTGTATGGTGTATTGGTATCAATCCAATATGGTACTGGCATTACTGGTTCCTCTGTATCTGATAATAAGCAGTGTAGCCAAACAATGTTACTGGCGTATCAATTCCGGTTACTTTCAATCGGTGTTGTATGTATTTGAATCTAGGTACAGAAGTTGGAGCAATGCTAGGGTCAAGTAATTTATTGCTACCCCAAGTTGAACCACCACCCCAATAACTACCACCACCCCAAGATATACCAGTTGCACCTGTGTTTAGGTCAGTACCAATAACACTATTCTTAAGGTCAGTGTCGTGTTGTACGGCTACGTTAAATGCAGTATCTTGTGGTTCTAATTGTGGGTAGAAACTACGTAAACGTTTGTATCTGGATGGGTGACCATAAGAGAAGTATTTACTGCGATATTCAAAAGAAATACGTTTACCCATATCATTGGTGTCGGTGTCGGCAGTCATTAAGAACCCAGCACGGTTAGAACCAACTACTAACTGGCCTGAGTCACCATTACCATTAAATGTGTAGGCTTGAGATATAAAGGTATTGTCATCATCCCACCAAGATTCATACACTAGGTCATAAACTAAACATTTATTGTTAAGGGCTTGTCCTGGAGATGGGTAAAACAGGTAGTATTTGTTGTCATACAGTGCTGAAGTACATCTGGTCTTATCTGCTATATCACTAATTTTGGATTTAATCTTGGAAGATATGATTTTATCTGACGCACCGTTAAACATATATACACCGTCATCAGATAGATAAAAGGCGTAGTTTTGATAAACCTGGGTAACCTGGTCATTAATTGCACCTTTATTCGATGCTGCTTTACGAAGCACAAAGTTAGTAAGGTCAGAACCATATAATACGTATTTGTTGTTGCGTGTCCAAACTATAAGGTTATCTTGGATAATCTCCATAGCGGTAATTGGGTCGGCGGTTTTAGGAGCTGGAATATATACAAAGTTAGTTGAAGTGTATTTTTCATATTCTGTTTCATCTGAAAAGAATATCTTAGTAGGGTCAGAAGCATCTACACCCCATAGACGGTTCTTGTGTACAATAATCTGTTTGAATGTAGGTGGAGAGCCACCAATCACTGAATCAGTTGTACCATCCCATTTACGTGGTGCGTCATAACCATTAGTGTAAAATACGTAGTCTTTAGCTTGTGCAAACCAATACTGCGTAGCAGATGACGATAGGCCCGTTTTAACAGTAGTCACAGTAGAGTCATTGTAAGAATATAGTTTAGTATCAACGGCCATAAGTGTACGACGACTACCATTGCTAAAGTATGCCCTGTATAAACCTAATACAGGCTTGTCATCACTCATATACGTCTTGTAATTGAATGAGGCAGATATACTAGACCAACTTGTGCCGTAGTTTACTGAGTTTTTACCTAGTGCTGTATTGGTAGTAGTGCTCCATTGGTAACTATTAGCTGAGTTTTCACTAAGATAAACTACAATCCAATAATCAGTACCAGATGTAAGAAGTGGCGCTTCTATGAATTTTGCGTTTTTATAAGCAAAAGATGACGTGATTTGGTTAGATGGAATACTACTCTGGGCAAGTATTGCACCAGGTGAACCTGCAGCATTTTCACAAATAAACACAATAACTGGTCCTTGACCAGATGCTGTATTACGGATGTTAATATCTACAGCAGTAATTCTCTTTGTAGAGCCAGCTGTAAACTTTTGTGCCAAGTAAGTAGTTACATTAATGTTCTGAGTTGATGCTCCAGTAGTAGATGTTTGTGATTGGTCTAGTGCTTCTGACTGTGGTGCAAGATATGAAGTATTGCCTTTTCGTGTAGCAATCTGACCAGAGTTATTAATTCGTGCATTCAAACAATACGGAGTAAATTTTTCTTTGATTACTTCAGGTGGGTCATAGGTATTTAGGCCACCAGACAAATCAAAATTATTATACTCAGCAGTTCTAGGACTAGCTGGGGCTACTGATGGTTGCCTAATAAAGTCTGAAACTCTAGGCATTATAGTATTCCTTCGTTAATTCTCCTGAGTCTTGTAGGCATCACTCTATTAACACCGGCAGGAAATACTCTTAAACGTTTTAACATATCAACAACTTGAGTATCCATTTGGCTTTTAATAATTAAGGCCTGGTCAAAGTTATCATTAGTCTGCATAGCTCTATATAAAGCGCCAAGAACAACTATTTCATTAAACTCTTCAGGAATGTCTGGTTGTGAGCCAGAAGTTAGAGTAGTAGGAGTTTTAATATATCGTGCTTCAATAGTATAAATACCATCTGGTACAGGATATAGGTTAACAACATCATTCCAAAGATAATACTTAGTTGGTGCTCCTTGTGATTGAGAAGTAATATCTGGTATCACCCTATCAAATTCATCTGCTGTCATTGGTTGTAAGTATAGCTCAGCATTATCAGGTGTAGTCAATTTAAGACTATATAGTTGTTGAATATCAGCAGCAATAGATGTTAAAGCATACGTGTTATCGCCAGCAGTTGTATTAAATGTAGTAGAAGTCTGCATAAAGTCTAACTGATAACGATTACATATTTCACGATTTACATCGTTAATAAACTGCAAGATTGCCGTATTTGATACGCTTGCGTCTTTGAGCCGGGCTTGTACCCGAGAGATTATGTCATTTGCTGTATATGCCATATCTCTATTATACCTTTATATTTTTTCGTAGAACCACTTAGTACCTGATTTGGCTACGTAGATAAGTACCTCTCCATCGGTAGTGTAAATATATTTGGGTGGGTCACCACCCACAATATCGTATACATTTATATTTAATCCAGTGTCGGCTGATACGGTAGCGGTATCAAGAGCTACGACAGATTCGGTTACAGCAATAAAGTTTTCTAACGATAATCCGATTGCTTCAGCAGCAATTATATTATCTGACGCACTTGTTTCAATTAAAACATCTGCGATAGCTATATCAGTTGCCGTAACAGTATCCGATATAATAACACCAAGTAGATTTAATAGGTTTATGTTTTCTGCAACAGTGATACTGTCAGATTGGTTGATAAAGTTAATAAGTTCATTAGCAACGTTTTCGCTTACACCAACACTTTCTGATTTTTGTATAAGTGTTTCTAGTTCATTTTTAACGCTTTCAGATAATACAATAGTTTCTAATTTATTTATAAATGACTCTAACAAACGATTTGTACTTTCAGACACTGATATTGAATCCGAAGCATTTATGACTCTAGTTACAACGTCAAAAGCTACATTAACGTTTTCTATTACTAGAATTCTGTCTTTGTAGTAATTCGGATAATCTGTTGTTGTTACTGATTCGCTAG
>Ga0070749_10000719_pt1 | contig 22274 bp, 47 predicted proteins | sample VirMetDEL_Nov_18_FD_75180 | JGI IMG/M metagenome (GOLD analysis project Ga0070749, IMG submission 75180) | Aqueous microbial communities from the Delaware River and Bay under freshwater to marine salinity gradient to study organic matter... | ecosystem: Environmental > Aquatic > Marine >...
GTGGAATCCTCCAGAATTTCCGGGTTAAATAATGTGGAACTACTACCTAGTACAAGAATGTATAATGAACCAAAAGTGGATAGATGAAAATGGTAGTAATTGGGCTGCTGGTCGAGTAGAATGTTTTGATAGTGAAAACTCTTATGGATATTCTAATCGTGAGTATGCTTTAATTATTGATGGTAAAGACTGGAACAAATTTGACGAGTTCCTGAGAAATTTTTCCTCAACCTCTTTACACTCGTTGGACGATCTGATAGAATATAGTAAACTACCGATAGTGAAATTTAAAGTATGAACTTTGACCAAGCAAGAGAATACTCTTTTACAATACCTTGGAAAGCCACTGAATGTTTTAGCGGATCAGATTGCTGGTGTAGGATTATTGTACCAACTGAGCCAATATATTATACTAATCCAGAATCAGATAATAAATACGAATATTCTGTTGTGGATGCTGGGGCATTAGATCAACAAACTGCGGAATATATTGTACGTTTACATAACGAACATTTAATGAGATTTAAAAAATGAATATTGTACACTACCCTATCACCAATCTTAAAAAGATTGAAGAATTTTATTCTGAGAAGGACGGAGTTCCTGTCAAACACGTTTGTACAACAGAGTTTCATGATTTTATTGCTGATGTATTTTATAGACTGACTCCTCATCCAGAATTTGGTAATAAATATTTTGCTGTACTTTTTAGGGACGGCAAACCATATATTGCTAATGCTGACCAAGTAGAGGATCTAACTTTTGGTATGGTAGAAAATGATGAAGGAAATTTAGAATATAGTCAGTATCGGCATGACTATAAGAGTTTTAAAAACGGAAACATGATTGATGGTGGGCGTGATTATATTCGCTCTAGTGGAAAGGTAAAAGTATTTGTGGTTCGTGACGGCAGAATGATACACTATGGAGGAAATGATGAAGGCTATATTTGAATTCGATCTTCCAGATGATCAACATGAATATGACGTAATGAGTCAATCACCAAAGACCCAAAGATTCTTGTGGGAATTTAGTCAACATCTAAGATCATGGCAAAAATATGGTCACGATTTTAAAGACGCAGACGATGCCCTAAAGCAGATACGGTATGAGTTCTATAGACTTCTTAACGAACACGAAGTTAATATTGACCTATGAAACATGAACTCTCTAAAGTACTAAAGATACTACCAACAGATTATACAGATTATGGTGGTGAAGTTAAGCGTTGGGAAGATCCAAATAGAACATATCCAGATTGTTCTAATGGATGCAAGTTTTTTGTTCCCCTAGATGGTGATCTTGGTAATGATTGGGGTGTTTGTAGCAATCCAAAATCGCCAAGAGCGGGACTTTTAACTTGGGAACATCAAACAGGGGTAGATTGTTTTTCTTATGGAGGAAGTTAATGGCCGCAGAACGAGAAATGCAAGAAGCATTTAATCAATGGCTAGACGAAATTCGCCCAATTATTCCACTTGGCGACGAAGGTATCTCTAATAGAGAAAGATATGCTGATATTATTCCTCTACTTAGTATAGCATTTGAAGCAGGATTTAAGGCTTATAATAAAATTATGAGGCTTGAAGCATTACAAAAACTTAGTGAGTTAGATGAAGAATTGGGGTTGGTATGAATTTTGAACAATTTATAGATATTGTTAATTCTACATACGATTCTAGCGAACTTGAACTTCGTTACGGACAAGTTATAATGAATACATTATACCAAATATGGCCGGAAAAATATAAAGAAATTTCACATACAGAATATGATTGTTTTTATGAGGATGGTTGGAGTTTTGCCACAAGTCAAACAGTGGAAAAACTGAGGAACGAATGGATAATAAATTAAGTCTTAATGGGATATGGTTTTTTGGTGTGGTCAGCGGGTTGGTTTGTAATATTGTGTATATTATTAATACAATGGACATCTAATATAGACAATAGGACTAAATATGTTGAGAAACAGAATACATTACTGGACTTGTTCAAAGGTCGCTGATTTTATTCGTGGCGAAAAGAAACCACATGCTCTTGAATGGGGCGATTGGGATGAGTATTATGCTGATCTTAAAAAACGTAAACCAATCCGTTATTGGATAACAGAAGAACTATTAAGTACGCTACAAAATATAGTTTATTATCCATATGATGTATATTCTAATACCAAGGGATATATTCGTAACAGATGGATAGATAAAACTCACTATCTTAAAACTGGATTGAAACCCGGTGGATATTATGAATTTGATGAGCGTATATTACACGGTCTATTTAATGAACTGGTTGATTATGTTGAGATAGAATTGTCTCACCTAAGCAAGTGGGATCGAAAGAAAAAGTACAAGTTTAAGCGTGGACGATGTGTAGAAGCAGCGTATGATTATTTTGAGTGGGCAAATAATTTGACATATGGAAAAGATTGTGGTATACTTCCAGACCATGAAGATTATGGCAAATTAACAGATCAGGCAATCAAGTCTAGAAAGATTAAAGAACTATACGAGTGGTGGACGATAACTAGACCAAATCGTGATAATCCACTAATGAGTATTACCAAAGAAAGTCATGGAAAAAAATATTATCAACTAATTAATGATATTGAAAACGATTATGATGATGAAGATACAGCAAAGTTAATAGAGCTTATTAAGATAAGAAATTGTTTATGGACATAAATTATATAGAGTGTGCTTGTCACTCTCCAGACCATACCATGAGATTTCATATCGAAGATGATATGATATATTTAACCGTACACTTGACACACGATACGTTTTATGGTAGACTAAAGAAAGGTATTAAGTACATATTTGGGTACACATCCAGATATGGACACTTTGACGAGTTTATTATAAGTCAAGAAGAAAAAGACAAACTGTTAGAGATATTAAAAGACAAAATGAGCCTAAATTAGAACCCGGTATTTATAGAAACGAATGGTAATGCAAGAAATAATAAACATTAAAGATTTTTATCTAGATAATGATATAGATCCAGATTTTAATGAAATTTTTTATGAATCAGCATATCCTAGCGTAAAAGATTTTTATCAACCATATTGTTCTAATAATAATATAGATAATAGGGATAGATTATTTTTCCATTATGCTATATATGGCGTGTACTACGGTTACGCAAAAAATATCTATGACTTATTTAAGCAGCAAACTGTTGGAATAAATATAAATTCTTTAACATTAAATAAAAACCTAGAAGATATCTGGCCAATTCATGAAAATTTTATTCAAAACTATAATGAAATAACAGAATATGGAAAAAATGTTGCGAAAAACTCCAAAATAGCAGTTGTTGGTTTGGCTAGAGATTGTGAAAAAAAATTACAACTATCCATTGATAATCTATTAAAATTAATGAATAAGCAATCAAAGATTTTTATTTATGAAAATGATTCTATAGATAGTACCAAAGACCTTTTACAACTAAATCAAAAGACTAATAATATCAACATATCACTCAACAACCACAAAATACCAAGATTAACTGGCTTGGATAGACAAAGAACCAATAACTTAGCATATTATCGCAACATATGTCTAGATTGGATACAAAGAAATTGTCAGGATTTCGATTATGTTATCGTTTTAGATTTAGATGCGGACTTAGGTTTTTCAATAGATGGAATCTATAATAGCATAGCATGGCTCAATAAGACAACCGATGCTGGTGGCATGGGTTCCTATTCTTTATACTTACAAATATCTAATTATCAAATAAAATTTGCTCATTACGATTCTTTTGCTGTCAGATTAAATCATTGGCAACCAACATTAAATAATTTTGATGATAACAATCCTTGGTTTAGAAATTTACACCCCCCAATTGGTTCTAATCCTATTCCATTATATTCTTGTTTTGGAGGATTAGCTGTTTATAAAACTAAAGCGTTTTTATCTGGTAGATATGACGGATCTATTGGTTCTGAGCATATTCTTTTTCATAAATCTTTACAAAACAATGGATATAATATGTATTTGAATCCAAGTAGTCGTTTTTTTGCTGTTTGTAATATAGACGAATCTATAATACAATAAAAGAAAGATTTTAATAATGAACGAAATAACTAAAGTTGAGGAAGCCCTAAAAGATGCCATTAAATACGAGCAGGTTGGTAGCACGGTTTATTTTGCACTTCAGTATATGAAAGATAATCCAACAAAAACTATCTATGATGCTTTAAAACATGGAAACTATGTAGTTTTTGAAAAAGTTTATCATGTAAGTGAAAATGATCACCCAGATATCGACAACTAGCATAATGCAATGAAAAAAATTATTATTACAGGATGCCCAAGAACGGGTACAACAGCATTAACATCTTTGTTATATCGTTCTACTAATGCTGTCGTAACAAACGAATTTCTTTTTTTTCATCCAGAAGCCAAAACCAAAAAATTAGTTCTAAACTCTATAAACAGATCATTACATAATAAAAATTCGCACATGACTAGGTTGCTTAAACTTAAAGGCTGGAATATAGAGAATCTAAAAGATTTTTTTGAACAAAAATTTATAGACAATAAAATTGAATTGTTTGGAGATAAAGCGCCAGTTTATTGTTTAAAAAACCATACTATGTCTCATCTAATAGATCAGCATAATGATGCGTATTTTATATTTACGCATAGAAATCCCTGTGCAACAGTTTATTCTTTTCTACAAAGATCGAAAACAGAAAAAGATGACCGTGCCATGTGGTATACACACGACCCAGAATATGCTATAGACAATATTATTAAATATACAAATAACTGGTTAACTATATTATATCCAAATATTCATAATAAAATTATCATAAATTATGATACTTATATTAATAAACCTGAATTATTAATTGATAAACTTAATATGTTTCTAGATACTAAGTTAAGCATCAATAAATCTGATATGCGTCCATCTGAAAAATTATATTCTCATGATAATTATTTAGCCTTTGCAGATAATTTAGACATAAAACAACAAGATATGATATTCGCTAAGTATAAAATACTTCAGAATCATATTAATAATTTAATGGAGCAAGACAAACCTTATGAATCAAAATAAGTTGTTTATGGTCAAAGGAGAAAGATGTTCTGGAACAACCTATTTATCAAATTTGCTTATACATAATCTTAATATAAAAGTATATAAATACCAATGCTGGAAACATGGATATTTACAACTAAATAGTTTGGATGATATGGCGTATGAACAATTTAATGTTCCAACTATATTTATATTTAGAGATGTGTTTGATTGGTTAAGATCCTTTTATCTAATGCCACATCATTTAGAGGGAGCATATTCAGGAAGATGGATAAAAAATATATCATTTTCAGAATTTCTAAGACGAGAAGTGAAAAATTTTGATGATAATAATAATGAAAGAATGTTAGACAAACACCCATTTCATTTACGCGATCCAAAAAATATGCTAGAATTAAGAAAATGGAAAATTGAACATTGGCTCAATTATAGGACAACTGGAAGGCCAACTTATTATTTAAAATATGAAGATCTTAGAGAAAATCCAGAAAAAATTATTAGAGAAATCAATAATCTATATTTTAATGTTGAATTTCAATTCAGAAATTGGACTTTATACAAAAGTAATCAGCAAAAAATATACCAACCAAAACAATATTTTAATATTTCTGATGATGATTATCAATTTATACTAGATAATGTTGATTGGGATCTTGAAAATAAAATTGGGTATAAAAAATATGCATGATTTGTAGAGATGATCCTAATACATAAATATAAAGGATAAAATTATGACTGATGAATCAAACCTAGAAAAAGATTTGTTAGCAAATGAAATGATCAAAAATAAATGCCGCAAAAGTAAAATTTATTCACAACATTTATATGCGGCCCTATGCAATAATATCTTTATTAAAAACGAACATACATATAGCTGCTCATGGAGATATTCTGGTGGTATTGTTGCTGATTTAAGAAATTGTGGTGAAGATTATATGGATTGGTATTGTAGTGGTATCTCTGATCATCCAGAACTAATGAGTGAAGGGTGTGTAAGCGATGAAATACGAGAGGATTTACTAAGCCTTGGATGGACAATAGAACCATATGATTGTGTGGAGAATAACATTGAAAACATATAAAACAGTTCAGAAAAAAGTTATAGACAAGACGTATTGTGATGTTTGTGGATCATGTTGCACAGACGATGATGATACAACAGAATGTGCTATACTGGAAGCGTTGTGGGGATACGCTTCTAAACAAGATGGATCAGAATATGAGATTCATTTATGTGAGAAATGTTTTGACGAAACAATACAATGGATGAAAAAGAAAAGACGGTTTTACTTGGGCTGTTTTAATTATCCACATGATGAAGATCCTTTTAATGGAAAGAGTGAGTTAATCAGCATGACTGATTTAGATATTGTTACTACTTATATTAAAGATGCCGAAAAGTATGAATTAGTACCAGAAGTTGTTTGTTTTGCTTTGCAATATATGAAAAATCATCCAGAAAAAACTATTGAGGATGCTATATCATATGGATATTGGGAATGGTGTAAATAATATACAATATTGACAACTTCCGACAGGTATGGTATAACTCCTAAATGAAGCAACAGCACGGCTATGAAAAAGAACATTCTGGTCACAGCGATTATTACTATAGAAGGAGAGGATTTAAACAAAAATTTTATCAGCAGCATACTCAAAAAAATTAAAAAATATTTCTTATACAGATTTAAATACGACAAAGAAAATGTCACTGTAGTAAAAATTGATATCTCTGACAACTATGTGGAAATACAATCATAAACAAGGAGTAAATTATGCAAGATGGCGGGAGAATGGAAAACGATATTGTGTGCGATATTTTTTTTAAAAATCATCCAAAACCAAAACATTTTTTATTTTGTAAAGCCATTAATGTTTATAACAATAGGTATAGAATTAATATTTACTCAAAAGAATATGATTTATTAGATAATATAGATAAAACTAAAATATCAGAAAGTTATTTTGCTATTTTAGAAGAAAATAACACACTATCCATTGTGCAATAAAGTGTATTATATTATATCCAAATAATTATGGGTATAATATATGAGTAATAATGATAATAAAAAAATAAAGTTTAACATTAAGCCTAATTCTTCCAAAGAATTTCATTCAATTGACATATACAGAGTTTATGGAGAAGATCATACAGACAATATGGTATATATTGACACAGTTCATCCAATGACTATCATAGAACTAAATCAGCTTAAAAATTACCTACAGGAGTATATTCATAATAATGACTGGTATTAATATACAGTCTCCTTGGTCAAATCTTTTAATAAATGGTCAGAAATGTGTTGAAACACGCTCATATCCGTTACCACAAAAATACGAAGGAGAAGAATTAGCATTAATAGAAACACCCGGTAAAAAGAATAATTTTAAGGCTAGAATAATTGGTACTATCACTTTTAGCCATAGTTTTGAATATCCAGATAAAGAAGCGTGGATGGAAGATGAATGTAGACATTTGGTTCAGAATGATGACAACGATTATGGATGGAAGGACGATAAGCCAAAATATGGCTGGGTTGTAAGCGATATTAAAAAAAATGAAGAATATCAATTGGCCCCTCAACGCAAAGGAATTATATTTACTAATAACTGTGATATATTACTGAATGTAAATAATGTTTAGCAATAAGTATAAGTTTATTTTTATACATTCTCAAAAATGCGGAGGTGGAAGCATATCAAAAATTCTGATGAACTATTATGGAGGATATAACTTTAAATTAGTAAGAAAAAAACAACATGATAATATATCAGAATATCTAAAACAAACTATATATCCTATTACTGAATACTATAAATTTGGTTGTACTAGAAATCCTTGGGATAGAATGGTTTCTCTTTTCTATCACGCAAAAACACACGACAAATGGAACAATAGTTTCAACAGTTACATATCTCAAGAAGGACATTATTTAGAAAATAGTCCAACAGCCTTGTCTGGTAGATATAAATTTTTTCACAATAATAGATATATGATGGATTATGTAGTAAAATTAGAAAATTTCAATTATGACATCCAGCGTGTATTTCATAGACTAGGCATTGCAGATTGTAATATTCCGCATATTACACACAACACAGATAGACCTAGACATTCTTATAGGGAGTATTACTCTAGTTCAGCCAAAAAATTTATTGCAAAGAAATTTGAATGGGATATAGAGTTTTTCAAATATGAATTCTAATTATGATAATATAGTTTTATGGAATGAAAGACATAAAAAAATTATATACGCTAACGAGCCTGAATGTATAACAAAAATAGGAGCAACAGAATCTGTATCTATTTCGGAATATTTACAGACACAAGGACAATCGTATAAATATTTATATGGATTAAATATGTCTTGTGGGATATATAGTTCTTCTCACGAATCTCACAATCTGTGGTGTGAATCATATATAAAAGGAATTGTAGCGTCTGACTATTTACATTTATGGAATGAAGAATCTTTTAAAAAAAACATAGAACTAGGCAACAGAAAACAAAGACTCGATAATAATTGGACCGATACTTATATCTATAATACTTTAAGTCCATATATGAAATTAAAACATGTTCCAGAACAAGCAAACGAAAGTGTAATGCAACCCTTTATTCTTGGTGATGATGCTTGGCATCTAAAATTAGCCAATACTAAAATTCTGGTTGTGTCTAGTTCACAAAAATCCTATGAGTATCAAGCAAACAGATATCATAAATTATGGAATGGTTCAACGCTTGGGAGTTTTGAATTTGTCAAAATTCCATCATCAGAATATTTAACAGAGGATAGTCAAAATAATCAATTAGAATGGTCTACCAAAGTAGATAACGCTAAAAACGAAATACTAAAAAAAGATTTTGATTTTGCTATGTTGGGTTGTGGAGGAATAGGACTTATATTGGTTGATTTTATTAAAAATGAATTACATAAACCATGTACATATCTTGGCGGTTGTTTACAATTATTTTTTGGTATTCGCGGCAACCGTTGGGAACACTGTGAAGGATGGTATAATTCTAATGATTATTGGATCAAGCCATTTCCAGAAGATATTCCAAAAAACTATATGGTTCATGAAAATGGATCTTATTGGGTGTAAAACCCTTTTAGGTGTATTATTTAGCATTATCAAGATATCAAGCTGTTAAGGAATAATATAATGTTACGAAGAAACTTTCTACAAATAGGTAGTATTACTAGTTTAGGACTAAGTTTACCGGGATATTTAAAATTAAAGGCAGACGATGATATAAATCCAAAAGCCAAAGCACAATCAGTAATCTATATTTATCTTCCCGGTGGATTTGCGGCACAAGAAACATTTGATCCTAAACCATTAGCACCAGTAGAATATCGTGGGCCATTATCTCATATAGATACTAATGTTATTGGCTCTCAATTTAGTCAATATCTTACCCAAACCTCCAAGATTGCAGATAAGATAACTGTTATTAGATCAATGACTCATGGAGAAACAGCCCATGAACGTGGAACTAATAATATGTTTACTGGCTGGCGACCATCTCCAGCACTTCAATATCCAAGTTTAGGATCAGTTGTTAGTCACGAATTAGGAGTAAGAAATAATCTTCCTCCATATGTTAGTGTGCCAAGTGTTGCTAATGAATTTGCTGGTGCTGGATATTTAAGTCATTCATATTCTTCATTCAGTCTTGGTAGTAATCCAGAAGATAAAAACTTCAAGGTAAGAGATTTAAAGTTACCAGAAGGGGTTGATACTGAGAGGTTCATTAAGCGTAAAAGACTATTAGAGGTTGTTAATGGAAGCGATTTTGTAACAAACAATAGATATAATGATTCATTAATTGCTGTTAATCAATTTTATGAAAATGCTTTTGCTATGTTAGATTCACCAGAATCTACTGCTGCTTTTGATTTATCAAAAGAAGATGATAAAATTAAAGATCGTTATGGAAGAAATGCTGCTGGAATGAGAATGCTATTATCTCGTAGGCTTGTTGAAGCGGGGGCGAGATTTATTACTATGACTTACGGCGGGTGGGATATGCACCAGAATATTGCTAATGGTATACAAAACTCTCTACCAGCATTTGATCAAGCGTTTGCTGCACTAATTAGTGATCTTGATGAAAGAGGAATGTTAGATAGTACATTGGTGTTAGTTGGTAGCGAATTTGGTCGCACACCAAAAATTAATCCAGATGCGGGCAGAGATCACTGGCCCAAGGTTTATAGTAGTGTTATGGCTGGTGGTGGAATTGCTAGAGGATTAAGTTATGGAACTAGCGATGCAACATCTAATGAGCCACAAGATAATCCAGTAACTCCAGAAGCGTGGGCAGCAACCATCTATCATCTATTGGGTATTGATTATACTAAGGCTCTTATGGCTCCCGGTGGTAGGCCAGTTAAAATTATTGATAATGGGCATAAACATATCAATGGAATACTCTCATAATAGCTTGATACTTTCTTTGGTGTTACATATTGTAGCACTATTATCAATGTCGTTGCTTGTGACTGATGTACCACAATATGTAAAACAAATACCTATTATTCTAACTCAACACGAAGAAGAAATTATAGAGCCAATATTGCCACAAATCTATAATTTTAGTGAGACAGAAACGAATATTAGTGAAGAAATAGCAGAGGCCACAAGAGAATCTTCTTTACAAACACAACCAGAATTAATGACTATTGATGTTCCTCAAAGCATACTACAAGAGGAACTATATGAGCCTTCTCAAGACTTTACTAATATTGACCTGTTGAGTGGTGTTGCAAACGCAATAGGTAATGGAATATCTTCAGAACAGTCTGTTGGGGGAGCGATTGATAGATTAACCGCAGAAATTATTAATGTGGCATCGGATGAAAATGTTAATGTGCTGTGGTTACTAGATGCTTCTATTAGCGTATCCTCACAAAGAGAGGAAATCAAAAATAGATTTGAAAAAATCTTATATGAATTGAATTTATCAGAAAACACTACTAAAGATGTTAATCATGTTATTGTTAGTTTTGGTGAAGGATTACAAATAATTAACAAAGAGCCAACTAATGATTTAGACACTCTTATTAAATCAATAACCAATATCAAATTAGATGAATCTGGAGTAGAAAACGTTTACTCTGCTGTTGGACAACTATGCAAAATATATCCATCTAAAAGAGACAATAGAACCATGATCATCATTTTTACAGATGAGGTTGGAGATGATATACAAAATCTAGAATTAGTTGCAAATTTATGTAGAAGAAATGCGGTATCTATTTATGCTGTTGCTCCACCAGCACCATTCGGCAAAAGTGTTGTAGAATTTAAGTACGTTGATCCAGATCCAAAATTTAATCAAGAACCAAGATGGGTTCAGATTCAACAGGGGCCAGACGGTTTATTTCCAACAGTATTAAATCTTCAAAGTTTACCTATTGATAACGAGGCAATAGATAGTGGCTTTGGTTCTTTTGGGTTAAGCAAATTGTGTGCTGATACTGGTGGTATTTATTTTAGTGTTCATCCAAATCGCTCCAATAATAAAGTTAAACGATCAGATATAGCACCATTAGCATCTAATATTAGTGTCTTTTTTAAAGATGAAAATATGAGAATGTATAGGCCAGATTATTCTAATATATCACATCAGAACAAAGAAATATCAACAAATAAAATTTACTCAGCATTAGTTAGGGCTTGTCAAATTCCACTGAACATTACTGGCGATCAAACAATGAAGTTTTCAGCATTTACTGAAGGTGAATTTGCTGAACAGCTTAGTATGGCACAAAGATTTGCCGCATTAATAGAACCACAAATAAATAATGTTTGGTCAATACTACAAGATGTTGAAAAATATAGCGACTCTATCAAAGATAAAAGATGGGATGCTAGTTATCATTTAGCAATGGGAAGAATATGTGCTGCGAAATGTAGAGCAGAAGCATACAATCTAACATTGGCTACTGCTAAATCTGGTATCAAAAAAGATAATGACAAAATTAACACATGGACGTTGGAATATTCCGATGAACTAACCATAAAAAATAGCCAATTAGAAAAAACGTTCGACTCTGCTAAACAGCATTTGGAATATGTTGTGAGTAACTTTCCGAATACTCCTTGGAGTTATATTGCCTCTATTGAATTAAACACTCCTATGGGGTATAAATGGGTTGGTTCGTATACTGAGCCACCGAAACTCAATATGGGTGGTGGTGGAGGAAATAATATGCCAAAAGATGATCAAAAAAGAATGCTAGAGAAAAAGCCGTCAAGAAAGGTAGATAAAATATGAACCGCAGACATTTTTTAGCACATTCAACTGCTACTGCTGCTAGTTTTCCATTTATAAATGCTCTTGCTGCTAATAGCAAAGAGATGAAAAAACAAAACAAGTCTGCGATTCTTTTGTGGATGGGAGGAGGCCCAAGCACCATAGACCTGTGGGATTTAAAACCGGGAACAGCAACGGGCGGGCCATTTAAACCAATTAGCACTAGTGCTGATGGAGTACAAATTTGTGAACATCTTCCACTTATAGCAAAACAGATGCACAACTTATCTATTGTCAGAAATATGAGTACCAGAGAAGCGGATCATATGCGTGGGCGATACTATATGCACACTGGTTATGTTCCTAATCCTAATATTGAACATCCTAGTTATGGAGGAATTATATCTCATGAACTAATTCAAGAAGTTCAACATTTAGATATTCCTCCATTTATTAGTGTTGGAGGCCCAAGTGTTAATGCTGGATTTTTAGGAGCAACATATAATCCTTTTGTTGTTGATAGTAATGGCAATATTAGAAATCTAGATTTTGGTATTGAACAAAATAGGATGATGGACAGACTACAGATGTTACAATCTATTGAAACTAAATTTATTGATGAAAAAAGAGGAGGTTTAGCGAGCGATCATTTCAAGATTCTAAACAAAACAGTTAAAATTATGTCAACTGATCAAATGGATTCTTTCAAAGTAAATAAAGAGCCAAAAGAAATTCAAGAAAGATATGGCAACACTGGTTTTGGTAGAGGGTGCTTGATGGCAAGAAGATTAGTAGAAATTGGCGTTCCGTTTATAGAAGTTGATTTGGGTGGCTGGGATAATCATACCGATATTTTTACCACATTATCTGAACGAAAACTACCAGAATTAGACCAAGCGATGAGTGCATTGGTTGAAGATTTAGAACAAAGAGGACTACTGGATAGTACAGCAATTATGTGGATGGGAGAATTTGGTCGCACACCAAATATTAACGGTAATACTGGACGAGATCATTGGGCTAGAAGTTGGAGTGTTGTTGTTGGTGGTGCTGGATTTAAGAGAGGAATAACTGTTGGAGAAACTAATGAGGATGGTAAAGAGGTTATTGGTGAGGCATATACTTCGCAAGATTTAATGGCTAGTGTATTAAAATCATTAGATATTTCATTGGAAACAACTTTCACATCCAAGAATGGGCGACCAATGAAAATTGCTAATAGTGGTAAAGTTATTAGTGAACTATTCTAATGTTGGTTTGCCGCAACGCTGTGATTAAAAAACTAAAGACTGCCTTGACAGATGCCGATACATAACGTATAATGGGTAGCATGGAGGAAACACTTATGCGTTGTATCACTTGCCTATTTCCAATTGATAGTGAACGTGCAGAATATATTATAGAATATAATAAAGCACAAGTATGCAGACATTGCTCTACAGAAAAGCGTAGAGTTGGTTATATGGACTATGGACATAAAACTGCTCCACAATTAGTTATGTGTAGTGCTAATGCTACTGAAACGAAACGAATACTAGATCGTGCCAATAGGAGAGCAAGATAATGGCAAAAAACTTTGTTAAACCAAGAAAACACGAAAGCGGTAGAACTATTACTACTAAAACTCCATATGGTTCTACTAGCGATATGATAGTTACCGATGAAGAAATAGTTAAGAAAGTTATTGTCGCAGATTTTGCTATTCTTCTACAGGATGACGAGGGTTATTATGTAACCCATAAGAATAGAGTTGATAGTGGTTTAGCCGATCCTTTTAGACATGATAATGAATATCGTTTAATTATGGATGAAAAAATATTCAAGGATTTAGGGAGTTAAATTAATGGCAGGAAATTCAGATAATATGTCCAAAATAGAACGACTAAATTTTATTAACAATCTTTTGACTGAAATTTTGATTAGTTATGATGGCGATGTCTGGATTGATGATATAGAAAAAGCACAAAATATGCTTAAAACAATGATAGAAAATATGCAGGATGACTTAAAATGAAAGACAGATTTGATCTAGAACAAGAAATTAGCAGAACATCAGAGTACGCGAGTCAAATTAGAGACTTAGTGGAATTTATGGTAGAGAATGGTTTTAATGAAGATAAAACACTAAATGCTCTCATTGGTATTGCAGAAATGATTGACATTCACACCGACAAGATGTATAATGTTATGTGTCAGGCTTTGGAACTAAACACAGATAGTATGAAATCATGCGTGAAGAATTGATAGCAACATATTATTATGGAAGCGTTGTCGAAATGAACGACACGCTGTTTGAAGTGGTAGCATACTATGATACTGCCGAAGATTATAAGAATAGAACTGTGTCTTACTATGATGTGCTTGATAAAGCTGGGCGTTGCATGAATAAGGGAGAACCTCTGACTGCTATGCCTACTTGGGATTTTGTTCGTTCTCATTTTTATGAAAGGGTCTAAATGACTACTGCTAGTGATAAGTTTGCTGATGATATCTTTACTTATATTCGTAATCAGTATGGTAAGAATGTTTTGAAAACGGTGCAATCAGATAAGAACAAATCTGTAGTATCTAAACTACTGGAGTCGGCAGCAAACCAACACGATGATGTTGAACATGCGGCCAATAAAATTATTGCCATGTTGAGACTAAACCCATGAGCGACAAACAATCTGATCGTGAAAAAAAGATCCAGATTATGCAACACGTTTTCTATATGGATGTATATAGTTATCTTAAAGATGAGTATCGTCCACAAATAGCAAGATGGTTTTGTAATAGTCCAATAGCAGGAAATATTGTAGACTTAGTAAATGAATATTATTGGGGAGGTAATAGTGTTCCATTTGTTGCGGGACAAATAGCAGACCTATTAAATAGTAAATATAAAAAAAAGAGATAATATCCAGAAACTTGATAGAACAATAAACCTCTAATATAGTGTATATAATAGTATTACTGTTCTGATAATAGAGGACTAATATGTGGCTAAAGCCTTTTGTAAAATCCGTTGTTTTGATCTCAGTATTGCGTACCATATTTTACCAATTTCTGTTGATTGCTATAGGACTTACCATAGGATTTATACTAAATGCTGAATATTTGGGTTGGAAATCTAGCATCATATCAAAATCTATTAATAACATTTTTTATCCAGTAAAATTTGATCAAAACGTTTGTCAAACTATCAAAAATTGGGGGGCTATGAAAATATGGACGGAACTTAATAGACCATTGGTTTTTGAAATTATTCAAGATGGACTATTAAATGAGGAATTATATATCTGTAAATATAAAACTATTGATCAAAACAATAAAACAATCATAAATATTGAAACTACTAGAATAAGATGGAAACCTTGGGAATATTATTGGGAAGAACCTCGTGTTGTCACAGATGAAGAACTGAAAGAGTACCATAAAAATGGTACATTGAACAGCCAAGAATCTGATAAAGCATATAAATTATTTCAGGAGCGTCAAAAAAATAATCAATTAACTAAGGAAAAAAAATGAAAACTAAAAATATTATTCTGTGCATACTATTTATTCTTTGTGCAATTAATACAACAAAGGGCGAAATGTATCCGTATATTCCATATACTATGCCTTTCCCTGCTGTGCCTATGTATCCTACCATAGAGGTTCCACTACAACCCTCTGCTACATATAGCACATACAGAGTTCCAAGACTTAGATATGAATGGGTTCCAATATATACACAAAGATTAGTAGTTCCACCAACACAATATGGTTTCTCTTGGCTGAGACAACCTAGATATGAACCTCATGTTGAGTGGATAATTCAACCAACTATTAGGCCATAAAAATGTTTTTAGGGTACGGTCTATTGACAATGATAGTTGTTTTGTTTATAATAGGTTTGTCGTGCATCGTATATTCTATGGTTTATGAAAACTCTAGTATGCAATATATTCCAACCCAACCATTTCCAGTAACAAAAAATTTTTTTAAGGACTTGGAATCAGATATTGCTGGTAGTGTTTTAATAGATTGTGAAATTGAATTCGGAGAAGATGTTGATCATGATTAGACAATGGTATTCTACAAATAATTTACCATCACCGGGAACTAAAGTTTATTATTTTTCTAAGAATCTTGGTATTTTTCGCGGCAAATATTACTATGACACAGAAACTATGGGCAATCCCCATAAATTTACCAATAATTATGGTATAGTAGACGCAGACGATGTATCTCACTGGATGCCATATATTAGAGAAGAAAAAAATAAAATTCCTCTACCTCCAGATTATCAGACTGCTGATACAGTTAATCTAGACAAAAATCAACAAACTTTTACTTTTACATATTCCTTAACAGATGATTGATTTTTATCATAATCATAGGAGTTTAATAAACACATGAAGAGATTTTATACGGCACTAGAAGCACAGTATCAGTCAAGAATAGAGGAAGCGGTTGCAGTATTGGAATTATATTTCAACAAGAATATTAGTTGTGATGATCCTTCCAATGTACTAGACATTATGGATAAACATGTGCGAATGTTGGAAGAAAATACATCCAAACTACAAACTTTACAAAGACTATTTACTCCACCACCAGAAACACAACAACCGTCCTAGAAATAATACTGTGCTACGCTTAAATCAACAACAAATATCAAAACTAATATTGATAATCTTTTTTAGTTTTAGTATAGGATATATTCTTGGAATATTATTACCATGACATTATCAGAATATCAAATTGAAAAAAGAAAACAAGAAACTAGATACTTAGAAAACCGTATTGCTATTAAAAATTTTTTAGAACAACAAAACTGGCAAGATGTTCTAAGATACATGATAGAAAATTTAGATTCTATTGATGATATCAATAACAGCCAAAGTATAGAAATGTTTAAATTAGTTACATCTTTAGAAGATGCATTATTATCATACTCTAGAATATTTGATAATGTTCACAACTAAAAAATTGCCTTTTAATTCTGTATTAGTTCAAGCAGAATCCCAAATGGTTTTAGCAGAAACCTTTATGAGATTCCAAGAATACTACGAAAGCCCAAAGTTTAAAGATACCATATTCACAGTCGGTCAACTTAAAACATGGTATAGCGAAACTTACGGAGCCGATACATACACAAGAGATTGGAGTGGCTTTAATTTCCCTAGTTCTGTTTTACAACCATTCAGAGAAGGATTATTTGACCCATTAACAAAATTAGAACAAGAACTTTTGTTATTGTTTAGATATAGACATGACAACTTTTATATTATTGGCGCTAATGATCCTGAGACTATTAGACACGAACTAGCACATGCTTTGTTCAACTATAGTATGCAATATAAAAGCCAGATAAATCAACTGTGTAAAACATACCAAAAAGAACTTAAAAAAATAGCCCAATATTTACTTGATAAAGGATATCATAGTGGAGTTATCAACGATGAACTTCAAGCATATATTACTGATAATGATGATCAATTTATTCTAAACAATTTAGACAAAGAACTAATAGATAAATTCAACAAGGCTTACGAAACACATAGTAGAATATAAAATGTCTAACGAAACATATGAACAATTAACAAAAGAAAATACCAACCCTCTAAGATACGAGTGTTTTCAGCCAGAAATTCGACATTATATTTCTACTATAGAAAAACATGCAGATGTATGTAAACACATTAATGATCTTTATGAATTAATAGCTTATCAAATGAAACAGATCACAATTAAAGAAGCGTTTATCATATCTCAGAAGCATAAAGAAGCATGGAAACATTATGAACAAAATTACAAGGATTGGGACTCTAAAAATCGTAGATTTTTTACAGAAGAAGAATTGAAATCAAGAAAATGCTAAACTCTTGACTTGTTCGTGCGTCTGTGTTATAATCAACTGCTGGAGGCTATAAATAAATGCAATGGTCACTAATTAAAAGTTGGGCAAAAGACAAAGGTTATACTACTTTTAGGGAAAAAATCAATGATCAAGATAATAGGTATGATTACTACTGGGGTAAGATTGATGATCCTGCTGTTACTGGCATGGAACCTAGTGTAAGCAAATTAGCATTTGCTATTTTTAATCATATGACAGATTATGCTCATGTTGATTATCAAAACAAATATAAAGAACAACAAGCACAAACAGATATAGATCATGAAGAATTTAAAGAAGGATGGTAAATTCAAGATACAAACACTACCAATAACAATAGGTAGTTTAATAGCGTCTGCTATTAGTGGCATTGTTGGGTATATTGCTGTCTATTTTTTTAAACCAGTATGGGAAAAGATAGTTACTTGGTATAGAAAAAGCTAATGCATATTTTACAATTAAATCCCCCTATTCATGTTATGACTCCGTTAGGAGAAGGTTTTGCAAGGCTTGTCATTGACTATAGCCCAGATATCAATACTATATGGGTAGTAGACCTATTTAAAGATCGTTCTTGTGTGCATGTGGATAGTTGTGAAATAAGATTTGGCTTAAATCCTACATGGGATTTACAACAACCAGAACCATTTACCGAAAGGAATGTATAATGCCAAACAGAGTATGCGAACAAATGGTTAGGTTTGTAGCAGACAATTTAACGATCAGAGTATGGATAACGGCTAATCAGAATTTTGATGTGGACACTAAACCATTACGAGATTTAATATCAACATTTAAACTGACACAATCTACACAAAGCAATATGCGTATGATTATCTGTGAAATAGAAAAATTAGATAATATCGCTGCTGCCGAAGTGCTTGATCAAAACGGCAATGGTTTACTTTTATATCCAGACTGGAACTAATATGATACAAACAGTAAAGTTAATAAGCACATCTCCAGATGCAGAAAAAAACATAGCCTATTGTGCTAGGGTATCTAATCCAAATAATCAAGACAACGACAATATATCTGGGCTTATCAATTATTGCATTAAACATAATCATTGGTCTATCTTTGAGATGGGCTTCATGACCCTAGAAATTAATACTACTAGAGGGTTGGCAGCACAAATTCTTAGACATAGAAGTTTTACATTTCAAGAATTTAGTCAGAGATATGCTGACACATCTTTTCTTGGCGAAGAAATACCGCTGTTTCAACTTCGCAGGCAAGACGATAAAAACAGACAAAATAGCATAGACGATGTAGATCGACAAACAATATACAAATATAATGTATTAGTCAGAGAGCATTTTGCTAAAGCAAAAGCCTTATATCAACAAATGTTAAAAGACGGCATCGCTAAAGAATGTGCTAGATTCGTATTGCCTCTAGCAACTCCAACACGAATGTATATGAGTGGCAGTATTCGTAGTTGGATTCATTATATATCTTTAAGAGAAAAAAATGGCACACAAAAAGAACATATAGACATAGCAAAACAGTGCAAACAAATTTTCTGTGAACAATTTCCAGTAATTTCTATTGCTTTGGGCGGTTTGGAAAATGATTGGAGTTGACAACCAAACAATGCCGATGTATAATCGTAGCAACGGAGGAATTTATGCGTTTTGGCTTGTGTTGTATCTCTCTTAATCTCCAAGAACTTGAACACCCAATCAAGTTTCAAACAATGACTTATAAACGATTTAGTTCTCTAGATCGTAATGAGGCATTGTCTATTCTTGGCGAACGGATTCTCAATAATATGAAAGCAACAAATGCAATCATTCAATACTGCTCAGAACATAGTTATTGTTATCGCATCAGTAGTGATTTATTTCCTCTTATTACTTATGCTGCTGCCGATGTTAGTTTGGATCAATTGCCGAACTATCAAGAAATAGAAAAATCTTTTAATGATATTGCGTACACTTTACAACAAACCAATGTTAGAATATCGTGCCATCCCAGCGAGTTCAATGTCCTTGCATCAACCAATCAATTAGCGGTTGACAAAACTATTACCGAACTTAATTTTTATAGTAATTTTCTTGACAGAATCGGTTGTGCAGCAGATTATACTTGTCCGATGAATTTGCATATTCACAATCGTCAGGGAAGTAACGATGAAGTGGTGGAAAGATTTATACAAAATTTTAATAGACTTGATCGTAATTGTCGCAATCGTCTTGTTATTGAGAATGATGATAAGCCTAATTGTTGGTCTGTAAGACAACTAATAGACGACTTTTATCCTAAAACCAATATTCCAATTACCTTCGATTATCTTCATCATAAATGTCATCCAGATGGAATGACAGAACAAACAGCACTAGAAGAATGTTATATGACATGGCAAAATTATCGTCCACTATTTCATTATAGTGAATCTGCTCCCGGTAATAATCCACGCAAACACGCAGATTTTGCAGAACATATGCCTAGTACATATGGTTTAGATTTTGACATAGACATGGAACTCAAGATGAAAGATAAAGCGATTGCTAATATAGCATTGAATTATCCTATAGGTGTATAGTATGAGTGGATGGCTAATTGCTTTTTGTGGAATTGTATATTTATATGTTAGTTTAGAACAACTATATAAAGGCAATATTGGTATGTTTATAGCCTATTTAGGATATGCTTTTGCTAATATTGGGTTATTCATACTAGCCTCTAAATAGGAGACACCATGAAAGAACCTCAGAAATATTCAATGTCAACAGGCTTACCAGTAAAAGAACAAATAAAAAAATATCCATTAAACTCATCAGAAAAACAACTTTGGCAAATTATTGATACACATGCAAACAATAAAGAAAAAAACCATATTAATACCAAGCAAAGTAAAAATACTTAGGAAGGCAGTAAAGTTAAGTTTTGATAGATTTAATCCTAATCCTTATCAGCGTAGGTATCATTTTGCTATTGCTTTCGATGTAAACAAGCCGATTGCCATAGCCCAAAACAACCCAATCAAAATTAATTATAAGGCATATAGACTTGGAAAACAGTTTAATATTCCTACATATATTGAGTATCCATATATTCATGCTGAAAGCAGTCTCGTATCTTTGCTGCTAAATAAATATAACGACATTGACACAAACCTGTCTATTGTTGTTCTTAGGATTAATAGACAAGGCAAAATATTGTTAAGTAAACCTTGTGATAATTGTCAAAAGATTCTAGATGCTGTTGGACTCAAAAAAATATACTGGAGCATAGACAAAGACAACTTCGGAATATAAATATGACATCAAAAATATTGATAACGGGTGAAACAGGATTAGTTGGCAATGCTCTTAAAACAATAATTGGCGATGCTATTTTTGTATCTTCTGCTGATGCTAATCTTAAATATGCTTATGAAGCAAATGCTCTATTATCTAAATATCAACCAGAAACTATTATACATCTAGCTGCTAATGTTGGAGGACTATTCAAAAATATACAACAAAAAGTAGAAATGTTTGAAGACAATATACTTATAAATACGAATATCCTAAAAGCCTCCTATTGTCATAATGTAAAAAACTTTATAGGATGTTTATCTACTTGTATATTTCCAGATAAAATTACATATCCTATTAATGAAACCATGTTGTTCGATGGCCCTCCACACGTTTCTAATTATGGATATGCTTATGCTAAAAGAATGATGGAAATACAATGTAGATGCTATAGAGAACAATATAGACTAAACTATAGATGCATTATTCCAACTAATATATATGGGCCGCACGACAACTTTAACACAACAGATGGTCATGTTATACCATCATTGATTCACAAGTGCTATCTAGCGAAAAAAAATAAGACTGATTTTGAAATTGCCGGAACTGGAAGACCGCTAAGACAATTTATTTACTCACTAGATTTAGCGAATATTATTGTAAAATTAAGCAAAATAGATTTTTCTGATCCTATTATAATAGCCAATTCAGTAGAACATAGTATTACAGATATTGCAGAATTAATTGCAAATAAATTAAACTATTCATCTAGTTTAGTATATGACATATCAAAACCAGACGGACAATATAAAAAAACAGCAGATAATACTAGATTA
>Ga0070749_10000720_pt1 | contig 22267 bp, 20 predicted proteins | sample VirMetDEL_Nov_18_FD_75180 | JGI IMG/M metagenome (GOLD analysis project Ga0070749, IMG submission 75180) | Aqueous microbial communities from the Delaware River and Bay under freshwater to marine salinity gradient to study organic matter... | ecosystem: Environmental > Aquatic > Marine >...
CGCCGAAGCCGCCTCGGACGCCGCCGAAGCCGCCGCCTATTCCGCCGCCCGTGCCGCCGTCATGGTCGCTGTTAGGGACGCCGCCTTTGGCGTCGCCGATGTCGTCGTTTGGTCCGCCGCCGATGCCGTCAGGGACGCCGCCACTAAAGACGCGCAATCTGCTGCGTTTCGTCAGTTGGTAACGACCGGTACGCTGCCGCCAGTTCAACCTATTCAGGAGGCCATGCAATGAATGAAACCGAACTCACCCTATTATTTCAATCGTGGTGGCGCCAGAGCTACCCGCATTCCCCACCAGGTCAGCACGCATTGGCCACGCATGTGGGCTGGGGGCAATACTTGCTGCAGCATGTGCAGCGCCAGCAGCAGCAGCAGCAGGAGGTGGGGGAATGACTGAGCAGCCGATACATCCGATGCAGCCATCGGCGGAACAGTTCGGCGAGTGGTTAGCCGAGGCGCGCCGGCAGTGGCCAGGCGGCCAACCCGGTGACATTGCCGGCATCGTTGCTCGCTTGGCCTACGCCGCTGGCGCTGATGCAGAGCTGGAGGCGTGCATCCGCCATTTAGATAGCAAAGGGCACCATCCCACCACGCTTGATTGTCTCCGCGCCGCCCGCCGCCCCAAGCCGCCGAGCCTGAAGCAGCAGGCACTCAAGGCGCTGGATGCCATTGAGGGCGACTTCAACACTGTCGGCGATCGTGCCGAAACCATCCGCCGCGCTTTGGAGCTTCTCCCCGATGATTGACCACTCACTCCGCGCCGCCATTTGCCGCAGCATGACCGCCCGCGCCCACTTGTTGGGTGCCGAGGCGGCAGAGCTGGAACGCCAGGCCGATGAACTGGCAGGAGATCCGCCGGCCAGGTTCGATGATGCCACCGCCAGTCAGCGCATCGCGTTCGGCCTGGCCTGCGCTGCTCAGTCAATCCGCCGCCGGTACTGGCGCGAGCTGGCCGCCTGCCAGCGGCTGATGGGTCATCCGTGGCCCGAGGCTGAGGAGCTGGGGGTGGAGCCGTGAGTCATCGAGACTTCGCCAACATCGCCGTGGGCGACACGGTGATCATCAACAGCAGCAGGGGCCGAACCCTGGCGCACGTTGCCAAGGTGACAAAGACTCAGATCACCGTCGCCAATATGCGTTTCATGCGGTCCGATGGCGGCGAGTACGGGGGAGATCAGTGGCACCGTAAGTGGGTCACGATCCCCAGCGCCGACGACATCGCAGCCGTCAAGGCTGAACAGCGCCAAAAGTTTGCCGTCTCGGAAGCCTTCAGATTGCGCAAGCAGATCGAGACCGCATTAAACATGCTCACCGGCCGCCGCGCAGAAGGCTGGGGTCCATCGATCGAGGAGTCAAACAACCATCTGCGACGTGCCCTAGAGGCGCTGCAGACCAAGCAAGGATGATGATCTAACCATGCTCAAGCCCCTTTCCCCCTCCGCCGATGCCATCTGGGCGGCCTTCAACGGCGTAGCCGAACGGGTCGGCGTGTTCGAGGACTACGGCGACGCCCTCGCCGCTGCCTTTCGCGCCGTCGCGGATCAGGTGGCGCCGGAAGACCCATGCGGCGACGACTGCTGTATCACCCAATGCGAGCAGATCCGCGCCGATATCCTCGCCATCGCCGCCGAACTGAGCCCCTGCCCCACCAATCCGTTACCCGCGACTAAACCATGCAGTTGGAAAACTTCCGCATTACTGCGAACTTCTACGTCGAAGTACGCCATGACCGCCAGGGCCTCTACTTCCTAGCTTACTTCGGTAAGATCACGGTATTTGTGCGTACACAAGCTGACTTAGTACGACTTATCATGGCACCTAAGGGATCGCGTATGTACCACCGCTTAGGTGCGTGGCTTGATCGTGTTGACGCTGTTTCTACGCTCCCGAGAGGCAAAGCCGCCTAGCGTCCTACCGCCTACTTGTGCTACCGTACCACCCTGCTCCCATTCCCTTTATGCCTGATTCACTGCGCGACTACTTTAACGAAGTAGGTAGGTATCCTCTACTTACTGTTACGCAAGAGATACAGCTGGCGCGTCAGATAGAAGCAGGCGCCGCCCTAAGCGGTAAAACGGAACTGACTGCGTACGAAAAGCGCGTGCTTAGGCTGGCAGAGCGAGCCAAGCGTAAGTTGATTAACTGCAATTTGCGGTTGGTCGTGAATGTAGCTAAGCAGTACACGCGCCGGCTTACAGGTAGCGGTATGGAGCTTATGGATCTTATACAGGAAGGCGGATTAGGTTTGGTGCGTGCCGTTGAGCTGTTTGACAGCAGTAGAGGTTACAAGTTTTCAACCTACGCCTATTGGTGGATAAAGCAAGCGATCAGCCGCGCTATCGACAGTAAAGAGCGCCTGGTGCGTGTACCTATCTACCAATTAAATAAAGTCTATAAGGCTGTGCGTTACCAAAGAACGCACATGCAGCAAGAAGGAAAAATGCCTACATTAGCGCAAATGGCAGCAGAAGTAGAGACAGATGCGGAAGATATGCAGCTGCTACTTAAGTGCAATATGAACCACTTTAGCTTAGATGCTTTGGTTATGGACAACGGCAGTTCTGCGCTTGAGCGTATGCCTGACGAAGCGGCCTTAGAGGCGCATCAGGATGGAATCGAAAGTAACGAGAAGGCTGTGTTATACAAGGCCGCGATCGAGTGCCTTACTCCTACAGAACTGCAGCTTGTGCAGCGTAGGTACGGACTGACAGGCGCAGAGCCTATGTCTATGTATGCCATAGCAGCAGAGGAAGGAGTAAGTAGAGAGCGTGTAAGGCAGCGGCTTAAACACGCTCACATGAAGATGCGCGAGCGCCTGCACGCTATGAGGTTGGTATGATGCACATCATAGGACTGTATTCGACTGTGCCGCAAAGCGGGAAGACGACTGTAAGTCGTGCGTTAACGAATCGTGGATATGAGCGTGTTTCTTTTGCGGCGACGTTAAAGGGAATGCTGATAGCTATGCTTACCGACATGGGTTACACAAAAGCGCAGGCGGCAAAACTTGCGTACGTGGACAAGGAAACGGTGTTGCCAGCCTTGGGGGTGACTCCTCGCTACTTGTTGCAAACCTTAGGAACAGAGTGGGGCAGAACGTGCATATCGTCAGACTTGTGGTTGCGCGTTTGGCAAATTAAAATACAGCACAAAGTCACCGTAGAGCGCCGCGATAGATTTGTTGTCGACGATGTGCGTTTTGCTAATGAGGCTGAGCTGGTGCGTTCGCTGGGCGGAGAAGTGTGGAAGGTGGTGCGTACCAGCGCCGGAGCGTGTGATGGAGCGACGCATGTCTCAGAGGGGGGCTTAGAGTCTTGGCCGCATTTCACACGCTATATTGAGAACGATGGATCCTTAGAGGAGCTACTTCGTGCCGTCGCTAAGATACCACTCGGGAAAGATGGTACTGATTCCTCAGAATGAGGGGTGGCTACTGCGATTAAAGACAAAGCAAGGTACGCTTGAGTTTCCTTTGCAGGAAATGAAGCTAGAAGCGGCTCTAGTTGAAGCCGAGCAGCTGTACGAAGATGTTATGGTAGCGACTAATGGGAAGCCTAGATGTCAGCAGTGTGTGCATTGGCATTTTATGCAAGGCGCTTGTGACTTAGGTTTCCCAGAGGGAAAGCGCAGTGGAGGTACGCACGCTCAAGATTGTGTGATATTTTGGCCTAACAAGCAGCTGCGACGTAAGACTGATTAGGAGTTTAGCCAGGTTTGTATGTGTGCCTCCCTTGCGGCAGACCATGTAGCTTGCTCAGAAAACCAGGATCGCCAATCGTTACTGCCCTTACTGCGGTTACATTCGCGGCACGCTGGAACGAGATTATTTACTACGGTGTTGCCGCCTTTGTGTCTAGGTTTTACGTGGTCTAGGGTGTCTGCCGGTTTGCCGCAATAGGCGCAAGTGTGTGCCCAAGCGTCGAATATGCGCTGTCTGAACTGTTGCTTTGCGGAGCGCTTAGGGACAAGCGATGTGCCGTCAATTTGATGCTTCACGCAACTCAGGGATGGGAAGGACGGTAACAGACATTGACAATATGTGCGAATCGGTGGGTGCTAGTTCTCCTAGCCGTGCTACAAAATTACTGCTTACCGTCTCTGCGTCTGTCTCCTCGCTGTCTACGACGACCGTGTATTCAATTTCTAGGATGTACTGTCTCATAGCGCTTAGAGTCGGTTGAGTACAGCACTCCGATGGTGCGTATGTAGAGTGTAAACCATCGCTGCCTAGGCGGAGAGGCTGGTAGAGTTGGCCATGGGACACCGAGAACCGCCCCACTGGGATCGGCTAATGCCGAACGTGCCAAGTCAGCCCTACTTCGCTACGACTACATGAACATTCCTGACCACGAGATTCGTACTCTCTGTGAGCATGGCTTAGTGACGCCTTACGAACCATCGTTGATCAATCCGGCTAGCCTGGATGTACGCCTTGGGGCTTCGATGCTTATTGAATCGGCTGAGAGTCCTGAGATGGTGCCGTATCCGTTCGGCGATCACAGCGAAAATGCTCCTTATCTGCTGGCACCCGGCGAGTTCGTACTACTGCCAACGCTGGAATTTGTGCAGATCCCCGAGCATCTGGATGCACAATTCGTGCTGAAATCTAGCCGCGCACGCGAAGGCATTCAGCACATGCTGGCTGGGTACTTGGATCCGGGGTTTTGCGGCGTAATTACCTTGGAGCTGCAGAATAGTCGCCAGCTACATTCGATTCCGATTTGGCCTGATATGAAGATCGGCCAGCTGAAGCTCAGTCCGCTGCGATCTCGGCCCGAGCGCAGTTATGCGCAGACAGGCCGATACCATCAGGCGCAAACGGTGGAGGCGAGTAAAGGCTAGGGCGCCGCGAGCCGCCGCCTTCAGCTGCGAATGTCCAGGAACCAGCCGGAGCCGCGGCCGTCAGCCTCCCATCGCCTTAGCCAGTTCTGCCGGCTGTAGCGCACGCCGCGGCCGGCGGTGCCGTTGGTGGCGATGTAGCCGCCGTTGACGAGATCCGCCTCGCCGTTCGGGTCGTTGTGGATGAACGACAGAGCATCGCAGCCGATCACCACGGACCAGTGGCCACCGCCAGTCGGGCGATCGACCGGACCTTTGTGGAGCCAACCGACGGGCACCGGCCGGCCCTCCCTCAGGATCCGCTCCAGCGTCTCAGCGCTGCCGTTCTGCCTGAACTGCGCCTGTAGGCCGAGGCTACCGAGCGCCCGCAGCTGTGCGCTGCTGCTGGTGCTGTCGCCAAACCGTCCGCGGATGGCGTTGTAGGCGTCGTCGTTGCGAACTTTGCCGTAGAATCGCGCAACCATTGCGCAGCTGCTGGAGAAACATTCGCGGTAGCCGGTGCCCGAAGCGTTGTCGTTTTGGAACTCATACGGCACCTTGAGCAATATCGAATTAGCTGCTGGTGTGCCGATGAACAGTGCCACTTCTGCAGCGCGTCGCCGCACCAGGCCCGCCATGACACCGGCGCCGCCTTTGTTCCATCGCGGCAGCTCTTCCTGCACCACCGTCGCCGGATCCTGGCCACTGAGCAGTCGCTTGCGCAGGGTTGAGCCCTGCAATGCGCTGATGCCGACGTTGTAGGTGAACGATACGATCGCTGCCTGGCGATGGGCGTTCCAGCCTGCCGCCATCGGCAGCAGCTCGACCATGGCGCGGTGGAACCGGCGCAGATCGGCCAGCAGTGCGGAGTCGGCCTGCTGCTGGCTCCAGACGGTGCCGGGGCCGATGGATGCGCCGGTCGAGCCCCATCCGATGGTCCACGGCTCGCCACCGGTGCCAGGGTCTGGGTACGCCTCCAACCGGCAGCCCTCGAACTCCTTCACCAGCCGCAGGCACGGGGTTAGCCAGTCGATGCCGGGCGATGGCGACGACTCCGGCTTGGCTGCAGGCGCAGCACGGAACAGTTCCGCGAACTCTTTCAGCGCGGCCGGGTCATTGGCGCTGAGCCGTAGCTGCAGCTGCCGCCATGCGGCGATCTGATGGCTGAGGTTCTTGTGTGCTTGGACGGCATTGAGCAGTTCGATTGGATCCGCCATGACTCAGCGTTTGGCAAGTGGAGTAACGATTCCGGCTGCAATTTCAATCAGCTTGTAGAGCTTAACGCCGAGTCGAGCGGCGTTATCCAACGCTTCGTTGTCCTTAGGCGTCGGCGTCATGTTGACGATGATTACGGCGAGCGCATGGGCTGCCATGGCCAGGGACACGATTTCTGGGAGGTTGTCGGGCACGGTAGGGGTTGCGGCGTGCTTTGATCCTACCGAGTCCGCCCTGCATGGGCTGGCGCCGAATGACTAGGCGGCCCGAAGATACGCCCTGCCACGATAGGCATTACAAGGCCCGCCACCACTGCGACAATCACAACTTGTGCCATTCGATTCTCCAACTTACCGAGTCGGTCGAATATAGTACCTTGGTCTCTCTCGGATCGCGTAATTTGCAAGATTAGGGAGTCCATCTTGCCTTGCAGAGCGCCTAATTCTCTGTAAATCTCCGCGTGAGAAACTTGGTCCTGCATGGGGGAAAGAGTTGCATTACAGCAGCTTAGTCGCCGCTCGGAGCAGTCTCGTCGGTATCGAGCGGCGCGGCTCAGGGAAGCCCGAGAAGCGCTCGAAGCTCGTCCACCGTGATGCCGGCGGCTGCCAGCTTCTCGGCTGCCGTAAGCGCAGAGGCAGGCTCGGGTTCCGGCGCTGGATCGGGAGTGTTGCCAGCTTCGAGCCAGGCGAGGAACTGCTGGTAGTCGGCGTTGCCGGGATCGGGCGGGATGAACGCTCCATCACTGGTGCGAACCACGGCGCCGGTTTGGGTGAGTTGGTACGACATGATTTACAGCTCAGCGGATGCGTTAGCGTTTTGGACTTGGCATTCTATATCTTGGTTACCGTCGATTGCGCCGGCAAACACAACGCCATGAGTGTAGCCGAGCGCTGTTGGTGTTGTTACATCTGAAATGCCTAGGGCTGTTATCGTTGGAGCGACGCGCATAGGCGTGCCGAACGGCACAAATAACCGCCGTTGGTTTGTTGCAAATGTCACGGGAGGGTACAACGTGGCGCCATTAGCGAAACCGTGGCGATAGTACCGCTGGCACATCGCTAGTTCTTGCTGAATGCCTCTTTGTTGGAATGCCGTAGCGGTATTGCCGCTCTCTAGTTGCACATTGGCTATTGTCCAAGTTCCTGACGTTTGCGCTCCGACGGTGAATACGAGTTCTAAGCCGCTACTGTATGGAATACTACTTATTACTGCAGTATAGCGAGTAAGTGTACTGGTTACTGTGAATGTTCCTGTTTGTAGCGACAGTCTAGTCGGGCTGCTGCGCGTACCGAAGGCGTCGTTAGAGTTAGCCGCGTATAATGTCCATGTTACAGTTGAAAGGTATGTATTCGCTAGGTCCACACTCAGCGCCGCTGCCCCGCCCTGCATTTGATACATATTAAGCCTTTCGATGCGCTGTCCGAACCCTACTGCTGATACAGACCCTCCGATTGGGATTACACGGTATGCGTATCTGTCTGATGTAGGCAGCAAGTAGCGTTCCGCTGTTACGTTGGCACCTGAGCAAAAGGCGTACCAGCGATCCAGGGTGTAGGCGTACTCGGCACCGGCGATGATTGTATGCACAGCGCCGTTGTTGCGTTGGTCTATCGCCATATTGCCGTTGATTATAGCGTTAAATGTGCCAGAGGGTGCGTTGCCGCCTAAGTTGCCCCAAGCACTGCCGTTGTAGCCCTCGAACTGTGCAAGCGTACTGTTGTAGCGCACTTGACCGATAGCTGCGGTGGGCCGTTGCCCCGTAGTGCCTGCCGGGATCTGTAGGGCGCCGGTTGATGTACTGGTTGGGTTACCTGAATAGGCGAATGCAGTTGTAGAAAAGGAGCCTAGGGAGTCCCTTGCAATAGGGGTGCTAGGCGTGTTAGCGCTTGTAGCTGTACTCGTTACAGTAGGGTTGCCTGCTACGCCGTCTGCGTTGCTTACGGTTAGCCCTACACCAGATACAGCTAAAGAGCGTGCTACGACTGTGCCGGAAGCTGTGCGGGTAAATAAGCCGTTAGTGCTTAGTAAGCCGAGAGCGGCGACTTGTGCGTTGCTTTGCAGCTGCCATGCGATGGCGGTTGTGCCTAAGGTGCCTCCGCGTGCTATTCGACATACCCATGTGGTGTCGTCGTTTACAGCACCTTGTTCGATGGCCACGGTAGCGGCCACAAGATCGTTCCAGGTGTCCGCGTCTGATGCTCGCGTCAGTACCCAAGCAGTTGCGCCAGAACCGACTGTGGTAACGGTGTAGATGCCGTTCTGCGCGGCGCTTGCCTGATCCTTTACAAGTACGCGATCGTCCAGCGATAAGGAGAGTGTGTCGATACTTAGGGCGGCTAGCGTATCGGCGTTTGTGAGCGTTGTTGTTGTTGCTGTTACTGTGAGTGCGGTAGTGGTGGCTACTCGACAGCTTTGTTTGGGGGTGCGAGATTCTGCCCATCGACGAGTTACGGGATGTAATTCTGCGGTAGGATCGCCATATAGGGTTACGTCGCCTGTTAATGTGCCGCCGCTTAGCGGCAATGCGTCGAGGATAATCTGTGCCCGGACGTAGGCTGTGGTTGCCAGTTGCGTGGTGTTGGTGCCTGGAGCCGCGGTGGGTGCTGTCGGGGTGCCGGTCAGTGTGGGACTAGCCAAGCCAGCGTAGGACTGGTTGCGGACCCAAGCAGTCGTGGCTATCGCCACACTGTTGTCACCTGTGGCAGGTGTCGTTGCGGTGGCTGTGGCTAGGGCAGTTGCTCCCGTCACACTCAAGGTGCCGCCAATACTGGCGTTACCAGTGGTACTAAGGCCGGTCAGCGCATAGGTCGTGGTCAGCTCGCTCCAGGTGCTGCCGCTCCACTTCTGCCAACGGTTGATTGAGCTGCTCCAGCGGATCGCTCCGGTAGGAAGGTTCGAGGCGGTCACGCCGTCGAACTGCAGCGCTAGGTCCGTGTCCCTATTCTTCAGCTCATTCAAGAAGTCTGTGTAGGTGCTCGTTAAGAGCGGATTTGACCAGTTTGCCATTAGACTCCTCTAGCGTTCCAGCTAAAACTACCGCTAACCCGCGTTCCCGAAGTGTCGAAGAGAAGCACCTTGAAGGTCGTGGGGTTTGGGCTATCAACAAAATCATAGACCGCAACAACTCCACTGGTCGCCAGCGGTGTGACTGTGATACTTTGCACATCCATAAATGCCACATTGAATGTTACGGTAGTTCCTCCGGTATCCCCGCTATTGGCGGTGTCTGTACCGGCATCGTTGCGTATTTTTGCGTCTATGCGTGTGTTGAGTGCGAGCAGCTGCAGGATGTCATTATTACCACTGGAGGAGAAGTCATAGCGTACTCTGATGTAGCGAAATTGTGTAGCGAATACTTCTGACACCCCCGAGTAGGTGGTCCATTTTACCCAACTGACATTGCCGCTTGTTGTAGCACTCGTCGAAGACGTTACGGTGAATGTGTTTGTCGCTGCTGTTACAACGACATAAGTGCCGTCTGCGGCAGTGCCACTTGTGAAGTCTAAGTAAACGTAGTCGTCCGCTGCCAGTCCGTGCGCGTTGGATGTAACAGTAATTGTTGTGGTGGTTTGAGAGTAGGTAGCGGCGGTTGTGGTAGTACCTCTTACTCGTATTGCGGGCGTTATTGTTGTAGACCCGACTACGGCGGTGCTAGTTAGAGCGGCACTCACTTTTGTCCCGGCTAACACTGTGCCGTAGTCGATTTCCTCTTCATAAAACGCTGTCGTAGTTGACGGCATAAGGTAGTAAGAGTAGCCGGCGGTTATTTGATCTTGCGGGGTCGTGTAGCTGCGGCTTGTGAAATGGGATTCCCAAGTCTCTCCAGTGTCTACGTTGACTAGAGGCAGCCCTGAGGCGTCGATATAGATATTGGACGCTGTGCCGTTCCACGTGCTGTTTTGGTTGACCTGCAGCACGTAGTCCGGCGGCTGGCTTACGATCGCTGTAACTGAACCAGGGGCACCGTAATTTCCCGCCGAATCGATACCAGCCAGCCAATAGGTGTAGGTTCCTGCGGATGTCTCGAATACCGTAGTAAAGCCTCCCAGCTTAGTGCCTATAACTGTCGCCGACGCCCAAGAGCTGCCACGCCTTAGTTCGTAGCTAGCGATCGGTAGGGTTTGAGTGCAATCGTTCCAGCGGAGTAAGACATTGTTGTCTACAACCTGCTGCGACAGCGCTGGAACGGATGGAGGCACTACCGATACGTCCAGGTCGGAGGCCGCCCCTTCGTTTCCATTTACGTCTACAGCAGCGATCCAGAACTTTTGCGAGCCGGACCAATCGACGCGCAGCGTGTAAGCGGTAGCTTTTATGGAGGCGACTACGGCAGCGGAGCCCCATAATGTTCCGCGCTTGAGTAGATAGAGGCTTGTGTCGAGAGTACCCTTTACGGCTGGCCAGGAGAATACGACATGCTGCCCGGCGAAGGTGGACGAAAGTGCGGTTGCTGCTGCTACGTCGATGGTTAGTATGGTTGATGCTTCAGTGCCGTAGTTGTTATTCGTGTCTTTTGCTACGACCCAGAATGTCTGGGCACCGCTCCAGTCTGCCGTGGTACGGTAACTTGTAGCTGTGACATTAGCTAGCGTTGTGGCTGACGAGAACGTAGATCCACGCCGAATCTCATAGCTCGATGTCGGTAAAGAGCCTTGTACGGCGGTCCAAGACAGCGTGGCTGTCGTGCCTTCGATCAGAGCTGTTATTGCTACAGCAGGCGGCGCACTAACAGTGACGGTGAGGCTGCTTGGAGGATCCGCGAATCTGCCAACAAGATCGACAGGCACGACGTAGAAGGTACGCGATCCCGCCCACGTTATAGGTAGCGTAAAGCTAGTTCCTTGCGCTTTTGTGATTTCGGTGCTAGTTGCGTAACTATTACCGTAGGCGATCAGGTAATATGAAATAGCGTACGTCGTAATGGCGGGCTGCGTCCATGTTAGGATGAGGCTAGTTCCGTCAACTACGCTGCTTATTGTGGTGGTGTTAGGGTCAGCGATCGTGATGGCTACAGTTGCAGGGTTGGCGCTGTAGATGCCAGAAGTATCTAGCGCTTTTACTAGGTAAGTGTATGTACCGTTATCGAAGTAGCCTAGCTTGTACGTGGTTGCTTTTATTTGTGTAATTAAAGTGGCGGTGCCCCAAGATTCGCCTCGGCGGATTTCGTACTGAGCTAGATCAATATCGGGTATAGCGTCCCAGGTCAGAAGTACACCAAGATCCTTATCAGCGGTGAAGTTCAGGTTTACAACATCGCTTGGAGGCGCGATTTTACCGACGACGGAGACACTGCCGGTCAAGGCGTCCGCCGAGAATTTCAGCGCCGGGCTAATTGAATAAACCTGGAAGTCAAATACACCAGGCGTAGTATCCAATACTTGAAAATCGGGACCGTCAACTGTTACCACTGTCCAGTTATTCTGATCCTTACGCCAACGCACTTGATACTGACTTATGCCCAGTACAGGTTTCCAGCTTGCCAACACTTTAACCCGTATCTGTCCTTGGTATTCGTATAAGGCTTCACTTAGCGCTAGGTTTGTGGGCGGCGTAGGTTGCTCGTTTAGGTTAGTTACGTCACGCCCCTGGAGCGCTACGCCGCGTTCGATGTAGGCGTACTTGTCTGCGTCGTAGGCAATAGCTGTCACTCCGTATTGCGCACCTTCCTGTTCTGTGACGGTAAGTACGCGCCAGGTCGTTGTTCTTATGTCGGCACTTTCGTATATCCAGACGCTATTTACGTTGGGAGCTGTTGTGAAACTTGAGCTTACCGTTATTACGTTACCTGCGATACTTGCTATGCTGCGTGTTTGTACGGTCCCGTCGGGCATTACGACCGATAATGTGCGCTGTGTGCCGCTGCCTATTCCTGCGGTACTATCCACTGTGATGGCAGTGGCCGTGGCTGCTGTGATGCGCCCGCCGCGGCGTTGTCCGGCTTTCACGGGGTCGGCAATGGCGATGACTTGACCAGGACGCACCACGACTCCGGCGTCGATGGAGGCGGTGAACGCCACTACTTCATTTTCGTAGTTTTCGGCGTATAGCAGCCATTCTCCTAAGCGACGGGCCTGCCCTCGGGATGTGCAAGCAAACGCTGCGATCTCTGTCGTCACAGCGCCGTACTTAGCGATTGCTTCTTGGTCTTCTACGACTTCGTATGCTGTATTACGTGAAGGGATGTCTAGGTAGCTAACTACAACTACAGTGGGCCGTGTTTTACGGCTACTGTTTTGGTAACTAAAGCCGTCTTCGGACACATTGGCGAGTGTGAATAGGTAAGCGGGATCTGCAGGCTTATCTTGGTTGAGTGTGACGGCGCCTGTGCTCCAGTACGCCATGGCTCGGAATACAGAACACAGATCGTTAATTAGCTTGTAAGCGTCTTCTTGTGTTTGTATGTTTACGTTGCACGCAAAACGTTGCTCAGTCCCGCCGAAGCCGTCTGGAACTAATTCGTTGCAGTAGATAGATGCGGCGTAGAATGCCCACTTGTCTAAGCGCGAAGCATTGCCTGTAAATGATTGCTTTTCTTGGTCTGTTAGTATGTGCTCTCCAAAGCCGTAACGGGTAGATGTAAGTAGATCCCATAAGATCCAGGCGGGATCTCTTGTCCATTGCGCTGCGCCGAACGTACCGTTCCACACGCCTGCGTACTGTAAGCGGCCTGTGTTCCCGTAAGCGGCGTTGTAGACCGGACTCGCGTTTGTTGGTATCTTCACTTTGATCCCGCGAAGCAAATAACTACGGCTTGGTATCGAATTAAACTGCGCAGCGTCTACGCGCAGTTGAATGTATGCACTGTTAGTGTAACGCAACTTAGCGTAGGTTATTTCAGTGTAGGATGTCCATGTGAACGCATCCGTTAGCTTAGCGCTTGTACTGTCGTCTGTTATGCGCGTAACTTTAATGTCAATAGGGAAAGCGTTTGGGACAGCCGCCGTATTTATATCTACAATATAGTCTCGCTGGTATTGGTCACCACTTCGGCCTGTGATCGTGTCGTCTATCCGTGTAACATAACCACCGCCGTTAGCTTGTACGGCAATCTGTAGTCTGACGCTGGTTCCTACAATATCACCTTTATCGGTAAAGCGTTGTAAGGAAGGAATTGTGATGGTGACGCGCACAGCATTAACTACGCCGTTTGTCACAGTTCGCACGACTGGAGTCAGCTTTGTAACCTCTACTCCTACAGGTACTTCGTTTTCGATGTTATTAAGTGCGGATTTATCTAACGCCGGTACGCTCAGTGGGTTACCTCTACTGAAATCAGCAATCGTGACATTGTTAAAGTTGTAGCTAGCGTCTTTGTTTTGTAATGGTGTGTTGTTCAGATATACGGACCCGAAGGACAGGTAATCTTCTGCGGATGGGTCTTCTACGCTTTTTAGACCTTCTATTTCGCCCTCGCTGAGTAAATCGAGTACGGTGGCATATTGTGCGGAATCGAGGCTATCAGCGGCTTCGCTGGGGGTGTATCCGCCTCCGCCGCCTTTACCGCCGCCGCCTGCGCCTGCGATCGGACCACGGCCAAGGCCGGCGTTGTGGACGCGGATGCCGCCAGCGATGAACGTGTGGTGACCCTGTACGGTGAGGTTGTAGACCGTACCACGCTCTAAGGGTGTGCGATCGACTATCGGGCGCAGGTGCCCGTTTTCGTCAACTACGCAATCGTCAGGCCCAAGTGTACCAATTTCGACGAATGCGTTGTACTGGTTTAGTACCCAATGGTTTGGGGTAGCATCTAGGGTAACCCCGCCCCATACCTGATACCGGGTTACAGGCTGGTCGGTGTGAACGTGTAGTTTTAGTACCTTAGCCGTATGCAATTCGCCGCGATCGTCGAAACTCAGCACCTCGTCGCCGGGCTGCAGCGACTCGATGGTGCGCATTCCGTCTGGGGTGCGTACCAAAGTGTGGCCTAAGAAGCAGCCGAGGCCGCCAGCACCAGCGATGTGGATCATCCGAGCACCTGCACAGTGTCGATGCCGGCCGAGATTACGACAGAGCCGACAAGCATTTCACCATACACTATAGGTACAGGAGTTCCTTCGCGGCTAGTGTTTTGGATCCCACTGAAGCTGTAGGATCTACGGGGATCGTTGGGACTATCGACGCCGCTAGGTATGACTGGTACGGGTGTTAGCAGCTGGGCTACACCGCCTAAGGTGAGGCTAGTACCTAAGCCAAACACCAAACCTTTTAAGGCAGTGCCGAACACTAAAGCGCCAGGAGAAATAAAAACAGAGGCGACAATCAGGGCTACGCCTGCGAGGATTCGAGCGACACCACCGGCGCCTGTCAATGTGGGGATGATTTTGATCTCTTGCAAGCCTGAGGGATGCTGCAGTTCTTCCTTATCCAAGGCGTAATCTCCGACGCACACACGGTAATGACCTTTGGCTAGTTCTGGCTCTAGGTGTGGGAAGTTGGTGAGCAGGAATCGCACGGCTTCGGCAGCGCTAGAAACGTCAGCACTGAATACACGACGCTTCAGAAACTTAGCCAGACGACCATAAATGCGAATTGTTCGTAGCATTACCGGCGCACCAACTTCTCTGAATCGTAGTGGCGTAACCTGCGTCCGGTGCATTTCTGTAGCCAACTACCGTACAGGTCACGGCTACTTAGTCTGCCGCGAATGTGGTGCAACACTAGCTGATCGTCGATGTAAACTGCGACATGATTCAATCCGCGACCGCGTATATTCATAAGAAGAGCGTCGCCATATTGTAAGTTCTCGTCTTCGTTTAGTTCGCGAAAGCCGGCTTCGTGCCAGTAGGCGTCGAACATCGGGCGGGTCTCGAACTCTTCAGGAGTGACAGGACGCGGCCAGTCGGGCAGTACCAGCTCGTGTTGGGCATACCAGTCGCGGGCCAAGGTCCAGCAGTCGGCGATTGCCCATACCCACGTGCGGCCGATCAGCGGTGCTTGATACCCGGAAGGTCGCAGCTCAGTGCTCCAGGCTTCTGTCTTGGGGTTGACGATCCACCACGGAATGCCGGCCGCTTCGATCGCCATCAGATCGGCTTGGCTCGGCGATGGAGGCGTGACGGGGTGGCTATGAACGACTGCCAGTACCTCGCCCGCATCCTCCGCCGCGGCGTAGTCGATCGGGTCGAGGATGAAATGGGTAGTGTCAGCGGCCAGGTTGCGGCAGGGCCAATACCGCTCGCGCCCCTTCACAACAACAACTAATCCGCACGACTCACGCGGATCTTCTTGCTTAGCGTGTTGTAGAGCTGCTGTGCGCCAGATCATGCGAAGTAGGTTCCAATGCCAGGGAAGGCACCGAACGGGATGCCCCAAATGGAATCATACCCGAACCTAGCGACACAACTGCTCAACCGCTTGCCGCACACGTCTTGCGCTGGATCGACTGTACCTTGGTCATTTTCGTCGAAGTACACAAGCACGCCTAGGTCAGGATAGGTGGTTAGATAATAGGCGGAGTCGAATATGCCTCCGGCGTTGCCGTCGCGATTTTCTAAAAGGCCGTATGTGCGATAGTGTTCGTTGGCGGTGAGTAGGGTGTAACCTGCAGCGGCTACGTCTGCGTATGCGGCTAGATACCAGGCGGCATCAAACTGCCCGGAAGCGTTTATGACTCTACCTTCACTGTATCCATGTGTTCTATAATGTACGTGCAGCTGCGTGTATCTTAAAGGGTCGCCGACGGGATCCCAGCCGCAGTCGGAGCCCTTATAGGTCCAGGGGCACAGGTTTCTTAGGCATTGTCGCCTGGGGGCGCGTACGCCTACCAAGTCGAAAGCGCTTGCTAGCTCAAACTCAACTACGTCTCGCGTCTCGTTTGATTTGCGGTCTATGTAGTATATCTCTTGGGGAAATTCTGCTGTCGGGTCTGGGGTGCCGTAAGGATTGACTGCGCCGGGAAAGTTGACGGCATCGAGGTAGCGAGCCAGCGTGCGGATGCGGGTTACCTTTGCGCCCTCTAAACCGTTGGGGAGTGTTACCAGGATTGCGGTAATCGTGCCTAAGATATTGCTGCAGCGAATGCGCGGGCGAGGGAGCGTACCTTTGCCGTTGTACTCGAAACCGTCAGCTTCGATGGGGAATCTGATGTAGGTGTTGCCGGCCCACACAAGATCGCTGTTGCTGTTCAGGCTTGTGCCAGCGTGAAAGCGGTAGGTTTCGGTAACGCCGTGCTGTACTGCGTTTAAGTCTAGCTGGAAGAACTCCAGTATAGCGGAAGGAGCTACCGCTTGCAGCTCTGAGATTGGAATAGCCATGATTAAGGCTCGAACACTTGGCGAAAGGTGGCGCGTATAGTGTTAAAGTTACAGGCGCGTAGCGTCACTTGCCAAGTTTCGCACACGAATTTGCCTGCGGAGCCTGCGGGGGGTGTCCAGTCGAAAGACTCGGAGCCTCCGCGTGCGTCGAGAAACGCTTCGATTGCGTCGCGCTCTGCATCAGTGCGTTCGCTGAACGTCAAGTCCCAGGATTTTGGGTTGGTGTTCAGTCCGAAGCGTATGCGCTGTTCGTAGCCGTCTCCGGCTTGGAATTTACGCACTTTGGGCTGACTCGTTTCGCTGGCCTCGAAACTGGGTATCCAGGTAAATTGTGGCATTGGAGTTTGTGCTACTTAGCGAGGAGACCACCTGGACGTTTTTGTTTTATCAGCTCTTCTTGCACGGCTTGGGATATGGCACGCCCCAGCTGTTCGCCTTTTGCGGCATTGCCTTGCACTTGGCTGCCTGTTGCGTCAACACTTACGTTGACTGTAATAGGCGTTCCAGTGGCGTTTGCTGACTCGACACCAAGCCTACCGTTAGGGAGACGGCGCAGCGGCATGATTGCCTCTGGGCCGGCCTCGCCTATCAAGCCGAGGCGCCCAGCGCCGCCGTTGGCGAAGGCAAACATCGTCGGCTTCTGCACCACACCGCCTGCGGCAAATGGGACGATTCCATTCGAGAAGACGCCGCCGTTGGCCGCTGCGAAGCCTGGAATCGGGGCGAACGTGGACAGACCTGCGGAGATGCGATCCAGTGCCGGCGTAGGTGAAGGTAGAACGGAGTTGAACATTTGCATGACACTGCGCAACACAAGCTGCTGTGTGATCATGCGTGCGGTATCTCTTAGTATAGATGCGGCAAACTCGCGGAAGTTTACGGTGCCTGTAGTAAGCAAGCTCATTATCGCGTCTTCGACGCCTCTTATTCCGCTTTGGACAAGCTGCGCGGTGGCTTCGCGCATGGATCCGATGGACTGCAGGTAGGCTTGCGCACCGTCGCGCATACCGCCGCTTACGCTATTGTTGAATTTGTCCTGAGCCGACTGAGCGTCGATTAGTAGTTGTATGTTGCGTTCGTAGGCGGCGTTTACTTCTCGCATCGTCGCCGTTAGTTTTGTCTTGTCTGCCCTAGGGTCAGCTGAGAGGTCTTTGTATGTGCGTTCGGCGATGGTTTGTTCGCGGCGGATTTCATACAGTCTGGTTTCTAGTTGAATGCGCTCGGGGGACACGCCCTCGTCACGAAGCCTGTTTTGCAGTTTTTGTAGATCGTTGTTTTTGCTAAGTTCTTGGTTTTGTTGAGCTAGCGCGTCTGAGGCTTTTAGTGTAAATTGCTCGTACTGTGCGGCTATTTCCCGTGGCACGAATGCTTCTATGTTTTGCTGCTCTTTCCGGGCTTTCTGCGCTTCTAGGCGCTCCGCTGTGGCGGAACCGGCGATTGTGATGGCGCGGTTTTGCTGTGTCACAGCCCCGGCAGCGGTAGGCCGCATCGCACCTATTCCTAAGATGCGCTGCACGCGAGCGGTTAGCTGACGCTCGGCGCCGACGGGGACTTGAACGGCCGGTACGTCAAAAGCGAGACCGCTGTAATGCGCCGAACCTTCTGTGTGGCGACCCACGCGCCCGTACCCTTGGAACTCTGTTACCTTTATACCTGCGGAGATTAACTTCTTATATGCGGCTTCGGCGGCTTGACGACTTGCAAACGCTATGTGTTCGTGGTAGTTGGTGCCGCCGTGGTCGGCTCTGTAATAAGGACTGCGCGGATCGCCTGTGATGTAACTGGTGATTCCTGCAGGGAGTCCTTTAGTGGGTTGATTCAGTCTTAGCGTAGCTGCGCCTTGTTCGGCAAAGGCGGCGCGTGCAGCGGCTGTGCGTTGCGCCTGTTCCGCAAGCGCGACCTTTCGCCGCGCCTCGGCACGGCGCTCTTCGACTTCACGTAGGCTGCGCTGCAAGTCCTCGAAGTTGCTAAGTATATCGCGGGCGGTGCCTGTTTCGCGCATAAGACGATTCTGGGTTTGGAGATCGTCTAAGCGCTTCTGCAGTTCGTAACGCTGACGATCCAGCTCGATCTGATGCTGGAACACCATGTCGGCGGCACGAAGCTGTTGGTCGAGTAGGTTGTTAGCTAGGCGTTGTTGCTCGGCGGCGGCTTTGTCTGCGTCGCGTTTGGCGGAGTCGGCTTTGCTGGAACCGCCGGAAGTTGTCGCCGCAGGTGGAGGCGTTGGGAATCTGAATAGATCCTCTACGTTAAACGCTTGAGGTTTTGTACTGGGCGGTTTGGGCGGCTTGGGCGCAGTGGCAGCGTTACGCGCTTCAATGGCTTTTACAGTAGCTTCACCAATATCCACAATACCTGTAATTTTTAACGCGGTGAAAAATGGATTAGAGTAGTTTACCATATTGCGCACCGTTTCTTTCCAGCGCTCTGCAATAAGGCCAAATGCCCAAGACCATGTATCAGCTACAGCACGGGCAGCCGGTTCCATGAAGCTAACCAGTCCTTGTATGTCTATACCGATAGCGTTGAATGCGGCGGCGCTTATTTTCGCTAACCCGTCGAAGAACCAAGTTATACGTCCCCACAACGCGCTAAGGTCGTTGGCTATGCTGCCCCAGAAAGCGGCAGTTGCTTTTGCGTACAAGGATATTTCGGATATAAAGAAGCTCTGTACAGATGCTATAAACTGGGTTACGGCGGTAGTGGCAGTGCCTACGGCACGCGCTACCACTACAAAACCTTCAGCAGTAGCTACAAGACTAGGTGTAATGTCCGTAATAAACACGGCAAAAGCGCTTTGGAACTCTGCGCCGAGCGGTTGTAGGGCGCGGCCCACCTCATACTGCATGTTCTGCACCGCCACGGTCATGCGTGCGCCGGCTTCCTGACTGGACTTGGCAATCTTCAGGGCTGTTTGGCCGTACTGTGTGCTGACAAGCTGCAAGAATTTGGTTAGGTCGTTTAAGCCTACCTTGCCTTGTTCTAGCGCTTTTGTTAGTTCAGGACCAGTTTTGCCGGCGGCCTTAGCGAATAGTGTAAACGTGCCAGGTAAACGTTCCGCAATTTGATTTAGTTCTTCGGCGCTTACTTTGCCTTTGGAGAATACTTGAGTGAGTGCGAGGAGTGCGCCGTCTGCTTGTTCTGCGCCGCCGCCGGTAGCTTTGATCGCTTCGTTGATGGCACGGAAAGCAAAAGCGCTGTAGTTTACGTCGCCGCCAGCGCCCTTAACTGCGGCACTGAGCCTGGTTAGGCCGCGAAGTGCCGTCTCCTGCGGAACGTTGAGGTCGCGGGTAACGGCTGCAGATGCGGATAATGCACGTTCGTATTCAGCTTGCGTTTTTACAACACCGCGCAATGCAATCTGCAACTTGTCAATGCTGGCGGAATAGGAGGTAAATGTGCCCAGTTGCTGGCGGAACATTCCAACCTGTGCGCCCGCAGCGGCGCCCGCGAACGCACCACCGACACCGCCAAGGGCGAGGCCGGCGAGGCCGCCGATAAGGCCCTCAGGGCCACCGAAAATGCCACCGCTGAGAGAGGCGCCGACACCTTGCGCAAGCTGCATACCGCTGAGCCGAGGCCGCCTAGCAGCTTGCCGCCTCTCCAAAGCACGGTCAACAATACCGACGTGCCTTTCTATGACATTATTCACCCGCGTAAAGTCAGCAGCAGTAGGATCTAGTATCTCCTGAAAATTGCGCATCTGACCTGCAAACTCGCGCAAGTCTGCGGTACTACGTTTATTGGCATTGCCGAAGCGTGCTATGGCTTCTGTCAGTTTGTCGTAGTCAGAAGGCGGAGTAGGTGCGAATCCCCCTCCCGGTGGAGATTTCGGAGGCAATCCGCCACCAGAACCTGTGGCATTACGTGTAAGCAAAGTCCCTAAGGCAGTCGTGGATTCTGTAACTGTGCGTTTGATGCTTGCAAACGCTTCGGTCGCTGTAGTTTGCAGTTTTGTAATGGCAGGCGTAAGCGCAGCGGCAGTGTCTTTAGCACTAACTTTAGAAAGGGATTGGCCTACTACTGTTATATGTGTTTCGATGTCTGAAAGTATGTTTTTATACGCCTGCGCAGTTTTTACTATTGCACGCTCTAGTGTCGAGGGTTGACCTAAATTCACCAAAGGCGTAGGTACAGCAAACGCTCCTAAGTTAGTTGTAAAGGGCCTATTAACAGTTGATCCGGCGGGAAAGGCCATCTGACCCATCAGCGGACCGGCTAGGGGACCGACAAAAGCCCCAGTGCTACTTACACCGCGTAACGACGCCTTTCTTATCTCTTCTTCAAGTCCAGTTCCAGGCAGAGGGCTGTAGCCTGGACCGATAAGCGGGGCGACCCCACGCAATCTTATACGTGCTAAACTTTCGGAATATGGGATCGGACCTAGTATATCTTCTGTCGCACCTTCATAAGCTCTACGTTCTGCGGCCAATCTAACGGCATCCGAATAATCCACCTCGCTACCCATTAAACGTGTAAGTCGTCTATACAGCGTAGGTCTAGCCGAAGTTCGCGCTAGCAACGCTTGCAGTCTCTCTTGTTGCGTTAGTTGTTGTGTCGTGAGGCTAGCAGGAAGACTGGGACGCTGCACAGAAGCAGTTAGATCGAATAAACCTAAACGTGCCGCAGCTCTAAGCTCTGCTAGTACAGACTGTAACGCGGATAGCACTTTAGCTTTATTCTGCTGCAAGCCTTTTACAATTCCATCAGTGATTCCTTGTCCAGAAGGTATGCCTACTTCGTCGTGCGTAACGCCGGATGGACTTTGTATGCGCAAAGCTCTTTTTATAGAAGCGACTAAGGTAGCTGTTAATGTATTTGCACCGTTTGTGATAGTTTGTTTTTGCGTAGCTCCGGCCATGATACCTTGCACTACACTAGCACCTATGTCTGTACTCATATTGCTTATGTCAACTCTACGTCCCCCTTTCTCGAAAGCCGTGAATATATCGGTAAGAGTTTGCGTGGCGGTGCGGCCCATTAGGGCTTGCTCTCTGCGCACGGAAGCAGTAGCAAGTTCGGCTATGCCTCCATACAGAGGCGATAGCGTAGCGCCGCCCAAGAAACCAAGGGCAGATGCTGCGGCTCTGCGTTGCTGCAGCAGAATGTCTGTTCTTTCTACTTCTTTTTGGAAGGATCTCTGATTTTCGGCATCTGCATCCTGCCGAGCTTGAAGCTCGGCTCTGTGGTTACTCTCAATTCTTTCTTGTTCCAGTCTAAATAGTCTATCCGACGCTTCTAGGCGGTCGGCATCCATGCGATCATATACGGATTCAAGCTGCTCTAGGGCCTCTAACATATCGTTTACAGCTTTTTGCTGATCTGCGGTTAAGGTGCCGCGCTTTTCTCGCGCACGCTCCACGGATTTCGCCACTGCGGCGTCAGCGCCTGCCCGCTGCGTTATGGACTCAGAAAACTCTCTAAAGCCGCTTGCTGGAGCAGCGGCGAGGTTTCGCTGGGCGGTTTCTAGGGCATTCAGCTGTCGTTCCAGCTGCCTGGCGCGGCGCTCGGCAAGGGCAAACGCTTGCGCCCCTTCTGCTGTGCCAGTGTTGAGCAACCCTTGCTCAGTGCGTACAGAAGATATGACTTCCCGCAGATTTATTAGGGATGGTGCAATCTCGCCTGTTCTTAACTGCTGCACAAAGGCCGCCGCTACCCCCTGTGTCGCTTCTCTAAGCTCTCGTTGCGCCGCAGCTGCGCGTATAGCCGCGTCAGTAAATACAGTTGTACCTATAGTCGTATTGTCAAGCCGGTTGCGCAGCTCAGAAAGACCTTGGTTTATACCCGCAAGGGTGTTAGGTAGATCGCCGAAGCTACGAGTTAAGCCTTCTGCGGTACGCGAGCCGGTGCCGGTAAATTCTGGCGACATGAAGAGAGCATTTGCGTCTCTTAGCGCTTCCCGTCGTTGTCTTACGTTTTCGCTTAGGTCTAGGGCGCCTGCTTGCTGTCTAAATGTCGCAAGTACACGCTCTTGTTCGGCA
>Ga0070749_10000721_pt1 | contig 22246 bp, 24 predicted proteins | sample VirMetDEL_Nov_18_FD_75180 | JGI IMG/M metagenome (GOLD analysis project Ga0070749, IMG submission 75180) | Aqueous microbial communities from the Delaware River and Bay under freshwater to marine salinity gradient to study organic matter... | ecosystem: Environmental > Aquatic > Marine >...
ATTCACAGTGGATAGATCCAGCTATCCCTGATGGGCGACCGATTGACGTAATGGTCCTCGCCGGGGAATTACGCGCCGCTCGCGCCGCTATTCTGGGAGATGTTAAAGCCGAGGCCGCTTGTCCAAAGCCTGCCGAAGCTCCTTGATCTCGTCCCGCAACGCTTCGATCTCGTCGGTCAAATCCTTAACGCGCGTTTCATAGCCGTCAATCAAAGCCTGAAAATGCCGCGTCATGCTATCCAGTTTAGCCGCCGCTGCGTCCGCTTCCAGTTTCGCCGTCTCAGCCGCAGCCTTTTTCCGGCCAGCCCAAAATCCAATTAGGCCAACCGGAGCAGACAGAGCAGCGCCGTATTCCTTGAGTGCTTCCAGAAATTTCTGCGCTTCTTCCGTCACTTCTGCACCCATCCGCATTTCAGAGCCACGCCAACCGCGTTGTGTTCGCGGATTTGTGCAATCGTCGGTTTCGTATCGTGTCGGCTGTAATATATCGCTCTCGCCGCCGAGCAGAAGGACGCCGTGTCAGTCGCGGAGGAAAGGGTCGCGCTCGTCGATTGACACGCTGCGAGCGTTAGCAGCCCGCACAGCTTCGCGAGCCGCAACGGCAATCTGAGCATCCTGCACCTGCTTCCTGAGAGCTTCCAGACTTGCTTGCGTCCGGCCAGCATCAACAAGCTGACGGGCATACAGCCATTCGAAGAGTTTACCAGCGGCCGTGAATAGACCGCTGATAGCCGTTAGGATTGCGACAATCACCGGGTGCCGCCCGTCACATTAAAGTCTTTCGCGAAGATAAGCCCGACGCCAAGCATCGCGCGCTGAAGCTCCGGCCAGTCGATGGTCTTCGTCTGCCAGATATTGAAAAGCACCGTGATAAGCGTCAGGAAGCCGGGAATAGTCGTCATCCAGTTGCCGAGAATGGTAGGCATCAGATACTCCTGCATGTTGTGAAGCCTGCCGAAATCTTGCGACAGACCACGGGACGAGATTGCTTGCCGCTATTGCTAAAACCCGCGCCTTCGACCGCACAGCCCGTCAACAGAAACGCCGTGCCAAAGAGGCATACGGTGAACAGGGACGCGACAAGCAGGAAGCGCAGGGTTTCGGTCATTTTTCGTGTCCAGAGACGTAAAAAACAACGAGCATAATAATGCACACCAGCAGCGCGCCGCCGGTTGCTATCGCGTTGAGAATGCTAATCATGCTTCATATTGTACGTGTGGGCCGTCCACTATGGACCGCCAGTAAAGGCCGTATGTGATTTTATCCGTCAGACCCAACGCCTTCGCCGCAGGCTTGAATGCCTTTTCGACAATGGTCTTGTAGTCCTTAAGCTCCCAAGAGACCTTACCGCCCGGCATAGCTACAAAATCAATCGCCTTGCCGCGCAGGTGGTAGCTGTTCATCGTGCGTGATTTGCCGGTCTTCACGAGGTAGCGCTGCCGCTCTTTCGTCCGCAGGCCCTCGGTAATCTCAAACGGGATTGGCGATATCTCACGCGCCTTTTTCGCCAGCGCAATCAGGTTTGCATCCACGCCGCGCATACGGGTGATTGATGTAGCGTTGAGTTTTGTCATTGGAACAGCATTTCCCTGTGGAGAAGCACGCCGAGGCCAAAGAGCAGGCGGCAAAGAAAAAGGGCTGCACCAATGAGGCACAGCCCTTGAATAAACTTCATGTCGTCTTCTGGCATAAACGCGCTTACAAAACTTTATCCAACAACAATGAAGCTGAAGCTCGCGTCAGTTGAGCCGCCGCTACTGTTGAGCGTTTCTAAATAACAAATAGTTGTGGTTTTTGAATACACGCGCGTATAGATGTTCCCGGTAGCTTGATCGAGGTTCATAACAACCGCGTAATTTGCGTTTGGCAAAGCGGTGGTAAAGTTTACTTGGATAAATCCCGTGGCGCTCCTTGATATTGAGGTAATATTCCCGCCTGCAACCAATGTTGCCGTCCCATTATTGGTGATATAACCCCAAGCTCGCGCGCCAAATATTGGTGCTGAACCTGTCTGTGCGCCGCTTAGTTTTGCAGCCGTGATATTTGCGTCTGCAATTTTTGTCGTCGTCACATTGGCGTCTGTTATTTTTATGGTTGTTACTGCATTTGTAGCAAGCTGAGTTGCACCAATACCGCCAGAAGAAACGGATATTGTCGGATTAGTGCTAATTGCACCGCCACCCGTTAGGCCGGTTCCTGCCGTGACAGTTCTTGCGTCTACCGTGTCAACATAGGTTTTAGTTGCCGCATGAAGGCCAGTCGTCGGCGCACCGGATAGCGTTAGCAAACCCGTCATTGTCCCGCCGGTTAGTGGCAGCAATCCAGATTGACCAGCAATTTTCCATTCTGAATTGGTTGAGTCCCATGAAATAATATAAAATGCACCACTGACAATATCGCCGGAAACAAGATCAGTTCCCGTAACACGACGCAATGGCGCAGCGCCGAGACTATCAACATTCATAGTCACAGCGCCGGTATTTGACCGAGTGGCAAAAAAGCCAATCAGAGACGGAACGCGGCTGGTCATGGCCTGCGACAAGGAAAGCGTAAATGTATTTCCTGATCCGCCAAGGGTCGCGTAACCACCTTGATCGCGGACAAAAGCCGCAAGAGCCGCCATCATTGATCGCGCGCTATCATTTACCGTGGACGGAAGCTGTCCCTCAGACCAATTGATATTGCTATCAGCGGAAGCGTTCGAACCCGCCGTCGTGGACCATTGATAAACGCTCATGTTTATATCTTCCGCATGTTGAATTTGGGACTTGTGCGAACCGTGGTCTGCTTGAAGGCCAACCCGCGCGGCCTTGGCGGCGGCGACATAGGCTCAGCAGCAGCCAGGCGCATTCGTGGATTTTCCGGCTGCTCTTGTTCAGCAGGGACCATTTGAGCAAGCAAGCCACGCATAGCGGCCTGATCGTAGACAGTTCCTTCGTCTGGCTCTGTATTCGGCTGCGAGGCCATATCCGCCACCGGCTCAAAGCTGTCTGACGCCAGAACAGGCTCGGAACCGGCGATCTGGCCCATTCCTGTTTGATAATTTGCCAAAAGCCCTCTGCCCTGCCCTTGTGGCTGCGCTTCTATGCCGCCTGCGAGGCTCGTCCATGTGCCGGACAGGGTTTGGGCTACTTCCGGTAACTTCCCGGCCCGCAGAGCCTCTGTGAGATCGCCGCCGGTCTTTTTACGATAGACCTCATTCGCCAGCGCCCACGCACCGTAGTCCTGATTGGCGGGTGAGAAGTCTTGCAGTCCGTAACGGCCCGCAATATCGTCCCATGTATCGCCCAGAAACTGGTATTTTCCGGCGGCTGAGCTTGTCTTTCCCTTGTTGGGTCCGCTGGCAATCGGGACGGCTATGTGCGGGTGGTGAGACAGATCGTCTATGTGCCTTCCGCCATAGATAACGTCATATGCGCCGCCGCTTTCCGGGCCAGCGATAGCGTTTAGCAAGCCTCGCCCTTCAGGCGGTATGTAGCGATTTAGGAGAGCCATTATGGATTTTGACCTTGAGCCTCACCAGTGGAAATCAGAACGCGACAAAGACAAGCCTCGAGAACCGTTCTTCGGTCCCGGACTTTGGTGGTTTATTGGTGTAATGATTTCGATTGTCGTGGTGGCGGCGTTTAAGAGATATGTTCTTCACTTACGTTAGCGAGAACCAGCAAACTCGCCTTCCGCCGCCAATAGACCGCGCAGCAAGCGCGCATTGTTCTTCTGGACGCGGGACTGCCTAAACCTGTCGCGGGCGATCTGACGCAGTAAACCACGACCGCCGTCATTCTCGCCGGTTGTTAGCAGAATGTCAGCAAGCTCTTTGCGAACCGAAGGTGTATTGCCGCCCATAACATTCCCCGCGCCGCGCAAAAACTGGCCACCAGCACCAATGAAATCGCCTCGTGCAAGCAAGCCAAACACACGCGGATCAATCTGATTTTCCGCCTGATCGGCCAAATTTTCCGCAGTCTGAGAACCGCCAATCGCCTGACGCCGCGTCTCAAACATTGTATTTTCGCGACCAAGACGATTGAAGATTTCACTCTGCTCACCGGGACGCATTGGCCCTTGATATAGAGACAGTTCCGGCAATTCCTGTCGAGCTTTCATTGAGGTAAATTTACGCGCGGCATTGACCCCTTCTGCGCCACGCTCAATTCCTTCGTTTAATTTGTCGGCATAGCCGACCCGAAACGCTCCTTTTTGAATATTCTTCAAATTATTAAAAGTGTCTATGACATCTGCTGCCCTGCCTCGCATAGCGGAATCGCGTCCAAAGTTTACCGCTTCTCTCTCGCTTGCAGGTCCAGCATACGCATCGCGAGCCGCTTTGTAATTTTCATTTATATCGTCAAGAAGTTTGACATAGGCTTTGCGAACTTGCTCAACAGCGCCACCATATTCATCAAGATGAACGCGCCCAGTCGTTTTGTCACGGTATTGCTCAATAATATCGTCTATGCCTCTTTTCGCCGCGTCCAGTAATCGCATGTTGGGGACTTTACCCACTACAGGATTACCAGCTTCATCTTGCCCAACAATAGCAAATTCGGTGGGGTCAAACCTTTTGCCCCTCGCCAACGCTTCTAATCGCTGAATTTGTAGTCCTTTTGATAATCCAGATTTCACAATTGGATTGTCAAGAAATTGCTGAATACGCGGACTCCATACTGCGCCGGGAGCATTTGCTGTTCCATCCTGCTGCGCCTGACGCAGCCTGTCACGAATAAGCCTTTCGTTTTGCGTAGCGTCAGCAAGTTCTTTTTCAGCCCTCGCAACATTTCCTGCGGCTTCTCGGTCTGCCGACATGCCTGAATTGACGCCGTAGACATTTTCTCCAGCACGCGACAATTTTGCTTTAGCCAATAATTGTTCTTGACGCGCAGTTGCTAAGTTCTTTTCAGCCTGTGATGAAATGTTTGCTGCTTCGGCAAATGCCGTCTGGAATTGATGTTCCAAAGGCGCAACGCTTCCGCCTTCAAATGCTAAGTCATATAGTGGTGCGGCGTTTCGACGAGCTTCCGCAGTTTTCGCCGCTTGGAACTGTCGGCCCGTGCGATTAGCGCCAAGACCCTCGTCGATAATATTGCCAACCCTCTCGGCCTGACCAGATTGTCTGGCATTCAGGAAATCCACAACCTGAGTTCTACCCTCACCCGGCGCACGGGCTACAGTAGAAAGAAGCCGCTGACCGGGATTACCCAAGGCGTCCGCAAGCGCAAACTCACCCTGTCCAGCGGCAGAAGCGTTGCCCATGTCATAGAACAAATCCCTGACAGATCGCCCGCTTTCGCCTACAGCACGAGCCACACGCGCGCGAGCCGCGCCCTGCGGATCAATCGCAGACATAACGTTTGAAACAACCGGCGACGCCGCCATGCCGATCCCGCGACCAACAGCCGGAATACCAGCGCCAAGCAAGCCACCTAACGCAGCGCCAGACGCCGCGCCGGAAAAACGCCCCTCGTCCTCGCCGGTCAGAAATCCCGTAGCACCGCCATACCCAGCGCCTTCGGTCCCCATAGCCGCTATGCGTGGCAGAAGCCTTTGGCCCTCTTTGACCAGCGTAGCGCCACCTCGAGCTAGAGCGCCACCAGAAAGAACGCCGCCAGCCAACTCAGCGATATCGCCGCCGAGGCCGGTATTCTCGTCAGAGCGACGCAGCCGCTCATTCTGAAATGCCTTCGAATATTTATAGCCCTCGACAGGATTAAACGTCCTGTTCTCGATCATAGCCATAGGCGTTTCAGCCAAGGCTAGCGCCTCGTCGCTCCCGCCAAACGTCATGCCCTGCAAGAGCTTTTGACCAGCGCCCGCGTCAAGCAACCCTAGCTTTTCCTGTCTGTCAGCCTTCAATTTTGCGGCAGACTGATACTGGTCAAGTTTTGGCTCATTCGGTTTTTCAGTTTGAGTAACGGCTGGCTGTGGCGTCGGGATTGCAGATTTTACGCCTTTGCCGATCTGATCACGCACATGCGCGACAAACGCATTCTGATCGTCAGGCGATAGATTTGCAAAATCGTCACCGACATTTATCAAGCCAACGCCGTCAATTTTGAGTTTCATTGAAGGCTCCAGCCAATGTTCGGAACACCGCCATTATCTGGACGGTAGTATGTGCCGCCGCGTAGCTCGCCAGCGCGCTTTTTATTAAATTCGAGGCGCTTCTGAGCCATTTGAATAGCTCGATCGTAAATCTTCTGACGCTCAGCGTCGGGCAAAGAAGACGAGCCAGAAAGCTGCAATATGATTGCGCGCTCGCCTTCCGTGGGATTTCCGCCAAATACTGATTTCAGCGACGCCAAGGCGTTGCCGCCAACAATGTTATCAAGATCAACAGTATCTTGTGCGCCTTGAACAAATGGCGCTAATACGCCTGAAGTCATTGACCCAACTTTATTGCCCCAAGCCTTCTTGCTGGCTTCTTTAGCCTGACCTAGCGCATTAATAGCAGCCTCATTCGTTGCTACCATTTCGTCGGCTTCAAGAATTGCTTTTTTATCAGAGGCAGAAAGTGGCTGCGCGTCTTCGCGCGGATATTTGCCTGTATTAATGAACTGCTGATTTTTCGGGTCTTTGATATCGCCGCCCTGTTCCGTAACCAGCTTCGTGCGCGCGTTGACGCCCTGCAAGAATTCCTGACCCTTATCCGGCTGCTCTGTTACATTCTGCACATGCGGAAGGCCACTTGCGTCAATCCAGACGGGTTTATTCCGCAATGGCTCAGGAACCTCTTCCGGCGACGCCCAGTGACCAGTTTGAGGCTTCGGCGCGTCAGGTATCCCCGGAATAGGACTTGCCCCTGCCTGCGGATTATTCTTATCGTAAAACAGCGCCCGTCCATTAGCGGTGACAGTCGCATAATCAGGCTGGCTTGCCTTGGCCTGTAGAGCCTTCAGACGCGCGTTCATGATCTCGCGCTGGTTAGCTAGGCCCTGCTGCGATTGCACCGTCTGTAGCCCCTGTAAGAGGCCCTGACCCACGTTCCTGCCGGTCATAAGACCAGCGCCCAGAGCGACTAAAGCGTCGCCCGGACCGCCAGCGCCGTAAATGTTCCGCATAGCGCCTTCGGGATCAAATCCGGTCTGTTCCGCTTCCGGCTGTTTATTGAGAAGACCCATACCCGGCTGTGGCTGAACTGCCGGTTGCCGTAATTGCGTAAAAGCAGGCAGAGCAAGGCCGATACGTGGAGCCATGTCAGGCTCAAATCTGCCGGTCATAGGATTGTAAGCCATTCTACGTCGTCCTTATGCCCATTTGAACAGGCTAGACCAGCCGCCGCCGCCCTTAGCCACGTTGCCCGCCAATCCAAGGCCAGCCATGCCCGCGCCCAAGGCTACCTGACCGGCGCTCGGCGTTGGCGTGTATTGCTGCGGGCTAATGCCGACACTGGTAGAGGTGCCGCTGCTCGTGCCGCCCATAGAGCCAATGCCTTGTGCGATCTGGGCCAGATTACCAACGCGCGCCCACGGTGCCTGATTGGCCGCGTCAATCTGGGCTTGGCGGTAATCCATTCTTTCAGCGCCCACACCCTTCTGCGTCTGAGCGTCGGAATAGAGCGGCGTTTGCAGATTATTCAGAGCGCCACCGGCATTGTAGATATTAGCCACTCCTTGCTGGCCAATTCCAGCCATTTGCCCGATAGCATTAAGCTGATTATTTTGCTGCTGGAGATAATCGTTATATCTTGCGCTCGTGCCAATCCCGGCCAGTTCGCGTCCCAGTGTCCCGGCATATGCGCCTGAACCATAACGACCGGCAGACGAGAAATTTGCATTTACCCGATCAGCCGCTTCCTGCTGTGACTTGCCAATGATAGCGTCGAGATAAGGATTATTATTGATATACGCGCCACTGGCATATGGGTTGAGATAACCCAAAGCCTGTTGCGTAGGTGCGCCGATCCCGCCGCTATTGAGGATATTCTGTATCCCGCCAATGCCGGTCTGAGCCGCATTCGACATAGACCCACGATTGGCAATGCCTAACTGTGCGTTCTGGCCCGCTGTGACATTAGGGTCCATTTCCGCGACTTGCGGACCCTGATATGTCGTGTTGTAGGCGTTCATTGCGCCTGAGAGCGCCTGATTTAGCGCGCCAGAAGCCGGTGCCCACGGGTTGCGCGTCTCGTTTGTGCTTGTCGTCTGGATTGTCGGGAGATACTGCCAAGCCATTTTCTATCCCTATCCCAAAGCTATGTAGGCAAATGTCCGATCCGTCGTTCCGGCATTCGCATGTGTAACTGTAAAGGTCTTGTTCCCGACATTGGCGCTCGTGACATAAGTTGTCGCGACCGCACCCGCCGCATTCGCCGTTAAAGGCGTTAGAAAGACATAAGACCCAGCCGCGCAATACTCATTTGTCACGACAGTAGACGTAGCGCCTGCGGTCAACGTAACCGTTCCAACAGCATTCGATCGACCTTGTGCCAATTGCCGGATCGCAGCAACCGTGCGTTGTAAATTTGTATCGTCCGGCGTCGGGAGCGTGGATAGGCTCACCGTGCGCCGCCCGCTCTGCCGTTAACGTCCACGCCTCTGAGATAGGTCCATGTCGCACCGGCAGGAACACGCGCCCTTACCGTATTAAATCGAGCATTTACCCGAGCCGGAGCATAGCCCTTCACGCCGATCTGTGTTTCTGAGCTTGTTGTCAGACTATCAATCAGTCGATCCCTATACCGGACAGACATATAAGCCGCACTCGCGTCGCCTATTGGCGCAAGATCGCGCACAAATGTCCTTGTCCCGTTTCCGACAGCGCCCTCGGGCGTATCAACGGTCGCTTCAATCGTCGCGCCGTCGAGGAAACCCATTTTATTATCAGAACCCATGACAGCTAACCGCTGCTTGTATGTGTTCGTATAATTGTCGAGGGAGAACGGCAATCTGTCCAGCCCGTCAAGCTGGTTCGCTGTATGTGTGCCGGATTGCGTGCCAGAAGTATTAATTGCCGTTCCGCCTAATGTTGCAGATAGCTGGAATGTATTTGTCGCGGCATTAACGACATAATACGTCGTTCCAGCAGTCAAACCCGTAGGCAGGCTTCCCGTTGTCGTAAGTCTGACGGCTGTCCCGTTAGACATACCGTGTGCGTTCCACGTTAAAACACCGGTCGATATCGTGATTGTGACATTTGAAGAATTAAATATAAGAGCGTCTAATCCCTCAAGTGTTGTTGCCAACTGCAACATGGTTGTTGCGTTAGAAACATTCATCTCAGCATACGACCAGCGATCAAGCGCCCAATCGTAAATGACGACTTTATCGAAGAAATTTCCAAGATTGTTCGACATACTTTTATAAAAAAACCAAATACGCGGATTAAACGGATCAGGAACACCAAGCATATTCCTGTTGCTTTCCGCATTTAAATCGGCCAGCACCGTCTGATTAACTCTGTTCGCGCCAATTGCAGAAAGCTGACCGGAATTATCAATCTTATAAAACCCATCGTTGGACATAAAATATGTGACGCCAGCTTGCTTGCAAATAGAATGGCGCATCATAACGCCCTTGCTGTCTGAAATACGCTGAAACTCAAATATATTCGGCGGGCCGGTATAAACCATTCTACGGATCGCCCGGTCCTGAAAAACAAGACCAAACTCGCCGCCCGCTATGCCTTGAACAAACCCGCCGTCCGGGAAATCCTGATAATCAGACTGATTGGTTCCGACAGTCCAGCTTGTCGCGTCATTAATGCCGGACCACTGAATTCTGTTTGATTGTCCTGTTGCCGACAATGAGGCCAAGACAACAAAATCACCCACGATTGCACACCGTCGCGCCTGTGGCGGGCTACCGGCAAGTGCCGCGAATTTAGTCGAAACACCAAGCTCAAAATACTGGACAGCATTACTGTCCGTTGTCGCTATGACGTAATTGCCGAATTGGCAGAAATCCCATAGCTCGCGTGAACCCACGCTATAATCGCCACCAGAGGCACGGGTAACGTCGTCCCAAGCTCTGCTTGTGGCATTCAGGGTATACAATTTCGTATCATTGCCGCCAAAAACAGAAACATTACCGTCTTTCTGGACAGCGCCAAAAAGACCACGGCAATTTCCCGTCATTGCGTCAGTAAATGGATTAATCGCATTCAGAGGCGCATATCCATTTACGCTAGGAACTACATTCTTGACGTTGCTGGTCTTGACCGTGCCGACGCTGGCTACGTCCGGCTCGTAGGGTCCAAAGCTGATCTCAGCCATATCAAAAAGCCTGCGGCTGAATGAAACCGTTGCGGATCATACCGGCAGAAGCGGCCTTCAATGTATCATACGCCTCAATTTCCGCTGCCTGACACGCCACGGCGGCGTCTGCGTCTAATAGTATGTCCTGATACAGGAACCTCTTCGCGCAGCTTCGGATCATGCGTTCCGCGTCGGTCATCCACTTGTTGTTCGCCTCGCTGTCCGAGGCTGGTGCGGCCAGCTTGTAATGACCCACGATCTGCATGGGATAAACCGTATTCGGGATTGGGCTGAATGAGAAGGTCTGGTTCAGGAACATATACTGATACGGCTGACCCTTGAAGTTCGGCATTTGATTTATGCGATAAATCGTCGGATCAATCCGCTTCACCCGGAAATTGTTCACGCCTACCGTTACGAATACGTCGTCCACGTCGTACATGTAGGGTATGTCCGGGTCGTCCGTTACCGTGTAGACTTCCTGATTGGCCACCGTATTGAACGTCGAGCCTGTCGGACCCGTCTCGTTGAAATAAAACCTTTTGGTCTGATACAGCGCTATCGCGTCGCTGATCGCCAAGGCTATCTGCGAGGTCAGGTCCGCGCGGCTTAGTTCGTCCGCTATGCGCGCCTTCATGTCGGCTAATGTCCCGGCCATTCCCTGCCTCTAATTCCAGTTCCGCATATGCAAACCAAAGTAATAAACTCATAATGAGCGCGGGGGATTGCTCCCCCGCCTCCTGTATCTACATTAAGCCGCCGCAACCGTATTGGTCGCGACAAGGCTAACGTAATTGACCGTGATAATGGCCTTGCCGGTCGTCGCAGCCGTGCCGGTCGGGATATAAGACGTATAAAGCGTCTGATCCGCCGTCTGCTGTTTCCAGCCAGCCGCCGCAGCCGGTGTGCCGGTGTAAACGCCAGCCGTTCCCGACGTAATAGACGCAGAAGCCGCAACCTCCGCGCCCGTCGCCGTCGTTCCCAAGGTAATGGGATTGGTCGTTCCAGCGTTAAACGCCGTTTCAACCGTCACATTCCACCGAATAACAACAGCATTCGCCGGAATAATGCCGATAGCAACGCCGCTCGTCGCGCCCGTCGTATTAAAGTTCAGAACGTAAGCCAACGTCTGAACAACCGGCATCATTACGTCACGGGCATTCGTTCCCGCAGTTCCAGTAGTCATGTTATGCCCTCCTTCTTAGCTTGCGACTGCGTAGGTGGGCATAAGGACCGTGGCAAAGTCCGCCGAGTTGAAAACAGTCTTCTTCAACCCGAAAATCGTGCCAGCAGCAACGCCAAAACGGTTGTCGTAATCGAAGAGCTTCTCAACCCACGTAAACTTCGACGGGCCATTGTCCTGACCGAAGGCAAGCATAGCAGCCTGCGCTCCACACAGAACAGCGCGACGGACGTTACCCGCACCAGCAGCAGCCGACGAAGGCGCAACCGGAATACGGTTCCAGCGGTAAAGCAGGACGCCGTTATACATGCCGAGAGCGCCGGTCAGGATCGGGTTGTCGTCAATCTGACCGCCGGTCAACACGCTTTTCTGAATGTCAAGCCACTGTCCCGTTGACGTATTCGTCCGCAGGCTCGTCACCTGATAATCATGCAGGAAAGCGACATAGTAATCGCTACCGTTGATCTTCAGAGGACGGATCATTGGCGTGAGCGTGCGGGCTTTTTCAACCGCCTTGTCGATCATCGTCAGCGTAAACGTATCGCTGCTGTTGATCGTCGCCTCGCTGTTACGAGCCGCAGCCGGGTAAACGATATTGCCGGAAGACGGCGCAATCGCAGCCTGATTGCCCGTATAACGAGTATCAGCCACGCCCGTATTACCGCAAATCTGATTGGCAAAGGCAAAGTCCATACGGTTCGCCCACCAATCAGAGAGGCTGTCCTTACACTCCTGACGGAGATCAAAAGGAACACGCTGCTCAGAAACGCGGCCACCCGTGACGTGAGCATGACGAAGCTGATCAATCAGGACAGCGTCGCTATACGTGGTCAGGCTTTCCTCGTTGCCTTCCAGAACGCCGTCACCAAGAACGCCGTCGCCAGAAGCCTGCATACGAAGGCCGTAGGTGATCTTATCACCCGCGCCTTTCGAAGTTTCAGTCTTAAGCTGGATCAGGGAGCTTGCGCCGGAGCCAATGAAGTTCGCAAAGTAGGTCTTCTTCAGGGCTTCGACCGCCAACTCCTTCGACCACAGCTTGACTGCAAGGGCGTCATTTACGCCAAAGCTAGTCGTCGCCATGTTGGATATTTCCTTGTCGATTGAGAGATTTTCGGTCGCTCCGGTTACGTCGGTGGCATACGAGGCCGCGCTTGATTAACGTCTGCGGCAGGCTCAGACGGATCGCGTATCGTGCGAGGACGAGGACGGCTAAGGCGCGTCGGTCCAGCTTGTAACGTAAGCTATGCGAGGACTGATTACCGTCAGTCGCGGTTAGCTAAGAAAACGCAACTTATAGGCCGTGCTGAGGTAAAACGCCCCTAGCTCGTCAAGCTGGTTCTCAATTACGGTATTGCCACGCGCGATATCTTCGCGGTGATCAGCGATCCAATTCGCTTCTTCAATAATCTGGCCGAGAATATCGTCTTTGCGATACTCAATCGGCTTCACGGTTTTAATCAGGCCATAAGCGCCTTGATAAGCCTCTACAACCGCGTCAATGCGATCAATCAAAGCGCCGTAAAACTCGCCTAACGCCTCATGCTCGGCAAATGATCTGGTTGCCCAATGAGCAAGGTGGCTGGCGTCACGTAACGCAAACAACCGGGAGACAAGTTCTTCCATTAAGCAAACCTCATGTGCAACCCGTCGTCCGGCTGGATGACGACGCCCAGTTCAGCGGGCAGGCTCGGCGGCGGGGTAGCTTCGTCCTTGGGCCACCAGCGACCGTGCAGATAGAACTCGGCGCTCGGGACCATCTCCGGCACAGTGTTACCGAACGGGTCGGTGATTGTGTTCCCGGTGGGCGTCATGCGATGCCCTTCGACGGCGAGCGACCAGCGGTCCCCTGCGGATGTCCAGCCGTCGGAGAGCCACTGTCCGGGCAGAGCCGGGTCGGTGTCGTTGACCTTGTAGCAGCCGAGATATTGGCCCGCCTGTATGGCGGTCGCCTCGTCCGGGCAGACGATTTCAAAGTCTGTGATGCGTGTAGGGACGGTGGGTTCTTCGATGATGGGCATTACAGTGTCGCTCCCACGACAGATTTTTGTTGGAGTTTGGCGTCTGATAGACGGACGTTCCAAGCGGCGAACTTGCGGAGGTAGCCGTTCGGCATACTTGTGTAGGAGCCTTTTTCAAGCAACGACACGCTGGTTATGGAGCCGACTGTGCTGGCTGCGGCTCCGACCGTGCCGCCGTTGCCTACAATTGAACGACCGGAAGAGGAATACCCGATAGCCGCGCGGAACGGCTGCGCGACAGTCCCTCCACCTCCAAGCGTCGCTGTCACAGAGGCGCTACCGTTCCACATATCAATGATAGTCCCGGCAGCGTTGTTGACCTCAATGAGCGAGAAGTCGGCAGGATACCAGACAATAGCAGCGCCAGCGGCGATGTTGGCGAACGGGCCAGCTTCCGCGACAACAGAAACCGCACTCCCCTGCAACGTCGTCAACGCCGTTCCCGTCAGCGTCGCAACGTCAGCCGTCCGCGCGCCAGATGCTATGCCGGGGTTCGGGATGTAGCTGGTGGGAAAGGAGCCTGCTTCGACCTGTGCGCCGAATAGCGAAATGGTCTCGTTGCCAGTAGCGCTAAATGTCGGTTCGCCATACTGGTCAAACGTGTTGCCAGTGGCTGCATTAGCGATGCAGAGTAATGGAGTTATGTCGGGGCGATTAAAGCTGCCGGTAACTGATAGCCGGAACCATCCGTTCCCGATATACAACTGCCTTGTCGAAACCAGAGTTCCAGAAGTCGTTCCGAGTTTTGTCTCGCTAGCAATAGTCGCGGTTGTGTCGTTCAAATTGAAAACCGCAGAAACAAAATTCTGTGTGGTTGAATACAAGTTTACACAAGCAAAACTTGTTGTTCCGGCCTTTGCATACACAGACAATGTATAGTTTGCGTTTGGGGTTGTGCTGCCAATAGTCGCAGATTGGATTTGATGATATGTGCCCCCGGCGGAAGCCGTTATGGTCTGCGCGCTGTTTGCAACGCCATTTGGGCCGGTAACGGTTCCGCTCCGTGAAGAGCCGTATGGCGTCCAACTAGCGATGCCGAGAATATCGGTGTTCCCGGCGATATTCGTCCGCCCCTCCTCAATCAGCAGCCCCTTGGGCAGTCTGGTGAGCGGGTCGTAGTCGTAGCGGGGGCCGTAGTAGGAGGAAGAGGTCGTGATGACTTGGTCGCAGGGGCGCGGCAGCGTCTCATAGGTGACGTAAGAAACAGTAACCGCGTAAAGTAGAATGCCGTTTGTCCCATCTCCAGTGCCCGCAGACGCATTTGATAGCCGAGGGTAGATATACAAATTACCGGAATAATTTTGCACGCTAATTGAGTTCCACCCAGCATTCTTTGCAAAAGCCGAAAGCAATACACGCTCGCCGGAATTAGTCGTAGTGCAATACGAAACGCGCCACCAACCAGACCCAAGGCTTATAGCTGATATGTTGGTGGGGCCTCCAGCAAGCGAAACCGTCGCCCCAGTTGTAAGGTCAAACGCAACAACATCATTATTGGAGCTCGAAAATTCAGCTTGAATTATCGCGACGTTGGTTTGTCCGCTATTGACAACTAATTTATACGCATCGGAGCCGCCATATGGGTCAGATTGGCCGGAAGAAATGGTGATCGTTGAAGGCGACCCCCACGAAGCGTTTGTGAACGTATTGCTATGTCTCGCAATATTATTCGGCGCATACGTCAGCCTGCCCGCAGCATCATACTGCATCGCATTGGACGCGCGGGAGAACGACAGGCCGGTGGGGAGGCTGATGGCGCTGAAAGCGAGCGAGGTGTCAGCGTTGCGGGTTGTTGTGCCGGTGGACAGGTTGGGGATGTAGGAGGTGGCGGGCGATCCGGCCTCAAACTGCGCGCCGTATATATAGACGCTTTTACTGGTTCCCGTGTATGACGGCGAGCCGTAAACAAACGTGCCGCTGGCGTCAGAACGGTCACTGAGAGAAATTATGAAGAACGAGGCGGAGGTCTGAGTGCAAGTTACCGTGCAGCGATACCACCCGTTTGCGACATTCGTAATCGTGCCGGAAAAACCGTCTGGCGTGTAGGTAATGGAACCTGTCTGAAGGTCAAAGGTCACACCCGCTTGCGTCGCACCGCCCGCTGTTCCGTGATAAGTGACGTTGATATATCTGCGGTCGTTGTTCTTGGCGAACAGGCTCAGAGTAACTTGACCGTTCGCAGCAGAAGACGGTTGAACGTAGAGAATATGCCGCCCGCTGGTTGTGTCTTCCTGAAGAAGATATGAATTGTTTGTGTTATCAGGCGACGTTATGCTTGAAGCGACAGTTGGTGTGTTCGTCCCAGCCGTTGTCCACGACGAAAACACGTTGCTATACGTCGCAAGGTTCGTCCCCGCCGCCTCCACCAGCAAACCCTGCGCGTCCCACGTTGTCCCGTTGTAGGCGTAGGGGTAGCGGGGGCCGTAGTATTGGCTGCTCGTCGTCGCGGTGTATGTGCTTGGCGTCGTCTGATATGTGACGGCTTCGAGTTGAGCGGAGGTGACGCTGCCAGTGACGGTAAATGTCAGGCTATTGGTCGTCGTCGTAAACTTGAGGGACACGCGGTCAGATACGCCGGTCCCTGCGAGGCTTCCCGTATAACCGCCAGAAATAGCAACAGAGCCTGTCCCTGAGAACGACAGGATAACGCTGACGCCAGCCTGTAGACCCGTAGTGACCGTCTGCGTCGAGAGCGTCGCTGAGTTCAGAAGAAGATTATTCGCCGCATACGTCAGCTGGCCCGTGCTGTCGAACAGCGTGGCGTTGCTCGTGCGGGAGAAGCTCGTCAGGCTCTGGGATTGCAGGAAGTCCCAGTTGATGACGGGGGACGGGTCGCCGCTGCTCGTGCCTAAAACCAGCTTATAGGGATGCAAAAGGTGCGGCATTAGGGGACAGCCATTACCGTGAGAGTTCTGGCCCCACCCTGATTAACAGCGGTTCCAGATGTGCCGGACCTGATTTTGAGATACCGGAACCCAAGCCAGCGACCGGGATTTGTGTTCTGGATTACCCGGCTTGCCGCCGCAGTAAATGTAACCTCTGTCCCGCTATCGTCATACAAATCGTAAAAGTTTGACCCGTCCGAGCTTACCTGAAACGTCAGATTGGCCGTCGTCCAGCTAGTGGACATGACAATCGCAAAAAGCCTGTTCGTGCCAAGATCAATTGCGCCAGACAAAGAAGCGCCATTGGCGATCGTGGCTGTGTATTCATTATGATCGGCAATGCCGACCGTCATTTGTGCGGGAACGGACATTTATTCACCCATTATCTTGCGTCTTTTGCTTTCCGGCGTCTTCGCGAGCCATTCAGCAAATTCGTCCTCTGACATATCAGCAATCTCAGCCACAGAAGGCGCAACACCGCTACGCTGACCACCAGCGCTGCTCAGGCTTTTCGAGGCAGGAGCCGCCTTCTGCCTGCGCGCTACGTCTTCCTCAGCCTTGCGAGCCGCGTCTTCCTGATTAGCGATCTGACGAGCCTGCTTGGGCGTGTAGCCCATTTCCATAGCTTCGCGGTAAATGATCTCAGCCGGGTTTACCCCAGACCGGAACGCCGCGACCGCAATCTTTCGTTCCTCATTCTCAACGTGAGCGTCAGCCTGTTCCTTGCTAAAGCCCTGTGCCCGTAGAACCGCCGCCGTTGCTTTGAGAAAGTGCTGATAGGCGTCCATTGCGTCCGGCTGCTGATTGGCGAAGTGACCCCACGCCTGACGGTAGCCGTTATCAATCTGCTGGATCGCAGCCTGTTCTTGTTGAACCCTTAGCTGCTGCTCTTGCCACTGGCGCGTCTGCTCGATCTGCTGACGCTGCCATTCAATCGCGCCTATCGGATCAACAGTCGGATCAGGTGGCGTAAATTCCTGTTTCTTCTCGGTCTGCTCTGCGACCTGACGTTGCTGCGTCTCATAGAACATACGCAACCGCTCGTCGGCGCGGCTGAACTTTTCCTTTAGCTCTTCATAGTGGCGTTCTACCTCTTTACGCTTTTCCTCCGCTGCAAGCAGCTTGCGTAAAGGAACACGCCCGTCGCGCTTCTTAGGCGCTTCGTCCTCATTATCGGACTTGTCTTCCATGCGCTCGTCGTCGGCGCTTATTTCATCGGAATTGTCCGCGTCGGCTTCTACCGGATCGGCTTCCGTATCTTCCGGCGCTTCCGTCTCTACCTGATCGCCAGTAGAAATACCCTTTTCACCACGACTATTGAAATACTCCCGCTCAGCAGGAGTAAACGTCTCTAACTCTGTCATTATTGCCCTCTATCGCGGGGAAGCGAAGCCGGGAAAACGCCCCCGGCGGCGTATCAAGCCATGCCCTCAAACGGCGGCATATCGCCTTCCGTAGGGAGAACATTCGGCTGAACCATAATAGGCGGCATAACCTCGCGCTGAGCCGCCATGCCCTCACGCGCCGCCTTAGCTTGATTGAGAGCAGCCTTTGAGGCTGTTTCCTGAACCTTGGCCACCGCACCGGCCTTAGACACCTGTGCCACCTCGGCCTGTTGCTGGGCGTTCTGCTGCTGTGATTGGGTGATAACCTGTTGCAGTTCCTGAACCGCAGACGCCGGTAGCGGGCTATATTTCATAAAGGACGCGAACATATCCGGCGTGATCATGCCCTTCAGCATCGGGATCGTCTGCATAAGCAGCGCCCACGTGATCTCTTTCTGCTGCGGGCTAGACGGCGCGTCGTCCACAATCACGTCATATGTCTTGAAATCCGGCTGGCGGATAAACGGCATATATTGAGCCGCGCCGTTGTTTCCGGTTATCCTGATCAATCTGCCGTCAGAAACAAATTCCTGTATCAACCACAAAAGCAGCTTGCCCTGCGTCTTGCGATAACGCCGCAGACTATCAAAAAGGACAGCCAAAACCGCCATAGCCTGACGTTTACGCTGTGCTTCCAGAACGCCCGGCTGTTCCGTGTCTTTCTGGCCCAAAAGCTCGAGATTTACCCCGGAGGCGTCCCTGATAGACTGTAGAGCAAACTGCATCAAATCAGGATAGCCAACCGGCATAGTCGGCTGAGGCTTTGGGATAATCTTCGCCCCATTGGCATTCGAGAGAGCGCCCTGCTTCATGTAAACGAAATTATCAGGCCGCGCCCACGTCTTCTCTGCTTCGCGCTCGTCCTCAAATGCGCCCTTCTCTACCAGCGCGCCGCCCTTGGCCGAGGTATTGAGGATATGCATAGTCTGGCTGAGCCATTTGTTGGCCCACGCCTGCGGATCAAGCATAGACCGAACAAGGCCGTAATACGTTCCCTTGTTCCGATCGCGGTAGCCTGTAATCGCGTTATAGGAGAAATGGTCCCCGTAGGGAGCCTTCTCAGGCTCGGCAAGCACCTTCTGGCCCAACCATGCCCGGAAATACTTCCGGCGCGTCTGACGGGCCATTCTGGGCGGTTCCTGGCCTAGTTCCTCAAAGCGGGCCAGAACAGTCTCGATCTGATCCTCGGTCAGGAACTCGGTCCCCATTGGCCCGGCGACGGCATAAATCGTTTCCCGTTCCCACCACTGGCATTCGACAATGGTTATCAGGTCCGTATCGCTGTCGTTGTTGCCGCCCTTGGTAGGACGATAGAACCGGGCTTCCTGCCGCGTCTCGTTGGGATCGCCCTTGCTATCGAAATTGGCCCATTTGGCGTCGAAGTCCTCGTCCGGCGTATCAGGATCGGCACCGACCAGCGCCTCGGCCTCATCCAGCGGAACCTTCTTCACACGCCAGATACGGCGCGCGTCCTCAATATTCCTCTTTTTAGCCGCCGCGTCCCAGAACATTTCGAGCGGATCGACCCGTTCCAGAACAGGCGCACCGTCGGGATCGGACTCAAAATCAAAGCGGGTTTCCGTCCAGCCCATGCCGCAACAGAGGCAGTCCCAGAAAGCATCGCTTTCCTCGTCCTCGCCGTTGCACTCGTCCCGGAACCATTTCGCAGTGGCAGTCAATATTTCGTCAGCCATAGCATCGCCCGGTTCACGAGGCAGATACCGGACTTCCTGTCTGTTTGTTACCTCTGTGCCGCTTACAGCCGAGATAACAGGCGCTATGCGATTAAAAGCCACCACCGGGCGCATTTGCTCGCGGAGCGTGGCCATGTCTTCCGCCGACCACTGACGGCCCGCGACAAAATCAAACTCATTCTCAGCCTGACGCCGCCAATCCTCGGAATGGCGCTTGTCCATAAGAAACCACCGCTTCAGACGGCGGAATAGCTGGTCCCTGTCCAGATCAGACGCATTTTGCTTGTCGTCAGAGGACGTGGCCGAAGCCTTATCATCATCCTCAAATGTGCTGTCGTCTATCACTAGGCAATCATCCAGCTTTTATCGCTTGATCGTGAGCCGTAATCCGACCACCGATCCTTGCGTTCTCTTATCTCAGGCTCAGCCCAGCCAGCGGCAAAGTATCTGAATGCATCGGACCCGTGTGAGGTCCAATCATGCAACGGATTATTGCGCCAGATTTTATTGCGCTCATCCCAATCCCGGCGATACTGCCATAGGCACTCTACGCCGCGCTTGGTCTTCTGTTCATCAAACCAGCAGCGATCCAGTAGTCTACGAACAGCATTAATGCCGTCATTGACGTTATGCTGCTGGACGACCTGAACCTCTGTAATCCCAAGGTTACGCAGCGTCTCTAACCGGCTTTTCCCGGTGGACAACTCGCGCACCTGAATATCGTGCGGGAAATAATGCGTCCCGTAAACGTAGCCCTTGTCCTTTAAGACCTTGGCGTATTCGTCCAGACCGCAACCGCTGTCTTCGTGATAGTCTATTACCCGGACCTCTCGTCCGACGACCTGAATAAACCAGATCGCTGTGCTATCAGATACGCCCAAATCCCAAGCTGTATGAACCGCAAGGCCGCGTTCATAAGGAACTTTTCCAATCCGGCTTTCCTCACGAACACGCTTTAAAGCGTCCGCGTAATAAGCGCCCTGAATGGCGGCAGTTGGATCACACTCAAATTCTGCGGCATACTGGTCAACGGACATAGCCCGCTTGGCGTCTTCCAGTTCTTGCGGGTCAAGAATACCCGTTTCAGATGCCCGTAAAACCGCAGAAAACCAATGTTCAGGATCAGTCTGTGCAGTTTCATAAGCCTGCCACAACTGGTTCTTGCCCTTCACCGTCCCAATAATAGTGGCCCAACCCTTACGGTCAGCCAGAGCAGGACGAATAACCTCGCCCCATAATTTCGTGGGCATGTCGGCAAATTCGTCAAGAATTACGCCGTCCAACGCCAAGCCGCGCAAACGATCAAAGTTATCGCCACCATACAGGCTAATACGCGCGCCGTTTATAAGGTCTACTCTTAACTCGCTTTCGTTTGGCGGTCCCGCCAGAACCGGCCTTGCGAAAGATTTGAGATAGTCCCACGCGACTGATTTCGCCTGCACGTAATACGGCGCAATATAAGCAAAGCGCCCATTTGACTGCTTGCACCTTAAAGCGTGATCCAGCGTGTCCATAAGACATGCGACAGTCTTCCCGGCCCTACGATGGGCAATGACAACAGACCAACGCTGCGTGCGTGTATGGAACGGCACAAATGGAGGCCGAGGCCGGTAATCGAAATTAATCTCCGGCATTCGGACGCGGAACGCCTGTGTTAATCACGATCGGACTGTTTTCTATTCCGCCATGCTCAAGGCGGCTTGTGTCTTTCCAGCCGAGACGGGTCTTGGTCCAGAAAATTGCAGCCGCTGTAGAGCGAGGGTCGTCTTTAGTGGCTTGGCGGAACAGATTGCCCACAACCATTGCGTGAGCCTTTGCGCCGCCAGACTTTAGCTCGTCGCGAAAATACTTACGCAGCGTCTCGTCAGAGCAGCCAATCGCGTATGCAATTGCGTCTTGCTGAAAGCCGCCCGCCGCCATAACGCTCACGATCCGGCGCTGATCTTCCGTTGGCTCAAAGCGTGGCCGACCGCCCTTGTTAATTTCCGGCTGATCTTCCACTCTTTACCTCGTTAAACTTTTCACCAGTGGCCTCTAGCTTGGCGTCCATTCCGGTGAAGTCCTGCCAACGCTTTACGGCAACATCGACATAAGCCGGGTTTAGCTCGATTGCGTAGATGTGACGGCCTGTCATCTCGCCAGCAATTATCGTCGTTCCAGAGCCGCTAAAAGGCTCGTAAACCGCTTGTCCGGGGCTGCTGTTGTTTTCTATCGGGCGCTTCATGCACTCGACGGGCTTTTGCGTGCCGTGGCCGGTTTCTGACTTGCGAGGCTTTTCAATTTGCCAAAGCGTTGTTTGCTTGCGGTCTCCAGCCCAATGTGCGGTCGCGCTTTTCTTGACCGCATACCAACACGGCTCGTGCTGTGAATGATAATTGCCGCGAGACATCACAAGCTGCGACTTGCCCCAAATAATGAGGTTTCGCATTTGGAAACCGCAAGATAAAAGGCTATCAGCCACAACAGGCGAAAACCTATCCGCGTGCCAAACATACGCTACGTCGCCGGGAAATAACGCCCACGCCTCGCGCCAGTCAGCTTTGTCGTCGTTAAGAACCTTTCCCATCGCCGCCGTGCGGTCGCTGGCCCCTGCGCGAACGCGCCATTCAGGATCATATTCAACGCCATAAGGCGGGTCCGTCACCATCAGGTGCGGCTTAACCGGCCCGAGCAGCTTGCCGACGCAATCCGCGTCCGTGCTGTCGCCGCAGATAATCCGGTGATTGCCAAGCACCCAAACGTCGCCAAGGCAACTAACCGGAATTTCCGGTGCGTCCGGCACATCGTCCGGGTCAGTCAGCCCCGCCGTCTTTTCGGCCAGCAGATCGGCTATCTCGCCCTCGCCAAAGCCGGTGAGGGAAATATCAAAATTCAGCGCGCCAAGATCGC